>Ga0099364_10002546_pt1 | contig 28997 bp, 30 predicted proteins | sample TergutTh196P3_FD_73070 | JGI IMG/M metagenome (GOLD analysis project Ga0099364, IMG submission 73070) | Microcerotermes parvus P3 segment gut microbial communities from Pointe-Noire, Republic of the Congo - Th196 P3 | ecosystem: Host-associated > Arthropoda: Insects > Digestive system > Gut ...
CAGATGCTTCCGTCCCAGTTGATTCGGCTGCCTTCGGATGGGAGAAGCCTTCTTTGCTCCCTGTAAAAAACATGTTCGTAGGCAAGGCAGCAGAGGAGGCGGCCGCATGGGCCGGAGATCTTCATGGAGTTAAGCGAAAGGTTTTGATCCTTTGCCATTTTTATTGATACCGGTTTTAGTTTGTCCGACACCACATGACAGCAAAAGCCCCGCCCGCAGACACCCATACCGCCCAGTACTCTGGATTCATCCCTGACGCCTATTTGGCGGAGTTCTATCCTTGTCTTGAAAATGCTTACGAGATCTTTTACCAGTTCCCTAAAGTCAACACGGTTTTCGGCGGTAAAGAAAAACAGGATCTTTGCCTCGTCCAAAAGATAGTGAACAGAGACCAGTTTCATTTCCAGCCTGTGAACTTCAATTTTCTCTTTACAAATTCTGAAAGCGTCTTTTTCCTGCTGTTTGTAAGACTCTGTCCGGGAGATATCATCAGCATCGGCGATCCTTTCAATTCGGGTAATTGACTGGGGCATTTGCTCCGATTTTTTTTGAATTGCGCCTAATACTTCCGCCAGATCCCTTCCATACCTTGTTGGAACCAGCACCTTGTCTCCGGGTGATAAAATTTCTCCCGACCAGGCGGCATGAAAAGTTTCCTTGGAATAAACCAGGCGCAGCCGGTATAATGGCATGTCCTGGTTAAGTGTAGAGAGATCTTCGCCTGCAATTACCGATCCGCCGTCAAGATCATCTTCCTGGGAGCTGTCATCCAGAAGAGAGATATCTTCATCCAGATCATCAAGAGAATCCAGAAAGGAATCATCCATTTCATATTCTTCGTTATCAGTCATCTCTTTCTTTTATCACACCTGTTACTGTTAAGTCTACCAGCAGACCGGTTATTATTTCCATTTTTGAAACTCTTTCCAGCTGTGTACTTTGGCCGGAAATAATGGCTGCTGCAAGTTCCTCCAGTTTTTGATCAATAATTTTCACCTGATGAAAAACAGTGGATTTCCATTCAGCTTCGCCTCTTAATACCACTCTCTTTTTTATTCCCTGAATTTTTTCTATCTCGTATCCGTTTTTAACCACATAGTTTAAAAATTCACGGACAGATTTTTTATATTTTATTATCTCATCATGAAAAGGCCGGCTAAGAAGATCGCTTCCGGTGCTGTGAACCGCATCCATTAGCATGGTCAGGACTTCTTCGGAAGGGGGAAATTCCCTTAAAGGCCCGAGTTCCGCAGTGGAGGATTCCAATAGTTCAGAGAAGATACTTCTGCTGTTTACGTTGATTTTTCTGTTCTGTAATTTTTTCGTGTCCTGTTTTAATCCTGCCAAAAGGGAAGGGTTTAGCAGTGCCGCAGTGCCGGTATCTATTTTATCCATAACTAATATGAAGGGGGCTTAAATAAACCCAAATACTCGGACAGGGTCTGATTCCATGCCTCATCGGTTTTGCAAACCTTTACCCTGCCATGAAGAAGACATCCTTCGTCAGCCTGTATACGTCTGGTGACAATATCACCCATGACAAGCCCCGTAGAAAGGATTATCAGCCGCTCGCTTGCAAAAACATTTCCAAAAACAACGCCTCCCACTGTAATCATTGTGCCGTTTACATTGCTTTTCATTCTGGCTTTTTCGCCGATGATGATCCGGCCCTTGGCTTTTATATCTCCCATAACGCTTCCGTCAACTCTGGTAAAGCCTGCGGAATCTATGTCTCCTGAAACGCTGGTTCCGGGGCCTATGATTGTGTTTATTGAGAGATCGTCTTTGTTTACAGCCATTTGACTTCCTTAGCGGGGTGCCCTGGCAATGCTGGAACGGATATTCAGATATCTGTATGGATCCACCACGTCGGATCCTATGTGTACTTCGTAATGGAGATGAGGCCCTGTCGACATCCCTGTGTTCCCGATATGGCCAATTACGTCTCCCTGTTGAATCCTTTGTCCAACCTGTACCCTAAAGGAAAGCATGTGCGCATAACGGGTATAGAATCCGTGTCTGTGCCGGATAATCACGTTGTTTCCAAATCCAGCGTGATCAAACCCGACCAAAACCACCTGTCCGTCTGCAGTCGCAACAATGGGATCTCCCTGACGAAAGTTGGAAATATCGATACCCCTGTGGATATAAAACTGATTTGTAAAAGGATGTATGTTCTGACCGAAATACATGGTAATCCGGCCAATGCCCCCCTGAACAGGCCAGATGCTTGGAATTTCAGTTAATAAGGCGTTATGCGAATTTATCAGACTGCCAATTTCCATTATGGGGCCGGAGGCTGCGTTAAGGAAGTCGGAAAGCCGTCTTATATCTTCTACTTCCCTCAGTATTCCCGTGGAGCTTTCCCGTATATCAAAGAAAGAAGCCAGATCCCCCCTCGAAGATGGTGCTGTTCTGCCTGTCCCGCCTGCATCAACTCCCAGAGTAGAAAGAGTGCTTTGCAGAGCAGGCTCAAAAGTTCTTACTTCCCTGAAAAGATGACCCAATTCATCGCGGATCTGATCTAAATTTGCCTGTGTATCTCTTAAGCGGCTGTCTACATTGACCAGATCGTCTCTGGCAGTTCTGTGGGAAACTCCGAAGTACAGGAATGTGCCCAGAATGGAGGCAAAAATCGCAAAAATTAGAAAGACGGTTAATACCGAAATATGGAGGTTATATACTTTTTTTTCTGAATGAGGCACAAGGACGACTGTATAACGTCTGGTCAGGGCTCTTCCAATTGCAAGAAACACCCCTCCCACGGCCTTAAGGAACGCAAGAACACCTCTTTTTACTGTATGTGTGATACTGTTTTCAAAGCGTCTATAACCATGGGCTGAAGCCAAAACAACTCCTTAACCGGGAAGTACCCTGCAATAATACTATACATTCATAATCAAATGATGTCAATGTACCATATTATTATCGGCAGAATGAGCTAATTTCAGGCTTCGAGTTTTAGGGGATTTTGGCAATTTCTTGTAAAAAATGGCTAAAAACGTCTATCTTAAGTTATAACTCAATATTATTGCAGCCCGATGGAAAAGAACCTGCCGGTTTCCGCCTATTTCGCTCAATGGCATGTCCTGATAGTAGAGATATCTGTTAGCAAGGTCAGGATTACCATGATTTCGCCTTGTCCATAACTGAAATGCCAGTAAAGAATTCAGTTTAGGACTTATGGAAAAGTTAAAAACCGCAGAAATTAACCAATTTCCCAGATCCCCACCCCAAATTTCTTCCGCCTCAGTCCTATACAAGGGTTTATGTATCTCTGCTTGGAGGCCGACAAAATTCAGCACCGGAGAAGAGGGCATCATATAGCCAAGAGTGTAACTGGCATGGTAATTAAGGCCGTTTCTGTTTTCACCATCATCATTTAAAAAAATCCAGTAATCGTTGGGGCCTGCTTCAGAAAAGCCGGAAAAACGGAACTCCTGACGGCTTTGAACAACTATGTGGTTCCAGTCTCCAGGGAAAATAGCCGCCAAATCGAACTGAAAGGTCGCTGCTCCCCAGGCCTGCCAGTAAAGGCCGCTAAAAGCGCTTCCTTCAATATTCATTTCCGGACGGCCAAAACTGTCATTATCGCCTTTTGTGACAATTCCGATCCCGTTACCCAAAGCCATGTTCCAGCCCGTTCCAAGCTGCGCTCCGGCGGAAACTATCAGAAAGGCAATGGGAGTAAGGTCTAATTCGCCATTAATGGCTATATATACCGGCGAGATGTCGGCTGATACTGTTGCCACAAGGTTGTTACCCTCAGTCAGGGGGCTATTGCCCTGTAAAACCGGAAAGGTAAAACTCTGGCTAAGACTGGCATTCATTTCGGGAATTGTTGTTGCCTGAATTTCCAGATCCGTAGAGGTTTCCATATCGATGGCCTGAACTGCCGATGGGACTACTGCAAGCAATACAAAAAATATTAAAAAGACAAAACTAAGCTTTTTATTCATATTAAACCGCCTTAAATCCTGCCTGTATTGCTTCTGTGTTCATTGGAACGAAACCATGTTTATCTATGGTAAAGAATTTTTTAAGTATCCCTTCGATATCTGTCAGCTTCAATGCACCTGTAAGTTTTGCCAATGCACCAAGGGCAACCATGTTGGCGATGCGAATATCACCTATCTGCTCTGCAAGGCCTGTAGCATCAACTTTAGCAAGTTTTATATCACTTCTTTTGGGGTTTTCTTTTACCAGGGTGGAGTTAATCAATACAAGGCCACCGGGTTTAACCATCCCCTCGCATAGCGGAAGGGACTCGCTGTTCATTACCAGTACGGAGTCGGGAGTCATTACCATTGGGCTGTCGATTTCCTCATCAGAAATTATGACGCCGGCCCTTGCAATACCGCCCCGCTTTTCCGCGCCATAAAACGGGAAAAATGTTACATTTCTTCCTTCCATCATGCCAAAGTAAACCCAAATCTGCCCCAGAGAGATAATGCCCTGGCCGCCGAATCCGGCGAAAAAGCTTTTTTCCGTAATTGCGGATAAATTTTTATCAGACATTATGCCGCCCCCTCAGAATAGTTTTTAATCTCCCCAAGAGGAAAAACAGGGATCATATTTTTATCTACCCATTCCAGAGCTTCCAGAGTGTCAACATGCCATCCCGTGGGGCAGGGTGAAAGTATTTCCACCATGGTAAAACCAATGCCCTTCATCTGCAGCTCAATAGCCTTGCGTATATATCCTCTGGTTTTTCGCACGTTAGCCGCACTGTTTACCGTGCCTCTTGCTAAATACGCCGAGCCATCAAGTGTTTCCAGAAGTTCCGCTACCCTGATGGGATAACCCATACCGGCTTCTTTAGGATCACGGCCCTTGGGGGATGTGGTGGCTTTCTGACCAATCAGGGTCGTGGGAGCCATCTGTCCGCCGGTCATTCCGTAAATTGCGTTATTCACAAAGATGGTCGTAAACTTCTCACCCCGGTTTGCCGCATGAATCATCTCGGCAGTGCCAATGGCTGCCATGTCTCCGTCGCCCTGATAGCATATAACAAGGTGATCCGGCAGTACCCGCTTAATTCCTGTAGCTGCAGCCGGGGTTCTTCCGTGCGGCGGCTGGGCAGTGTCCGTGTTAAAATAAAGATCGGCCCAAATGGAACAGCCCACAGGATTAACAAAAACGGTTTTTTCCTGAAGTCCCATTTCTTCAATTACTTCCGCCACAAGCCGGTGAATTACCCCATGACCGCAGCCGGCGCAGTATTTCGTGGGTATGTCGTATAGGGTTTTTGGCCTTCCGTTTAGTTTTTTCTCGCTCATATTTTCCTCAAAATTTTCCTGATCTCTTGATAAACCTCTTCCTCGTGGGGGATCATTCCGCCGGAATGGCCAAGAAGATGAACCGGATTGTGATCATAGACGGAAAGCTGCACGTCCTGTACAAGCTGGCCCATGCTCATTTCCACGGTAAGGATGGGCGTACCGTCCTTGGCAGCTTTTGCAAGACCCTCGTATGGGAAGGGCCAGAGGGTGATGGGTCTGTAAAGCCCTACCTTAATACCGTCTTTTGCCGCAAGCTTTTTCGCGCCCTGACATACCCGTGCGGAAGTACCGTAGGAGACAAGAATTATTTCTGCACCATTGCAATCAACTTCTTCCGCTCTGATCTCCTTTTGTTTGATAGTCTCGTAGCGGCCAAAGCGGGCTCTGGTCTTGGCTTCCAGAGATTCCGGAACCAGATCGATGGAAGTTATATGTATGGATTCACGGTTTTGCCTGTTTCCAACCGCCCAGGCTCTCTTGGGCAGATCCTTGAGGGAACGCTCCTGCGGCAGGACGAGGCTTTCCACCATCTGTCCTATCATGCCATCAGCAAGAATAATTACAGGAATACGGTACTCATCAGCCAGATCGAAGGCCAGATAAGTGAGATCCGCACTTTCCTGGACGCTCTTGGGAGCCAGGACTATGCAGCGGTAGTCTCCGTGGCCGCCGCCTCGTGTGGCCTGGAAATAATCGCTCTGTGCCGGAGCAATGGAACCCAGACCGGGTCCGCCACGTGCAACGTTTGCGATAACGCATGGTATATCCGCAGCTGCTGCATAGGAAATACCTTCCTGTTTCAGGCTCATTCCCGGGCTGGATGAACTTGTCATGGCTCTGGCCCCTGCACATGAAGCGCCGTAAACCATGACCATTGCCGCAGTCTCGCTTTCGGCCTGTATAAAAACCCTGCCCTTGTTAAGCATGTGCAGGGACATATATGCGGGTATTTCGTTCTGAGGCGTGATGGGATAGCCGAAATAGGCCGTACAGCCCGCCCGAATTGCTGCTTCCGCAATTGCCTCATTCCCTTTCATTAAAACTTTCTCTGTGTTCAAAATAGCTCCTTTTCCCGATAAATAACTATAGCCGCCGGACTATTGTCCGATCTCGTAAACCTGAATACACACATCCGGACATACCTCATAACAGCTGCTGCAGGCTATACAGCGAACATCAGTTTCCGAATCCGTTGATTTAGCAGGATATGTCCCTGTCGAGTTTGGTACTGTATCTTTTTCCAGTACCTTTACCGGGCATGCTTTAATGCACCAATAACATCCCTTGCAGAGCTCCCGGTTAATAATTACCTTGCCTTTCCTGGCCATGTATACCTCTTGGGAAAGGAGTATACTTAATATAGCCGAAATTGTGAAGTAGTTGGATAGACAACATTTCCTTTTTATGTCAGCATATGGTAACGAAAAAAAATTATTGGAGAATAAAAACAGCAGAAAAGTGAAAAAAGGATAAAAAAATAATGCAAAAAAATTGGCATTGATTATAGACAAATACAAATAACCAGATATATTAATTATCCTAAAATCACCTTGTCTGCCCTGCGGCGGAGGTAGTTATGGCCAGAAAAAAATCAATAACCCGGATTGGAATTTACTACGACGGTTATTATTTTTACAAGGTAAGCAACTATTACAAGTTTGATCATCACAGGCAGTCCCGAATCAGCATTCAGGGTCTACATGCTTTTATCTGCAATGAAGTATCCTCCAGACTGGCGGTTGACGCCGATAACTGCAAAGTTGTAGAAGCCCATTATTTTAGGGGCAGATCGATAAAATCAGGCAACGAAAAAGCCATTGTGGGAGAAAGGTTTTTTGAAGACGCCCTCACAAGGGAAGGGGTTGATCTTCATTACCTGCCCTTGATCAGGGGGCCCAATAACGAGCTCAAAGAAAAAGGCATCGATGTATCCCTTGCGCTGGACGCATATAAAAGAACCCTGGCAAAGAGTTTTGACGTTTTTGTGCTTGTCGCAGGGGACGGCGACTATCTGCCCCTGGTACGTGAACTTCAAACCATAGGTTTGCCTGTTGATGTGATGCTTGTGAGCTGGGATTTTGAAAGCTCCAACGGCGAAGTAACCATGACCTCCCAGGATCTTCTGGAAGAGGTAAAGTATCCCATGCAAATGAGCCTTATCATTGATGACCGGCTCAATATAAAAAATCCCCTAATTACCGGATTGTTTGAACCTCGTCAGCAGGAAGCGGGTTTGAATGGCTCGTTAGGCTATGCTAGCCCGTCAAGTTTTACAAACTCATTAGGCCACACTCCTGCCTATGTTCATTCTCCACAGCCGCCTTACGGCACACATTCACCTGCCAATCAGCCGCCATTAACTGCCAAGCGGAAAGCCCTGACTGATGAAGAAATGGAGCAGGAACGCATTTCAACTATTCTATCCCTGGACAGTTCCGGCGGATGGATCAAGGATCTGGAATACAATAATTTCTATTTTTTTAACACCGATGTAGTAAACAAAAAACCCGAGGAGCTCGCCATTGGCATGACTCTGCAGTTCCGTCTGAAGTTTGACAAGATAAAGACAGAGCATAAAGACAACGGTGAACCCAGCTACAGAGCAGTGGGGCCGATTTTAGCGGTGGATTAAGACCGGTAGCGTTGTGCCATCTGCGGGGGTCAGTGATACCGTATTTTTATATATAACGACTATCTTCTATGGCTTTTAAAATTAGGTCCCTTGAACATTTTGGGCATTTTTCTGGAGGCTTTTCTGTATTTGCCAGAGGGGCCTTATATCCACAGTTCTTACATTCTACCATTCTGACTTTTGACAGTTTATCGCTCATTTTCGGCTCTCCTATGTTTTACTAAAGTTTATGTGTGATGTTACCGTAGGCATCTCTGATGTCATTACCAGTAACCCGATGGGTAATATTACCATGAGCATCTCTGATATCACTGCCGGTTATTATGTGGGTAATGTTACCATAAGCATCCCTGATATTATTACCAGTAACCCGATGTGTGATGTTACCGTAGGCATCTCTGATATCATTGCCGGTAATTCTACCAATAACATTGCCATAAGCATCTCTTATATCTTTCATTTTATATCTCCTTGAAAATAGTTTTTTCTTTTATGCACCTTTGTTTATCAGCCGTTTTGCCGTTTGACCGCTGCCTTAAAGTTTTCGCATTTTGTACATTCTTGTTTTGACAAACAATAATTTTGTTTTTCATAATCTGATATCGAATTTAAACCACCATATGCTCTACAATACTCGCCAGTGAAATAAGGACAAACACCCATATATCTTCCTTTACGTTTTTAGCCTGTATGGCTTTTAGTTTTTCTGTCCAACAGACAGTATTCAAAAAGCTGGAAATACCAGCATTAAGAAACTTTAACTAAGACTTTATATAAATATTATTCACAAAACCAGGGTAAGACGGACCAACATTGATTGATTTTTCAATCACTGATGAAAATAAATTCCCATTTATAACACTTATATATTGAATTGATATTTTTGCATAAGCTTGACCAGATTTAAAATAATCTTTAGGAAAAGAAAAAAGTACTGGTTCATACCTGCCACCATTAATACTTGAAAGCAATGCTCCTTGCCAATTATGGGTTTGTACAGATTCATGGAAAACATCAATTTTTACAATATCAAATGCTGTATCATTAATCACTTTTACACTAATTTCTTCATCTGCCATTGTTTTTTCTCCCTAAAATGATAGGGTTTCCTCCATCCCTAAACATATTTCTCCTCTCTTAATTGCTGCTTCGCATTTGCCGAACCAAATCTAAGTTCTTCCTAGCTCCCGAATGATTTGGTTCGAGTTTAAGTGTAGATTCAAAATCCTCAATAGCATGGTTATAATCGCCTTTGTGATGATACACCATACCTCTACTGAAATATGCAGTTGCATAATGAGGTAATTTCTGTATTAACTTGTCATAATTTTCTATAGCTTGATCATAATCACCTTTTTTGAAATATATATAGCCGAGGTTTTGATATGAGCCAATAGGAACTGTAGAACTCGAATCATTTTGGCTTAGACGGAGTGCTTGTTCAAAATCAGAAATAGCTTGATCATAATCACCGATATCTCCGTAAGCAGTACCGCGGTTAAGATATGATGCCGCATATTCAGGATCGAGTTCAATGGCTGTTTTAAAATCATTAATTGCTCTGGTAAAATCACCTTTATCGCAATATGCTTCACCGCGATTATTATAGGCTGGTGCCATATTAGTGTTGGGATTTAAATGTATTAGTTTACTATAATCCTCAATTGCCTTATCAAGTTCACCTTTTTTATAATATGCATCTCCACGGCACAAATAAGCCGGAGAACAATCAGAATCGAGATATATTGCGCTATTACTGTCTTCTATTGCATTATCATAATTGCGAATAAGGTAATATGCCCTGCCACGGCAGCAATACACATTAACATCGGGGGCAAGCTCCATTGCTTTAGTATATTCCTCAATGGCCTTGTTGAAATCACCTTTTTGCCTATATGCATCACCATTTTGGATATGTTCATCCGCACTGGTATATTTTTTGTTTTCTGACATGATTTCACCCCCTTTTCCCAACTTTATCTGTTATTATAATTAAATCACATGCTAATTACCACTATTTTGTAATTTACTAACTAATTTGTCTAAAATCAGTTTACATAGTCTGTTAAACCATCTTTTCTTACCGAATAAAATAACAATCTTTGGGCTAACCGTATAATAAATCCAAATGAATTGCCTGCCAAAAAATGAACTTGACAATTTGCCATCACGAAAACGGCGAAGTATCCATACTTCTGGACAATTGTAAGAGCCATAAACACAGGTAGCTACATAGCATCCTCCTTTTTTATTTAGGTTTTCTTGTGCGCGTTCGTCACCATGTTCTGCTGCTTTTTTTAGCCAGTACCGTTTCTTTTCTTCGTCACGCGGAACACCTTTTCCCAACCCATAAAGAGTACTAAGCCAAAACATTGTGTCTGCATGACCCTGTTCGGCGGCTTTGGTATACCAATAAGCTGCCTTCTTGTAGTTTTTATATTGTTCTCCTCCTAAATATTCCCAAAACTTTCCAAGCTGAATCTGAGCATCTACGTGACCCTGTTCGGCAGCTTTGGTATACCAATAAACTGACTTTTCATAATCTTCAAATCCATAGTGTTCATAATAATATTTTCCTCCGAGCTCGAACTGAGCATCCACGTGACCCTGTTCGGCAGCTTTGGTATACCAATAAACTGACTTTTCGTAGTTTTGTGGGACACTGTCTCCTGTACTGTACTTCTGTCCAAGTTTAAACTGTTCTGTGGCATTCGTTGGATTACTGTTCATACTGAGCCGTGATATTCAGTCTCACCACTCAAGATGACATTCATAACAATACCAAATACCAGACGGGCCTTTTTTATCGGTATTTGTGCTGCCGCATCTTGGGCAGGGTTTGCCTTTGTCCTGCATTACTGCATGTTCAAAAAAACTTAAAAATCTAAACATCATCTAAATTTACCCCCTACTACTGTATCCATGACCCGTATGATCATGGATTTTCGAACTATAACCAATAGTATTAAAAAATACCACTATTGTCAAGTGGTAATCTATAACTATTACATTATTCTGATACAAGAGATAGTTATAGGTATAAAAAAATGGCGCAAATTAAAGACCTTTTAGCTCTAAACATCAAAACGCTAAGGAAGAAATATTCCTTAACACAGGAAGGGCTAGCCGAAGCCGCCAACCTTTCTGCGCAATCCATTAGCGATATCGAAGGCTGCCGTACATGGGTCGGTGATAAAACACTGGAAAGGCTTGCCAACGCTCTTAATGTTGAAATTTTTCAGCTATTTATACCCCTGCATGAAGGTAATGATCCTGAGTTAATTTTGTACAACAGACTTATGGAACTCAAGGCTGTTATGAAAGAAGACATAGATAAAAGACTGGATCAATTCTACTTATCAGAAAAATCATTAACCCAGTAAAAACTGGTACAAAATTCTCTCTAATAATGTGATTTCCTAATCCATCACTCTGCGTAGCCATATAAAAGCCATGGGCGGAGAGCTTGACATCATTGCTAGATTCCCCGACGGAGATGTAAAAATAGCCAATTTTTCACACATATAGAGACAAATTGGGCCTCCCTCACATTTCTCCCACGACTTTTGTGATTATCACCCACATTTTTCCATTGACTTTTGTGAAAATCCTGCTAAAATATTAGACAGGAGACGAAAATGATCAGGTTGGCCATAGATCAACTCACAAAATGGAAAGAGAAGAAAGACAAAAAACCCCTGATTATAAAGGGGGCAAGACAGGTGGGTAAGACCTGGCTGATGAAGGAATTTGGCAGACTGCATTATAAAAAACATGTGTATATAAACTTTGAAGATAACCCGCAGATGGAGAGGTTGTTTGCTCTTGACCTTAAAACAGACAGGTTAATAGAGGGATTAAGCGCGTACTCCGGTGTATCTATTGACAGGGAAACCCTGATTATCTTTGACGAGGTACAAGCTGTTCCAAGGGCTCTGACAAGCCTAAAATATTTTAACGAGAATGCTCCGGATTATCAGATTGTTACAGCAGGCTCACTTCTCGGGATCGCACTGCACCCGGGAACATCGTTTCCGGTGGGTAAAGTGGAAACCATGGAGCTGTTTCCAATGTCGTTTTCGGAATTTCTATGTGCCTTGGGTTTTGAACGATACGTGGAGGTACTAAAATCCGGTGATCAGGATCTATTGGATGTGTTAAGACCTGAGCTAACCGAGCTTTTAAAAAAATATATGTTTGTCGGTGGTATGCCGGAGGCCGTTGCGGAATATGCGAATAATAAAGATTTTCTCAAAGTCAGAGAAATCCAAACAGAAATACTTAACGCTTACGAAAATGATTTTTCCAAGCACGCTCCCAATAATATTGTTCCCCGTATCCGCCTGTTGTGGCATTCTGTTCCCAGACAGCTCGCAAAGGAAAACCGGAAATTCATATACGGACTTGTTAAAGAAGGTGCCAGGGCACGGGAGTATGAACTGGCATTGTTATGGCTGACTGACTGCGGGCTTGTTTATAAGGTCAACAGGGTTTCGTCAGGCAATCTCCCCCTGAAAGCTTATGAAGATATGAATGCCTTTAAGCTATATATGCTTGATACCGGCCTGTTATGTGCATTAAGCGATATCGGAGCCAATGTGCTTGTAGACGGTGACGAGCTTTTTAAGGACTATAAAGGCGCAATTACCGAACAGTATGCCCTGCAGCAGCTTATCAGTGTCGGGACTAAGCCTTTCTACTGGAGCAGTCAAACATCCGGCAGCGAGGTCGATTTTGTTTTTCAGGCAGATTCAGGCGTTGTTCCACTGGAAGTAAAAGCCGCAGAGAATTTGCAAGCAAAGAGCTTAAAAGTCTTTTCCGAAAAGTTCAAAATAAAAAAAGCCGTTCGTACTTCTCTTGCCGGTTTCAGACAGGAAAAGTGGCTGGTATCTGGGGGAAGCCTGTTAAACCTACCTCTGTATATGCTCGAATATATTAAGCAACATATCGCAAACTAGTTTAACAGCCGCCCTTACCTCTTTGTAAAGCTTAAGACATCTCCCCAATCGTCAATGATAATCATTCTCCGATCATTGATACGGTGTATCCCTAAAACTTCTAAATACAAACTTTCCTCTTCTTCGATAAACAGGTATAATTCAGTTCCATTTATAGAAAATAGAAAATTCACGGTTTCTTCATACCTTTGGCTTCTGTAGACTTCTGCTATCTGCCATCTTCCGGTTCCATTATCGTTAAATGTCCAAGTCCATTCGTCATATTCCCCGACGTCATGGTTTTCACGGAATTCCCATGTACCCAGAACCCATCTGTTTTCTGCCGAGGTTTGAGCGAATACACCGCCGATAAAAATGATAAATAAAACCAAAAATAAAGCTCTTTTCATTACAAACTCCTTTTTTTCAGTGCTAAGCTCCTGCTTTTTTCTGCCTGTTCTTCAATGATTCCTTGAAAAGAGCGTCTGCGTCAATACGGGAATCAACGCCGTAGAGGGGTGCTATGCCGTCTCCGCCGACACTGCGGAAAAGGGAGCCCGGGCGGGAACTGTAAGCCCAGCTATTCTCATTGTTTACAATATAATCCAGCACCACAGAGACGGCGAGGCTGAAGTATATAAGCGAGGCATTATTCCTGGAGTTTTTTGACAGCAGGGCATTCAGGCGTATGGAAACAGGGTTGGGAACCTGGAACACATAGGGCTCCCAGGGGTTGTTGATGCCGTCACAGATAGCGCCTGACGCGGCTCCTCCGGCACGGTTCCCCTGTTCAATACCTGCGGCTACTGCGGTAAGATATTTTCTGAGGGTTTTGATTTTCACATAGATCGGGTCTATGTCCCTTTTCTGTAAAGTCGGAGGTGACATGGATTCGAATTTATAGTAAGGCAGAAAGTACAGCCGCTTTATCCAGTGCAGTTCTGAAATAAGCTTTCTCGTGTAAGGCGAAATTCGCTCCTCAACGGAACCTTCCAGAATACGGATATACTCACTCATCCTGGGCAGATACTCATTGGTAAAGCTGATTTCTATGCTGTGACGCCAGCCGTTTATAACCCCACCAAGCATATCTTCCACGCTTTCCTGCGTGCCTCCGGGGCCTGTAATGTACCCGAAAGATATCGACCGGAGCCCGACAATAAGCTCTTCCAGTATACGCATCAGAACAATTACCTGCTGCATGGCATCGTCAGGCGCAATGTTTACTACGCCTCTTTTCATGTCAAAGGTGTTCATAAAGTAGGGATATAAATCGGGGAAAGTGTCGAGCTTGTCCCAGCCTGCTTTCGGGAAAAGCGCTTCCAGGGTCTGGAAACCACGTTCCAGGGCTTTTTTCTCGGACTCTTTTGCGGAGCGGCGCTCTCTCTCCTCATCGGGAACTGCATCTTCCTTCGCTTCTTCTCCTGTCTGATCTTCATCGCCTTCTTCGACAGAATCCTCTTCCTCGTGCTGCTCTTCCTTAACTTCTGCGTGCATAAGAAGGGCTTCGGGATCAAGATGATCCTCTTCGGTAACATTCAGAAAAGCGTTTATTCTGTGTCTGCGTTCTGTAAAGAAATCACTGTAATGAACATACTTCGACGAAACCGATTTCATCAGCAGAGGATAGAGCAGATACTGAATATCGCGGCGTATCTCAAAGAAGGAGGACAGGGCGGTACGAATAAGTTCCTGACACTTGTTTCTGGCTTCGTCAGGGTTTTCAATGTATAGAAGCTTATAAAGAACTTTGTATGCTCCACGGATATGGATGTCCGGATCCATTTTTTCAAGAAAATAAAGCGGTCTGTAAATAGCTCTCAGAATATCGGCAAAATCGCTGACAAGGGCATTTTTCGGGCGCGCCTGAATCCGGGCCAAGTCTCCTGAAATTTTTTCAATGTTCCAGTATCGTATGGCATCCAGAACAGAGTAGCTCAGGGGAGAACTTTTCTTCATTTTTTCGTTTCTTCGGGCATTGTTCCGTGGAAACAGGGTTCTGGTGGAAACAACAAGGCTTTCAATTTTCTTGTAGTATTCAGGCAGACGGCGGTTGATAAATGCACTGCTGACATAGTCGGGCGTTTCCCTGAAAAAGGAAAACATCAGGTGCAGAATCTGTGCTGTCGACTTAATCTCAAACTCTGACTGGGCCAAGAATCTGTCCATTTTCAGCCTGTCCATAAAAGACGGCTTTATTGTTACCGATGGATCATCCAGCGTATTGGATCCCTTCGACTTTGCAGGCTTTTTCTTGTGGGTTCCTTCGTTGTCCGATTCGTGCGGCAGTTCTACCCGGCGAACCGGGCGGCCCCCGTGTCTTGACGGTGTGCTCTGAGGTTCCTGCCGAGCCTGATTATCATCATTGCTTCGTTCATAACCTACTTCGCCGCCAAGTTTTTTTGCAAGATCCTTGGCTTCCTTCCAGTCTACGGGTCCCAATCTTTCTCTTACCCGGCTTAGCTCGCCGGGAGCATATTTAGCATTTTCTGACTTTGCCATTTACTTCCCCATTATTATCCCCGATAGAAATATTATAAAGAAAAATTTACACTCTAAGGTATAATTTTTCGATTGATCCCCATACATTTTTTATCGGCAATTCCTCACCCTCAGCACTAAGCATCTTGCCGTTGAAAAAACCCAGGGGATTTTCGTTATCGAAACTTGCAAGGAAGAAGTTCTTTACTTCCCGCTTTAATTCCTTTGGAGTAAACACCAAATCTATCATTCCCTCCATATCCTGAATGATCCAGTCCGAATCCGGACCGTCGCTTCTTGTTATTTTTACCGGCGGCAGTGGTGTCAGGGAGCCGTCAATCCAAAGGGCATTTTCGTTGTTTTTAAACTGCTCTTTGGCTTGATTTTCCCCCAGGGAAAAACCAAAACGCCGGTTCTGAGCGTCAAAACCCATTCCTGCCGCCCAGGTCGAACGCATGTTATATGGGTAATAGCCCTTAAAATCTCCAAACATCCCCGATGTAGCAGCCGGCCTCATTTGAATGTGCTGTCCACCGTAAACTACATCTGCGCTCACCGATGTCATTGCCTTGAATGCGTACATGCTCCTGCGTTCGGAAAAGGGGAGGCTCACCACCATGGGCGTAGTCTTTCCTCCAGCCAGGCTGAATGTGGCATGGGCGTTAAAAGCCGGCCTCTTGCCTCTTTTTTTTATGTCCAGTTCCAGCTTTATGCTTCTTGTATCAAGCCAGGAGTGAATCCTAAAGAAGAACCCGTATGAACGGCTGTCCACAGATGCATTGTATAGACTTCTGGGCAGTTGCCAACTGCCGCCCAGAACCAGCTTTTGAAACTCCTGCCTTTCGTCTGTCTCCTTGTCATAGACAACTACCATTGCATCGTGGAAAAATTTTAAGTTTGATAATCTGGCTTTTATGTAAAACCTTTCATCCTGGATGGTAAAAGTCTCCCATTCCTTTATCCTGAAATCCTTAAGACCCCCCGGCAGAGGCAGGGAGTAAGGTCTTTGGATTTTTAAAAGATCGACTTCCTGGAAAGCCTGTGTCCAGGTTCCATGGAGGGGCATACCTTTTTCCACAGGTTCATGTCTGCTTTCCTGAATCTCTCTGGTGTACATTACCTGGAATTCTAATACAAGATTGGGAATTTATCAAGTAATATAAATAACTCCAATATGTCAAGTATATAAACCGCCAGCAAGGCAATGGTACTATATGGGGAAGTCATATTGTTATAAAATAAACCTACTATGATGAACTTTAGAGGCTTAGAATTTCACGGGAAATCATTCTGGTTCCATGACAAAGTAGAGTATGCTCTTGATCTAATCAGAGACTATGACATGAACGCTTTTATTCTCCATGAATCAGATTTTATGACGGACTTTATCTATCCTTCGGGGATACTTGATCCTTATGCACCCTGGGATGGTGCTCCTGTCAGGCGTGGAGAAAATGCACTGCAGAACAATATTTACTATTTTAAGGATCTCTTAAAACGTGCCTCCAGAAAAAATGTTGATGTCTGGCTCAACATAAAAGAACTGACCTTCCCGGATGAGATCCTTGGAGTACGTAAGGATCTAATGAATGATGGGGTCTACTGCCCCACTCATCCCTTTTGGACAGAAATGCTAAGAGCAAAGTACAAAGATCTCTGTAACTGGTATCCTGAGATAAAAGGTATTATCGTAAGTGCTGGTTCTCCTGAGGGAAAAACTACGCTTTCTCAAAGGAAATGCAAATGCCAGCGGTGTTTAGAAACCAACATCACCGACTGGTACTTAATGATCTTAAAACCAATTTATGAGGAACTGAGTTCTAAGGGAATGAAGCTTGCCGTTAGGGAATTTTCTTACACCAAAGATCATCAGGATGCAATAACCAGCGCCATTGATCAAATGCCTCCTGATGTAATTTACTGCATCAAGATAACTGCCCATGACTTTTATCCTACCTTCCCGGATAATTCACTGATAGAAACAATAAACAGCAGGCCAAAGTGGATCGAGTACGATACCATGGGTCAGTATTATGGCTGGGGTCTTGTTCCATGCCCCATGTTTAATGACATAGAAGAACGCTTTGCCGGTTCTATAAATAACAATGTAGATGGTGCTGTTCTTAGTGTAGAATGGGAGAGAGTGAATAACTGGAACTCCATATATAACCCTAACAGGATAAATCTATACCTGACTGCCATGGGAGCAGTAGGAAAACGCATCAGCCCAAAAGAAGCTGTAATCAATTGGCTTGAGGAGGAAAAAATAATTTATTCTTCTCAAGACCTGGCATTGCTTGTGGATTACTTCCTGGATTGCTGGAACATAATAAAGGGAGCCCTATATATAAATGATTTTGTCCTTGCCGATTCCAGCATGATCCCAATGTCTATTGAGCGGGCATGGTGGAGCATGGCAGATAAACACAGTCTTGCCGAATGGTTTCCCCATAGAAAGACTGACCTGGAAATGGATGAGTCCAAAGCCGCCGCTTATATCAAAGAAAAAAAGGACTCCCTCGAAAAAATCCAATATTGGAAAACCCGTATAGACTCCACATTAAGTTTTTCTTGGGTTGTTGATTTTTTACGAAAAACTGTTTTCATTACAGAGCGTTATGTTGATCTTCATTATCATTACGGAAAAGTCGCCATTCTGGCAGGATTAATAGAGCAAAGCACAGAGAAGAACATAAAGCTTTCAAAAAATATAACCACAGAGTTTAACGAAGCAATACAGGAACTCGAAGATTTTGCGAAAATGATAGAACAGTGGCTTCAGGTTTCGGATCTACCTCATCAGGTATATCTATTGTTTAATCCCGAACGCTGTGGGTTCTGGGTAAAGGGTGCAAGAGAGAAATATTTAAAACTTATTCAAGCTTAGAAAAAACATGGTCAACGCGGCAGAAAAACTTCCCAGCCCCGAAAGTAATCACTCCTCAGAACTCTCTTCCAGGCCAAGATCGTCGTCTGATGAATCCTCGGCAGGAGAGGGGGGCAGGCCGGATACTTTAGGGGGTTTTGGAATATTGTGTCTTCGGGATCTGGTTAGCTTCCCGACTGATCTGACAATGGAAATATAAATGAGTACAATCACGGTTGCTGCAATTACCTGCCAGGAAGTAATTACCTCTCCAAGCATGGCTCTGACTTCTTCATTAAACATGGTACTAGTGTATCAGGGATTGGGGGACGAGGGTAGGGGTGCTCTCCATGAGAGCTTGTAAGGTTGTCTCATTATTAAAAATAATCTAAGATGAGTTCTATGGCGGAGACCAGATTTACTGTCCTTGATCTGATTGATATCGATCTAAAGGAGCATAATTCCCTTAATTTAGAATGTATAGGCGGCAGGAAGGGTCTTGATCGGGAGATAAAGATTCCCGACATTAACCGCCCCGGACTTGCCCTGTCGGGATTTTTTGAGTCCTTTGCCTCTGAAAGGCTTCAAGTACTGGGGCAGGGCGAAGTTGCATATATAAAAAAACTGGAAGACAGTAATAACACCGAAAACATCGAAAAAATGTTCAGTTATCCAATTCCATGCTGTATTTTTACCCACTCCCTTTTTCCGGGAGATTCCTTTGTAGAGATTGCAGAAAAAGCCCAATGTCCCCTACTACAGACTGATATTCACACATCGGAGTTTTCCAGCCGCATAATGAGAATCCTGTCGGGGATATTTGCTCCACGGCAGAGCATTCACGGGGTTTTGGTAGAGGTCTATGGCCTCGGAATTCTCATCCTCGGTGATTCCGGGGTGGGCAAGAGCGAAACCGCCCTGGAACTCGTGTTTCACGGCCACCGCCTTGTTGCCGACGATGTGGTGGAGATCCAGTGCGTAAGCGGGAACACCCTCATGGGTGCGGGTGCCAACAGGATCATTGCCCACCACATGGAAGTCCGGGGGATGGGAATAATCAACATGACCAATCTTTTCGGGGTTGGGGCCATTAAAGACAAGACCCAGATCGAACTCGTGGTGAAGCTGACAGAATGGGACTCAAAGCAGAACTATGATCGAATCGGACTCGAAGAGCGTTTCATGGAGATTCTGGGAGTCAGCATCCCGCTCCTGGAAATTCCTGTAAAGCCGGGCCGGAACATTCCCATAATCCTTCAGACAGCGGCAATGAACGAGAGGCTCAAAAAAATGGGCTACAATGCGGCAAAGGAATTCAACCAGAACATCCTTAAATGGATAGAGAGCAGTACCGCAAAGGCCGTCTACTTTGGAAGCAAGGACATTATCTAAATGGGTACAGTGTCAGAGAAACTGATCACCGTTTCCAACAGGGCAGGAATACACGCAAGACCTGCGGCGATCCTGGTTCAGTCTGCCAAGGATTTTAATGCCAGCATCTACCTGGAGAGGGGCAGTGAAAAGGTCAATGCAAAGTCCATCATGGGTATTCTGACCCTGGCGGCGGCGTATAAAACAGAGTTAAAAATCATTGCGGAAGGGGATGATGCAGAACAGGCTGTGGAAGCCCTTGCCCGGCTCTTTGATTCAAAATTCGAAGAAGAATAAAAAAGACCCTTTATCACAGGCGAGGGCTTGGTTGATTTTTTAATAACATCATGGTATAATGAGGGTTCATGAGAGAACCGACTAGGCGTCAAAAAGAGGTATTGGACTTTATTGCGGATTATATCCGCAGAAACGAGTACTCTCCGACCATACGCGACGTGGCTGATAATTTCTCCATATCTGTTAAAGGCGCCTGCGATCATCTCCATGCCCTTAGAAAAAAAGGTCTTCTGGAACACGGGGACAAGAAATCCCGGACAATCAAACTTGTAAAAAACGGCGAATACGAAGAAGTAGTAAAAATACCCATTCTGGGGACAGTTGCTGCCGGCAGGCCCGTTATGTCTGATGAAAACATGGATGGCACCATAGGTCTTAACCGCAGCCTCATTAAGGATGGAATGCATTATTTTGCCCTTAGGGTAAGGGGCGATTCCATGGAGGGAGCCGGAATCATGGAAGGCGATATTGCGGTAATCCAGCACCAGAACACAGCCCAGAACGGCGAAATTGTTGTTGCCATGGTGGACGAAGATAACGACGAAGGATATACATTGAAGAGATTTTTTCTGGAGGGCTCAAGGGTAAGGCTCCAGCCGGAAAATTCGAAATATTCGGTTAAATACTATACAAGGGAAATTCAGATTCTGGGAAAACTGGTTCATATTTCCCGCTCATATTCATAGAGTTCATGACAGCACAATCGAACAAAGGCAAGCTGCCCCCTCAAGCCTGGCTCTTTCTTGGACCCGAGTTAGGCGAAAAACAGACCGCTGTGGATGATATAAGAAAGAAGCTCGCCCCCAACGGAGAACTGGAAGAAACCGTGTATTATGCCGGAGATGCGCCGGTTTCACAGATAGTTTCCAATATGATGAACGGCTCCCTCTTTGCCGACCAAAGGCTCTTTTTTATTAAATGTGTCGAGGGCATCAAAAAGAAGGATGAACTTGATCTCCTGGCTTCATATATAGCCTCTCCGGCGGATGACACCTACCTGATTCTCATCTCTGAAGAAACAAATGTCTCGAAGGTTCTGGAAAACAAAATAAGTCCGGCAAACAAGCGTATTTTTTGGGAGCTGCTGGACAGCCGGAAAACGCAGTGGGTAATCTCCTTTTTCAGGCAAGAAGGGTACAGGATCAGTCCTGATGGAATAGATACTGTCCTTGAACTGGTAGAGAACAACACAGCTGCGTTAAAACAGGAATGTTCCCGCCTCTTGTTATTTCTGGACAAGGAAAAGGAAATTACCGGAGAGGATGTCGACAAATGGCTCTCCCATACAAGGGAAGAATCGGCATTTACCCTCTTTACCAGAATTGCCGCCGGGGATCTCAACCGCAGCCTGGAATCCAATAGAACGCTAATTGCCGCCAAAGAAAGCTTCCCCGCAATTTTTGCCGCCCTTGCCTCCTGCTTCAGGAAACTGATAGCCTACCTGCACTTAAAAGAAGCGGGAATAAACGACGATATGGAGTACCGGAAAATCGGCGTGTCAGCTCCGGGTGCAAAGCGGGACTATTCCGCCGCCGCAGGCAGGTACAACCTGATCACAGCGGAAGCCTGCCTGACTCTTACTACCGTTTATGACTTTCTTTTGAGATCTGCCAATACTTTTCCGGAACATATCCTTATGGATCAATTTTTGTATAGAATTCATGCACTGGGGGACAAAGGCAAAAAGTGAAAGCACTGTGGACTTTAATTCTGGCCCTTATGTTAATCTCATGCAGCAACGATGAAATAGTAAGGCTTGTTATCTGGACAGACCGGCCGGAACTGGCATTTTACACTGAGTTTTTTAACGCCAGCCAGGAAAGGTACAAGGCCGAAGTACGCTATTTTGAAAATCCAGCACAGCACCTGGGAGACCCCGGAGAGCAGCCTGATATTGTGATTGCCGCCTGGCTTAACAGTGTTTCTGTAAGGAGCTTTTTCCGGCCTCTGGATGATTATTTTATCGGCAAGGGACTGGATCGTTTATCATTTTATTCAGAACTTTTGGCTTTGGGTAATGCAGAAAGCAGCCAACTGCTGCTTCCCGTTAGTTTTAATCTTCCCGCACTTGTGTTTCAGGGCAATGCTTCATCCGATCCCTTTATTATTGAGCTGGAAGAAATCAGGGAAAGGTCTATGGCGTATAACGCCGTTGCAAACCGTGAATATACCCGGCTCGGGTTTTCTCCCCTGTCAAGTGATGATTTCCTTTATTTAACAGCCGTACTTCACGGTGCAGCTTTTCGTGATGCTTTACCCATTATATGGAATCAACAGGCAGTGGAATCGGCAGTCTCCTGGTTAAGGGAATGGTACGGCAGCGATAGTACGGCTGTAAGAATGGATGACGATTTTTCCCTGAAGTATTATTTTGAACCACCTGACAGGCTGTTAAAATCGGGAATGGTTCTGTATACATACACGGACAGCTCCAGGTTTTTTACGCTTTCCGATGAACAAAGAATGAATCTGAATTACAGATGGATAGGGCATAACGGAAGAATTCCACTTAACGATGATTGTGTTTTTTTCGGGATTTCCCAGAACACCGCAGCAGAAAAAGCAGTTGAAACGTTTACCCTCTGGTTTTTCTCTGAGGAAACCCAAAGACAGCTCCTTGAAATCTCAAGGGAAAAGAGACTGAACGAAATGTACTTTGGCATTGCCGGAGGTTTTCCTGCAATGAGAACTGTTACCGAGCAGATCCTCCCCCGATTCTACCCGGGGCTATTGGGACACTTGCCGCCCGAAAACCTTCTTTCCCCTCCCAACGTACTCTCCAGCAATTGGATGGTGATCAGAGAAAGGGCAATAGTTCCTTATTTACAAGAAAGGATAAGGCAGACCCAGGGAGTACGCCCCCTGGATCAACGCATTAACGACTGGAACAGGTTTAGCAGGTTCTAGTTACTGCTCCCTGACCCAGATCTGTCCAATTCCAATAGCACCAAGTCTTTGCACTGCTGGCTGAACCAAAGGTGAAGGAATATCCAGTGCAAGAACCCTGAACAGGGAACCGCTCACAACTTCCAGAGCTACCTCAAAACCAGCGTCTCTCACCTGGAAAGCTACTCTGGTAGCGGACTCACTTGAGGAGTATGAACCCACCTGCAGGTGGTAAGTCTTGCCATTGTTCGGATCGGGCAGTCCGGGGATTAAGATCAGTTCTTCCATTGTAACAGGACGGGGACCAGGAGTTACCATGGCCACGCCGGGACTCTGTTCAGGAAGAACGGAAGCTTGCTGTGAACTGCCATTAGGTGCAGGTGTCTGGCTCCACTGGGAACGGGTTTCAAAAATAGGGATTTGGGTCTGTGTTGTCTGCTGTGGACTACCATTACCATTCAACCCATTCGTTTGAACTGTCTGCTGTGAAGAACCATTCAATCCATTCATTGGAGTCTGCACTGCCTGCTGTGAACTTCCATTAAGATCCGGTGCAGGGGTTTGCGCTTGATAGACAGGTTCAAAAACCGGCACTGGTACCGGAATTACCTGTTCATAAAACTCATATACAGGAATAGCCTGACTGATCACGGGCTGTGGTGCCATGTACGGGGTCGCAGGAGGTTGAGTTATAACAGGCTGAACTGCCGGAGCGGGAGTTACCGATCTTAACATGGAAACATCCCTGGCATCTCTTACAGCCTGTGCATCTCTCGCTGCCTGAGCATCTCTTGCCGCTTGAGCGTCTCTTGCCGCCTGTGCATCTCTTGCGGCCTGAGCATCCCTTGCCGCCTGTGCATCTCTTGCGGCTTGCACCTCACGCGCTTCTCTGGCTTCACGCGCTTCACGCGCCTCCCGTGCTTCTCTGGCTTCGCGTGCTTCACGCGCTTCCCTGAACTCACGGGTCTCGCTGGCAGCCAAGGCCTCACGAGCTTCACGAGCCTCTCGTGCTTCTCTGGCTATATTGGCTTCTCTGATTAGCTGAATTTCTCTTGCTTCCCTGAATTCCCGTATTTCACTGGCAGCCAGTGCTTCACGAGCTTCCCTGGCCTCCCGGAATTCTCTGGCTTCTGTAGCCTGAGCATCTCTGGCTTCCCTGGCGAGTTGCGCTTCACGCGCTTCCCTTGCCTCACGAGCCTCCCGGAATTCTCTGGCTTCTGTAGCTTGAGCATCCCTGGCTTCCCTGGCGAGTTGCGCTTCACGCGCTTCTCTTGCCTCACGAGCCTCCCGGAATTCTCTTTCATTTCTGGAGTCCAAAAGCAAGGCAGTGAGCCATATGAGGAATTCATTGTACGAATTTTGTACAGGAATCAACATGGGTTCAGTTTCAGCCGGTCTTTCTTCCGCCGGGAATATTGTATTTACAGTTATGTTAATGGGCAGATATCTTATCTCACCATCACCATCGTCGGGTTCTTGGGCAACTTCTCCTATTGGTTCAGGTTCGGCTACTAATTCAACAACCGGTTCAGGAGCGGGAGGAGGCGGTGGTTCTGGCTCGGGCTCGGGTTCTGGCTCAGGTGCTGGTGCAGGAGCCGGCTCCGGTGCAGGAGCAACGGCAACTTGAACAGGTTCCGCTTCAGACGGCCGTGCACGCGGGGGAGGAGCGGTGGAAATCAGGATCTCGTTATCCGCAGTAAGCCCCAGTGCTTCCCAGGCACCCGGAGACAGATCGGCAATCCTTGCGGTAGACGCAGGGACACGGGCAACTACAGTCGCCTGTATTTCGGTTCCGGTTCTTGTATTTGTAACAGTCACCCTTGTGCTAATCGGTAAACTGGGATGCGCAATGCTGAGGCCATCGGCAGTTAATCCCTGAGCCCCAACTCCACGCTGATTAAAGCCCACCATTTGGGCCATAGCCATAGAGCTTATAAGCAACAGACCAATCAGTAGGAATGAAATCCTCTTCATCAACCCTCCCTTCTCCCAGAACGAGTATCATTTTTTGTGAAACAGTTCCCCGGATTTTTAAACAAAAGGTTCATAATGTCAATTTTAGCAAATTTATCGTTTTTTTGCAAGTATTGGTATTTTTTTTTCATGTTCAAGGCTATTTATCACCACTCCTCTGCTTGTGATTCAACAGATCAGATGCCCTTTTTTGCCTTAAAATCAAGGTTGCCATATGAAAACCGGCAATAAAAGTCGTCAGGGCAAATGACGTAATCGAATAGATAACCCAAAAGATATTATCATCGACTTCTAATATTTTCGGCAAAATCTTAAGCTCCCATAACAGGACATAGACAGAAAAAAATACATATAAAACAACGGAGATGGAGATGATTTTTGCGATAATTCTTGAACGCTTCCACGCGGTTATTATATTTACCCTGTTCTGAGCTTCGGTTTTATCCTGACTTCGTTTCCTTTGGCGGAACATGGTGCTGAGATGGTATAAACAAAGAAACCCTGCAAACCCAAGGGAAATTAACGCATAGTATTTTAATACGTTTGTATCCAGATATGCCCTTTGTAAAAATGGTATAATAGCCACAGCCAGGATAAGAACATTGATGGAACTCACACAGTAAAGTATTATCAGTATAAAAATAACATGCCAAGTGGCGCTGTTTCTTAAAATTTTTGATACCGTAAACCCTGATTTCATATCTCCTCCAAAATGATGCCATTACCAACAGGTGGACGATACTGGATTCGAACCAGTGACTTCTACCGTGTGAAGGTAGCACTCTCCCGCTGAGTTAATCGTCCACCCGCTAGTCTGGCAGGAAGAATGGTGACCATATATATGTCCACTGATATTGTAGGTATATTGGAAGGAATTTGTCAACAGGAAGCATCTCTGACAGCATGGTTGACAGGGATTTCCGGTATTTTGCTCACGCCAAGACGCCAAGAACTGTCATCGAATTACACGAATGATCACGAATTATTTTTCTTGGAATTTTAAATCTTCATTCGTTTTAATTAGCGTCATTCGATGATAAATTCTTAGTTGGAGCGTTCCGACTAAAATTATTTCCAAAACACTTGATTTTCTCTAATATATGTATTATATTTAATATATGAACTCAACCGCAATCATCGATAATGACTTTGGTTTTGCCGGCTCGGATGACCCCGTGGAGCTCGATCGTGGAGTCAGGAACACAATAAGGGGCGTAAGTCTTTCGATTCTGACCATAGGGCTTACCCTGGCCAGAATCAAGGCGGAGAAGCTTTTTCTTGATCTGGGTTATAAAAACATAACCGCCTACATTGAGGGCTTAAGTAAAGATACCAAAAGCGACCGTGGAAACATCTTTAGCTGGCTAAAAATAGGTGAAACCTATATTAAATACAGGGACGACCTCGAAAAAATCGGCTTTTCCAACGACGATGGCCCCACAAAACTGCCGTATCTGGAAAAAGCTCTGGAAAAGGCGCCGAAACAGGAGGTTTTTGACAAGCTAATGCTCATGTCCCAGCGGCAATTCAAAGCCTTTGCCAAATCAAACAAGGAAAAAAGCGAGGACACTCCCCCCTTATGGGAGATCCGTGGAAACATTCTTTACATGAAAGGCCAACGGGCGGCCATCATCAACAGGAACCTTGGCAGAAGAAAAACAAGAATGTTGATGGGCGCATTACGTGCCGCCTGCCGGGCCATCGAGCGCAAAGGCTGTCTTGTTGCGATTCATCTCAGAAACTGGGATGAAGTTGAGCAATTTGAACCTGAAGCCAGGCGAATAAGATCGAGAATACAGAAAAGGTAAGAGCTTCTTCATTATAGTGGTAATCACCAGCCAATAAGAAATACTGGTGATACTCCAATCCGTTACCTTGACACCATAACACATCCCGTTGTATATTGCCCCTGTCTACCAGAAGGCTGACAACCAGGAGCGGTGTCCGAGCGGTTGAAGGAGGCGGTCTCGAAAACCGTTGTGCCGTAAGGCACCGGGGGTTCGAATCCCCCCTGCTCCGTTGCTGAAAAATCCTTCAGATTTTTCAGCTTGGGAGTTTTGCTAAAGCAAAACTCCATGCATCGTGTACGGGGATTCGAAACGGAGCACGCTTGGAGAAATGACAAGGCGCAAGCCTTGATCGAAAATGCGGCGCAAGGATGCGCCGGAAGTGCGTAGGCGGGGGTGGATGGAGTGGACAGGACGTCCACGACTGGAACCCCGAATCCCCCCTGCTCCGTTGCTCAAAATCTGCGATTTTGAGCTTGGGAGTTTTGTGCTATCCCCTACGGGATAGCTTGGCAAAACTCCATGCATAAGTGTTGTTACATGGAGAGATGTCCGAGTGGTCGAAGGTGTACGCTTGGAAAGCGTATGTGCTTGAAAGAGCACCGAGGGTTCAAATCCCTCTCTCTCCGAAAGATAATGAAAAAGGCAAGGTTATTTTAACACGATAAGAAATGCAACGAAAGTAAGTGATTAGGGATTTGAAACGGAGCACGCTTGTTAAAAATGATAAGGCGTAAGCCTTGATCGAAAATGCGGCGCATGGACGCGCCGGGAGTGCGTAGGCGGGGGTGGAGAGAGCGGGCAGGACGCCCGCGACCGTAACCCCAAATCCCTCTCTCTCCGGAAAATTTTATTTAAAGCAAGAGGTGTTACATAGCTAGGAGTATAATAAAAACTAGTAATTAGGGATTTGAAACGAAGCACGACTGAGACGATGACAAGGCGTAAGCCTTGATCGAAAATGCGGCGCATGGACGCGCCGGGAGTGCGTAGGCGGGGGTTCCAGTCGTGGACAGGACGTCCACGACTGGAACCCCAAATCCCTCTCTCTCCGAAAGATAATGAAAAAAGCAAGATAATATTAACATGACAGAAATGCAACAGAAGCAAGAAATTAGGGATTTGAAACACGCCCGATAAAGCATGCGAGACATCGAGCGTGTTTTGTTAGGAAATCTAAACTGGCGTAGCCCCAAGTAATACAATACTATTACAGTTATTCATCGGGGCCACGCTTGTTTAAAATGACAAGACGTAAGCCTTGATCGAAAATGCAGCGCAATGATGCGCCGGAAGTGCGTAGGCGTGGGTTCTAGTCGTGGGTAGGATGTTCACGACTAGAACCCCAACCTCTATCTCTCAGTTGCTTAAAAATCTTTCGGATTTTTAGCATTGAAGTTTTGCTAAATCAAAACTCCACGCTATTATGCAGTTGAAAGATACAATTGTAAATATTTTGAACATATAAAAGTAGTTAGGCGAAATAAAAATTGAATTTTTGAAATAATGTAAATACATCATTGACAAATAATATAAAAGTTATATAATTATGAACATAATTGAGGAAGGCAAATACTATGAAAAATTTGAATTTGATCAATAAAAAGGCGTGGAATACATATCAAGAAGACTATATGAAATTCCATCTACTGGAGTGGCCTGACTATTTTAATTTTTTTGCAAATGGTGGTGTGATGCTGGATGAATACCTCTCCCCTATGCTCGGTGATGTGAAAGGATTAACATTACTTGACACTTGCTGCGCTTGCGATGCTAAACAAGCTTTTTCATGGCATAATCTTGGGGCTATTGTTACCGCATGTGATATTACTGACAAAGCCATTGAAATTGCTTCAAAAAATGCTGAAAAATTGAATTTTGGGATTGATTTTATCGTTGCAGATATGCAGACACTAGAACCAATCAAAAATAACCAATATGACATAGTTTTTGCGACATATCCTGTATGGGTTCAAAGTATAGATGAAGCTTGTAAAACATGGTATAGGGTATTAAAAACAGGTGGAAAATTATTATGGCACATGGAGCATCCCATCACTTATTGTATTTCAGAAGATAAAAATGGCTTGGCTATTACAGATAATTATAATGGTCCTAACACTGAAATTTTTAGCAGCTTTGACGGTACTCCTTTAGCCCGTAGGCATGTTGAAAAATGGTCTGTAGACTTACCGTGTGCAGAACACTTTTGGCGGATATCAGATATAATAAATGCCGTGTGTAACGCCGGATTTAAAATGATTCAAGCTCATGAATCATATGATAAAGATCCAAAATGGGAAAAAGAAGGTTTGGCAAAAGTGCCAGATATGAGAAAATTACCTTGTGAATTTACTATTCTTGCACAAAAGTAATGGATTATAATATTGACTTTATACAATTAAAAAATTAAACACAGCAATTTTTACTTCGCCTAACAGGAATGTATGCGCTTCGCAGCCTGGAGGCGGCTCGGGTTCCGTT
>Ga0099364_10002547_pt1 | contig 28986 bp, 27 predicted proteins | sample TergutTh196P3_FD_73070 | JGI IMG/M metagenome (GOLD analysis project Ga0099364, IMG submission 73070) | Microcerotermes parvus P3 segment gut microbial communities from Pointe-Noire, Republic of the Congo - Th196 P3 | ecosystem: Host-associated > Arthropoda: Insects > Digestive system > Gut ...
GCCGAAGGCGTGGAGATGGTAATGCCTGGAGACAACAGCACGTTCGAAGTGAATCTGATATCGCCGATAGCGATGGAATCCGGACTGAGGTTTGCCGTTCGCGAAGGCGGGCGTACGGTTGGCGCAGGCGTCGTCACCGAAATACTGGAGTGATAAGTAAATGGCTGACATAGTAGGGTTACAGTGCACGGAGTGCAAACGGCGCAATTACGTTACGCACGTAAACAAGAAGAAGTCACAGAAAAAACTCGAAAAGCAAAAACACTGCAAGTGGTGTAACAAACATACCTTGCACAAAGAGACGAAGTAGTGTAGAATACCTTTTGCTCGCAGGTCCGTAGCTCCTAACTGGTAGAGCACCGCACTCCAAATGCGGGGGTTGAGGGTTCAAATCCTTCCGGGCCTGCCATTTGTAATGTGCAGCATAAACTTAAACAAGGAGGTCGGGGTATGAAGAAGCTCCTCGACTTTAGCAGAAAGATAAGAAGTTTTTTAAGGGAGTCGAAAGCGGAACTCAAGAAGGTGGCCTGGCCCACAAAAAAGCAGGTATGGTACTCAACTCTTGTGGTAATTCTGCTGACGGCTATAGTAGGAGTATATCTCGGCGCGGTGGATTTTCTCCTCACGACGATTCTCAGGCGTTTCATCGGCTGACAGTCATTAGTGTTTCGAAAACTCTAACAATCAAAAATGGCTGATTTTAGTGAAAATTCGGGAAAACAGTGGTTCGTTGTGCAGACTTATTCGGGATATGAGAATAAGGTGCGCGCAAATCTCGAACAACGGATCGCCACGATGGGCATGGAGGACAGGATATTCCGCGTTCTTGTCCCTGTCGAGGAGAGGGTTTATACAAGAGACGGGAAGATAAAACGCGTAAGGCGTAAACTCTTCCCCAGTTATGTATTGGTTGAGATGATACTGGAAGATCAATCATGGTATGTCGTTCGACATACCCCGGGTGTGACCGGTTTCTTAGGCACAAGGAATCACCCTATTGCCCTGTCGTCGAAGGAAGTCGGCGAGATAATGGCAAAAATAACCAAGGATCAGGCAAAACCGAAAGTCGAGATAATATTCAAACCCGGCGACATCATCAGAGTAAAGAGCGGCCCGTTTGAAAATCAGGTGGGGCCGGTCGTGGAAGTAAACGAGGATAAGGGCAAGGTAACGTTCAGCGTAACTGTATTCGGACGGGAAACGCTTACCGAAGCCGACCACACGGATTTGGAAAAAATATAAAACTGAACTGATAGACCGCGCGCAGGCGCGCGGTTTTTATAAAAACCAAGGAGGTTTAGTCATCTTATGGCAAAAAAGGTAATTGGGGAGTTGAAGCTCCAGCTTCCCGCAGGTAAAGCGACTCCCGCGCCGCCGGTAGGACCCGCGCTAGGGCAGCGGGGAATCAATATAATGGAGTTCGTGAAGCAATTCAACGCGAAAACAGCGGATCAGACAGGTATGATAATTCCCGTCGTTATAACAGTATACGCCGACCGCAGCTTCTCGTTCATTATGAAAACGCCGCCCGCGAGCGTGCTTCTCAAAAAAGCGATCGGCAAGGAGAAAGGTTCCGGAGTTCCAAACAAAAATTTTGTGGGGAAAGTTTCCCGCAAGCAGGTTCAGGAAATTGCGGCCCTGAAGATGGTCGATTTGAATGCCGGAGGAATCGAGGCGGCGATGAGAATGGTCGAGGGCACGGCGAGATCGATGGGAGTAGAAATAACAGGATAACGGGCGTTATTATATTTTTTATATAACGACGTGGGAGGAAACTTAATAACGTTTCCGTAAACTACCACAGGAGGAATAAAAATATGTCGAGGAAAAGCAAAAGATTCAAGGCGCTTCTGGAGAAAGTTGACTTAAGGAAGCGTTATGAACTGGCGGAAGCGGTGAACCTGATCAAGGAATGCGCGAACGCGAAATTTGACGAAAGCGTCGAATTACACGTTAAATTAGGCGTTGATCCGCGTCACGCCGACCAGCAGGTAAGAAGTACGATCGGACTGCCTCACGGAACGGGACATACGAAAAAAGTGCTCGTCATTGCCGCAGGGGAAAAGATCAAAGAAGCTGAAGAGGCGGGAGCGGATTTCTACGGCGGCGAGGATAAAGTTGCCGAGATAGAAGGCGGCTGGATGGATTTCGATGCCGTAATAGCGACTCCCGATGTAATGAAAGCGGTCGGTCGTCTCGGTAAGGTTTTGGGGCCTCGCGGGTTGATGCCGAGCGCAAAGACCAACACTGTTACATTCGATGTCGCCGGCGCGGTGAAGGAAATTAAGGCCGGCCGGGTCGAATTCAGAGTAGATAAAGCGGGTATCATACACAATGCGGTGGGGCGCGCATCATTTACTTCCGGGCAGTTGCTCGATAACATCAGAACATTGATTCGCGCTATAATCAAAGCTCGACCGGCGGCTGTGAAAGGAACATACTTAAGAGGCATTACGCTTTCTTCAACAATGGGCGTGGGCCTGAAAATTGATGAGCTTGCGGCTCAGAAAGATACCAGCGAATAACGTAACCGCAAAATAATCGTCTTAAAAATACATAACGGAGCTTATGACAGCGGGGGCCATTTCGGCTTAATAACCCGCCGAGGTTCGAAAAAAGCGAAAGAACAATTGTCGCCGATTCAAACCGGGCTCGAATTTTGCGCCCGGTTTTTATATTTTCAGATGAATGGAGGTGAAATCATGCCAACTGAAGCTAAACGCGCGGAAATAGACGCGCTTGTTGAGTGCGTCAAATCGAGTCAGGCTATTTTTATTGTCGAATATAGAGGCCTTAAGGTGTCGCAGTCGACGGCGGTTCGTCGGACAATAAAGGCGTCCGGGGGCGAGATGAAAGTAACGAAAAATACTTTGATGCGCATCGCTCTTAAGGAAGCCGGTGAAATCCAGGTGGAAAATATAGATACCGGGCCTAACGCTTATGTATTCGCATACGATGACGCTGCGGCTACCGCCGCGGCGCTCCGCGATTTTTCCAGGATAAGGGGCAACGAAGCGATGGTAATTAAGGGCGGAATACTTGGAGGCCGCGTCTTGAGCAAAGAGCAGGTATTTGCAATTGCCGACCTGCCGTCAAGAGAAGTTCTGCTCGGGATGCTGCTTGGAGTCTTGAACGGACCGATCCGTTCGTTCGTCACGGTGCTTTCCGGTCCCGCGCGCGGGCTTGTAACAGCCCTGTCGCAGATCAAGGAACAAAAAGAAAAAGCTGCTTAAATCAATTTGAAAAAATTTTTAAATTATTCTTAAGGAGGATATATAAATGTCGCGTGAAGAACTCATTAAAGCTATTTCCGAGATGTCCGTGCTGGAAATGTCGGAGCTTGTGAAAGAACTTGAAGAAAAATTCGGAGTATCCGCCGCCGCTCCTATGGCTGTTGCGGCCGTCGCAGCAGGACCGGCTTCTCCCGCCGCCGCCGCGGAAGAGGAAAAGACCGAGTTCGACGTAGTCCTTGTTGAACACGGTTCTCAAAAGATCAACGTCATCAAAATTGTCCGCGAGATCACCGGACTGGGCCTGAAAGAAGCGAAAGAGCTCGTGGATAATCCGCCAAAGGCAATAAAGGAAGGCGTAACCAAGGAAGAGGCGGAAGAGATAAAAAAGAAGGTGGAAGAGGCCGGAGCGACAATAGAACTCAAATAAACGCGTTTTTCTATATAATAACGCAAAGAAGCGGGCGCATTTTTTTGCGCGCCGCTTTTTTTATGGTATATTTTTCTCATGATAATAGACACGCACGTACATGTTTATCCGCCTGAAGTAATACGTGATTGGGAACGAATCGCATCGCGCGAAGATTATTTCGAAGCGCTGGTTCGGGGCAGAGTTCATAAATGGGCTACTGCCCGCGATGTATTGGAGGCAATGGATGCCGACGGAGTGGACGAGAGCTGGATAACCACTTTTGGTTTCAGGGATTTCGGATTGTGCCGTATGTGTAATGATTACGCAATCGAGGTGGCCCGAGCCTCCGATGGGCGTTTGAAGGCAATGGCGGTTGTACCGCCGGCCGCGAGGGGCGCCGCTTCTGAAATTGAAAGGTGTGCCTCGATGGGAGTAATAGGGATTGGGGAAATTTTCCCGGACGGTCAGGACTTTGACATCAGCGACCCCGATGAGACGTGGCGATTTGCGGCGGCATGTCACGAGGCGGGATTGTTCGTAATGGTTCATACCGCGGAACCTGTCGGGCGAAATTATCCCGGAAAAGGAACGGCAGGCCCCTCCGAAGCCTACTCATTTGCCAGCAATCATCCCGAGCTTCGTATGGTTTTTGCGCACTGGGGAGGAGGGCTTTTCCTCTATGAGAGTATGCGGGAAGCGCGGATTGCGCTGAAAAATGTCCGTTATGATACCGCGGCTTCGCCCTTCGTTTACGGCGGAGAAATTTGGGATATGTGCGCTATGTCCTGGTTGCGGGGAAAGATAATGTACGGATCGGATTTTCCGTTGCTGCGTTATCCGAGGTACAAAGGCCTGATAAACGAATCGGCCATCGAAGAGGAAATTAAAGATTTTATATTATACCGTGCGGCTCAACTTTTTTTCGGGTAGAATGATCGTATCACATTACGGAGGTGGGTAAAGAATGTTTACCGTTACCGTTATCGTTTTTGTCGTAATACTTGTATTTTTCATCTTCTTGTCATTCATATCGCTCCTCAAAAGGTACAGGCGATGCCCGTCCGACAAAATTCTGGTTATATTCGGAAAGACCGGAGAGGGATCAGCGCGCTGTATCCATGGCGGAGCCGCGTTTGTATGGCCGCTCCTTCAGGAATATTCGTACCTGGATCTAACGCCGATTTCCATAGAAATACCCCTCAAGGGAGCGCTTTCGAAGGAGAATATACGCATTTCCGCGCCGTCAACTTTCACAGTCGGTATCAGCACCGAACCCGTCGTAACGAAAAATGCGGCTGAACGGCTACTCAGACTCGATCAAACCGCCGTCAGGCAGGTAGCCGAAGATATAATTTTCGGGCAATTCCGCGCTACCATTGCGACGATGTACATCGAAGAGATAAACAGGACAGGGAGAAGTTCCAAGGGGCCGTGATGGAGTCGGTCGAGGTAGAATTGGCAAAGGTCGGATTGCGGGTCATCAACGTCAACATAAAGGACATAGACGATGAATCCGGCTACATAAAAGCGCTTGGGCAGAAGGCGGCAAGCGAGGCCATAAACCAGGCCAGGATAGACGTTGCCGAGCAGGAGAGGAAGGGACAGATCGGCATCGCGGAAGCTGAAAAAGAGAAGGCCATCGGCGTCGCAGAGGCGGCGAAAGAGCGCGAGATAGGCGTGGCGGAGGCCGACAAAGAGCGAGAGATCGGATTGGCGCAAGCGGCGAAAGAGCGGGAGATCGGCATAGCTCACGCCAATAAGGAGAAGGAGATCGGTTTGGCGGATACGTCAAGGGAACAGGAGATCGGCATCGCGCAGGCGGCCAAAGAAAGGGAGATTGGCCTGGCCGAAGCGTCGCGGGAACAGCGCGTGGGAGTGTCTGCGGCTGACGCGGAGGCGGTCAAAGGAGAGAACATAGCTCGCCAGGTTAAAGCGGAGTCCGACGCCGAACTTCGCGAGAAGGTGGCGGACGCAAACAAACGCGGCGCCATAGCCGAAAAGACCACGGAAGCCGAGGCAAAGCGCCTCGGGTATCTCGCTGAAATGGAAGCGGAGACAGCCCGCGCGGATATGGAAAAGGCGACACGCATTGCGGACACGATCCCGACGGCCGAGGCGGAAAAGCAGAGGATGATCATAGCAGCGGAGGCTGAGATGGAACGGCAGAGCAGGCAGGGACGCGGCGAGGGCGAGTTCGTCAGGAACGAGATGCTCGGGCGAGCCGAAGGTATGAAGGCGGTATTCGACGCTAACTCCGAGGGCATAAGGAAACTGGTCGAATCGGCCTCCGGCGATGCTAACGCGGCGTTTCTGCTCATGATGGCGGATCGGGTGCCGGAAATGATGACTATACAAGCTAATGCGATATCGAATTTCAAGATAGATAAGGTAACAGTGTGGGACTCAGGCAATGCTGACGGGAAGGCGATCTCAAATCTCGTGAGGGATTACGCTACGAGTCTGCCTCCGCTTCAGGATTTATTACAGATGACAGGCGTCACCGGTCCTGGTATGCTCGGTTCTATTGACGATAAGGACTCTAAGTCACACAAAAGAGATCCTGCGAACGAAAAGAGGTAAGCGACCATGTCGCTTACAGAATGGGATTGGATCCATATAGCCATTGGGGGAATCTCATCGCTGATCTTTCTCTTCCAGACATTGGGATCGGCTGTATCAGATATGAATTCCGATTTCGACGGGGCCAGTGATTCCGCCGAGGGATTTACCGCGGAGGTAAGTCATCTGTCGGATTTCCTGTCTGTCAGAAATTTTGTGGCATTTTTCATGGGTTACGGATGGGTGACATTAGCAGCCTCTATCTCGGGAAATTCACGCATACTGTCATCTGTTCTGGGAGCGGCGGCGGGCGTAATTTTCGTGCTGGCATCTTTCTTCTTACTAAAAACTTTCCTGCGGTTACAGGAGGATGGCAGTTTAAAACTCGAGGGCTTGACCGGTCATCACGCGTCGGTATATATTTCAGTAGCTTCAAAATCTCAGGCGATCGGCAAGGTCTTTGTGGATACAAAAGCGGGACGCGTCGAATTACCGGCGAGGACACGCGACGAGGAACCTATCCCAGTAGGTGTTATGGTGAAAATATTGGGAGTCGAAGGCGGAGTATTATGGGTTTCGGCAAACAGAGAATGAGGAGGCTGCCTGATGCTTTGGATGAAATCTCTTGAAACAGGAATTGTCACGATTGACGAACAACATAAGAAACTCTTCGAACAGGTGGATCTTTTGCTGGATAAGGAAAACGTAAACCGGCACAAAGAAATAATCGATTTCCTCGATAACTACATAGCGAATCATTTTTCAGGTGAGCAGAAAATGCATAGAGAGGCGAAATATCCCAAAGCCAACGAGCACAAAAAAATGCACGACGATTATATCGTCGTTTTTAAAAAAATGAAGGACAAATATCTCAAAGAAGGCGCGGCTATTTCGATTAACATGGAGATTAATAAAACTGTTGTCGGGTGGTTGAGAGACCACATTATGGTGCATGACAAGGAGTTCGCCGCGTACCGCAAATCATTGAGCTGATTTAATTAGAATAACGAATTTTTTTAGAATTTTTTAAGAATATGGGGTGATAATAGTGAGAAATAAACTGCTGATACGTTTATTGTCGGCGTTATTAGCTCTGTTTATTACAGCAGGGGGAGTATTTGCGGCTGACGGAACTTCTGATTGGGCCAAATCTACCGCAGAATCCCTGAACGCTTTTGCGTTCGACATGTACACGGAGCTGGCAAACAGCGAGGATAATCTGTTCATTTCGCCGTACAGCGTCTTTTCGGCAATGGCTATGCTTTACGCGGGAACCTCCGGCGACGCTGAGCGCGAACTTCGTGACGTGATGAGATATTCCGAGGAGCTACATCCGGCTATGAAGGAACTGCGGAACTCAATGGAGGACGAAACCGGGGAACTGGCCGTGGCTAACGCGATATGGCCGCATTCAGGGTTTAAACTACTGCCGTCTTATGTGGGGATTATAAGAGATTACTATGACGGCGAAGTAACGCAATTTGATTACGAGCATAATTGGAGGGACGCTGAGGACGCGATAAACATATGGACGGCTCTGCACACGCGCGACATGATAAAGAGCCTTTTCGAGCGTGACGCCCTGATGCCGAAAGACCGGGATGTTACTTCGCTCGTTCTGACGAACGCGGTTTATTTTTTCTCCAAATGGAAAGAGCCTTTTGAAAAAGACCTCACGTTTGACGGAATTTTTTACGGAGCCACGGAACGCGAGACGGAATTTATGCGCCAGACGAACTCGTTCCCATACTTCGAGACGGAAGATTTCCAACTTTTGGAGATGCCGTATGAAGGCGACCGGCGTTCATTTGTCGTAGTGCTTCCGAGAGAAAGGGACGGCATGAAATCACTTGAAGCGTCTTTAACGGCCGGGAAATTCACCGACTGGAGAGCGTCCGTCCGGCGCGACAGAGTGGACGTTTATATTCCCAAGTTTGAATTGGAGTGTGAGATGGAACTGGCGCACATTTTCGCGTCTCTTGGTCTGAGGAGTATTTTTGAACCAAGCCGGGATAATTACAAAAAAATGACCGATAGCCAAGACGAGATGCGCGTGTCGCGAATAATCCACAAGACGAAGATCACTCTGGACGAGGAAAAAACGGAAGCCGCCGCCGTGACGGGTATCGTGATCACGATGACGTCGGCGGTAATGCCCGTTTCGGAGACGTATGAGTTCCGCGCTGATCATCCGTTCATGTTCTTTATAACGGACAATTCGACCGGCGCGATACTCTTTTTTGGACGTTTCAACGAGCCTGAATAAAACTTCAGGCTATTGAGGCTGCAGGTCAGTCGCAACCCACCGGAATTATGGGCGGCGTCGGCAATAAAACATTCTTGCCCAAAGGCTATTACGCAATATAGCATAGCATCTTAGTCATTCGTTGGCTGTAAAATGCCGTAGAATAGTATTTTTATTTTCCCTCCTGGTTTTGCGGAACACACATTCTAATTTATAGGCGAACCCAACCGTAAGAAGGCTTGGGCCTTTCTTTTTTATGTCAATATGCGGTCATATCCAGAGATTTAGAAATCGTATTATTTTATAAGTATTTAAAAAAACTTGCACAATAATGTGAAAGAAAAAATGCTTCAATTACTATATTAATATAAACGTGAGCTTATGTTTTTTCTATTTGCTGAGAGGGAGAATAAGTGATGAGATTTGGAATCGGGATGTCTGAATGGGAAGACCGAATCAATGTGGAAAGGATGAGGCAATATAGGCTTCAAAGGACAAAGGAACAGCTAAAGCAAAAAGGATTAGGGGCTGTTCTCTGCTATGATTTTGACAACATTCGCTATATTACCGGAACGACGGCCGGTGAGTGGGCGCGGAATAAAATGACGCGTTATTGTATACTTACCGACAATGGAGATCCATACATATACGATCCCGCGGCGCCGACAAAAAGAAGGGATTGCCCATGGATTTCCGATCACGTGCGGCCTGCTTTAGGTTCCATGCGAGGGGCTATTCCACTTGAAGTCAATAACATCCAGAAAGTAGCCGAAGAAATTAAGCAAATGCTGATTGAATATGGGGTGGATAAAATGCCCCTTGGATTGGATATTGCCGATATCCCTCTGGTACAGGAATTACAGAAACAGGGCATAGAGGTCGCGGACGGACAACAGGCGATGCTTGACGCGCGGCTTATAAAATCCGAAGACGAGATTAAATGTCTTGAAATGGCGGCAACTCTCGCGGACGGCGCTTTTGAAACGGCGGTGAGAAATATCCGTCCCGGGATGAAGGAAAACGACATATCCGCAATCGTTCATGATTTTCTTTACCGGCAGGGCAGCGATCTGGTCGAGTGTATCAATATCGCTTCAGGCCCAAGGGCGATACCGCATCCGCACCATCCGGCGGATAGGATGCTAAGACCGAATGAAATGTTTTATATGGATATTATGCATTCCTATATGGGGTATCGAACATGTTATTACCGGACATTCAGCGTTGGCAAACCGTCACCCGCGCAGGAAAAGGCGTTCGAAAAAGCGCGTAAATGGCTTTATGACGGCATAGCTCAGATCAAAGCGGGAAACACCAGCGCGGATATCGCCAAGGTTTGGCCCAAAGCCGAAGAATTTGGTTATAAGGACGAGCGCGAGGCGTTCCTCTGTCAGTTCGCTCACGGAATCGGCCTTAGCATCTGGGAGAAGCCGGCGATTTCCAGATTATTCTCGCTGGATAGTCCGTATACGCTTGAAGAAAATATGGTGTTCGCAATCGAAAACTACTGTCCTTCCGAGGACGGTAACGGCGGAGTGAGGATAGAAGAGGAGGTTGTGGTAACCAAAGACGGATGCCGCATAATTACTAAATATCCGATAGACCATCTGATATCCTGCGGAACTCCGGGAAGCGAAGTATACATGAGCTCCTAAGTAAACATTCTAAAAAGCGGCAAAGAAACGAAAAATTCAAAAAAAGAAAGGAGATTAATCAATATGAAAAAGGTATTAATGAGATCAGGCGCGCTTTTTTTGATCGTATGTACGCTCGCCGCGATCGCGGGTTGCGGAGGGGTATTTGGCACAACGGCCGCGGCTGCGGCGACTCAGGCGAACGCGACGTCATTGGGCAAGAACGAGAACGGTGATTGGATTTATTTGTGTTTCGTAATCCGGAGTTTATCCAACCCTTACCATCAGCAAGCCATCGAAGGCATACGTAATTTTGCCAGGCAATTGGGCATGACGGAAGAAGAAGTCGCGGAGTACGTTCAACCCTTGATTTATGATGCGAGCAGTGAAAAAATGTTACAGGATATCCGGACATGGAACGAAAGAACACAGGGCAACCTGGTCGTAGGTATAGATCCGGCTCAGGTTACGGATCTGGTCGCGATCGCTCAGTATTGTGATCAGGAAGGCATCTATTGGGCTTCCTGGGAGAAACCACTGGGGGTCAATGTTTCCGATTATGATTATTGGGTATACGCCATGAATATGGACAATTTTACCGCAGGTTACCATATGGCGAAAATGCTGTTCGATAAAATGGGAGGTAAAGGAAACGTATGGATCGCCGCGGGACTCACCGGGCATTCAGCCAGGATTGGCCGCCAAGCCGGACATGACGCGGCATTTGAAGAATACCCCGATATTAATCTTGTTGGTATTGAAGACTGCAGATGGGAGAGAACCCTTGCGTATAATACCGCTTCAAGCGCGTTGGTAGCATTTGAGATAGACGGTATTATCGGACAGAGTGATCCTATGGCGTTGGGCGTACTGGAAGCCATACGCGAGAAAGACTTGATCGGCAAGGTGGAGTTGGTGGGCAACAACGCCATTCCCGAAATGCTCGCCGCGATTAGGCGTGGCGAAGCTGTGGGAACGATCTCAAACGATCCCGTTTTCCAGGCGGCAATGACCATATATGCGACGCTTAAGGCGAAAGCGGGCGAACACGATTTCAGGTCGCTTGGGGAAGATCTGCGTTGCTGGAAAAGCGACGTTTTCGTCCTAACGCCGGATTTAATTGATGAATATGAGGCAGCGCTGGAGGAACCGCCGGATTATTTGAAGCTGTTGGGCGAAGACATGTACCTTGGTAAAAACCTTGGGCCCGGCGTCGGCTTGTAACCATTGTCAAAACGCGTTGAAAAATTTCGTTAGTTGAGATTTTTCTTACCAATGCATTGATAACAGGGCGGCTTGTCCGCCCTGTTTCGATAAAACAAATGAGACTTGATTTTGCGGGGTTTTAGCCCGCCGCTGATCTTAAGTCGAATTATCCGGAGGCTTAGTCGTCTTTATCCTGTCGCCTAAGAGGATATATAAAGTATTTTACGAGAAGGAGGATGTTTGGCTTGAACGAAAATGATTTCAGAAGCCGATTAAAAGATTTTTTAATGTCTAATTTACAGATGTTTATCATTCTTTTTCTGATGCTTTTTTTCCGGGCGGCAACCCCAAACTATATATCCCTGAGGAATTTGACTAATTTACTATCTCTCTCATCGGTGTTGATTATTACATCGCTGGCATTCATGCTAATCATGGAACTGGGTTCGATTGACCTGTCCGTGGAAGGCAACATGGCCGTTACCGGCGTAGTTATGGCGAAGCTGTTAACGGAGTTCGGCTTTGGAGTATGGTCTTTATTAGCCGGAATGCTGCTGGGCGCCCTGATCGGCTTTTTAAACGGGGTCATACATACCCGGTTTGTAATACCGTCATTTATGGCTACATTGGGTATGAATTATATACTGGTGGGAGTATGTACTGTTGTTACCCGTGGGCAATATGTCACGATTACGCCTGAGTATATGTGGCTTCGTAATGTTTCTTTGGGCAGAATTGGAGGCGATAGCGGGTATATTCCTTATACGATATTGATTACAGCGGCAGTTGCGCTGTTTATATGGTTTATTACGGAAAAGATAAAATATGGCAGGCATGTGCTGGCAATCGGGGGAGACGAATCAATAGCCCGTGATTTGGGCGTACATACCACAAGAGTTAAAATCGCGTCGTATACTGTGGGCGGAATGCTGTTCGGGCTCTCCGGCTGTTTGCTTACGCTGAAATTAGGCGCCGGGGATTCATACTCTTCTTTTGGTTATACTTTTGAAACCATCAGCGCTTGCGTGGTTGGAGGCATTGCCATTAGCGGCGGCGTTGGGAAGATGAACAAAGCGATATTGGGAGCGGTCATTATTACAATGGTACGAGCCGGAATTACTTTCTTAAATATACCGATGGCTGTCAAAGACGGAGTATTGGGACTTGTTATCCTTATCGCGGTCGTGCTTACGATAGACCGCGGCAGGATTGGAACTATACGATAGGGGGTAAGTATATATGGAAGCCGCGCTAAGTATAAAGGATGTTCAAAAAAGATTTGGCGTTGTGCATGCGCTAAAAGGCGTAAATATGGACTTATATCCCAATGAAACAGTAGGCGTGGTAGGGGAAAACGGAGCCGGGAAATCAACGCTGATGAAGGTTCTGCTTGGTATCCATAAAATGGATGACGGCGAAATCAAAATTGGCGGGCGACAGGCGAATATAACAGGTCCAAAAAACGCGAACTCCAAGGGACTTTGCATGGTATTTCAGGAACAGTCGCTGCTTAACAATATGCTCGTATATGAAAATATGTTTTTAGGGTATGAGCATTTTTTTACCAGAAGGGGGATGATCAGTAAAAAAAGAATGATTCAAGCGGCGCACCGGGAGTTCGATCTTATGGGGCTGAGCATTAATCCCACGATACAGGTGAATAAACTTTCCTTTATACAAAAACAAATGGTTGAGATTACAAAGAACTTATGGATCGCGAAATCCTGCGGCGCCGTTAATCCTATTATTATACTCGATGAACCAACAAGCGCGCTTGGCGAAAAGGACGCCGAACTATTGTTTGAAAAAATATCCGAACTGAAAAAACAGGCTACGATTGTGTTTATTTCACATAAACTTGGTGAAATTGTCAGTATTTGCGATCGGGTCTATGTTCTTAAAGACGGAAGCAACAACGGTTTATTTTTACACGAAGAATTATCCGAAGATCTGCTGCGGGAGTGTATGGTCGGAGACAGTTTCGAAGGAGAATACTACCTGACCGAACTCCAGAGAAAGCCGGCTGACAAGGTCATATTTGAAGTAAAAGGACTTACGAAAAAAGGTCACTTTGAAAACGTGTCTTTTCAAATAAGAGAAGGGGAAATATTCTGTCTGGCCGGCACGCTGGGTTCAGGCAAGGAAAAGATATGCGACGTGATATACGGGCTTGATCAAGCGGACGCCGGCGAATTGTATTTGGAGGGGCAGCGGGTACGTATAACCAAGCCTTCGGCGGCTGTGAAACGCAAAATAGGTTTATCGCCGGAAGATCGTAAAGGAAAGGCTCTGGTTATGGGTTTTTCCGTAGCGGATAATATCGCGTTGCCCACAATGAAAGGCGTTATATACCCGCGAAAGATCAGGCAAATTGCTGTAGATATGATCGCGCGGCTAAGAATAAAAACCCCTTCCGAGAGGATTATTGTCCGGCAGCTAAGCGGAGGCAATCAACAGAAGGTGGTTATGGCAAAATTAATATTGACCGACTCTAAACTTATTTTGCTCTCACATCCCACAAGGGGAGTGGATGTTGGGGCTAAGCGCGAGATCTACGCGCTCATCAGAGAATTGGCGGACAAGGGAATTGCCGTATTGCTGATGGGAGACAGCTTCGAGGAAGATATCGGCCTTTCCAATACAATTTTAACGCTCAGAGACGGGCAATGCACAAGCCTGCTTGACGCTACGGAGCGTAAGCCCACGTTGGATGAGTTTATACGGTATATCGTGTGAGGTGATTAAAATGATTGACGGTTTTAAGTCTTATGTTAAAAATGCGGCGGGAATGCTCATACCCGGTAAGGGTAAGAAAATATCAGTTACCGCCAGCACTATCATGTTGATTATGTTTATTATCCTGGCCATGACCATAGTTAATCCCGGCGCCTTTTGGAGGGTGAGAAATATCGGCATCATTATCGACAGGGCTACTATTCTGTTAATGCTGGGCTTAGGGCTAACCTTCGTGCTTCTGTCATCTTCCGTCAATCTGGCGATAGGCGGCATGCTTTCGTTAAACAGTATACTCGTGGCGGTGTTTTCCGTCACTTTGGGGTTTTGGACTATTCCAATCGTTTTAATCATCAGTTTTCTGGAAGGTTGCGTGACCGGCGTTGTATTTACAAAGTTCAGAATTCCATCGTTTATCGCCACCTTCAGCATGATGGGCATTTTTTCGAGTCTCGCGATTATCGTGTCTCCGACGGGATCCGCGATGATCATCGACAGATCGTTGATGAGAGTGCTAAATGTGTTTAGAGCGGAGGTATTTCCCGGATCTGGATTAAAGGTCATGTGGCTGCTCGCGCTGATAATATTCAGCGTATTTCTGTTTATCAACAAGCGGACGGCATTCGGAAAACATGTGGCTGCGATTGGGAACTCCCCGGAAGCCGTGCGGTACAGCGGCGTGAATATTGATCGCGTCAAAATTATATGCTATGGATTGTCCGGCTTATCCGCCGGCCTCGGAGCAATTTTCCTGTGCAGCTCGCAATTTACCGGAGACCCTACCGTGGGAACTCCTTACATCATACTGATCATAGCGACTGTGATTGTAGGAGGCACTTCTTTGTCCGGCGGCAGCGGGGGAGTGTTTAACACCCTTCTTGGAGCGTTGACCATCGCCGTTTCCGAAAACGCGATGATTGTGCTGGGGATAAATGTATTTTATCACCAGATTATGATCGGCGCTATTATGATTCTCGCAGTCGCTCTATCCTTGGATAAAGAGCGGGTGTTGATTGTAAAATAAAGCTCCGCAAAGGAATCAAAAGCTAAAAAAGAGGGATGATGTATATGACGTCGAAAGAAAGGGTATTAGCCGCCATTTCTCATCAGGAACCGGATCGCGTGCCTGTATTCGCCGGATTTGTGCCGAAAGTGGTTAAGAATCTGGAAGAGCGGTATGGAATTCATGATGATATTGGGGTGTTTTTAGGAAATGATATTGTTGCGGCGGGCATCGGTTTTGAAAATATAAAAAATGAAGCGCCGGAAGAGCGGGAGTTTGTCAGCAGATGGGGCAATACTTACCGACGGGTCAAAAATGAGATGGATGAATACTTGGAAATAGTGGAGTACCCTCTTGCCGGCGACGAAAGCAAGCTGAATTCCTACCGAATCCCCGACCCTTTTGAGGAAAGACAGTATGACAGGGTACGTAACGCCGTGCGAAAGTACGGCAAGGAGAAATTGGTCGCGGGCGCCTGCCGGCAGAGTATTTTTGAGACGGCGTGGGGGATAAGGGGACTTGAGCAATTTATGATGGACATGATTTTGAATGAGGATTATACGAATACGCTGCTGGATAAAGTGATGCAGTTTCCCCTGGAAGCCTGCAAGATAATGATTGAGGCCGGAGTCGATATGGTGTGGCTGGGAGATGATGTGAGTACTCAGCGGAGTATGATGATGTCGATGGATACTTGGCGCAAGTATTTCAGATCGAGATACGCGCAACTGATCGGTGAATTCAAGAAAGTGAACCCCAATATCATTATAGCTTACCACTGTTGCGGGAATTGCCGTGACGCGCTGGGAGACCTGATTGATATTGGCGTGGATGTGCTGCATTCAGTTCAGCCGCTGGCTATGGATCCGTTGGAGGTCAAAAAGGAATTTGGCGACAAGCTGACTCTGTTCGGCGGTGTGGATGTTCAAGAACTGCTGCCTTTCGGCACAAGGGAGGAAATCTTCAATGAGGCGCGACGCCTGATAAAAGGCTGCGAGGCAGGAGGCGGATACATCTATTCCCCCGCGCACTACATACAGGCTGATACCAGCGTTGAAAACATCCAGGCTTTTTATGACGCGGCGCGCGAATATGGCGGCTATTAGACCGCCCGAAAAGCGAGATACATATAATCGCTATACGCCTAATCCTGTTCCCCGATTCTTTTGAAGTCAATCGCCTGATTGATTTTTCGATATTGGACGGGGGACATGCCGGTCTGTCTTCTGAACATATTGCTAAAATATTGCAATGTCTCTATGCCGACGGAAACCGATATATCCGAAATGCTGTCATTTGTGTGGAGCAAAAGATTTTTGCTTCGCTCGATGCGTTGCGTGTTAACGTATTTAATCAGGGTCGTGCCGGTATGCTTTTTAAATAAATGCATCAGATAATGTGCGCTGACATGTGTCTCTTCGGCGACTTTTCGAAGCGTGATTTTCTGATCCAACGATTCGTTGATATACTCGATTGCATGATTGACATAAGTATTGCTGATATTATCCTGTGTTCGCCTCAACTGCTCAATTGTGCGGCATATATTGACAATCAGATAAGTCGCTTCCGCTTTTACGACCGTTTCATAATTACTTTCCTTGCTGTCCATTTCCACAATAATTCTTTTCATGCTGCCTTGAAAAATACTGCTCCCGGGAAACTTTATAAACTCACGGTCACTCAGATTAGAGAGCTCCTGTATCATATTGTAGAAGGACTCGCCGTTTGATTGCGTATGGATGGCGCTTAAATCAAACTGCACGCAGCTTAATTCGCAAGTCTGTTCTTTTTCCACATAAAGCATATGTTTGGAATATGGCGCGATAATCAACACATCTTTTTTTTCAATTTTCACCAGATCGTTATTAAACTTAAAAAACGCGCTCCCGTTAACCACGGAGACTATCTCAAGAGCCGTGTGCGTATGCGGCGTCATCATTGACCACGCGTTTCGCAGTTTCTTTAAATAGTAATTGAACATTAACTTCTCAACTTCAACATCAGCAAGAAGTATCATCAGAAATTCGCCGGCATTCATAACTATATCCTTATTCATAAAGTTAAATATACGATTGTGAATGCAAACCCAATCAGAAGTCTATTCCCTAAAAAATGCGCTTGAACTAATTATAATAGATAATATCGCATACCGTCAACGATACGCATACCACCATTCAAGGGTGTAGATTATTGGTAAGGTAATTCATTTTTACAAGGGTGATAGAATATGATATCCTGACGCTGAATTCGAAAGAAGGCGGCGGAGAATGGGTGAATAGGATTTAAAGAAGTTACAAATTCATTACTGACTATTAGTTTTAATCTGTTATTATTTAACTGTTATTATTTGACGAAATCACGAGGAAAATACTGAGTGTGTTTTTAAAAAGATGTGCATAATTGTTGCATAAGCAATTCAAAAAATCTTATTACGAGGGGGAAATGAGTATGTGTCGTACGCAAAAGTTCTTTTTTTGCAAGCATTGCGGTAATATGGTGGGTCTTATCGACGACAGAGGCGTTCCGTTAGTATGTTGCGGGGAGAAAATGACGGAGCTTGTATCCAATACTGCTGAAGCAGCCGTCGAGAAGCACTTGCCCGCTGTAAGCGTTTCGGGAGACAGTATCAGCGTTCAGGTTGGAGACACGCCTCACCCGATGGAAAACGCGCATTATATTGCGTTTGTTTATGTGGAAACCGAACACGGCGGGCAGCGCAAATGCTTAAAGCCCGGCGACGAACCGAAGCTCTCTTTCTGTTTTGTTGACGATAAACCGATTGCCGTTTATGCTTACTGTAATCTCCATGGGATGTGGAAAACAGAAATTTCGTAGAAACCTATGGAGCCGCATTGATTAATCCTGGACAGACCCCTGGCTCTGCCGGGGGTGTTCTTTTTAACAAACATAATCAGTCCAAGGGGGAATATAAATGCCTGCAAAAAACTTAACCGATTTACATGAAGGCGAGAGGGCACAGGTTGTTTCGCTGCAGAACGAAAGCAGCATCAAGAGGCGATTGCAGGATTTGGGGCTGGTCGAGGGTACGCGGGTAAATTGTATCCAAAAGTGTCCGTATGGCGATATGATCGCATACGGAATCCGAGGCGCGATAATCGCGTTGCGTGCTGAAGACGCCGTTTGCGTTTTGACAAATTAATATCGGGGAGGCTTGATTCATTTGGATGCTGTGAATAATAATAATTTAGAAGTTCTTGAGATTAAAAAAACAAACGCGTCGGATCGCGTGATTGCTCTCGCCGGTAATCCAAATGTGGGAAAAAGCACGGTGTTTAATACCTTAACCGGCATGCGCCAGCACACGGGCAACTGGCCCGGAAAAACAGTGGCAAGCGCCCAGGGAGTGCATCATTTCCGCGATAACGACTACATACTTGTCGATCTGCCCGGCACTTATTCCATTATGGCGCATTCGACGGAAGAGGAAATCGCAAGGGACTTTATTCTGTTCGGCGGAGCGGACGCCACAATCGTGGTCTGCGACGCCACCGTTCTGGAACGGAATTTGAACCTTGTGCTCCAGGTGATGGAGATTACTCCCAATGTGGTGGTCTGCGTAAATCTGCTCGATGAAGCGAAAAAGAAAAACATTGTCATTGACCTTCAGGCGCTGGAAAAAGAACTGGGCGTCCCGGTCGTGGGAACCAGCGCCCGCAGCGGAGAAGGGCTTACGGAGCTGATGGAAAGAACCGAAGCCGTTTGCGCGGGGAAGTTTACAGCCACTCCTCGCAAGATTGATTATGACGCGGCGGTGACCGGCGCCGTCGCCCCGCTTGCGGATCTTCTGGATCAGAAGCTGGATGGGACGTTAAGCGGCAAATGGCTGGCGCTGCGTATGTTGGAGGGGGATGAGTTTCTTTACAAAGAGATTCAAACACACCTGATAAATAACCCCCTCGGCGACCCCGACGTAACATCCGCCGTGAACAGGGCGCGTGAGGCCCTCGAAGCCTCTGACATAACGCGTGAAAAGCTTAAGGACATTGTAGTTTCCCGCATTGTGTACACCGCCGAGGAAGTTGCGGAGAGCGTCACGCCGAGCTGCGGCGTGAACTGCGTCGGCTGCGGTACCTGCGAACACGGGAGCAGGAATCCGGACGCGGTCGGCGGAAGCCGGGATCGCAAGCTCGACCGCATCCTCACCAGTAAACTGACGGGAATTCCTATCATGCTGGCGCTGCTTTGCGGCGCATTATGGATTACTATTGCGGGAGCAAACTATCCGTCGGACATGCTCGCGAGTTTCCTGTTCCGGATCGAGGATCACCTAACGGCGTTATTTATGTGGCTGAGTGCCCCGGATTGGCTGCATGGCTTGCTGGTTTTGGGGGTCTATCGCGTTCTCGCGTGGGTGGTGGCGGTTATGCTTCCGCCTATGGCCATCTTCTTCCCTATTTTCACCCTGCTTGAGGATTTCGGGTATCTGCCAAGAGTGGCTTTCAATTTGGATCATCACTTTAGAAAGGCCAAAGCGTGCGGCAAGCAGGCCCTTACCATGTGTATGGGGTTTGGCTGCAACTGCGCGGGAGTAACCGGCTGCCGCATCATCGATTCCCCTCGCGAAAAACTCATTGCCATCCTGACTAACAACTTTGTTCCCTGCAACGGACGTTTCCCAACTTTAATCGCCATCATATCCATGTTTTTTGTGGGAGCCACGGGAGGCCTTGCCGATGCCCTGCTATCCGCGATAATACTGGCAGGCATTATTGTACTGGGCGTTTTTCTGACTTTTAGGGTTTCTCATTTTTTGTCTGTTACCATTTTAAAAGGGGAGTCGTCCTTTTTTGCCCTCGAACTGCCGCCATATCGCACACCCCAAGTGGGCAAAGTGATCGTGCGTTCGATTTTCGACAGAACGCTGCGTGTGCTGGGCAGAGCGGTGGCAGTGGCGGCTCCAGCCGGGTTGGTCATTTGGATATTCGCAAATGTTCATGTTGGCGAGGTAACGCTGCTTTCGTATAGTGCGTCCTTGCTGGACCCCTTTGCCCGTCGTCTGGGCTTGGATGGGGTGATTCTACTTGCTTTTATATTAGGTTTTCCAGCAAATGAGATTGTTTTTCCGATAATCATCATGTCATATATTTCCTCAGGTACAATACTTGAGCTTGATAACTTAATCGAGCTAAAGACGCTCCTGGTTGCCAATGGCTGGACTTGGGTGACCGCTGTCTCCACTATGCTTTTTTGCCTATGCCATTGGCCCTGCTCGACTGCATGCCTTACTATCAAAAAAGAATCAGGCAGTTTTAAATGGATGGGTCTGTCAATTCTGATACCAACAATAGTTGGAGTCGCCCTATGCTTCCTATTCACCACCACCGTCCGCCTATTCGGATTCTAACACAAGAAACACAAGGGGAAACACAAGGGGACGGTACTCCTGTGCGATTCGCACAAGGGGACCGTCCCCCTGTGTTCCCCCTGTGTTTACCTGTGTTCATGTAAATTTTTCTTGATTAATATGGCTGTCGGTTATAAAATGCTTGTAATAATTCACACAAAGAGGGAAATCAATATGAATAAATTTACAAAAAACACGATATCTATCATTCTTTGCATCATAATGTGTGCAGCAATATTTACTGCTTGCAAAGACGAGACAGAAGATGATCCGGATAGTACCCCTTCAATTGAATCCACTGAGCCAACTTCGGATATTCCAGAGACGCCACTGCCGACGGAAATATGGGTACCCAGCGACGATAGCTACCAGTTTACCGAAGATAACTTTCCCCGTATTGACGGGTCCACAGCAACGATTCCGCTGATTGAGGCAGTGACCAGTGCGCTTTTGTCAAAGCCTCGTTCCGAAATCAATGTAAGCGTGAGCAAGACCAGCGGAGCCTATATCGCCCTTGCAGAGAACGAGACAGACATCCTCCTTGTATATGACGGCGGAGATGAGACCCGTGCGCAAGTTAACGCAGACGAACTGTTCGAGACAGTGTCCATAGGGAAGGATGCACTGGTATTCATTGTCAACAGAGACAATCCGGTGGACAACCTCACCAAGGAACAGGTACAAAGGATATTCACTGGCGAATATACAAACTGGAGCGAATTGGGCGGCAGCGACGAGCCAATCAGGGCTTTTCAAAGGGGAGAAGGATCTGGTAGCCAAGCGCTAATGGATAAACTGGTCATGCCTGGTTTGACCATGGCAGACCCTGCCAAAGTCATGGTGGTGGAGAGCATGGGGGGGCTAATGGAAGCTGTTGCAGATTTCGCCGGAGGCCCAACGGGAATTGGATACAATGTGTATTTCTATGTGACTGAAATGAGAGGCAATGACTATGTGAAAATCCTTTCCATAGACAGTGTGTATCCAAATTACGATACGATTCAATCAGAGGAATACCCATTTGTTAGCGATTTCTACTCGGTGATACGCAAGGGCGAGGCTGAGGACAGCCCTGCGAGAGCTTTACACGAATGGATTCAGACAGACGAAGGACAGAACCTAATAGCCAGCGAGAATTATGTATCGCTCCGCACAAACCCCGAGGTTGATACGCCCTATGTGGACAGCAAGTATTCCCTTTATCCATCTGGTGAAAAACCTGAGTATTTTGGTGGTGTTGACCCTTATTTGCTAACAGCCAGAGATGATTATGGGGAGCTATATTTCTACTTGGGAGTTAGGCGCACGGATGAATGGTCTGTACCTCGCTTTTATGGATTATGCAATTCAACTGGGCTTATTATTACAGAACCGATTTATTCGGTGCCGCTGCTCCTGACGGATAGCGAAGGCAATAAAGCGTATTTCTGCTATAGAAGCGACAAGATGCCCAACATCGAGACGGTTGAAATGACAGATTACTGGTCCTATGAACGCATTCATTATCCCGTCCTGATTTTTGCCACCGACGGAAGCTGGGTAAAGGAGTTTGATGGAGGGATGCCCTATTATGGTTTCCGGGGAGCTACCGATGATATTGTTAACAATGACATCTTTGCAGTTATGGAAAATGGGAAATGGGGAGCCGTGAACATGAATGGTGAAATAGTTATCCCATTCGAAAGAGAGAACCCCGAGGCTGTTTATGAGTTCGACCGATTTAGCGAAATTGTTGATGGTTTTGATATACGCTACTTCCTTTGCGTAACCGGCAATAGGTATCTGACGCTCACTGGAGGGTTGTCCATGCCGACTGAACTATACGACAAAGAAGGGAACCTGATCGCTTCTACCGGTATGCTGGGAAGGCCAGTGGGAATGCCTGGAGTATACTTTGCTACATATGAATGGATTGACGAGCACGGTGTTAATGTGTACACATATACTCTGGACGGGGAGCCGATTGCGAAGCTTTCCTCCTCAGATGAACTCAGCCTATCATATGCCGAAATTGTTGGCGATTATGTGTGGGTAACCACCGAGACGAGCAATTTAGTCTGCGATATGGAGTTAAATATTCTGTATGAGTATCCAAAAGTTTTCGATGAAACACGCGAAGCGTTTTTCTCGCGTTTTGTTCTGGGACCGAATGTCCTTTATGAAACAGACAGAGACAGTTTTTATCACCGAACATATCTACCCGACGGAACTAGGCTCGTAACTTGGTATGATCCCGATATCACGTAATCTACCTTTGTTCTTAAAACACAGAGAAACACAAAGAACATAGAGAGACGGTTTTCCTATGCGATTAGCGCAATCGCACAGGAGAACCGTCCCCTTGTGTTACCCTTGTGTTATTGTGTTTCCCAAAGTAGTTACGATTGGACTTGAATTTTAGTGAATCACTGAGTATAATGCTACAAACAGATCAATCTGGCAATACGCATCAAATGGGGTAAAGCGTAGAGTACCAAGATTAGGAGTAGGTTATGGAGGCAAAAAAAGCACGAAAGCTTTTGCAAATTGCGCTTTCGACGGTTGTTGCGATATCAGCGCTAGTGTTCCTCAATGAGTTCCGCAGGGGTAGAAGCAGGCACCGTGACGGGGACGACAGCATCATGGGCTGCTACGTGTTTGAAAAGAGCATTTTCACAAATCCCCTTAGCTCTTCATATGCAGAGGGGAAGCTCCCATATGTGTATGGTTTCAGCGAAAATGCTTTTTTCGTTGGCGACACATCCAGCGGCAGCATCCGGAAGCTGGATGTTGAGTACTTCATGGACGCGGTGGATGTCGATGTGCTGGCTCTGCAAGGAGAGACATTCGCCAGTATGCTGCCGGATTTATCGAAGTACAAGGAGCGGATTGTAATTGCTCGCGTTGGCGATGATTTCCACTCTGGATACAGCCTTTATCGAATGGATGAAGAAACATGGCTTGTGGAGTTCGGAAGCATTGGAGTTTGGAGCATCTATAGCCTTGTTAAGACAGATGAAACAACCATTGCGGATATTGAGCGAGCATTGGCGCTGCATGGAGGAGAACCTACACCGGCTCCATGGCCCGCAAATTACGCAAATCAAATGACGATTTGTGATGTATATGCTCTTGCCCGTAAAGGCGAATCTCTTACTCTTGAGGATTTTGATCCCTTTGTCTACCAGTTGACAGGATGGGACTTTAGCGTTCGGCGCTATGATGTGGTATATGCTGACGTTGTCTATGTATATGAAAAAGACGAAAGTCTGGAGTATGCATATATATTGTCTCGACGTGCGATAGACCCTTTGCAATCTATGGATTTGCGCGAAGGGTTTAATGCTCTAAGCAGCTATATGAATCCCTTCCATTCCTTTAGGAAGCTTTCAATCAGGCAAGACCAGCGACTTGAAGAAGGTCGGGAGCTGCTGTTTGAAGACGATTACTTCAGATCGGAATGTCGATACTATGTTGACTACAGCGTTGGTGATATATATGTCACGTTGGAAAACGACGAGTCAATGACTGTCAAAGACGCTCTTTTGGAACGCAGAATCAGCATCGAAACCGCTGTCGCCAACGGGTTGGACAATGTGCATATGGTGCCAATAGACAATCCTTTAGGCGGCGATTTCCCATATATTGGTGCGTTGAATGTATATAGCTTTGCAATTAACGATGAAGCGTTTTATCCATCCAAGTCGTTTATGTATGTGGTATGGGGTGAAGATATTGCAGCTTATTTCGATATTGATGAACTGTGCCAATTTCTCGACTGGTATGGCTATGATGAGATAGCGCAGAAACTGCCACAGGCAATTGACTATACGGATATTGTGCCAATCGCAGGGAGACATTATGCCGCTTCCGATGCGCTTGTCGAAGCAGGCGCAAATGTACACATTGGCTGGGAAGCAAGCTCCCACATACCTATATCGTTTCTGATAAAAGCATCTCCCTGAGCCGCTTTTTGAAAACACAAGAAACACAAGGGGACGGTTCTCCTGTGCGAACACAGGAGAACCGTCCCCTTGTGTTTCTTGTGTGAACACAGGAGAACCGTCCCCTTGTGCGATTATCCTTGAGAGCGAATGTGGGCGGCTACTCTTTTGTCTTCTTTCATAATGTGGTTCATGAACCAGTTACCGAGGGCGTTTGAGAGCTGGGTCATCACAACAACGGAAGCATCGGCGCCTTGTTGCTGCTTCGCCAGATCGTTGACCAGGGACTTGAACTCCTCGTGGAGCTTTTTGTGGTTCGGCTGATCCGGGTAGTTGCTCTGCTGCTGCAGCCTTTCTTCGTCGCCGAAGTGTTTTGCTGTGTAGTTAACGAGAAACAACATCGTTGCGCTTACGCGTTCGTTTCCTTGCCTGTTTTTGCATGCATCTTGGAATTCATTGATAGCCTTGAATAATTCCCTGTGCTGCGAGTCTATCATATCATTGCCTGTGACAAGATCGGGGGTAACTGAAAATGCCATGTTTTAACTCCATTCGATTGTTTTTTGTGTCTGTTCAGGAGGGTAGCGCAGAGTGCCTGTTTTTTAGTTCCGTCAAGCGAAACCAAGGACGGTGGAGCGCGCAAATTGACGCATGGATGCGTCACTGAGCGATAGGAACTAAAAAACAGGTACTCTGCGCTACCCTCCTGAATAGAAACTGTTTTTTATCAGCAAATTGCGTGATAAGCATGGGCAAGTGGGTAAACAAAGCACAAAACAAAAATGTGGTTGACTTTGATTACCCATCCTTATTATCGGAATTTTATGCAAAAACTTTAGAAAAATGAAAACGCACCCCTGAACAAGCGCTGGGAGTATACAAGTCTTATTCAATTTTGGGATATCATATAACAAATCGTCAATGCTGGCGAAGCAAGGTCATAGTGATATGGAGGAATAATTGTGAAAAACAAAGGGAAGAGAAAAACCGCCGCGATTCTAGTGGCGGTAATGCTGGGAACACTGCTGGTTGCTTGCAACGGCAACAGCACGGACCCAGACGACAGCAGCAGGTACGGAAACTCGGACTATGTCTATATTCCAGCCTACTTCAATTTGCCCGAAGACCTATCGGATGTCTCCTATCTCACAGTCGTTGGAGAAAGACTGATATTTGTCTCTTCAAGTTACGATGATGAGAGAATGGAGCAAACAAGCAAATTATATTCGATGAGTTTTGACGGGATGGAAATTGCGGAACTTGAAAACTATACGATGAATGCAAAGCCCGACAATCTGCCAGACTCCGCCCAGGGGAATGTGTATATAAACGGCATTTACTCAGACCTTGAGGGAAACATTTGGGTATACGAAAGAGGCAATTTTTTCTACTATAACACTCCTGATGATTATGTCCAGGAAAAAGACGATCCGTGGGGGATGTATTCTTACTACGAACCGCTGGGCGAAGCGACTGTATTGCGGAAGCTGGACAGCAGCGGTACCGAATTGCTGAAGATCGACCTGAGCACCGTCGGCGACGGTAGAGAGTATTTCTGGATAAGCTCTGTGAACATTGATGGCGATTCCAACATCTACGTGGCTGTGGAAGAAACCATATATGTCCTTGACGGAGATGGTACCGTAGCCTTTAAACTGGAAATCAACAGTTGGATAGATCAATTGTTCCGTACAGCTGATGGTTCCGTGGCATTCGTTGGTTGGTCGGAAGAACACGAGGGTCGTATTATCCGTAAAATTGACACTGCCACAAGGGGCTGGGGCGAGGCTGAGCTTTTGCCAATCAATGCCTATTACCTTTACCCTGGCGTGGGGAAATATAACTATTTCCATTCAGAAGGCAACAACCTGATTGGAGTCAACTCGGAAACCGATGAGAGCGAAATATTAATCAACTGGATCAACAGCGGTATTAGCAGCGATTCCATGCATGACATGGTTATGCTACCAGATGAGAAAATCATATTTATCACAAGCAGTTGGGATTATTACGAGACGGAATGGGGAGTTAAGCACGAAGTCACTATGCTTTCAAAGGTGCCTGCGGACAGCGTTCCCCAAAGGACAGTGCTTACCCTTGCATGCTATTGGCTTGACTGGAGCTTGCGAAGCGCAATCGTGAACTTCAATAAAACCAATCTTGAGTACCGCATCCATGTAAATGAATACCAAATATATAACACCTCAGACGACTATACTGCTGGATTAACAAAGCTAAATACTGAAATCATATCTGGAAATATTCCTGATATGATTCTCACGCAAAATCTACCATTTTCCAGATATGCGGCAAGGGGGCTGCTGGAGGATTTGTACCCATACATCGATGCTGACCCCGAATACAATCGCGCCAACTTAGTGGAAGGCGCATTGCGAGCTGCTGAAATGGGGGGAAAGCTGTATCAAATATTCCCTTCTTTTACCATTGATACACTTTGGGGCAACCCATCAGTTTTGGGTGAAGGCGCAGGCTGGAGCGTTGATGAGTTTGTGTCGGTTTTAATGGAAAACCCCCAAGCAACATATCCGATGGGATACTATCTTACAAAGACCAGCTTTCTATATCGGGCTGTCTATTTAGGAATGGATAGGTTCATCGACTGGTCGGCGGGAACGGCTAATTTCGATTCGGAGGAATTCATTGCGCTTCTGGAGTTCGCGAATTCTTTGCCTGAAGAGATTATCTATCAGGATGACGTTTGGATCAGCGAAGATGAACTCTTAAAAACTGGAGAGCAGATTATGAGGATGGGTACGGTGTACGATTTCGCTACTCCATTAATGGAACGCTATACCTTTGGCGGCGAACTTGTGTACAAAGGTTTCCCGACAAATAGTGGGACGGGGCATACAATGAACATTTCCGCCGGGATAGCCATGACGACCACTTGCAAGGACAAAGAAGCCGCATGGAACTTCATGCGGGATGTGCTGGAAGACATGGAAAGCAGTCAGAGGATGTACTATTGGGGATTCCCAGTTAATAGGGCGGCCTTTGACAAAAGAGTGGAAGAGTTGCTGACACAGGAGTACTACACAGACGCAGACGGCAATGAGGTGGAGATTCCGAAATTCGGTGTTTATTCCGATGGGGTCAATAGCGGTTGGACTAGCTTTTACGCAGATAGTTTCCCTCATATCGCCGAGATTGTTAACCAGAACGGCTTTGAAGGATATTTCGGCGTGGAAAGCATGGAGTATATTTATGCACCGGATAGGGAAGAGCTGGATATTGTGTTCGAGCTAATTGATTCCCAGTCAACAATCGGCGGAATATATGACGAGAGCTTGATGAGTATTATCCAAGAAGACGCAGAGAGCTTTTTCAATGGACGCTCCACAGCCGCCGATGCAGCAAGGGTAATCCAAAGCCGCGTTTCCATCTATATCGCCGAACAAAGCTAAATCGCACAAGGGGACGGTTCTCCTGTGCGAAAAACACAAGGGGACGGTTCTCCTGTGTGATTGTGTGAGGGAACACAAGGGGACGGTTCTCGTGTGCGAAACGCACAAGAGAACCGTCCCCTTGTGCGAAACGCACAAGAGAACCGTCCCCTTGTGTTCCCCTTGTGTGATTTTTGTGTGATTATCTGTTTCTTAGATTTTGCCAGACTTCGCCTTGTTTTTCGACTATTTGCGGGGAATGGGTGAAGGTTTCGCATTTTGCTAGGTCGTCGTCTATGGGGAACATTATTTTGTTGCCGGCAAACTCGCTCCAGGCATCAGAAACGGGGGAGGTATAGCCTATTGCGCTCATGTTGCGGATGGCTATGTTGGGGGCGCACATAAAGTTTATGAAAGCATGGGCCAACTCGATGTTGCTGGAATTCGCCGGAATTACAAAGGCGTCTGTCCATTTGTTGCTGCCCTCTTCAGGGATGATGTAGGCCAAACTTGAGTTTAGATCCACAGCGAGCTTCCCGTCTCCGGAGTACACGACACCGATGAAGGCTTCTTGTGCGGTTATCATGTCGACGATGTATGTGCTTTCGTAGTAACCTCTAATATTGCCTCTGGCTCTTTGCAGTGCCTGGCTTGCTGCTTCAAGCTCACTGTTGTCTGTGGAATTCATGCTATATCCGAGCATTTTTAGCGCCACACCCACCACGTCTCTTTCCGAATCGACCATGAGGATCCCGCTGGCGCCAAACATATCTTGCCAGGAGCTGATTTGCAAAGTCCTTCTGTTATATAGTATACCCAGCGTACCAACCATATATGGAATTTGATAATCATTGTTTCCGTCGTACTGGGGACTCATGTACTGTGATGACAAGTATGACATATTTGGCAGTAGATCGTGGTTAAGCTTCGCCAGGTACCCCTCTTGGATGAGCCTGTCGATCATATAGTCCGACGGAACCAAAACATCATATTCATTTGTCTCGATTGCTTCCTCATACATTTCTTCGTTTGAATCGAACTCGACAAGGGTTACTCCAACGCCGAATTCTCTCTCAAAATCTCTGAGGACACCCAAATCCACATACTCCACAGGCATATATATCGTGATACTGTTGGTGTATGAGGGACGTGGCGATTCGCTTGTCGAACCTGTTGGTGTGGTGTTGGAGTTGTTGCCACCGGTGGTGCGGGTAGCGCAGCTTGTAAGCATAGTTGCCAAAAGAGCCGCGATATTTATGGCTGAAACCAGTT
>Ga0099364_10002548_pt1 | contig 28985 bp, 23 predicted proteins | sample TergutTh196P3_FD_73070 | JGI IMG/M metagenome (GOLD analysis project Ga0099364, IMG submission 73070) | Microcerotermes parvus P3 segment gut microbial communities from Pointe-Noire, Republic of the Congo - Th196 P3 | ecosystem: Host-associated > Arthropoda: Insects > Digestive system > Gut ...
TTTATGTCATTGGTAACGCAGTGAGGAATCTATTGATTATTTTGACGTTATCCGGTTTTGTCATTGGTAGACCCCGACGAAAAATTGCATTTTTCAAACATGCTGATAATGACGAGTTTGGAAAACTTGTCATTGGTACCGAAGGGAGAACCCCGAAGGGCTCGACGCAGTCAAATCTCAATCCTATCGGACTACCGCCGTTTCCACACAAAAAATCATAGAAACTTTTTTTACAAGTTCAAATAAAATTTGGGTGATTCTGATAAATAAATGTTATTTTTGCAAAAAAAATTTCAATCATTGATTCACATAAATACAATTAACAATGAAAAATACCATTATCACAGGTTTTGCCGTTACTGCGTTCTTTTATTCGTGCGGCGGCGGCAATACTGCTATCCAAACGTCCGACATTAATTTTACGCTGGACAAGTTTGCAGACGTTCAGATACTTCGCTACGAGGTTAGCGGATTCGATGATTTGAGCCTGCAACAGAAAAAATTGATTTATTACCTTGCGCAGGCAACGCTCGAAGGACACGATATTCTATTCGACCAGAACTGCCGCTACAACATTGTAATACGCCGCTCGCTGGAAGCGGTTTACGAAAATTACAGCGGCTCGAAGTCATCGGCAGATTGGGCTGAATTTGAGATATATCTGAAACGTGTATGGTTTGCCAACGGTATTCATCACCACTATGGCGAAGAAAAATTTATTCCCGAATTTTCGCAAACGTTCTTTACGGAAGCCGTCAAAAGTATTGACGCAGAAAAACTTCCGCTGATAAACGGACAAACGGTAGATCAGTTGCTTGCCGAAATTAACCCCGTAATATTCGACCCTTCCGTATTGCCAAAGAAGGTAAATCGCGCACAGGGTCAGGATTTGATACTTACCTCGGCAAACAATTATTATTATGGCGTTACGCAAGCCGAAGTAGAAGCCTTCTATGAAAATTTACGTGATCCCGCCGACCAGCGTCCTGTTTCATACGGGCTAAATAGCAGATTAACAAAGGAAAACGGCGTAGTTGTGGAGCAGGTATGGAAAATTGGCGGAATGTATTCGGCTGCAATCGAGAAGATTGTTTACTGGTTGGAAAAAGCGTCTTCGGTTGCTGAAAACGCGCAACAAAAGGCAGTAATAGACAAGTTGATAAGTTTTTACAATACGGGCAGTCTTCGCGAATTTGACGAATATTCAATCCTCTGGCTCAATGATTTAAATTCGCCAATAGATTTTCTCAACGGATTTATTGAAACCTACGGCGATCCGCTTGGTATAAAGGCAAGTTGGGAGGCGATGGTCAATTTCAAGAACGTAGAGGCGAGTGCGCGAACTGAAATAATTGCCCGAAATGCGCAGTGGTTTGAAGATAACTCGCCTGTGGACAGGCGTTTCATTAAGGAAGAGGTAAGAGGCGTTTCGGTAAACGTGATAACTGTTGCGATGATAGGCGGCGACCTGCACCCGCCTACGCCCATCGGGATTAACTTGCCCAATTCCAACTGGATACGACGAGAGCACGGCTCAAAATCGGTGACAATAGAAAATATTGTTGCCGCCTACGACAAGGCTGCGCAAGGATCGGGCTTTGGCGAAGAGTTTTACTGGAGCGACGCCGAGCGCGAACTTATCCGCAAGTACGGTTTCATTACCGACAATCTGCATGTAGACCTGCACGAACTTGGTCACGGCTCGGGTCAGATGCTTGCGGGGGTCAGCGACGATGCGTTGAGAGCATACGGCTCGGTTATTGAAGAAGCCCGCGCCGACCTGTTTGCGCTGTATCACGTTGCCGACCCCAAAATGGTTGAGTTCGGACTGCTGCCCGACAACGAAGCATATAAGGCGCAGTACTACAAATATTTAAACAACGGACTGCTTACGCAACTCACACGCATCGAAGCAGGCAGACAGATAGAGCAATCGCACATGCGTAATCGTGCATTGGTTGCCCGCAGGGTATTTGAAAAGGCGCAGGCAGAAAATATTGCTGAAATGCGCCAGCGCGATGGAAAAACATTTGTGGTTATCAACGATTACGTCAAATTGCGCAATCTTTTCGGACAGTTGCTTGCTGAAATTCAGCGCATCAAATCGGAAGGCGACATAAGCGCCGCCGAACTGTTAGTTGAAGCGTATGCCATAAATATTGACCCGATACTGCACGAGGAAATTTTGGCACGTTACAAAACGTTGGATATTGCCCCTTACAGAGGTTTTGTAAACCCTGTGTACAAACCCGTTACCGATGCGCAAGGCAACATTATTGACGTGAAGTTGGATTATACCGAAGGATACGTTGAACAAATGTTGCGATACGGCAGAGAACACTCGTGGCTGTAGTAAATAATGGCAATGGAAAAAAGAGTTTTCAGGTCGAGGTTTAGCGTGTTGATTATGTTGCTGTGCGTGGGTATGTTTTTACTCATGGGACGTGCAACAGGCGAATTTATGAGTATTACCATTCTCGGAGTTATTTGCATGGTTTGCGTTTTTTTTCAGTTTCGCAGCCTGTATTATGAGATTACCGACAGTGAAATACATACTTACTATATGTGGGGTTTTTACGGCAAGCCTTTCGGCAGAATGTTAATATCTGCTATTACTTCCGTTGAGCGCTCATATTATCCGTTTGCCGTGTCGGGATCCATCAAAAGATTGCGCTTTCGATTTAAAAAGGGCTACAAATGGTATCGTTTTGGATTTACTCCTATAATATCGCCCGTTCGAGAACAAGAATTTATTGAAATGCTGACGGCAATTAATCCCAATATTAAAGTCAATGTGAACGATAAAAAAAGTTGGTGGCGCATTTGGGATTGGGACATATAAATATATTGTATAACAGAAAAATTTAATCAAAAAATGAAAAATATTATTTCTTTTCTTTGCGAATTGACTGCCAATAACAACAAGGAGTGGTTTGACGCTAATCGTAATTTTTTTAAGGAGGCAAAAGAAGAATTTGAGCAGTTTTTAGACAAGTTGATTGTCGAGGTGCGGCATTTTGATCCGAGCATTGGCTCTATTACGGCAAAAGACTGCGTATTCAGGATTTACCGCGATGTTCGGTTTTCGCCCAACAAAACGCCGTACAAAAATCATTTCGGCGCATATATTGCGCAAGGCGGGCGCAAAAGCATTTTGGGCGGATATTATTTCCATGTAGAGCCGGTCGGCTCCGGTTATCTGAACAGTTCAATGTGGGCGGGCGGAATTTTCTGTCCCGAAGCAAGCGCTTTAAAAGCAATACGTACAGATATTTACGAGTGTATCGAAGAATATAAATCAATCATAGAAAACAAGGATTTTGTAGATAATTTCAAATGGTTTGACGAAAATAAACTCAAAACCGCTCCCAAAGGATTTCCAAAGGATTTTCCAGATATTGAACTTATAAAACCCAAAGATTATACTTTTTTTCGCAACATTGACGAGCAAACGCTTCAAAGCGACCGCTTGTTAGAAGAGAGTATACGAGTGTTCAAACTGATGTTGCCCTATAATAAGTTTATGAATAGAGCAATAACAGAAATGTCGAATGATAAATAATGTGTTCACATTAAAATCTCATCTCGGTAAATACAGCGGATTGCGTTCGTTGAATCTTCGGATATACATAAATCGAAGTTGTTGTTTTCTTCTCGAACGCAAAGATGCAAATTCATCGTGAAGTTCAGGGTCGGTCATTAGCAATACATCAACATTTTTGACATCGTAATCCATCACGTTGCCTGTACTGAAATCCAGCAGAAATTGCCGTAATTCTGTGGTTGTGCGCTGGCTTGCCGGTCCGTAGCCGTAGGGCGAGTACCCAAAACCATACGGCGAATAACCGTAGGGCGAAAATGCGTAGGGATCATAGTGCCTGCTTGTAAATGTGGTAACATTGGCAACAAAATGGCAAATATTGCCTACAATAGTGATCCTGTTGAATTTGCCTTGTATTTGGATATACAAAATGCCATTTTTACTGTAACCCCAAAGATTTCTCGTTTCGACGTCGCGGCTGTTACCAAGATCGTCAAAATACGTAAATGCTCTCAATTCGGTTATCTGCTCGAAAAAAGTATTGCTTCTATGGTCTATTGATGTTAAAACTCGCGATTTTGGAATAGGTCTGTTGTTTTTAACTTGCTCAAAATTAAGATAAAAACCTTCTCTGAATCTGAAATCGGTTGTATGCCTCACCAAATTTGCAGCAACCGAATCGGACTGAGCGGCTATTTTTACCGTCAGCAAACTTGCTAACATGCAGATTACGAGTATTTTGTATTGCTTTTGCATTTCTGAAATCATTTTAATAAACATCAAAAAAATCGTACAAAAATAAAACTAAAAAAAAAAATTACAAAATTTTTTGCAATAAATTAAAAAAAAAGCACTATGTTTGTGGCTCGTTTTTTTACGGTCTTGCATTGTATTATTTTGCAATGTAAGTCTGTAATATATAATGATTTAAGATGTATAATTCTGATACAAAGTTGTTTAAAGTCGGAAAAGACAGGATAGGTCGCTGGTTTGCAGGCTCTCACAATGTTTCCTTTGGAATATTGATGACAGTCGGTGGTTTGGGTATGTTGTCGTTTGGCGTAGTTTCGCTGTTTACGAATGTAGCGCCATTACTCGTTAGCGTTATTTTGGCGTTTGCCGGAATTTTAAATTTAACTATATTATTCATTGCCACCAAAAAAGGATTTTTTGCTTCAAATTCATCACAGGCAAATGCCGAATTGCAGGATACTGGCGATAGTAATGTTACTGATATTCAGAAAAAAACTGATTTGAAGAACGAGTTTATTTCGCAATTATCCTATCAAATACGCACGCCTCTGAACAATATCGTTGCTATCGGGGGCTTGTTGAGCGAAACGCAACTCAATAATCGTCAGAGAGATTTGACGGAAACGATCCTTGCCTCCGCAAACAATTTGGCTAATGTAATAAATGTATTTTCGGCTCAAGTTTCATCATTAGAACTTGGCTCAAAGCCGAATAATGTCGCCTTCGACCTGCAATCATTGATGAATAGCGCCGTACAGTTGTTTGTGGGACAAAGCGAAGACTACAACATCGCGCTAACGTTGCATTTAGATACGCCGCAATACATATTTGAGGGCGATCCCGTTCTGATTAAGCAAATATTGCTAAACCTGATTGACGCTACAATCAAAAACAAAAAAGCGAAAAAAATAAATATATTCATCTCATATCGCGTAAATCAAGGAACTGAACAACTTTATGACGTTTTGTTTGAAATAAAGGTAAGCGACAAGTTAGATATTGATTTGGAACAGGATTGGGGAAAAACCGAAATGATAAATTATTCGATTTCGTCGAAACTGATTAGCAATCTGTCGGGTAATAAATTGACTTGTAGATACGAAAAGAGCTACACCATATTTAGCTTCACGCTTCCATTCAAGAAATCAGACGAAGCGCAACTCAAAAAAGAAGCGGCAGTTATTCCCGAAAAGGCTGAAGCCAAAGAAATAGTTCATCGCGACGTGTCAAAAGTTGATTTAAAAGAAGCCAAAGTTCTTCTTGTAGAAGATAACCTGATAAACCAAAAGATAGTAATTTTAAGTATCCAGAAATTGGTGAAGAGCATAACTGTTGCCAATAACGGACAGGAGGCGGTCGAAAAATTCAAAACCTCAAAGCACGACATTATATTAATGGATATACAAATGCCGGTGATGGACGGTATTCAGGCTACCAAAAAAATTCGCGAATTGGAGCTTGAAAAACGTATCGTTCCTACTCCAATCATAGCAATAACGGCAAACGCGCTTGCGGGCGACCGCGAACATTGTTTGGCTTCGGGTATGGACGAGTATATCAGTAAACCTTTTCAAGTTGAAACGCTGGTCGGCAAAATGAAAAACCTGCTCGCAATAGGCAGTTCGATTAATGATTAACTATGAATTTGTATGTGAGGATATTACTCTTCATTATCATTCTTAATCTGGCAACGGAAACATCTTACGCTCAAAAATGGAGTTCGCTGTATCGAATACCTGAATTGACTGCATATCTGATTTTACCCGAGCCTGTAGAAGATATTGAGCGGTTGCTGAAGGAAGAAAGTTATCTGAAATCTTTGGCATACGCCGTAGGTATTGATATATCGCAAAACCCGCAAACAACAGGGCAATGGGATACGATACCTGCGACAGGGTACGTGTGGCGTTTAGGAATACAGGCTGAAAACGCGCTTTCGCTGAATATGTTTATTGAAAACTTCCGCATGGAAACGGGTATGAAACTGTATGTGTACGACAGTTCAATGGAAAACATCGCCGGACCGTTTGACGAACACAACAATTCCAATAGCGGCGTGTTACCGATACAGTCGCTGCCGGGCGACATGGTAATAGTGGAATGGAACATACCGCTGCATACAACGCAGCGCAACGACTTTACAATAGCAAGCATTGGATACGGTTTTCGAGGCGCAGGCTTCGGACGGATAGTTTCGACGGCTGCCGATGCGTGTAACATTGATGTTAATTGTGTGACAGGCAACCACTGGCAACGCGAAAAACGCTCGATAGTGAGGTTAGAAACTCCTATTAACAATAATTGGTACTATTGCAGCGGCGTACTTATCAATCAGGCTGTGGAAGCGGAACGGAAAAAACCTTATATTCTTACTGCCAATCATTGCATTGCAAATCAAGAAGAAGCAAGAAACACAATAGTTATTTTTGATTACGAAAAACCCTATTGCGATGGACCAAGATTTCTCCCACGAGACGCAATATCAGGCTCTAACCTTGTTGCAACCAAATGGGAATTGGACTTTACCTTGATAGAATTACCTGAAAACAGTTTATTAACCGCAACTCATCGTCCGTTTTATGCCGGTTGGAATATTTCGAGGGCAGCGCCGCAAAGCGTTGTAGGAATACATCACCCGCAGGGCGACGTAAAAAAAATATCCGTATCAGGTTCTGCCTTGAACACGGGTACATTCAGGGCTTCGGGGACTGCCGCGCGCCCCGCTGCTCATATCTGCGATGATAACGCACACTGGATTGTCAGGCGTTGGGACGAAGGAATTACGGAAGGCGGCTCGTCGGGCAGTCCTATTTTCGACGGCGATCACAGAATAGTAGGAACATTGTCGGGCGGCGTTGCCACTTGTTCTAATCCGATAAACGACTATTACAGCAAATTCTATGAACAATGGAACAAATATCAGAACATACGAGAATCTTTACGACCATGGTTAAATCCTGATAATAAAAGCATTACATCGCTTGGGGGTTATGATGCAGTTACAGGCTACGAGGGTAGTTACGATTTTTTAGGCAATATTGGCGATAATGAAGCCCCAATACTTAAAAATTCAGAAGGCTGGGGTTACCTTACCAGCCAAAACGATAGAAATTGGACAAGTTTTGCCGAAAAAATACAAAACGATACCATCGCTAACATCATTGGTATGGAAATCAATGTTGCAAAGGTATCCGAACCAAGCGTAAACGTGAAATTTGCATTATGGAGTGGAAATGATGCGCCGTATACTGTTCTGTATGAAACAGAAATAATAGCAACGCCCGATTTTAATAACTTCCCGATGCGCATTTATTTCAACAGCAAGGTTGTTGTCGAAGGCGATTTTTACATCGGCTACAGCGTTGAAAACAGTACTCCATTAGAAACTTTTGCCGCCTATCATTCGCCAATACGACCAAATGCCGGAATTTCGGCGATGTATGTCAAAGAAAATCACGGCGAATGGACGGCGTTGGAAGATCTTACTCCGCCATTGTACGCCTCGTTAGGGGTTAGAGCAATTGGAAAATTCGGAAAAAAAACTGTGACGTTTCTACCGCCGCAAATAAACAATAAACTTAAAATTATTTATCAGCATAATACTAATGTAGCGCTTGTGTTTTTTGAAAACGATAAACCTTTTGCTTCGTTACAAACGTTAATAATTGAATGTTACGATGTATCCGGAAGGAGAGTGACGGCGCTTAACAAAATAGAAGGAATTACCGATATTTTCGATGATGGGAAAACATACACCAAAGTGGAACTTGACGTCAGCGCCTTTCCTCCCGGAATATACATTATTCACACATTCGATAAGGATAACAGACAATCGGGAAAATTTGTTAAATTACGCTAACCCGAAACGTGGAGTTAAATCATTTGAAAACAGGGTTATTTCAATCTTTCTTCAAGCGTATCAACGACTAATTTTAAAGTTTTTAGACGCGCATATTTTTTATTGTTGGATTCCACGACTGTCCACGGTGCGTAATTTGTGCTTGTTCTGCCGAGCATTTCATTTACGGCTTCTTCGTATTCGTCCCATTTTGCGCGATTACGCCAGTCTTCTTCGGTTATCTTGAATTGCTTTAAGGGGTCGGTTTCGCGCTGCTGAAATCGTATTAACTGTTCTTCTTTGTCCACGTGAAGCCAAAACTTAAAAATAATTGAGCCATGATTGTCCAAATGCAATTCCATATCGTTTATTTCTTTGTATGCTCGGCGCCACTCGGTCTCGGAACAGAAATTTTCTACGCGCTCGACTAATACCCGTCCGTACCACGAGCGGTCAAAAATTGCAATATGCCCGTCCTTTGGCATTGATTTCCAGAAACGCCAGAGATAATGACGAGCCAATTCTTCCTGCGACGGAGCGCTAATCGGGATAACCTCGTATCCGCGCGGATCAAGTATCTGCGTCAGTCTGCGAATATTTCCTCCTTTCCCTGCCGCGTCCCAACCCTCGTAGACTATTATAACGGATTTGCGCTTTATGTAAAGTTTATGTTCAAGATGCGATAATTTGTTCTGATAGTAAGCAAGTTTTTCTTTATATTCGCTTTGCAAAATTTCCTTTTCAGAACAGGCTTGTCCTAATATTCCGACGGATTCGCATTTGCGTTCCGTTATAACCGAGCCTTGCTGTAATTCCTTTTCGCAAAGATGTTTCTCCGCCTTGTTTACTGCCTTCTCTGCTACATTTATTAATGTTTTATATATTTTGATTGCAGCATGGTTAAAATCGTTGGCTTCAATGATATTCCATTTGCTAAAATCAAAATTGCTCTTGGATATCATATCTTCAAAATTCTTCAAATGGGCGTCATAGTCCCTATTCTGCAATAAATCATGTTTGTCAATACGCCATTCTGTGTCGGGGTTTCCGAGCAGTTTGTCGAAACGCGCTTTTTGTTCGTCTTTGCAAATATGCAGAAAAAATTTTACTATTAACATTCCGTCATCGGTAAGTTTTCTCTCGAATGATTCTACGTCATAATAAAATCCGTTTGTTTCGGCGTGCGAAAGCGGTCTTTTTTCCAATCGCTCTGGAAGGGCGTATCGGTGCCAGCTTTTATCGAATATTGTTATTCTGCCTTTCGATGGCGTTTTTGTCCAATAGTCCCATAAAAACGGGCGCATAGCAACTTCCTCCGGAATCTTGTCCATAGCGTAAACGTTAAAGTGACGCGGATCTAAAGGATAAAGGATTTTTGAAATGCACGTCCCTTTGCCCGAAGCCCCCCAGCCTTCAAAAACAATGATTACGGGGATTTTTAAGTCCAACAGTTTTCTTTGCAACTCCGCAAGTCGCGTTTCCAAAACATTCATCTCTGCTTTGTACTCCTTCTTTGAGACAGTATGTGTCAGGTCTATTTTTTTTAGCATATCCAATAATTATCTGTTAAAATTTCAAAATATTTTGTGCAAAAATAACATTTATTTATCAGAATTACCCAAATTTTATTTGAACTTGTGAAAAAAATACGATTTTTGTAAAAAAAAGTGCAAAGGCGGTATTGGACGCCTGTTTTGGCAATGCAAAATAATGCGTTTACTATTTCCTTCAAAGAATGTTTACGTTTTATATCGTCAAAAAATTATTTTTCAAATTTTCTTTTTTCTCTGTTTCTGATATTTCGCAATACAAGTTCTTTTCTTTTGTAATCAATAATAGCATTGTGTTTTAGCAAAAAATCGCTGCCTATAAGTCCGGCAACGCGTTTGTCGGTAAATTTCATGTACAGATTGTTCACGTGCGTAAGGTCAATAAGCACCACAGTCCAATTTTTTCGCCTCAATGCGCCAAGTTTGAACTCCTTGATACGTCCGAAACTGCTATTTAGTTCGCCGGCTTGAATACCCGCAGATTCAATTTTGCGTACATCATTAACATTTACAGATATTTCGGGTATCATGTTTGCATCAAAAATTGTATGCGATGCTCCTGTATCTATCAGAAGATCACAGTTTTTGCCATCTATTTCTCCGTTAATAAACAGATGATAGCTGTCGTCGTCGCCCAAAGCGACAATTACTATTGGAATTACGGTTGTCATAGTTTAAAATGTTCAGTCTTTATGTTTATGAAAATAATCATCGCGTCTTTTGCTTATTTCGGCACAAAGATAATTTCTTTTTTGACGTTCTAAAAAATAAGGATTATTTTTGCAGAAATTTTATTTATGTCAGCCAGTCAAAATCAATCCTACAACGAGGTTGTTCATTATCTTTTTAATGCGTTGCCGGTTTTTCAACATTCGGGCGGCTCGGCTTACAAGCCCGGTTTGCAAACAATAAGCGAGTTGGACGATTTTTACGGTAATCCTCACCAGCGATACAAAACCGTACATATTGCCGGCACCAACGGCAAAGGCTCTGTGTCGCATTTACTTGCGGCGCTACTGCAAGGTGCGGGCTATAAAACAGGGCTGTTTACTTCGCCGCATCTGAACGATTTTCGCGAACGCATACGCATCAACGGGCAGATGATAACTGAAAACGAAGTGGTAGAGTTCGTGATGCGAAGTAAGGCAATATTCGACAAAATTAAGCCGAGTTTTTTCGAGATGACCGTTGCAATGGCGTTTGACCATTTTGCGCGTCACGAAATAGACATAGCCGTAATAGAAACCGGTATGGGCGGACGTTTGGACGCTACAAATATAATTCTTCCGGTTATGACGGTTATCACCAATATCAGTATGGATCACATGCAGTTTCTCGGCAATAATTTAATAAGCATTGCCACTGAAAAAGCGGGTATCATCAAGCCGCGCGTACCGGTAGTAATTGGCGAGACACAACCCGGAGTAGCATCTGTTTTTGAAGACAGAGCAAAGGAAACCGACAGTATAATAATCTTCGCCGACCAATACGCAAAAGTTAGCAGTTGTAGTCAAACCGCCGTAGGTCAAGTTATTTACATCGAACAAAACGGAAAACCAATTCCTGTTCCTTTTGTCATTGATCTGAACGGTGATTATCAACAAAAGAACACAGTTACGGCTCTAATTGCCATGCAGTGCTTGCATCGTCATGCAGGCGTTGAAATTGACAAGCGCACTGTTTTGCCATCGCTTGCAAATGCAGCAAAAACAACGGGTCTTCGGGGACGATGGCAAAAAATTCGTGAAAAACCCTTAACCATTTGCGATACGGCTCACAATGTAGCCGGCTTGACATGGACGTTGAATCAAATAGAACGCTGCAAATACCGTAAATTGCACATTGTTTTGGGTTTCGTCAGCGACAAGGACATTTCGGGAATGTTGGAAATGATGCCGCGCCATGCTGTTTATTATTTTACAAAAGCGGCAATTCCGCGTTCAATGAACGAAACAGAACTGTTGAACGTTGCCGCGCGTTACCAACTTAAAGGAAATGCCTATCCTGATACGAAAAGCGCAATAGAAACCGCCCTGTCCAACGCCGCCGAAGACGATATGATCTATATCGGCGGTAGCGTTTTTGTAGTTGCCGAAGCGTTGAATAAATAATAACTTTTGGTAAGCGCCTTGATCCCGCAAGTTTTTTATAACGTTAATTAACCGGCTCTGCGATTATTTGTCGCGCACCAAGTTCTTTATCCAACTCATATAAAGCGGCAGGACTGCCTTCTACTCTTTTCAACTTTTCTAAAATCTTGCGTACAGTAGCTTCTTCTTCAACCTGTTCGTCAATAAACCATTTCAACATGTTTTGAGTAGCGTAATCCCTCAATTCGACAGCCAAATCCATCAAATTGTTAATCTTTCCGGTTATTACTTTTTCATGTTTTTTCGTGTCTTCAAAAACGTCTTTGGGAGCGCCCCACTCCTGTTTGACGCCTTCAATAGGCATCAACGCAACTTTTCCGTCTCTTCCTGTAATGAATTTAATGAAACGGGCAGCATGGTCAAATTCTTCCTTTGCTTGTATGGCAAACCATGAAGACATACCCTCAAAGCCCTTGCTGTCCATATCGAAAGACATGGACAAATACAAATAACCCGACCATATTTCAGCATTAATCTGCTGATTCAATGCAACTTCTATTTTTGAATCTAACATAATTTTTTGGTTCTACGACTTTTTGTGTGGAACGTTAAAAAAAGTATTACTTTTGTATTATGAAAAAAATAGAAGAAATTTTAAATAAAATTCTGTTGCCATTGAACAGTTGTTGGAAAATTTCCGATGTTCAATTGCATGAGTCCACTGATGAGGTCTATGTTTCTTTATCGTATGATTTGCCTTATATAGAAGTTAATGGTCTTCGTTACAGTATCTACGATCACCGTCCTTCACGTAATTGGCGTCATTTAGATTTGTGGCAGTATAAGACGTATATATCAGCCCGTTTACCTCGTTACAAGGACGATAAGGGCTTTTATCATACGATTGAAGTTCCTTGGGCAGAACCAAGTGAACAAATGACAGTTTTGCTTCAAAAAAAATAATCGAAACTTTGCAATCGTCTAAAAGTCAGAGCAAAACGGCAAAACAACTTCGTGTCAGTTTCAGGCAAGTTCACAGAGTCATGCAACGCGCCGTTGATTTGGGGCTTTCACGCAGAAACAGCGATGACCGTTATTATTATTTGAGTATTGACGAGAAGGCTGTTCAAAAAGGACATGAATATATCAGCATTTTGTCTGACGAGCAAACCGGTGTTGTCTTGGAAGTTATTGATGGTCGTGGAGACGATAGTGTTGATGAGTTGTGCCAAACCGCTCTTACAGAAGAACAAAGAAATGAAGTTAGAACTGTTTGTACGGATATGTGGCAGCCCTACATTAAGGGCGCAAAAACATATTTCCCAAACGCCTTGCATTGTCACGACAATTATCATTTAGTGGGCTACTTAAACAAGGCGGTAGATAAATGTCGGCGGCGGGAGGTCAAACAAAATGAGGAACTCAAAAATACAAAATACATCTTTTTAAAAGATAAAATGAACTTAACTGATGAACAGTATTTTAAGTTCGAGTCAATCAGAAAAGCCAATTACGAAGTATCTCGGGCATGGCAAGTAAAGGAAAATTTTAGAGACATATCTTTTAGGCAGAGCCCCGAGAGTGCATTGACATTATACAGGATGTGGCGACAAAATGCGGTAAAGGTCAATATTAAGGAAATAAACCAAGTGATAGAGACTTTTGACAGACATCAAAAGGGTATAATTAACGCAATAACAACAGGCGCTAATAACGCAAGGGCTGAAAGACTAAATGGCTCAATTCAAGAACTGAAAACAATAGGAAGAGGATACAGAAATACAGAAAACTTCAGAATAGCAATACTCTTTTTCCATGGGGATTTGGATATGCTTCCACACAAAATGTCGTAGAACCATTTTTTTTATGGCATTTTATAACGATGATAGCCTATCATTTTGCTTGCTTTGGGGGCGAAAAAATTGTTTCAATAAAAATTTATTCTGAACAACAGCGACGGTTGTATGTCTCTTGTTTCCGGTACATACGCCGTTCGTACTCCGATGTTTAATGGAAATGCTATTCGTAGCAGATGCACATCGGTAAACAAATCAACGCCAAGGCTCAACAAATCGTCTTTTTGACCTCCGTTACGCAGTCGGTAACGATTTTGAGCAACATCGCAAAACAGGTTGGCATGAAAACGTTTTATATATACCAATGTACTCAAGCTCCAATCAGGGTAAAAAAGCGGCAGTGAATAGTCAATAGATCCGAATATTAGTTTTTCGGAATAGCGATAGTTTTGAAGATTGTAACCTCTAATAACAGGCAATAATGAGCCGGTCATAAAATCTTTTGGTTTTTCATGTCGCCACGCGCCTGATATCCGTAAACTATGGTGACGGGCAACGCCGGGTAAAAAGATGCGTCCGAAAAGAAGATATGCCTGTCCAAATTGGTCATTCCATGGCGCATGTAGATAAGCGCCCTGCGCCATAATGCCCAGACGCGGCGCCAAATCGCGCAGAGAAGTTTTTAGATAACGGTGCGCCGTTACTTCGTACCTTAATAAATTCAAACCATATTGATATTGCCCCGTTTTTGTAGAATAGAAATAATTGTTTTCGTATGATAGCCTTATTTGCGGCGTTACGCCTGTAATCCAGCGACTGCGGGTTAAGTTGAATGGAATATACGAGCGAACTTCCATGTTTGTTCGGGTAACTGCGCTTGCATTAGGGGGGTGGACGTCGTCGGGATTTCTCGTTATTAAGACGTTGCCGCCGTAGTCTATTTTGAAATCGAACATAGGATACAAACCCTTAAAGGTAAATTTTGCGTGAAGCGCACCAAAATCATCACGCCACGAATAACCGACAGACGACGTCAGATTGCCCAGCAAATCCTGCGAAAAAAACACAACGCCCGGATAAAACTCAATAGCGGCAGGGTCGTTAACGTCTATTTCATAATACAATGGCGCCCAACTGTGAACATTGAACATATTCGCCCATTTGCGATAAGGTCTTACAGTATGCTGCCTGTTGGGAATAATGCTGTCCTGCATGTTAAAATTTTCCTGTCGTACAAGCGTTTCGTACATTTTCAGCGAGTTATCGGTCAGTTGCTCTATTGGCGTCCATCTCGTTGTGTTCAAATTAGTTTCAACAATGTCGTAGCCGTTTGCGGAATAACTTGCGTAAACTAAACTGCTGCCTGCGGCGTTAGGTTGCGGGTCGAACGCACCAAAACGCGCCGCTGTAACCTGCATTATTTCCCCTGTTGTGTAATTAACCGCATAAATATTGGTTATTCCGTTGTAATAACCGTTGAAAAACGCGTGAGAGCCGCCGTCCGCAGGGTATGAAATATCATGGAACGTGGGCGGCAAAACGGTAGTTTTTAGTCCGGTTTCAACGTCAATACGCTCTATTGACTTGCCTCTATCATCATTTACAATTACTAACAGGCTATTGCCATCGCTGCTCCACGATGGGGTTTGCAAAAATGCCCCGCCTGCGTTTGGCAAGCGGACAGTCTCTTCGCCGGTTGCCGTATTGAACAACACTATCGAACATGCGCCTTCAATAGGAACTTCAACTACGGCAATAGTTTCGCCATCGGGCGATATTGTAGGCGAAAAATGCCTTGAACGCCGTTGCAATGTACGTTCTCTGCCTGTTTCTAAATCATAAAGTTTTACGATTGAATATGTTCTGTTAGTCCATCGCGCGTCCTGTATATGTTCTGTCCACGTTATCAGACCGTTGGAATACGAAATACGATCAGAGTTGATAAATCCGGGAACGTGAAGTATTTCTTCGCGCCCATCGCCATAAACCTTAACTAATTGCGCTATTTGCGCTATACCCGTCTTTAACGCCACAAATACAGAATCATTAACGTATTGCGGCGAACGATAATTCGTGAAAAGATTGTTAGTGCGCTTGGTCAATGGCTCTACCCTGTCGAGTGTCTCAAGCGTTTTTTGTTCTATCCATCGTTCTGTCAAGTCGGCAAAAGCCTGATTGTACAATTTTCCGGTGCGGCTGCCCGTAGTTTTTCTTAACCCTACACTGAACGGATAACGGAAAAAATTGTACGGCTTTCGAGCAACAAAACCAACGGCGGTTTCAAATGTTTGTTCGCCGTAGCGTTCTCGTGTCCAAGCAATCATCTGATAGCCAAGTTCGTATTGATTTGGTACATGATCGCGATACGAGCCGAAAAGCGCCTTGTCATATTTATGATAGTTTCCCGAAAGGGCAATAGCACGCAACGGCATCTCAAATGCGGGGTTACGACCACGACCAGCGTTGGTCAATGCAGTTTCGGCGGCAACGGCGTCGCCTTCGAGGAACCATCGCGGTAACATTCCTGCAACCGCTCCGACTGCCTGCTGCCCTACAATAAATCCCATACCACGGGTAACGCCCTGATTGAGCTTGTCTATTTGCACGACATGACGATACTCATGCACAGCCAGATGGCTGATCCATTCATGCGCGCTGTTATCCTGCGGAGGCGTCAAGAAAAATTCTGACCTTTTGGGCGCCCACGTCACAAAACCGTTAGAAAACGCCGTATGATTGTGCAACACCACCGGAATTTTGTCAGGGTAATTATTGAGTGATTTGCCCCCCGCCTTATGGATATATTCCAGCACGTTGGCGGCACGTTGTCCTTCAAATGCAGCGCTTTCCGGAAAGATGATACGAAAATTTTCCGTATGTATTTGCTGCCATCTTACAGATGAAGGAACTGTACCCGATTCAAAAAATTGAGCATTGACACTGTTAATGCACAACAGCGTCAATAAGGCTATTATCGCCACACGGCAGTATTTAAAGGAGACAGGCTTTGTTGGAAAAACTCGTTCTGCAACTGTATCGTTGTCGTGTCTGCCTTAATAGCTCTGATAGTCTCGGCTAACTGGCGGCTGCGGGCGTTTAATCGCACTTCTCCCAATGCGGCGGTAGCTCCGTCGGATTCCCCTGCATAATGATTGGGATACTGCGAGTACCACGAAATACCCGTACTGACGTTTGGCAGGTTAAGACGGTTGAGGTTTCTTCCCGACTCGGTAGCAACCTGATCCATACGTACAAATTCAGGGTGAATTGCAAGCATTTCGCCTGTTTCTACCTCGTCGGCATGACCTCCTGTGGTACTTCTGCGCAACGCCGTGATTTGCCTTTGCGTTTCTGCATCTTCGCGCGGTTGAAACGAAAATACAGCGTAATCGCGTGGAGATTCCAACTGTACTTGCAGGAAAAAACCCATTAATGAGCCATTTCCGCCGTGCGTATTGACAAGAATAATCTTTTTCAATCCGTTGCGGGCAATCTCTCTACAAGTCTCGTCAAGGAACTTAATCATCATGTCCGTGCTGTATGCAATCGTACCGGGTTGCTGCATTGCCTCAAATATCTGACCTACATAAAAATCAGGATAAATAATGGCATACTCCATACCCGACGCCCTTTTGCACATTTCGCGTGCGCGCATTACATCGGTTCCCAATGGCAACTGCGGTCCATGCTTTTCAATCACTCCGATTGGAACGATACACACGCCTTGCGCTCTTTCTACGGCTCTCCTGAAATCAGGAGCAGTCAATTGATCCCAAAAAAGCGGCAGATTATCGCTCTGCGCCTGATTATGAGCAGGTACTTCCGAAACCGCCTCGTTTGCCGTTTCGCCTTGCCATTCGTTGGCTAAAAGCGGACTTGCAGCTCCGGCAACAATACCGGCGCTTATCCCTTTCGCTAAAAAATCTCTTCTCTTCATATATGAATACATTATAATTAATATTAATTGTGCAAAAATAATACTATTTTTTTATTTTGCAAAATATTTTGAAAAATAAGTGTATCGAGTCTGCTCCGAAAAATCATATTTCTTTACCACAAATCTCACAAATTAATTATCACTTGGGAGAGTATTAGAGTGTTAGAGTGTAGATAGTCACACAATAAACTGCACTACACTCTACTCTCTAATTTCTAAACTCTATTCAAACGCCACTCTAACCGTATTTTTACCCGATTGAATGATATATACGCCCGATGCTGACCTGTTCTTGATTGAGTAACCCGAAAAATCGGACTACCAGTGGAAATGAAGTACAAGAACATAGCAAACTGCTACTTTTACTGTTTTATATTTTGTTCTTATTTTTGTCATATACTGGATATATTATTGTTGTTTACGTATTTTCGGAATAGTGGTTATTTCAATTTGGCAATCACAACAACAGGATTGTCTTCCCAGTCAAGATTTTCCAAAATTTCTTTTAGCCTTTGATGCGCTTGTGGGTCTTTTATTGTTTGGGTTGCAAAATACTCGTCAGTAAGCATTTCCTTCATATCCTCTGCTTGCCAAAAATCTACCAATAAACCATTTCCTGCATAATATCTTGGAAAAAAAGGCAAACCGCCGTCAATGTCATTAATGATGCCCCTTTGAAAATGTTGGTCAGTATCAAGAAGAACATTTACCTTCTGTTCGATATTATAAATGCCAAAAATATTTCCATCATCAGGCACAAAATCGTTTCTTAGGGGGTGAAATCTAAGTTTCCCCTTAGGTCTGGGTATTCTATTCGGTACCCCAAAATCATAAAAAATGTATTTTGAAGTTGCTGTAAAAGGACGAACTGAATATGCAAATAAAAAGGTATTATTGAAAAGAAAATCAATCGAATTGAAGTTACCGAGTTGTTCTACCGGAAATGAATATTTGCCAAAATCAAAAACGTACGCAGGTTGCAGTTCTGAAGCAGAAAGGACATATATCGTGTCATTTACGTGATCCTTTAAATATGTCCGACTGTCTACTTTAACAGGTTGTAGCGAACCTTCAAACGTGTTGGCAAAATTTCCGTTCTTGTTATAAAAAATATAATTTGGAAAACATTTTATAATATCGCCGTTAGAATCGAATAAACAATATTTGTATTCATTTATTCCATTATATCTAATAGACCCAATAAATACATTATCATCAACATTATTACAATTTCCTAAGCGTTGTCCATTAATTACAGGGATCGGTATGGATCGTATGAATTTTCCATTAAATTCATATTCTAAAATGTTAATAATGTTATCTACCAAAATAGAAGTTTTATCATAATTCAAAAAAATGTGGGACGCCATTCTGTATTCCTCCGGTCCATTCCCTCTTCGTCCTATCTGATTAAGAAACTTTCCCGAACGATCGAATGCATAAAGAATAAAATTCCCATTTTTAAATATAAAACTGTCGGTTACAGAAATATAGATATGTAAATCTATCAGACATTCGGACTTTGTTTCCAATGGAATAAGCTCTATTGACGAAAATAAATCGGAACAGTAAACCCGTTGATAATTGCCTATATTGCTTACAACGTCAATAACAGGATACTTTACAGATGCCCCGTTCTTTCCAGAACACGCTGATAAACTTAATAAAATATATACTAAACACAACAGGCTACACAGAAAGGTAACCGTCCTTATGAAAAGAAGCCCGTATGTTGCTCTAAACAGCATAGTTCAATATTTTTCGACAAAACAAACTGTCCTGTCTACTTTAGTGTACGTATATTTTTCAAAAAGGTTACAAAAAAATGAGAAAAGTTGTTTTCTGGGGGTTTTATTTTTAGGCATCTTGTTCATATTTGTAAAAGTGCTTAATATGAATAAAATAAGCAAAATAGTAGTGTGATTTATTCTTTTAAAGTAACAATAACAACCACTGGATTACTTTCTTCATTCAGGTCATTCAATAATTTTTTCAGTTTTTCGTCAGTAATTTTTGATGCATCCAATTCTAAAAGTTCCTCAGCAGTGTATACGCACATCATTTCTTTGTCAGAAATCATTTGTTGGGGCCAAAATGGCAGTCCACCATCCAAATCGTTTTCGAACCCGTAAAGCAGCATAATCCTATTTCTGCTAGGTGGAGGAATAAAAACAGGTAACATAATTTGAATTTTTTCATTTGCTTTATTGTATATAGCCGGATATAAATGCTGTCTGTGTTCAATTGAAAAAAACAAATTGTTGCTGTTTTCTAATATATTTGAAATTATGATATACCGTTCGTATCTGTCAACAGGCACACGTCCAGATCTAATTGAACCTAAAATATCCCACCTGCCGTCTTCCTGTATTTTATAAGGAACCGAAAGTCCATTAGTATTAAATACATATCTTGGTTGAAGAGTAAAGTCTTTTATATGAAAAAGAGTGTCGCAGTATATTTCTTTGAAATACAAATTATTGTCATACACATACATCAGAACTTCAATTCCGGATCTCTGCGTCCACGTATTGATTCTTTCCCATGACCTAAAGTTTGGTATAAAACCAGTAAGATTTCCTTTTTTATCATAAAATGACAACCTTAATGTATCACTTCCACTTCTATTAGGATGATATGCTACATAATAATTATCGAAAGCAACAAAAATATCAAAAGGAGTTTTGAACAAATTGGCTTGATGAGATAATGTACCATCAAGATTGAAAAAAATGATTTGATTGTTGCCTCCTACACATATTTGTTCTCTGTTTTCATCCCAGAAATGCGAATAAACATGACCATATTCACCGGGTCCACGCCCCGGTCGTGATATTTCTCGAACAAATTTTCCTGTTTTTCGACAGAATACATAACAAGCAGCATGATTTACCGTTTGATTTCCTATCGCTACAACATGTTCTTTTGAGCAATAAATAGACATAGTAGGAGATACAAGACATTTTTTATCGCTTTCAAGTGCTATATATTCAATACTTGAAGCTATTTCTGACAAGTATATTGTCTGGGTATTAGTGAGGTTTGCCATTACATCTATTTGGCGAATAGAACTATCTTCAACATTTTTTGCAGAATTAGAACAAGCATTACAGATGAAACATAAAACTATTCCTCTCAATACCCAATATTTATATATTGTATACCTAAACATAAATATTTGATAAACTTCTAACTTTTTTGATAAAAAGGGGGCTATTTTACAAATTACAAGAATAACTATAATGCGAAAACACAACGAACCTCCCAGAAGGGTAACCGCCCTTCCGATAAAATGATCGTATGTTGTTCTAATCAGCATGACTACGATTTTTTAGACAAAACAAATCGTCTTGTCTATCCTATTGTACGTAATAAATTTCAAAAAGGTTACAAAAAATGAAAAAATATTCTTGTATTTTGTTGTATTTTGTCGTTTTCCGTCATATTATTCCCTATTTCCCCAGTTCCAACTGATTTTTAACTAAATCGTAATAGATACCTCGCATTTCGGTCAGTTCTTCGTGCGTACCCTGTTCGGCAACTTTGCCTTTTTCCAATACAATGATATTGTCGGCATTGCGGACTGTGCTAAGGCGGTGCGCCACTACCACCACCGTTTTACCTTCGTAAAATTTTTCGAGATGCTGCATTATTTCGCGTTCGTTTTTTGCGTCAAGGGCATTAGTAGCCTCATCGAAAAATATAAACTCAGGATTTTGGTACACGGCACGGGCAATCAGTATGCGTTGCCGCTGCCCCTGACTGACGCCGCTGCCTTCCATACCTATTTTTGTGTTGTAACCTAACGGATTGCCGCCGTTTCCACACAAAATGTCGTAGAACCCATTTTTTTTGAAAAAAAATAGTGACTTCTATCTTTTCTCAGCTTCCGCTTTTAGATTTTCGAGTACCGTTCGTATGCGCCATTCGGCAACGGAGCTATAGGTGGTGATAAACAGGTTGAAAAACCATCTGATTGACTTTACAGTCAATGATTTAAGGATTGTCCTCGCTTTCCAAAAAAGTTTTCGGATTTCAGGCAAAAAAGTTTTTTTCAGGTTTTTTATTGGCAAAAATTTTTTTATTCTAAAAAATACACTATCTTTGCGGCGTTTGTTAATTGAAAATATATATAATTAAATTCAATCATTTATGAGTAGTAATATTTTTACCTCGTCAGTCGGAAAAAAGTTCTGGATGGCGCTCGTAGGATTCTTTTTGTGCATGTTTCTGGTAGTTCACATGGGCATCAACTTGTTGTTGTTGTTGGAAGACCGCAGTCATTTCGACTTGGCGGTTAAGATTATGGGTTCTGCGCCGGTCACGGTCATAGAAGTATTCCTTTTTGGAAGTATAGCCCTGCATATTTTGCTGGGGCTGTTTTTGCAGATACAGAATTGGTTGGCGCGTCCGGTAGGGTATGCCAAAAAATACTGTTCTGAAACCTCGTTCTTTTCGAAGTATATGATTTGGACAGGGGGAATTATCCTGATATTCCTTGTCCTTCATTGCATAGACTTCTTTTTCTACAAGTACGGGTGGTTTGGGTTTACTCCTGCCGATATAGGCGTTGTCGCTTATACAGACCCCGTTACCGGAAATGTTACAAAGGCAAGCAGCAATATGTACGACATTGCTCGATATGTATTCTCAAACAAGGCGTATTGTTTGGTATACATAGGATTCATGGTGTTGCTGGCGTTCCATTTGATACACGCTTTCCAGAGCGCGTTTCAGAGTCTCGGCTGGGTGCATCCCACGTGGACGCCCATCGTAAAAGCGATAGGCTATGTTTACTCAATAGTAATTTCAGCCGGTTTCGCCGTTATACCTATTTATTTCTTATTTGGAGGAAAATAATAAAATTAAACTGATATGAAGTTAGACGCAAAAATACCTGCGGGACCAGTGTCCCAAAAATGGACAAACTATAAGGCGCATCAAAATTTGGTGAATCCCGCCAACAAACTTAAATTGGACGTAATCGTTGTAGGCACCGGATTAGCAGGCGCAGCGGCGGCGGCAAGTTTTGGCGAAATGGGATTCAATGTTCTGAACTTTTGCATTCAGGACAGTCCGCGCCGCGCACACTCAATCGCTGCGCAGGGCGGTATCAATGCTGCCAAAAACTATCAAAACGACGGCGATTCTATCTATCGTCTTTATTACGACACTATTAAGGGCGGCGACTATCGCGCGCGCGAAGCAAACGTGCATCGCCTTGCCGAAGTGTCGAACGATATTATTGACCAATGCGTGGCGCAAGGCGTTCCCTTTGCCCGCGAATACGGCGGATTGCTCGACAACCGCTCGTTTGGAGGCGCACAGGTTAGCCGCACGTTCTACGCTCGCGGTCAAACAGGGCAACAACTGCTGCTCGGCGCATACAGCGCATTGAGCCGTCAAATAGAAAAAGGTAAAGTGAAAATGTACGTCCGCCGCGAAATGCTTGACGTAGTGATTGTGGACGGCAAAGCGCGAGGAATCATAGCCCGAAACCTTGTCACAGGCGAAATAGAAAAATATGCGGCTCATGCCGTAGTAGTTGCCACAGGCGGCTACGGAAACGTGTTTTTCCTTTCTACCAATGCAATGACCTGCAACAGCAGCGCAATATGGCAATGCTACAAGCGCGGCGCAGCGTTTGGTAATCCTTGCTACGTGCAGATTCACCCAACGTGTATTCCCGTGCATGGCGATTACCAGTCGAAACTGACGCTGATGTCGGAATCGTTGCGAAACGACGGTCGTATATGGGTGCCGAAAAAGAAGGAAGACGCAGAAGCAATACGCGCCGGAAAATTGAAGGCTACCCAAATTGCCGAAGACGACCGCGATTACTTTCTGGAACGCCGTTATCCATCGTTCGGAAACCTTGCCCCTCGCGATATTTCTTCACGCGCCGCCAAAGAACGCTGCGATGCCGGATATGGCGTGGGCGAAACAGGATTGGCTGTGTATTTAGATTTTGCATCGGCTATTCAGCGGTTGGGTAAACACGTTATCGAAGAACGCTATGGCAACCTTTTCCAGATGTACGAAAAAATAGTGGACGACAATCCGTATGAAACGCCGATGATGATTTACCCCGCTATACATTATTCCATGGGCGGCATTTGGGTTGATTACGAATTGCAAACCACCATTCCGGGCTTGTTTGCCGCAGGCGAGGCAAATTTCTCCGACCACGGAGCCAATCGCCTTGGCGCGTCAGCGTTGATGCAGGGCTTGGCAGACGGATATTTCGTGTTGCCCTATACAATTCAGAATTACCTTGCTGCCGAAATACGTACTCCGCGTTTCTCAACCGATTTGCCCGAATTTGAAGAAGCAAAAAAATCAGTTGAAGACAGAATTGCCAAATTGATGAATATCAACGGAAAACATTCTGTTGATTACTATCAGAAAAAACTTGGTCATATCATGTGGAACAAGGTAGGCATGGGGCGCACCAAAGAAGGTTTGACCGAAGCCATTGAAGAAATCAAGGCTGTACGCAAGGAATTTTGGCAGGACGTTCGCGTTATGGGCGTAGCCAACGAGTTAAATCTCGAACTTGAAAAGGCTTTGCGCACTGCCGACCACTTGGAGTTAGGCGAATTGATGGCTCGCGACGCTCTGATGCGCGATGAATCGTGCGGCGGACATTTTCGCGAAGAATATCAAACGCCCGACGGCGAAGCGTTGCGACAAGACGACAAATTCATGTTCGTTTCGTGCTGGGAATATACCGGCGACGACAAAGAACCTGTTTTGCACAAGGAACCACTTAATTACGAAGAAATTAAGCTTGCGCAAAGGAACTATAAATAGCGATTTCATCGAAGGGGGATAGTGTCACGAATGGTCTGATATGCAACTTACAACAGTTGAATATCAGACTGTTTCGTTTGCTCAATCAGTCAATTTGTGACGCTACTATATTTTTTAACCGAAAAAATGATTAACTTTGTCGCAACAAATAAGGACGTTTAATGTATGAATTACGATTTTTATTTATATACAGCCTGTTGTTAATTTTGCCCTGTGTTGCTGCTCAGGAAGCCGTTGCCGACATTGACATTTTGCGCTCTATTCTTACAGATATTGCAGCGCATGGCGATGAAGATCAGGATTTTGATCAATTACTCGAAACATTAGAGGATCTTGTCGAAAATCCTGTGTATATTAACGAGGCAAATTTCGATGATTTGGCGAGAATCATTTGGCTGACGGAATTTCAGATTAACAGTCTGTTAGATCATGTCAAAAGGAACGGCGCAGTACTTTCTCAATATGAAATTGCTACGCTGTTTGGCTTTACTCCTGAGCTTGTGCAAACTCTTACACCATTTATTTCTTTGGAAACAAAACCGGAGACGAGCAGAATTAATCCCGAACGGGCGCTGCGTTACGGCAGGAACAGGTTGATTATCGGCGCACAAAGAGTACTTGAAGATCAGGAAGGATATATACGCCCCGACTCTATAGCCAATCGTTATGCGGGTAATCCAATCAGAGCAAATTTGCGCTATACTTTTAATTACGCTAATCGTTTACAATTTGGATTTTCAGCAAATAAAGACGCCGGCGAGCCTTTCTTCCGTAAAAACAATCCGTATGGTTTCGATTTTTACTCGGCACATTTTCAACTCAACACTGATGGTCGTTTGAAAACATTGAATTTGGGCGATTTTCGCGCTGATTTCGGTCAGGGATTAGTATTATGGTCGGGTATGAATTTTGGGAAAAGCGCTATGACGCTCAATGCAATGCGTTTCAATTCAGGATTGCGCAGATACAATTCATTGGGGAAAAGTCCGTTCATGCGCGGCGCAGGAGTTACTATACGCTTAAATCCTGCTGACGTAAGCGTTTTTTATTCGCGCAAAGCAATAACAGCAACAGTCACAGAAAGAGACGAAAACGGCAAAGCAACAACTGTTTCATCGTTTCCAACCGATGATTATCATCGAACGCCAACCGAAATAGCAAGGAAACGCGCTGTTATGGAACAGATTGCAGGCGCAAATATCACTGTCAGGCGCATCAACTGGCAAATAGGCGCAACTGCGCTGTATTACGAATATGATGTGACGGTGGTTCCAAATCCTGACATATACAATCATTTTGCGTTCACGGGAAGGTCTAACAGCAATTACAGCATTGATTTTCGTTTTCGCTTGGGCGATGCCGTTTTTTACGGCGAACAGGCTATAGCGCAAAACGGCGCATGGGCGGTGCTATACGGCGCTCAAATACTTATCGGAGAAAGATTGGTTACCAATATTTTGTATCGTCGTTATGCAAAAGATTATCATGCTCATTACGGAATGGCTCTGGGCGAAAGTTCGCGAAACAACAACGAAGAAGGATTTTATTTGGGCTGGAATTGGAACACAGGAGGACGTTGGCGATTTTCATCGTATTATGATATTTTCCGATTCCCATGGCTTCGATACCGCGCCAACGCGCCAACATTCGGACAGGACGCAATGTTGCAGGCTGACTATACGCCTTCGCGAACTACTAAAATGTACATTCAGACCAGATACAGAGAAAGAGAGGAAAACGCCTCCGCCGAAACCATAGTAAGAACAGTGACATCAGTAAAAACAACTTCATTAAAGATGGTATTTTCGCACCAATTTGCAGAAGGCTTTGGAATAGGTAATCATTTGGAAGTGAAAAATTATCGAAAAGAAGAGGCTACGAGCAAAGGATATTTCCTTTCACAGGATATTTACGCTACCATCAATACCGGCAACCGTTATCCGTTGCGAATAACCCTGCGTTATGCTTTTTTCGATACCGACGACTTTAATTCGCGCATCTATTCATACGAAAACGATTTATTGTACACATTCAGTATTCCAGCGTTTCATTATCAAGGCACAAGATTTTATTTGTTGATGAGGCATACTCTTGGAAATAATCTTGATTTACGCTTTAAATACTCAACAACGCGCTATACAAATAGAAACGAAATTGGCAGCGGATTGAACAGAATAAACGGCAACAAAATGTCAGAAGTTAAAGCCCAAATTGTGTTGAAATTTTAAAAAATGGGTTAAGTACATGACAAAAATTTAAAACTGTAAAAAAAACGCTTGTGCTTAACAAAACGCTGATTGAAAATACGAATAATTTTTTCTTTTTTTTACAAAAATCGTATTTTTTTTACAATTTCAAATAAAATTTGGGTGATTCTGATAAATAAATGTTATTTTTGCATTTTGAAATTAAAAAACATAATTAACATGGATTACAAGATTGCAGACATTAGCCTTGCGGAATTTGGTCGCAAGGAAATAGAAATAGCCGAAAAGGAAATGCCCGGATTGATGGCTATCCGCAGTAAATTTGCCTCCGAGAAACCTCTGAAAGGCGCGCGGATTACAGGTTCGCTTCACATGACCATTCAAACGGCGGTACTTATCGAAACGCTCGTAGATTTGGGCGCCGACGTGCGATGGGCAAGTTGTAACATCTTTTCTACGCAGGATCATGCTGCGGCTGCTATTGCCGCTGCCGGTATTCCTGTGTTTGCGTGGAAAGGCGAAACACTCGAAGAATATTGGTGGTGTACCGAACAGGCGCTTACCTTCAACGGCGGTTTGGGACCTAATCTTATCGTGGACGACGGCGGCGACGCTACACTTCTGATACATTGGGGGTACCAAGCCGAACACAACCCGAAGATCATTGACAGAACGCCGTCTAACAAAGAGGAAGGCGTAATACTCGACCTTCTGAAAAACACCCTGAAAACCGACCCTGAAAAATGGCGTCGAATGGCGAAGGAAATAAAAGGCGTTTCGGAAGAAACCACCACAGGCGTACATCGTCTGTATCAGATGAAAGAGCGCGGCGAATTGCTGTTCCCTGCTATTAACGTGAACGATTCAGTCACCAAATCGAAATTCGATAACCTGTATGGCTGTCGCGAATCGCTTGCCGATGGTATCAAACGCGCTACGGACGTGATGATTGCGGGAAAGGCTGTTGTAGTGTTGGGCTATGGCGATGTTGGCAAGGGCTGCGCAAAATCAATGCGGGCTTACGGCGCTCGTACCATCGTTACCGAAATAGACCCGATATGCGCTCTGCAAGCCGCTATGGAAGGTTTTGAAGTGACTACGATGGAAGAAGCCGTTAAGGAAGGCAATATTTTCGTAACCACAACAGGAAACCGCGACGTGATAACAATAGAACACATGGCGGCTATGAAAGATCAGGCAATAGTGTGCAACATAGGACATTTCGACAACGAAATTCAAGTGGAAAAATTGGAAGAATATCCGGGCGTCAGCAAAATCAATATAAAACCGCAGGTGGACAAATACGTTTTCCCCGATGGTCACGCTATTTTCCTGCTTGCAGAAGGACGCTTGGTTAATCTTGGCTGCGCAACAGGACATCCTTCGTTTGTGATGAGCAACTCGTTCAGTAACCAAACGTTGGCTCAATTGGATTTGTGGCAAAACGAGTACGAAATTGACGTTTACAGATTGTCGAAAAAATTGGACGAAGAAGTTGCGCGATTGCATTTGGAACAGCTTGGCGTAAAACTCACCAAACTTACCGATGATCAGGCAAACTACATAGGCGTGCCGGTGGAAGGTCCATATAAACCGGAACATTACAGATATTGATTTGCATTAATTTTTAGTTATATGCTTGACAAAATAACAAAAATAAAAGAAGAGGCAGACAAATTTAAAGCCGCTACACATGCCGAGTTAGAGGAGTTTCGCCTTAAATATTTGAGTAAAAAGGGGCAGTTAAACAGTTTGTTCGATGAGTTTAAGACCGTTGTTGGCGAGCAAAAGCGCGAAACAGGTCAGAAACTCAACGAATTGAAAAATATTTTGACTGATACCTTCGAGCGTTGCAAGGCGGTATTGGACGATGAAACAACAACGACGTTAAATAGTGATTTGACGCGTCCGGGCGATGCAATAAATATTGGTTCGCGACATCCCATTTCAATTACCCGCAGGGAAATATGCGATATTTTTGCCCGATTGGGCTTCACTATTGCCGAAGGACCTGAAATTGAGGACGATTGGCACGTTTTTTCAGCGTTGAATTTCCCAAAGGATCACCCCGCCCGCGATATGCAGGACACTTTTTTCGTAAATAAAGACCCTGATATTGTACTTCGGACGCATACCTCGTCGGTTCAGGTGCGCGTAATGGAAACTACAAAGCCGCCTATTCGTATGATTATGCCCGGTAGGGTGTTTCGCAACGAGGCGGTGTCTGCGCGCGCACATTGCATTTTTCATCAGGTTGAAGGTCTGTACGTTTCCGAAGGCGTATCGTTTGCCGACATGAAACAAACTTTGATGTATTTTGTGCAGGAAATGTTTGGCGAAAAAAGTGAAATACGTCTTCGTCCGTCATTTTTTCCGTTTACCGAGCCATCGGCTGAAATGGACGTGTCGTGTACATGTGGCGGAAAAGGTTGCGGACTGTGTAAAGGCACGGGCTGGCTC
>Ga0099364_10002549_pt1 | contig 28981 bp, 18 predicted proteins | sample TergutTh196P3_FD_73070 | JGI IMG/M metagenome (GOLD analysis project Ga0099364, IMG submission 73070) | Microcerotermes parvus P3 segment gut microbial communities from Pointe-Noire, Republic of the Congo - Th196 P3 | ecosystem: Host-associated > Arthropoda: Insects > Digestive system > Gut ...
ATGTTCAGCCGACCAATACTAATCTGCCGTGAGGCTTGACCATATTATTGTTCGCTAAATAGTGAAGAGTTGATAGTGGGTAGTGGATAGAAAATCTAATCTAACCACTAATCACTAACCACTAGCCCCTTCTTGAATAAGCAAATCTGCCTGGTGATAATGGTGGAGGTGTCATACCCGTTCCCATTCCGAACACGGAAGTCAAGCCCTCTAACGTCGATGGTACTGCGCCCCGGAGGTGTGGGAGAGTAGAAAATCGCCAGGCTTTTTTTTATAAATGGACAGCGCAAAGCTTCTTATATTTTCAGATACTCATGGCCATATAGAAAACTTAATAGAGGTATTTTCCTGGGCTAAAGATCGTATACCGCCAAACGATAAAATTATTGCTTCGGTATTTCTTGGCGATTGTATTTCAGACCTTAATTATGCGGCAAACGCAGCGGGTTTTTACAGTGACTGGAAACTTATACGCGGTAATAATGATTTTACCTCCACTGTACCGGACAGCGCTGTTTTTGAATATTCAGGCCATCGTTTTTTTATCTGCCACGGCCATCGTCATGGTATATACGGCGGCATATCAAGACTGATTAATGCTGCCCGCGACAATGATGCGGATGTTGTGATGTTTGGGCACACTCATATACCATATAACAAAACAATTAACGGAATAACCTTAATCAACCCAGGCAGTGTCGGACAGCCGCGCAGCAGGGCAGGCGCAACATTCGCAATAAGCGAGTGCATACCCGGCAAACCGCTTAAAACAAGTTTCTGGAACATCGGCAGTCGGGGAGAAATTACAGGAATAAAGATATAAAGCCTGCCAGGAATTAAGGCCCTGCTATATTTTTTTCAGCTTGCAGGTGAATGTAAATTTTGAACCTTTATCAGGTTCGGATTCAACCCAAATTCTGCCGCCCATTGTCTCGATAATACGTTTTGATATGGGGAGACCAAGCCCCACGCCGCTGTAAACATTGCTGCTTCCGTCAATCTGGCCGAAAATATTAAAAATATGGCTTTGCTGGTCTTTTGTCATGCCTAATCCGTTATCGCTTACTTCTATCTGCATGGTAATAGAATCATCATCTTCTTCAAGTAAATGCGCAGAAAAAATTATTTTACCTTCTTCAGGTGTGAACTTTACGGCGTTCGACAGCAGATTGGCTATTACCTGCGAGAGCCGCTTTTCATCGCCCAAAAGCTGTTCCGGTATTGACTTATCAATATTCGAAACAAGCGTTTGTTGTTTTTCTGTAATAATAAAACTTATTAGTTTAATTATGTTCTGATACATCGTGTTAAAGGAAAAAACCGTACTGTCAAGGGGGAACATTATGCCGTTATTTTCCGAAATATTAAGCAGGTTGTTAATTAATCCCATAAGAGAGCTGGATGCGGTTTCAATACTATCCAGGTATTCCTTTGTTTTGGCCAGGCCGCCGGGCATTTTTAACATCTTGGTCATGCCAATAATGGTGTTCATGGGCGTAAGCATTTCATGATTCATGCGCATAAGGAATTCAATTCTGTCATGGCTTATTTTTTCTGCAAGTTCTTTTCCAAGGATTTCCCGCATTTGATTAATAATTTTTATTTGATTCCGGAGCCTTAGCTTGACGATTGCCGGTGAAAAAGGCTTTGTAATGTAATCGGCCGCTCCCAATGCCAGCCCTTTCTCTTCATCAGCGACATTGCTGAGTCCTGTGAAAAAAACAACAGGGATATTCTGCGTTATTGCGGAATTCTTTAATGCGGTAATTATAGTATAACCGTCCATTTCCGGCATGATTATATCAAGCAGAATAACATCGGGCAGGAATTTTTCAGCTGCTTTAATGGCATCCGTTCCGTTTCCTGCCGCATAAACAATATATTCAGGGCTTAGTATATTTGTGAGTACCATAATATTTGCTTTTTCATCATCAACAACCAACACGCTGTTTCTTTTTTCTTTATTCATTTTTAATTATTCCTTTCATTTTAATATCGGCAAGAATATCTGATGCGGCCTTAAAATTATAGTTTTCCATTTGGAATACCAGTTTTTCTGTTCCTGGAATAGAACTGATTTCGTCAAGCAGATATATACATTCAGGATTTATATTTTCGAACATAATTTCAAGTTTATCAAACAGTTCCTGTCTTTGTCCGGCATCAAGACGGATTGTTGTTTTTTTCTGTCTATCAAGCAGGGGTTTTAATTCATCCAGAACTTTGTTCAATTCCAGTTTAAGATCGTTCATTACATTTTCCGGAACCGGAATTATCCCTTCCTTGAGCAGTGTTTCTGTTTCCGCAGCGGCTTTTTGCAGATTTGTTTTCCCAATCTGTCCGGCGCTCCCTTTTAAGGAATGCGCCAGCCTGTGCGCCAGCTTTCTGTCACCCGCAGTAATGGCCTCTGTAATTTTATCGTGAATATTCTGGTTATTGTTAAAAAAATCAAGCTCCAGCTTTTTTTGGAGCTCATCATCGCTGAATATCTGCCTGTGAATCATTTTTTAATCCATTTACGTATAACGGAGTCCAGCTGTATGGTGTCGATTGGCTTGGACAAAAAATCCTGGAAACCATTTGTGTAAAAAAATTCTTCCATCCCCTGAATTGCGTTGGCTGTCAAAGCTATAATCGGTATCTTGGCGGCATATTCCGTATCAAGACTGCGGATAGCTGCTGCTGTTTCAACGCCATCCATTCCAGGCATCATGTGATCCATAAAGATGGCATTGTATATTGGTTCTCCACGCTGTATCAGCCCCAGAGCTTCCTGACCGCTTAATACGCAGTCTACCTGCATCTTATATTTGCCCAATAGTCCAGAAGCTACATCCAGATTTGTCTGCATGTCGTCAACCACCAGTACTCTTGCAAAACTTAAATCCAAACGTATAAATTTTTTGTTTTCAATACGTTTGTCTTCTGCATAACGAAACTTGCGCAGGTTTTTCGCAACAACAGGGCCGATTGTTGTTTTATCAACATATTCCTGAAGAATGCGTACACAGAACACAGTCCCCTTGCCAGGTTCACTTTCAACCGTGATTTTACCGCCCATCATTTCCACAAGCCGCTTTGTTATGGACAGGCCCAGACCCGTCCCCTCTATTTTGCCGCGGCTCTGATTTTCCACCTGAAAGTAATCTTCAAAGAGTTTTGTCAGGTTTTCTTTGTTTATACCGATGCCGGTATCCTTGACAGTAATTTCCAGCCATACTTCTTTTTCATTATCATGCGCACCGGCGCTTAAGCAGCGTACGATTAATTCAATGGTTCCTGATTCCGTGTATTTGAATGCATTGCTCAATAAGTTATTCAGTATTTGCTTAACACGCAGTCCGTCACCGTAGAGCCGGTTGGGCAGGTCTTCAGTGATGTTCAGCTGGAAAGTAATGGGCTTTTCCGCGATCCGGGTAATCATCAATGTGATAACATCATTTAACAGAGAGGATATATGGTAATCTGCCGGTATCAAGGTAAGTTTGCCGGATTCAATTTTTGAAAAGTCAAGAATATCATTGACAATACTCAATAAGGTATTGCCCGCATTGCTTATCTTGTGAAGGTTTCCCGAAACATTTCCGGTTAATTTATTTTCTTCCAGTGTTAAGTCCGTAAGGCCTATGACTACATTCAGCGGTGTTCTTAGCTCATGACTCATTTTTGCAAGAAAAGCTGATTTTGCCTGGTTTGCTTCTTCTGTTTCTATCAGTGATTTACGAAGAGGTTTAAGCAGTCCTGATATAAAAAAATTAAATATGATAAAAATTACCACAATCACCATAAGCACGACAATGAACAGCGCTGTCATTCCGGTATTATAATCGTCAATGCTGTCAGGCATTACTGCTATGGAATACCATTCAAGCAGGGGAATCGTTCCCAAAGCAATTCTCCCAAATGGAGTATCCAGAATTTGAACTTCATAGGGAGCAAGGTCTTTTACCATGGCAATAATACTGTTTCCTTCAATGGTTATTTCATCATCGATATTTCTCTTTTCTGCTACCAATAAGGGATTTCTTGCGCCTGTAATTTCGCCTGTGGCATTGAATAAATAAATGCTGGCTCTGTCGGCAAGATTATAGTTTACCATTTCAAGATATGTTGTAATATCAATACCTGTTCCCAGCATTCCCGACGGATTTCCAGAAGCATCAAGAACCGGCGCATTGATCCAGAGATTGGTTACATTCAGATCCGGATTATAATTAATGTTAAAATTATATATTTCAGTATCGTAAAGCGTCAGATTATACCAGTAATTATCAGGATTTTCCGGATCCAAAAGATATGGTTCAACATCATTGTAGTAAAACATTTTGTCTATATCATTTATCCAGAAAATTATCTGAGATGCAAAAGCGTGCTGGTAAGAGATTATTTCTTCAACAGCCATTGTTCTAAGCTCAGGATTTTGAGGGCTGGTAAAATATTTTTCGATCAACGGTGAACTTGCCATTTTAAGAGCAATTACCACCTCATTGTTAACAGAAGTTTCCAGTTTGATTCGTTCAATTTCCAGCAGCTGCGATAATTCACTGCCCTTGTTCAATCTGATGATCTGCCTCATGGAAAGAATAAATGCGGAGCTTCCTGTTGCAAGTATTACCATGAAAAACAGTACAGAAAAAATAATAAATCTGCTCATTACGGGCAGTTGGATTTTTTTTATTTTACCGATTGCTTGTTTATCAATGTTCATGTCAGCCTCCTTGCCTGTCAATATCTGATTCATTGGGCCGTATCCATTTCTTGATTACTGAATCCAGCTGCATGATGTTAATGGGCTTTGATAAAAACCCCTGAAAATTGTTTGCATAAAACATTTCTTCTGTCCCCTGTATCGCGTTTGCTGTCAAAGCTATAATCGGTATCTTTCGTGCATATTCCGTGTCAAGGCCGCGGATTGCATGCGCTGTATCAATGCCGTCCATTCCCGGCATCATGTGGTCCATAAAAATAGCATTGTAAACCTGTTCTCCATGCTTTATACGTTCTATGGCTTCTTCTCCGCTTGATACACAGTCAACCTGCATTTTGTACTTGCCCAGGAAGCCGGAAGCTACGTCAAGATTATTCTGCATGTCATCGACCACCAGTACTTTTGCAAAACTTAAATCAGGTCTTACAAGTTTTTTTGAAATTAAACGTTTGTCTTCTGTATACCGGAAACCGTGTAAATTCTCTACAACTTCTTTACCAATGGTTTTATTTGAAACAAAACCCTGCCGTATGCGGACATGGAATGTAGACCCCTTTCCGTACTCGCTTTCCGCAGATATCCCGCCGTCCATCATCTCTGCAAGCCGTTTTGTAATTGACAGTCCCAGGCCTGTCCCCTCTATCTCCCTGTTTGATCGTGCGTCTACCTGGCCGTAATCAATAAAGATTTTTTTCAGGTCTTCTTCCCTGATTCCTATACCTGTATCACTTACATAAACGGACATCCACATATTGCCGGCAGTGTGTTCACATTGTATGCCAAGTTTGATGGTTCCGCTCTGGGTATATTTGAAGGCATTGCTTAAAAGGTTGTTAATTATTTGTTTAACCCTAAGATCATCTCCATAAAGGCTGAATGGCAGATCCTCGTTTATGTCCAGAAGGAATTTAATTGGTTTACTTCCAATGCGTATTATATTGAGGGTAATTATATCGTTCATAAGACTTGGTAATGTATATTCAATCGGCGTTAATTCAAGTTTACCTGCTTCAATCTTTGAAATATCAAGGACATCGTTTATAAGTCCCAGCAGAGTATTTCCCGCTGTGCATATTTTTAATAAATTTTCTTTCATATTAACGGTCAGGTTATTTTCTTCCAGCATTAAGTCTACAAGGCCGACAACTACATTCATGGGTGTGCGCATTTCGTGGCTCATATTTGCTAGGAATTGGCTTTTTGCCTTGTTGCTTTCTTCTGCGATTTCCACCTTTCGTATCTCTTCAATAATGGCTTTCTGCTCGCGTAAATCCCTGGCGTATGCTGCAATTATATATTCGCCCCTGTGTCTTACGCGGATTATGGTGTTATCGCATGGTATCAGCTCCCCGTCAACTTTTTCGTACAGCCACTCAAAGCGCTGATAGCCTTCTTCGAATGTCTTTTCTATATACTCATTATTAAGTTCAAGCGATCGCCTGCCGCATGGCTGGAACTCCGGCAATAGATCCAGATATTGTTCGCGGTAGTCTTTTTCATCAGATATGCCAAACAGTTTTATTGCCTCTTTGTTTATATAATTGATATTATGATCCCTGTTGATCAGGAAGCAGGCCAGCGGCATTGCGTCAAGCATAAGCTGGATTCTTTCTTCGTCTTCAAGAACTTTTTCCATTGCAGCTTTTAACTGGATGGAAGTATCGCGGATGTTTACAATCATTTCATTGCGCAGCATGGCTTCGGTAAACAACCGGCTGCAGGAAAACAGGATCGATTCTTCTTCTTCCGTAAATGTCCGTTCACTGTGACAGTCATCGAAACCGACATGGCCCCAGAATTTATCCTCTACAAATACCGGCACTGATAAAATGGAAATAATACCCTTCGGGGAAAGGTAACCCTGCGATTCCTTGGGCATATTCTGTACCAGTACATTAACGCATTTTCCGCTTGATAATAATTCTTTCCATCCAGTTAATTTTTTATCATACGATATATTGATCTTTATCTCTTTATCCTGCTGCAAATCTGCAGTTTTTGACCATTCGTACAGTTTAGTACAATAAAGTTCCCCGTCTGTTTCGTGGTTCTTCCAGATATGTACACGATCAACTGCCACGGCTTCAGCCAGCATTTTCATGCTTTGATAGAGAGAGTCTTCAAAAGTTTCCAAATCTGAGTTAAGTAAGTTAGCTGTTGCATGGTTCACTGTCTGCAGCAGGCTGTCATGATACCTTATCGATTCTTCCATCCGCTTCTTTTCGGTTATGTCCATTAATGTACCTGCCACCCTAAGCGGAGCTCCCGTACTGTTTCTGCGTGTGGTTCCCAATGCATGAAAATATCTGTATTCTCCGTTTTTCATCATCAGGCGGCATTCAATATCATAAGGCGTTTTCCCTGTGCGGTCATTCATATGCGCTGCGAAAGCGTAAAGTACCTTTTCCTTATCCTCGGGGTGCAGCCGTTCGATCCAGCTGTCAAGTACATTTGGGAAATCGTTCTCATCAGAAAAACCCAGCATGGCCCTGAACTCCTGCGACCATGTAAATTTGTTATCGGGATTGGCCAGGTCTTTGTCCGCCGCATCCATGTCCCATAGCGCGATTCCAAGGGCATCGTTTGCAAGTTTGTACTTCATTATGTCATATTCATTTGTACGCAGTTGTTCGATCAGCTTTATCTGGTTTTGAATCCTGAGCTTAACTATTGACGGTGAAAACGGCTTAATCATATAATCTGCGACTCCTAAAGCCAATCCCTTTTCTTCGTCATCTGCGCTGCCAAGTCCAGTAACAAAAATAACCGGAATATTCCGTGTTTTTTTAGAGCTTTTTAATACGGTAATTACTTCATAGCCGTCCATTTCTGGCATGATGATATCAAGCAGTATGATGTCGGGATTATGTTTTTCAGCCATCTCAATGGCATTTTGCCCGCTTATTGCCGCGTAAACAGTATACTCAGGCTTCAAAATATCCATGAGCGCCAGAATATTTGATTTTTCGTCATCAACAACAAGGATGCTGAATTTTCTGCCTTCATTCATGCCGGTTCTCCAATTCCTTTTATCATTCATTGTTCTCTTGTTTTGTCCCTAATCCATTTTTGAACAATGGAATCCAGATTAATTATGTTGATGGGTTTGGCCAAAAATGCCTGAAAATTTTTGCTCAAAAATATCTGTTCATTACCGGCTATTGCATTGGCTGTCAGCGCAATTACCGGAATCGTCATCGCGTACTTCGTGCCGATGGCGCGTATCTTTTCCGTTGTTTCCACTCCGTCCATACCTATCATCATGTGATCCATGAATATTGCGTCGTATACCGGTTCCCCTTCACTTATCCGATCTATGGCGTCCTGTCCGTTAAGCACACAGTCCACCCGTATTTTATACTTCTTTAACATACCGGCCGCCACATCCAAATTGGTCTGCATGTCGTCAACCACAAGTACACTGGCATAACTCAAATCGGGCCGAACCAGTTTTTCAGATGCACGCTTCCTGTTGTCCTGGTAACTGAAGCTGCGCAGATTTTCAGCTGTTTTTTCTCCAATGACTTTATCCGAAACAAAACCCTGCCTGATACGGAAACGAAATGTAGAGCCTTTGCCGTATTCACTTTCCGCAGTAATTTCTCCGCCCATCATTTCCGTGAGCCGCTTGGTAATGGCCAGCCCCAGGCCGGTTCCCTCTATCGCACGATTTGTCCGTGTATCCACCTGGCCGTAATCGGTAAAGAGCTTTTCTATGTCTTCTTTATGTATTCCAATGCCGGTGTCGCTTACATAAACCGACATCAGTATATCTTCGTTTTCTGTTTTCCCGCATTGTATTCCCAGTGTGACGGTCCCCTTCCGTGTATACTTAAAGGCATTACTCAATAAATTATTGATTATTTGTCTTACCCGAAGATCATCTCCCATAAGGTAGCACGGCAGGTCCTCATGTATGTCAAGTGTGAATTTTATGGGCTTATCCTCAATGCGTATCATATTGAGGGTAATAATATCATTAAGGAAACTCGCCATTTCGTATTCCACAGGCGCTATTTCCAGCTTGCCCGCCTCGATTTTTGAAATATCAAGGATATCGTTTATAAGTCCCAGCAATGTGTTCCCTGCTGTGCTTATTTTTTTTAGGTTTTCTTTCAAATGAAGGTTAAGACCATCTTCATCCAGCATTAGATCCGTAAGCCCCACAACCACGTTCATGGGAGTGCGTATTTCGTGGCTCATTGTAGAAAGAAAATTGCTTTTTGCCTTATTTGCCGCCTCCGCTTCAAACAAAAGATCAAGTATCTTTATTTGATTCCTGACCCTTAATTTAACAATCGCCGGCGAAAACGGTTTGATTATATAATCTGCAGCGCCCAATGCCAGTCCTTTTTCTTCGTCATCCGGTTTGCTGAGCCCTGTTATAAAAATAACCGGAATATTTTTTGTAATTTCGGATTCTTTCAGCATTGTAATAACTTCATAACCGTCCATGTCAGGCATAATTATATCCAGCAAAATTACATCGGGGATAAATTTTTCGGCAGCTTCAATGCAGTCTTTTCCGCTTTTTGCAATATGGATGGTGTATTCCGGGTTAAGAATATGATTGAGTTCTTTGATGCTTGATATATCGTCATCCACGATAAGCACGCTGTTTTTTATGGTCTTATTAATACTCATTTTATCCCCAATTTCTGTTTAATCTCTGCAACTGTCTGCAGAGCGGCTTTAAATTCAAATTCCTCTATTTGCTGCACCAGTTTTTCCGCTCCGGTAACAGCACGAATATCATCAATAAGATTATCAACTTCAGGGCTTAAATTCTCAAGCATTGGCTCTATTTTCTCCAATAATAATAAGGCCTGTTCGGCGCTTAATGGCTGGCGCCCTTTTGTCTGTGCCGCGGCCGCAGCTTCAGCTTCATCAAGCAATGGCCTTAGTTCTTCCAAAACATGCGTCAATTCAATTTCAAGGAGATTAAGTAATTCCTGCGGAACGGCGCTTATGTTGTCATCAAGCATATATTCAGCTTTTGCAGCCGCATTTTGCAGGGCGGTTTTACCGATTAGGCCGGCATTTCCTTTCAGGGTATGCGCCAGCCTGTGCGCAAGTTTTATGTCGCCTGCTTCGATTGCCTTGACAATTTCTGCGTATATATTCTGATAGGTTTTAACAAAATGGATTTTGTGTTCCCTTTGCATTTTATTATTGGCCTGCTTATGCTCATGTTCATCTATTAAGGTGCTGCTTACCGGCTTGAGATATTTCAAAAGCATGCGCCATAATTCCTGTGATGTGAACGGTTTGCCAAGACAATCGGACATTCCGTACTTTTTGTACTTTGCCACCTCGTTTGTCATTACATTGGCCGTCATTGCCACTATGGGCGAACCTGTGTTTAATTCCAGTATTTTCGCTGCAGCTTCCAGCCCGTCCATGACCGGCATATACATGTCCATAAATATCATGTCAAAAGGTTTTTGGCCGCGGCTTACCCGTTCATTGACTGTTTCCACGCCGATTTTTCCGTTATTCGCAATTACAGGCTTTATGCCAAGCTGTGTAAGATGTTCAGTTATAACCTGTTGATTCATAAGATTGTCCTCGCAGACCAAAATAACAGCGTCGAAATTCGGCCTTTCAAGAATTTCGGTTTTTTCATGCTCGGTTATATCATCCAGAACCTCAGTTGTTTTGAATATAATCTCAAAAGTGAATGTGGTGCCAACACCGGGCGAACTTTCCACATTCAACTTACTGCCCATCAATTCTATAATGTTTTTGGTAATTGTAAGGCCCAGGCCCGTGCCGCCGTAATCCCGTGTCATGCTGGCATCCGCCTGTACAAACGGCGCAAATACTTTTTCCAGTTGTTCAGCGCTCATGCCAATGCCGGTATCTTTTACCTCAAAATATACTCTTGCATTATCTTTATCTTCATCTTTTACCAATGCGGATATTTTTACAGCTCCGGCTTTTGTGAACTTTACCGAATTGGAAAGCAGATTCATAAGCACCTGATACAGCCTTACAGGATCGCCCAGCAGCTTTTTATCCTTGCCCAATGGTTCAACATAAACATGCAAATCAAGAGCCTTATCTTCCATGATTGGTAAAATTACTGACTGGCAGCGCGACATTATTTCACTCAGATCAAAAGGAGTGTTTTCAAGTTCCATTTTACCGGATTCAATTTTTGAAATATCAAGTATATCGTTTATAATATTAAGAAGCCAAATGGTGCTGTCTTTGATTTTACTTAAATATTCCTTAACTTTTGACATATTTCCGTTTTCCGGAGTATTCAGCGCGAGTTCTGCGAATCCCATGATGCTGTTCATCGGTGTCCTGATCTCGTGGCTCATTGTCGCAAGGAATTTGCTTTTTTGTTCGGATTGAATTTCCGCCAGCTCTTTCAGGCGCGCTGCCGCTTCAAAGGGTCTTTTAATAAAGCCGGAAGCGATAACAGCGGCAATAATGCTGAGAAATAAGCTGACTATTCCAACTACGATCAACCCTCTTTCAATGTCCCTGAACGGGCTTTCCGGCAGGGGCGCAACAATTCCCAGGCACCAGCCTTCTTCCGAAGCACTTATGGGTCTGAACGAACATAACCTTGGAGCGCCGGATAATGTAAAGTATCCAACGCCGGTTTCGCCGCTGATAATCCGCCTTATGACAGATGCTATTTCGCTGTATTGATCCGGATCATCTTCTGCCAGCTTAATAAAATTTTGACGATTCTGTATCCAGTTAGCGCGTATGTTCGCTATGACATGACCTTCGTCATCATCAATAAAAATATGCCCTGTCTGCCAAATAACAAACGTGGAAACCAGATCGCTGAAATACATGCCGGGCAGCGTAAGAACCGCCAGCCTGTTCATTCCGGGCAGCGGAGACGCGACATAAAACACCATCCCGTCGGAAGCAGGAATAGTCGATGAAAACGCCGTACGCCCCTGGAAAGCGTTTTTTATATACCGGTCATCAAGTATTTCCACAGGCGCGGGAAAATCGCCTGTTTCCGCGATAATCCCATGAACAGGATCCAAAACAGCCATTCCTATAAAGTCAGGGTATATTGATATTTCGTCTGCAAGCGTTTTTGTCCATTCTGTTTCCGGTGTTCCGGCCAGACTTTTAACAACATTTGTTATTCTAAGTTTAACCAATTCAACTTCACTGCTAATAAAATGATTAGCTATGTCTGCGACCACCATCATTTCCGTTTCCTGGGACTTTTTGATATTATCCCTTACAAAAAGTATACCGGCGTATATACTGAATGACAGAATGGCCGTGGTAACCAGGATAATTATTAACGATACTCTGATACGGATTGTTTTCATGACTTTGCTTTCTCCTGTATCCATTTTTTAATTACATAATCCATCTGCATTATATCAATGGGCTTGGACATAAATGCCTTAAAACCAATGGAGTAAAACATTTCATCTATCCCCTGAACAGCATTGGCTGTCAGGGCTATCATCGTTATATTTTTGGCGTACTCTGTCCCAAGATTGTGTATGGCAATTGCAGTTTCTATGCCGTCCATTTCCGGCATCATGTGATCCATTATAATGGCATTGTAGACAGGGTCTTCGCTGCGTATTCGTTCTACAGCTTCCTTTCCGCTTAGCACACAATCTACCTGCATCCTGTATTTTCGCAGTATTGCTGCGGCTACATCAAGATTTGTCTGCATATCGTCCACAACCAGTACTTTGGCAAAGCTCAAATCCGGCCGTTCAATTTTTTTCTTTGCAATACGTTTGTCTTCTGCATAACGGAAATTGCATAGTTTATCCGCTGTTTCTTTTCCAATGGTTCCTTCGGAAACAAAACCCTGGCGTATACGCAAACGGAATGTAGTACCCTTGCCATGTTCACTTTCTATTTTTATTTTTCCGTTCATTAGTTCTGTAAGCCGTTTGGTAATCGCCAGTCCCATTCCTGTATCTTCTCTTGTAAGGCTTGTATGGATATCCGCCTGGCTGTAGTCTGTTAAGAACCGTTCTATGTCTTCTTCGCGCATACCGACACCGGTATCGCTGACATAAGTATCCAGCCATATACTATTATTTTTTTGCTTTCTCGAACAATGAATACCCAATGTGACAGTACCATGTTCTGTAAACTTAAAAGCATTGCTTAACAGGTTGTTAAATATTTGTTTTAACCTAAGATCATCTCCCAGAAGATAACATGGAAGCTCCTTGTCAATATCCAGTTTAAATGCAATTGGTTTATTTTCGATACGTACCATATTAAGCATAATAATATCGTTAATCAGACTTGGCGTATCATATTTAACCGGTATTAATTCCAGTCTGCCTGCTTCGATTTTGGAAATGTCCAGTACATTGTTGATTAATCCAAGCAGTGTGTTTCCGGCGGAGCTTATTTTGTTTAAGTTTTCCCTTAAATCAGGCAGCGGATTTTTTTCTTCCAGCATTAAGTCGGTTAATCCTACAATCACATTCATGGGAGTCCGCATTTCATGGCTCATATTGGCAATGAATGTGGATTTGGCGCGATTTGCCATTTCGGCAGTTTCCAGTTTCCATCGTTCGGTTATATCAAAACAATACCCTTCAAGCAGATGAGGTGTTTCGTCCGGATTCCGTTCCAGTACGCGGCAGCGTTCCCAAAGCCATTTAACTGTGCCGTCATCCATAACAATCCGGTAAGAATGTTCGTAAACAAGGCCGCGCTCAATGGTTTCTGCACGCATGATTTGAATACTCTCTGCATCTTCGGGATGCACCATTTCCATATACCTGTTTTGCTTACCAATCAGTTCTTCCGGCGTATATCCTATAAGTTCTTTGCTGCCTTCGCTTACAAAGGTAAAAGTCAATAAAGGCAGATTGTATAGGCACTGATATGCCATTCCGGGAAGATTGCTTATCATGGCTTCTATTCTGGAATTTATGGCATAAAGATTCTCTGCCTGCTCTGCGATGGTTTTATTTTTTTTCCTGGCCGTTGTGTTAATTACTGCAAGAAAAACAATTATTAACATAAGTATAACAGCAAGCGCTGTACTAACGCCGATAATCCACGGCCTTTGAGCCTGTGCAAGTTTTAAGCGGTAGTCGTATGTTTTTCGCATCCAATGTGCGGAGATCGCTCCGGTATCAATAAAATTAAGCGCTTTGTCAATAATGGAACATAAAACCTCTTCATCCTTGTTAAACCCAAATGTGGATTCAAAAGTATTGTCAAACACTATGTTGGCTTTATAACCTGCAAATTCCAGATAATTTGTCAGATAGAGAAGGCTGCTTATGCTGTTCATCGCCATATCAATCTCGCCAAGCTGCAAAGCGTTGAATGCATCACTTTGGTTTTCAAATACTATGATGTTTTTATGACCCGGAAACCATCTGTTAAACATCTCGGCGTGTGCAGTTCCAGTGGTTATTCCCACTTTAAGAAAAAAAACATCGTTAATGCTTTTTTTTGGATATTCTTCTTTGGATATAAGCGCGGACTGATCGGTAAAAAGCGAAGAATCCGGCCATAAATAATATCCTTCCCGATCCTGTGTACGAATCAATTCTCCGATTATTTTAACTTCTCCGTCATAAAGCATTCTAATCAATTCCGGCCATTCTGTGTTCTTGTCATTGGCAATGACAAAAGATTTTCCTGTAACAGCTTCAATTTCCCGGAATACATCGATACTTATACCTTCCCACTCTTTATTTTGGATGTTATAAAAACTAATTGGATAATTATCATATTCAACCGCAATCGGTATACTAAAAATATTATTTAAGTAATCTTTTTCTTCTTCGCTTAGCATTGCAAAAAATTTATTTTTTCTGTAATCCCGGTAACCCTGATCATAAAATCCGCCAATATAAGCGCCGGCGCCGTTTTCAAGCGCTTTATTTATAATTGAGATGACTGGCGCCAGTTCCGGATTTTGCGCTGTAAGAGAAACCGGGCTGTATATCAATGGAAGTTCGCTGTTCGCAATTCGTATATATTTTATCGAGCGCTGGGCAATAGCGCCTGTCGTATAATAAATCTGCCGGCGCTGATTACCGGACATTAATTCATGGGTAAAATCAATCGCGCCGTTTTCAAGCCCGTCAATCAGCTCGTCCCATGTATAGTGCTTTGGTACAAACGGAATCCCAAACAACCCGCCAAGCCATTCGCATAAAATCGCCGTATATCCTTTTATTTCGCCGTCAGAACCGGTAAACGCTTCGGTACCCAGCGTCATTCCGTAAATAAAAGTTCTGTTTTGTTCCCGCAGCATTTCTATTGCGCTTATTTCTTCTGCGGTAATGCCGGGTATTTCGTAAAATAAAATGTTTTCAAATGTAAGGTCCTGACGCTGCAAAGGTTTTTTACATCCACAGAACATTAAAAGAATCAACAAAACAGATGGAACTGTTATTATTAATTTTCTTTTTAACATATAAACATTTCTCCTCAGCCTTTCATCAACCTGGCTTAACCTTCCCACTTCTTTATTAGTTCAACAAGAGTTATGGCAGCGGACTTAAAATCAAAATTGTCTATCTGCTTTATAAGCTCCCTGGACCCGGGCACCGCGCGAAGCTCGTCAATCAGCTTTATGCAGTCTGTGTTGTCTTTTTCCAGCATGGGCTTTAGTTTTGCAAATAACGCCAGCGTTTGTTCCTTGTCCAAAATCCCGGGCGGTTCCTGTAATCCGGCTTCGTTATCTGATCCTTCATTGTATGATAACTCTTCATAAAGCGGCCTGAATTCTTCCAGTACAGAAACCAGTTCGGCTTTTAGAACACTCATTTTATTTTCCAGGACAGATGCAATACCGTCTTTAAGCAGCGCCTCAAGCTCTGCGGCGGCGTTTTTAAGGGCCGTCTTGCCCAGTATTCCGGCGTTTCCTTTTAGGCTGTGCGCAAGTCTGTGAGCCAGTTTTATGTCTCCTGCGGTAACCGCTTCTTTTATCCTGTCATGTATCGTTTGATTGTTTTTATAGAAATTAATACGCAGCTTCTTTTGCAGTTCTTTATTTTCCTCATTCTCATCTATACTATCCCACCCGCCCCCGCCTGGAGCGCCGCTGTCCACGGGTTTTAGGTATTTTAGCAAGATATGCCATAACTCCTGCGAAGTAAAAGGTTTTCCAAGGCAGTCGGGCATTCCATGCTTCTTGTATTTTTCAAGTTCGCTTACCATTACATTTGCTGTCATGGCTATTATGGGAGTCCCGGTTTCCATGGCCATTATCTTTGATGCCGCTTCCATTCCGTCCATAACAGGCATAAACATATCCATGAATACCAGGTCAAATGGTTTTTCGTTTTTTTCTTTACGCGCCATGACCATCTGGACTCCTGTCCTGCCGTTCTCAGCTGTCTGTGTTTTCAGACCCAGGCGCTCCAGATACGCGCATATTAATTCCTGGTTCATGTTGTTGTCATCACATACAAGAATCAGGCCGTCGAAGTACGGTTTTTCAAGTACTTCGTATTTTGGCCTGTCAGGCGTGTCCTCGGATGCGTCTATCGTATTAAATTTTAATTCAAAGCTGAAAGTACTGCCCGCGCCCAGCCTGCTCTCTACCGACAGTTTGCCGCCCATTAATTCAACAATGTTTTTGGCTATGGTAAGCCCAAGCCCTGTACCTCCGTAATCGCGCGTTTTGCCGGAATCCGCCTGGATAAACATGCCAAATACCTTATCAATCTGTTCAGGGGTCATACCAATGCCTGAATCTTTAACCTCAAAATATAATGTAATGCTTTTGTTATCTGCATTATGCCCGCCGGATACAGGTATGCATGAAAATCTGATTGATCCGGTATTGGTAAATTTTACCGCGTTGGACAGCAGATTCATAAGTACTTGATAAAGCCTTAAAGAATCTCCAAGCAGCTTTCTGTCCGGCGGCTGCTCCGCATAAATACTCAGGTCAAGGCCCTTTTCTTTTACATTGGGCAGTATAACTGACTGACAGCGCGAAAAAACATCGTGCAGGTCAAAAGGCATATATTCCAGTTCCATTTTACCGGCTTCTATTTTTGAGATATCCAGAATATCGTTAATGATATTCAGGAGCCATTTCGCGCTGTCAGAAATTTTTCCTAAATAATCCTTAACCTGGGGTACAGCGGCCAAATCCGCCGCAAGCTCGGCAAAACCCATTATACTGTTCATGGGTGTCCTTATTTCGTGACTCATGGTCGCAAGGAATTCAGACTTCGCACGGTTTGCTATTTTGGCTTCCGCCTGCTCTGCAAGTATCTTTCTCTTTATCCTGTAATTAATGTATATAATCATCAGTAAAACGATTATTAACCCAAGCGTTATAACAGCGCCTATCAGCCACGGCCGCTGGGCCCTTAACAGCTTGGTATTATAATCATAAGTCCTGTGTTCCCACTGCCACACGATAATTTCCGTGTCTACCAGCGAAAGCGCCTTGTCTATAATGGAGCAAAGAACAGTCTGGTCCCTGTTAAAAGCGAAGGTATAGTCAAATGTATTGTTAAATACATAATTGGCTTTATAACCCGACATCTCACTGTAATTGGTCATGGTAAGAAGGGAGCCTGTGCTTATCATTACCAAATCCACCTCGCCGCGGTCGAGTCCGGCAAAAGCGCTGTCCTGGGTTTCATATTCCTTTACATTTTCGGCGTGTGGAAACCAGTACCGGAACATTTCGGCATACCCTGTATCCCTGATCAAAGCTATGTTTGCAAATGATATATCGTAGACACTGATTTTTGGAAAATCCTGTTTGGATAAAAGCGCATAAGTGTCTTTAAGGTACATGGTTTTGGGCCAAATATAAAGATTCGCCCTTTCCTGGGTATGGATTAGATCGGGGATAATATGCGCTCTTCCGTCACGCAGCATTTCCAGCAGTAAAGGCCATGGCGTATCCTTGTCGTTTACTACCTCAAAAGAAAGTCCGGTGAGTTTTCCAATTTCATCAAGCACATCAAAGACTATTCCCTCCCAGACTTCTTCATACGTGTTATAAATGCTGACCGGATAGAACCAATATTCGGCTGCAAGCGGCACGATTGATGTGTTTTTAAGGTATTCTTTTTCTTCATCGTCGAGCAGCATTTGGAGTTTATTTTCTCTGTATTTTTCATACCCGGCCCTGTATAAGGTATCCAGATACTGTTTCCCGCCGTTTCTTAAGGCCCTGTCAACAATTGAGATTATGGGCGACAGTTCCGGCTTTGCGGTTGCCAAAGAAACAGGGCTGAATATAAACGGAAAAAAGTCTTCTATAACAATATCATCATAGCCGTCATAGTAGGATTCAACGGGACTCAATGCAATAAGGGCGTCTATTTCATTATTGCCAAGCATCGGGTAAGCGTCGGCAAGGTTGATTAATACAGTTTCGTATGAACCGGGACTGGTCACGGCTGCCACATCATCAATGGAGACAGTATCTCTTAAAAATGCATAACGGGGCAGACGTGTTAATGCAATGGCAGCGATTGGTTCAGACCCTTTAAGCCGGATAATTTTCATTGAACGCAATGCAATGGGCTCTGATGCAATAAGAATATTCTGCCGTTCTTCTGTAATTCTGAATTCACCGGAAAAATCAACTTCGCCCCTGCGGACAACTTCCAGTATGTCCAGTGTTCTTATGAACACCGGCTCAAAACGGATGTCAAAAAAAGAAGACAGCCATTCGGTAAACAGAACGCTGAACCCTGCGGATTCACCATTGTCCATTGTGAACGCTTCGGTGCTTGGAAGTACCCCATAAGTAAAAGAACCGTACTTTTCCTTAAGCGCCTGGACAGCCCGGATTTCTTCTTCTGTTATACCGGGCAGATCCCGGTATGTAATGGTTTCCATTGCCAAACCGGAATTTTCCGCCGGTTTCCGTGCATTTTCACATCCAGGAATGATAAAAAAAGCCAATATGGCAGCCAGTACTGTAAAAGAAATTTTTCTGTTTCTTTTCATGATAATATTCATTATAATATGAAAAAATGAATAAAAAAAGTAGCAAAATTTGTTTAATACTTCAACGTTTCCATATAATTTGTTTCCAAATAATTATATTTAATAATAGTTACCCGGTTTAAGGTGAATTATGAATACAGAATACGAGCTTATGAAATACAAGCTGACAAGCGATGCTCTTGGTATTGCATTGTGGGATATGGATGTTGTAAGCGGCGATCCTGTCAATCCCGGGAACAGATTTACATGGTCAGACGAATTTCGTTTCATGCTGGGTTTTTCTGATGAAAATGATTTTCCCAACCTGCTTCACAGCTGGAGTGACCTGCTGCATCCTGAAGACAGGGAAGAAACCCTTAAGGCTTTTGCAGCGCACATAAACGACCATACCGGCAAAACGCCCTATAATATTGAATACCGTTTAAGGGTAAAAAACGGCGAATACCGGCATTTTCATGCTTTCGGAAACACACTAAGGGATGCTGCCGGCGTGCCTCTCAGGGTGGCCGGCGCACTTATGGATATAACCGAAAAAAAGCAAGAGGCTTTAATCCGGGCGGAAATGGAACATGAGATAATTGATGCCAACGAATTCAACCGTGCCACTCTTGACGCCGCACCCATTGGTATTACTGTTGTTGATGAAAATTTGCGCGTTATTAACTGTAATGATGCCATTGCCAGGTTATTCGGGATTTCAAAGGAACAATATATTAATAATTTTTATGATTTTTCACCTGAAAATCAAAACGATGGGCTAAAGTCCAGGGAAAAGGCAGAAATGTTTATGAAACTGGCCTTAAAAGGAGAAAATCAGGTATTTGAGTGGGTGTATCGCTCACATTCAGGAGAACTTAAGCCTTTTGAAATAACCTTAACGCGTGTTAAGCACAGGGGAAAATATGTTATCCTGGCTTTTCAATACGATCTGAGCAATACCAAAAAGCTGATGGAAAACATACATGAACAGGGCGAACTACTTAAAACCCAGCTTAAACAGCAGGAATTGATATCTGAAATTTCAAAAGGCTTTATTTCCTCAGGCGATTCTCAAACCCATGTAAAAGAAGCCATTGCAAAACTTGGGCTTTATCTGGGCGCATCCAGGGTCCTTATTTTTGGCATTGATAACATGCTGAATGAGCAATACCTTGCATATTTTTGGGACAGTGACAATAAGCAGCCTTATATGACCAGAATTAAAGTACTGGAAATGATAAGATCCAGCTTTCCGGAGAATTTCCCAAATATTTCCACGCTGCCCCTGTTTTCCTGCGAGGATACTGCCCTGAGTGAAAATAATTCCTTTCGCGAGTTCCTTGAAGTTGACGTCAACGCGTTTATATGCGTGCCGTTATATGTCGGCGGCCGTTTGTGGGGAGTTATCAATGTTGAGCAGTGTCTGGAACCGCGCAAGTGGACGATTAATGAAAAAGAATTTGTTGTCATGACGGCGAGTACCATTTCCGGCGTTATCATGCGCGATACCTATACCACATTGCTCAGGGAAGCGCTTGAACAAGCTACCCAGGCAAGCCGGGCAAAGAGCGCCTTTCTTTCCAACATGAGCCATGAAATGCGTACGCCGCTGAATGCCATTATCGGCATGTCAGCCATAGGGAAAAATGCGGAAGACATGGAACGCAAAAATTATGCGCTTGGCAAAATAGCGGAATCATCGACACACCTGCTTGGCATTATAAATGACGTGCTTGATATAGCCAAAATCGAGGCCAATAAGCTGGAACTGTCATCCATTGAGTTTGAATTCGAGGAAATGCTGCACAAGGCTGTTGTGGTTGTCAACTTGCGGGTAGAGGAGAAAAAACAGAAATTAACGGTTTATATTGACAAGGCCATCCCCAAAAACCTTACCGGCGATGAACAGCGGCTGACACAGGTTATTACCAATCTATTGACAAATGCGGTAAAATTCACGCCGGAAAAAGGCTCCATAACCCTTGACGCGCGCCTTCTGGAATTGGTAAACGGTGTTTATACCATAAAAATTTCAGTCGCCGATAACGGAATCGGCATAAGCCAGGAACAGCAGGCAAGGCTTTTTCAGTCATTTCAGCAGGCAGAGAGCAGTACTTCGCGCAAGTACGGAGGCACAGGCCTTGGCCTTGCAATTTCCAAAAACATTGTGGAAATGATGGACGGAAATATCTGGGTTGAATCCAGACAGGGGAAGGGCTCTGTTTTTAGTTTTACAGTAAAGTTAAAAGAGGATCAAAAGAAAAAACAAAATCTCCCCGGCAGGGATATTAACCAGGGCAATGCCAGTGTCAATGAAGCGCCTGATATTAATGGTATATATGCGGGGCAATGCATACTCCTGGCCGAAGACATTGAAATAAACAGGGAGATTGTGCTTTCCCTGCTTGAACCCACGCTTATTAAAATTGACTGCGCGGAAAACGGCATTCATGCGGTTGAAATGTATAATGCCAATCCAAAGAAGTATAAATTAATCTTTATGGACATACAAATGCCGGAAATGGATGGTTATGAAGCGACACGCCGTATACGGGCTTTGGAACAGGAATGGTTAAACAACAAAGGAGAGGAGCTGTCTGAACAACCGGTGCGGCCAAAGGGAGTGCCGATTATTGCAATGACCGCGAATGTGTTTAAGGAAGACATAGATAAATGCCTTAATGCAGGCATGAATGACCATATCGGAAAACCAATAGACTTTGATCAGCTTTTGCAAAAATTAAACAGCTATTTGAGGTGATTAAGCCGGGGTTATTTTGACAAGAGGCGCTTTTTTTCTTTTGCCAAAAATGGGTGTATTTGCACCCTTTTTCTTAATTAAAAATGGGTACGTTTGCACCCTATTCAAATTGTTATTCTCTACTTTACAGTTTTTTTTATTCACAGTAAATTATCAATATGAAGAAGATTTCACTTACCGGCATACAGGCCACCGGCGATATCCACATGGGAAATTATTTTGGAGCCATTAAGCCGTCCATTGAGTTGTCCAAAGAATATAATGCCCGGTATTTTATTGCAGATTACCATTCGCTTAATACCATGAAGGATCCAAAGGAATTGAGCGCCAGTATTCGTGAGGTGGCGGCATGCTGGCTTGCCTCGGGACTTGATCCGGAAAGGGTAATTTTCTACCGCCAAAGCTCCATACCCGAAGTCTTTGAGCTGTCAACCATGCTCATGGCTTTTACAGCCAAGGGCCTTATGAACCGGGCCCATGCGTACAAGGCTGCAATACAGGCAAACAACGAAAAAGGCGAAGATACTGATTCAGGTATCAATATGGGGCTTTTTACCTACCCCATATTAATGGCCGCGGACATACTGCTTTTTGATTCTGATGTGGTGCCTGTGGGCAAGGATCAAACCCAGCACATAGAAATGACCCAGGATATTGCCCAGGCTGTTAATGCCAATTACGGGCAACCCATACTCAAAATACCCCAGGGTGCAATATCTGACGAAGTAGGCATTATACCAGGTCTTGACGGCAGAAAAATGAGCAAAAGTTACGGCAACAGTATCCGGCTTTTTGCGCCGGAAAAGGAGCTTCGCAAACATATTATGCGCATAGTTACCAACTCCCAGGGGGTTGAAGAACCCAAGGACCCCGACTCCAGCCTGATATTTACCTTATACAAACTCTTTGCAAGCCCGGAGGAACAGGCTGAATTGGCAGGCCGTTATCGCGCAGGGGGCATGGGCTGGGGAGAGGCAAAGGAAGCGCTTTTCCAGGCTGCCAATAGGGAACTAAGTCCAATGCGCGAGCGTTATAACGCTTTAATGGCGGACCCGGACGGACTTGACAAAATACTGGCACAGGGAGCGGAGAAAGCCAGACCCATTGCATCTGCAACGGTCAAACGATTCCGCAGAGCCGCGGGGATTGATCGATAAAAAATTCTCAATGCCAAACTAAAATTTCTGAGTGTCTTTTATGAATCCGGAAGAAAATTTTTCCAAAAGAACATCGATATGTTTCTTTGTAGCGATTCCAAAGTGGCTTAAAATTTCGGGTTCAAACTGATCAAATACCACATTACCTGCTTCAAGTTCACAGAACATATTGGCAATATAAACCGCATCCACAAGGTCCTGATATTCTTTCGGCGCATTCAATGGATCGTGATGATACCGTATTGCGGCCACAAGGCCTTCCGGAAAATTCCATTTTTCCGCAATAAGAGCGCCTATTTCTCCATGATTCATACCGGCGGCAAGGTCTTCAAATATTGAGGCGGGGAGATTTTTTTCCAGACAGAATTTCTTTATCTTCTTTAACAGCTCAGGATGCACATTGGAAAAAATTATTTTCCCCATATCATGGAGTATACCCCCAACGTAAACATCATCCAGAAGATTCCTGTCCTTGCGGAAGTTCTTAATCAAATTATATGCATAGAAAGCTGTTTTATAACTATGTTCCCAGAGTGTCTTCTTGTCCAAAGAATCATCGCCCAGTATTTTCTGGGTTCCGTATGAAAACAGGAGGTTTTTAATGCCCCGTATGCCTATCATTTTTACTGCTTCGGATATGCTGTCAACTTTTTTGCTGAGCATATACTGGGCGGAGTTTACAATCTTTAATAAATCCGCTGTTAAAGCAGGGTCCATGGAAATTTGGCGGGCAATGTCTGACATTTCAGAATTGGGATCGTTGATTAATTTCTGAATCATCATGATATTTTCCGGGAACTGCGGCAGGGAGTTTACATTATCCACAATCACGGAAGAAAGGATATTCAGGCTGTCAATCCTTGTCTGATCCAGAGGAATTGTTATTTTAGCCACGGTTTCTTTATCATTTCCGGTTATATCAAAACAATCATCGTCAAGGCCTATCTTCTTAAGCATTAAAATCAGAATAACCAATCCAAGACCCGCGCCCTCGGTATCATCCAAAACCTGGGCCATGGCTTCTTCCAGGCTATTGTACTGCCGCGATCTTGCCAGTTTATCATGAATACGGATTTCTTCTGTTTTTGTTATTGTAACGTTATTCCGTACTTCAATACTGATAATATTGCCTTTCATCTGTAAAATTAATTTTATATACAGACCTTTTTCTTTTTGAATTTGCAGATAATGACCGATATTACCCAGGGTCGTTTCCTTAAAAGCGGCCATTCCCAGTTTATATTCATCGGGTTTATTGAGATCCAGACCCCGTTCCATAAAATAAACCCGTTTTGTATTGGCTTTTTTTGCGTTCCCTGCCAGTTCCTGAACACAGAAAAACAAATAATCCTTGAGTTTATCCTGGCCGACATGCTTAAGAAACGTAACAAGAACCTGCTCAATATATGCTTCTATTTCATGAGGAAGTGTAAATGTGGTTATTGTAAGCGGTATTCCTGATTGAATCGCTTTTTTAATTTTTGCTTCATCTACAACCAGGGGCTGAGCTGCGGACATAACGTTTCCTTACTCCAAATTAACAAAAAATCAACTATATTTTATAATATAGCATAATAAATAAAAAAATTCATGCAAAAACAAGAACTATTTATATATTTATCGGCATTTTTTTAGGTTTCAACTGTTATATATAGTGTTATATATGGATAATTGTAATAACCAGAACAATAATATATATTCATTTTATGAATAAAGGATTTACTTCAAAAAAACTAGATATTTTTTTAAGGGAAAAACTTGATATTGAAGGCTTTGGCGCCGCCGACAATTCCCTGAACGGACTCCAGGTGGACAATGACGGCGCGGAAATCAACAAAATCGCCTTTGCGGTGGATGCAAGCCTTGAAGCTTTCAGGCGCGCCAAAGAAGCAGGGGCAGGAATGATTTTTGTCCACCATGGCATTTTTTGGGGTGTTCCTCAGAGCCTTGAAGGCGGATTAAGGGAGCGAATAAAGTTTCTTCTGGACCACAATATTGCCCTTTACGGGGTTCACCTGCCCCTGGATCAGCATCCAAGTCTGGGGAATAATGCGGTTTTGGCGGAACTTTTGGGCATGGAAAATCTCGAACCCTTTGGTTTGCATGGCGGGAAAAAAATCGGGTTTAAGGGCAGCCTGGCCAAACCATTAACCATTGACGATGCCATATCGCGCATCTCCTATATGGGCCGGCCTCCGGTGGGTGTGTTCAGGTTTGGGAAAGAAGTGAATGACAGCGCCGCAGTGGTATCAGGCGGAGCGGCAATGGATGCTCTCCAGGCCATAAGCCAGGGGGTTGATCTCTTTATAACAGGGGAAAGCTCCCATTCGGTTTACCATCATGCCCTGGAAAGAGGACTGAATATCATAGCCGGCGGGCATTATTCAACAGAAGTCTGGGGGGTGCGCCGGATTATGGAATTATGCGGGAAAGAACTCAATATAGAAACGGAGTTTATTGATCTTCCCACGGGTTTATAAAAAAAACCTTATATGCTATGCTGATAACATGAAACCCAATCTAAACAAGGCAAAATTATTGCCTTTTACCTTGACCATGGCCATTATCATACTGGATCAAGTTACCAAATTCCTGATAGTAAAAAACTGGCCGCAGGAAGGAACCCTTATAAAAGATGTTTTTGAAAATGGTTTTTTGCAAATTTACCATGTAAGAAACAAGGTCATTGCATTCAGCCTTGGGCAAAACCTTCCTGAATCATTAAGACCCGCTCTCTTTATTATTCTGCCTTTAATTGTTCTTGGCTTGATCGCGTGGTATTATTTCAAATCCCCGCATTTTACCCGGCTGCAGCAATGGGCTTTGGCAGGAATAATAGGCGGCGGTTTGGGAAATATAATCGACAGGATATTCAGGCCGGATGGGGTAGTGGATTTTATCAGTGTAAAATTCTACGGAATTTTTGGCTGGGAACGCTGGCCCACATTTAATTTTGCAGATGCCAGTGTAGTAATCTGCTGTTTGTTTTTGCTGGTAACAATGTTTTTTAGTTCCAAAAAAGAGGTTGTATCATCATGAGCAAAAAAACCAACACCCTTTTGTTTATTTTGGGAGCCACGGCATTTAATATTCTGGCAACAGTAATCATTTTTTTTGCCATATTTTTATTTTATGCCGGATTTATTGCTCCGGCTCTGCCTGAAGAAAGCGTTACCTGGGGATTTACGATTATTTTTATTGGCTCAATAGTGCTTACATTTCTTTTATACCGCTTCATTCTAAAACTACTTATGAAAAAAATTGATTTTGATAAGCATTTTGATCCGATTTTTGGGAAAAAAAAGTAAAAGTACATGATAATGAATGCAGCAGCTTTTTGTGCTGTAGGAGCTGAAAAAGCGGTTTCCAATGAATTACGCAAACTGGAATTAAAAGTTACTGAAAACGGTTTTGGCCGCGTTCGTTTTAAGGCGGATGTCCCAGGCTTGTACAAGGCCTTAATCGGGCTAAGGGCGGCGGACAGGGTTTTGCTTGAAGCAGCCTTGTTTCCGGCTTCTGATTTTGACGCTCTTTTCGAGGGAACCCGTTCGGCAGCCTGGGAAGATTATGTTCCGCGGGGTGCGGGCCTGGTTGTAGCCAAAGTCAGGACAAACCGTTCCGTGCTAAGGGCGGAAACCAGCATCCAGGCCATGGTCCACAAGGCTGCGGCGGAACGGCTCTGCCAAAAATGGGGCGTGCTCCGGCTTCCCGACCAAGGCGAAAAGGCCGAACTGAGGGTAAATATCGAAAAAGACAATGTAACCCTGCTTTTGGATCTTTCCGGCGCGCCGCTTTTCAAACGCGGATACCGTGCGGACGGGGGCGCCGCCCCTTTACGGGAAACAACCGCAGCCGCGCTTATCCTGCTTTCCGGCTGGAAACGGAAGTTCCCGTTATACGATCCCTTCTGCGGCTCCGGAACCATTGCCGCCGAAGCTGCCATGTATGCCTGGGACATGGCTCCGGGGCTGAACCGGAATTTTGCTTTGGAGCGCCTTCTTATATCCAGCCGGAAAGCAGAAAAAGTTGTGCGTGATGAATTCCTTGACCGCATTGATTTTTCCCGGCGTGTTAGAATTGCCGGAAGCGATGTGGATCCAAAATCCGCACGCCTTGCGCAGACCAATATTGAAAAAATACTTTCTTTATACAAAAGCAAAAACGAATCCCGTAATCAGGCTCATAAAACAGCCGGTTTTGGAATGATCAACTTCAGGACGATCCCCGTGGAAGAAGCGGCGGTACCTGCCTGGGATGACGGGAATGGTAACGAACCCGCGGCGCCGGATTCCGGCGCAGGATATATTATTACAAATCCGCCTTACGGAAAACGCCTTGGCAGCCCGGAATTATCCGAAGAAATATACAGGAGCATGGGTGATTTATCGCAGAGATTCCCTGGATGGAAACTTGTTCTTGTATGCGACCATCCGGGGTTTGAATCTTTTTTTGGGAAGAAAGCGGATTCATGCCGGGAAATAACCAATGGAGCAATTCAATTATATATGTATGAATATGATAAGTTATAATAAATTTAGCTATAATAAATTTGACAGGGGAAAAAAATGTCCATTATTGTAGAACATGAAAGACGCCGAAAGGAAATCCTGGAAAAAGCCCTGGACGTTTTTGTGGACGAAGGCTTTGAAGATGCAACTTTTCAGAAAATAGCTGACCGCTGCGGCATTACAAGAACAACCCTTTATATTTACTTTAAGAACAAAAAGGAAATATTTAATTACAGTATCAAACAACTGCTCCAGACACTGGAAGAAGATATATCCCAAATCATAAAAAGAAAAAAACTCTCCCTTAATGATCAATTAGTTGAGGTAATGTCTGTAATTATCGGCAAACTTGAAGAAAATAAAACCCTGCTAAAGATAGTGCTTAACTATGTTTCATTCAAAACCAAAGGCGACAGCGATCCTGATTACCGTGTCCGCCGCAGAACTGTCAGACTCCGGCATATTCTTAATGCCATGCTGATCGAAGGAGTCCGTTCCAAAGAATTTGCTCCGGTTAACATTAAAGACGCCAATGAGGCCCTTTACGGATTTCTTGAAGCGGCGGTTTTTCGGCTGACCATACTTAATCACAATAACATAGACGATCTAAAAAAGGCCATGATCATGATGATCCGCCAAATGGCCGCAGTCAAATAAGCGCAAAGGAAAAAAAGGGAAAAAAATGAGCGAAGGCATAATAATTACCCGGGCGGGAGACACGGTTTTACCGGCGATTTATGGCTGGGGAATTGATGTAATTAAAGTCATACAAAGCATAGAAAGCCCCTTTCTTACTTCCTTAATGAAGTTTATTAGTTCTGTTGGAAATGAAAATTTTTACATATTAATTATAATGCTTGTCTTTTGGTGCTGGAATGAAAAAAAAGGTTTTCTGCTGGGGCTGGCAGTCATTGTCTCCGGATGGACAAACAGTTTTCTAAAAGTCCTTTTTGATCATCCGCGTCCCTATGAATTTGAACCCGCCCTTGGACTTGCTTTTGAGCCGACACGAGGTTTCCCTTCCGGCCATGCCCAGAACAGCATGACTTTCTGGATAGCCCTGGCTTTTATCCTGTCTTACAGTCTTGTTAAGCGAAAAAATCTGCGGCCTTTAATCTGGGGTTTTTCGGGTTTTGTTATACTGCTTATTGGATTTTCAAGGCTTTATCTTGGAGTGCATTTCCCGACAGATGTATTCTTCGGCTGGCTGGCTTCTTTAATTATTCTTGCCGCATTTTATTTTCTGGAAAAACCGGCGGCTGATTTTTTTACAAGGAGCGGGAAAAGACCACAGCGTATATGCGCAGCCGCAGCCGTCCTCTTAATGAATGTGCTGCTGCCGCAGGATACAAGTCTTGCCGGACTGCTTCTTGGTTTTACCATTTGATACAGCCTTATGCTGTACAGCTTTCCTTTTACAGCGCAGAACAATCCCAAACACAATGCGCCCGGGTTTTTGGTACCAGGCCTTCGTTACGCGCTTGGGATTATTGGCGCGGCGATTATTTTTATGGGGCTGCGGCTTATAATCCCCGGCGAGAATTCTGTTTTTGGAAGCATGGACTTTTTGAAACCTTATTATGAATTGGGACGTTTTATTCGTTACGGGCTATTGGGACTCTGGGCATCAGCCGGAGCGCCGCGCATTTTCCAAAAGACAGGGCTGGCGTGAAAAATTACGCCTACGGAGACAATGATCCAATAGCAGCCCTTGCAAGCCCCCCTGGCGAAAGCGCGCTGGCCGTTATCAGGGCAAGCGGCGGTACTGCCGGCAGCGCAGACACCGCCGGCGCTGCCGGCCTCGCAGATGCTGCCGGCGCCGGCAATTCTGTCAGCGCCATTGATCTGGCTGCCTCCATTTTCTCGCGGCCCAAAAAACTAAAAGCCGCTTTGGGCAATACTGTTATCCACGGATGGATTCTTGATCCCATAACAGGAAAAAAAA
>Ga0099364_10002550_pt1 | contig 28973 bp, 23 predicted proteins | sample TergutTh196P3_FD_73070 | JGI IMG/M metagenome (GOLD analysis project Ga0099364, IMG submission 73070) | Microcerotermes parvus P3 segment gut microbial communities from Pointe-Noire, Republic of the Congo - Th196 P3 | ecosystem: Host-associated > Arthropoda: Insects > Digestive system > Gut ...
CATCGCACTTAAAGAAGCTGTAATCAATGCTATCGTTCACAACGACTACACAAAAGGAGTACCGCTTGTCGAAATATACGCAGACAAGCTTGTTGTAACCTCGTGCGGAGGGTTAGTAGCGGATTTATCAGAGGAAGATTTTTTTAAATGCCGATCAATGCCCCGCAATCGCGAACTAATGCGTGTGTTTCGCGATATGGAGCTAGTTGAACAAATCGGCTCCGGGATGAGCCGAATACTTGATGCGTATGACCGCTCTGTATTTGAGCTTACACCCAGCTTTACTGTAGTGACATTTCCCTTTGAGGAAGCGTTTATTACCCAATATGACAATATAAATGGCAAGATAAACGGGAAGATGAAAACGCTGTTAAACATATTGAAATACAATCCTACCGCAACGATACCCGACCTTGTCGAAGTCACCGGCAAATCACAAAGCAGTATATCGCGGGAATTGAAGGAGTATCAGGAAGCCGGGTTGCTCCGACGTGAGGGATCAAGAAGAAGCGGACGTTGGATTGTGGAGTGAACGGCAATATTACGGATGGTTTTTATTAGGATTTTTGAATCATTACTTCACACCCCTACTCCCATTCTATCGTCCCTGGAGGTTTGCCCGTTACGTCCATCGTGACTCGCCCTATCGGCGGTACCTCCTCGCAGATTCGTTTCGCGACTTTGTCGACTAAGTCCCATGGCAGACGGACGCTTTCTGCGGTCATGGCGTCGCGCGACGCGACGGCTCGCAGGACGACGGTTTCGCGGTATGTTCGGGCGTCACCTGCCGTACCGACGCTGCGAATGGGAAGCAGGACGCAGAAGGCCTGCCATATCTCGTCGTAAAGGCCGGCGGTTTTGATTTCGGATATGAAAATCGCGTCGGCTTCCCTCAGGGCGTCGAGCCGCTCGCGGGTTATCTCGCCCAGGCACCTTACGGCAAGTCCCGGCCCGGGGAAGGGATGCCGTTTCAACAGGTCGCCGGGGATATTTATCAGCGGCCCAATACGGCGCACTTCGTCCTTGAAGAGCTCTCGGATCGGTTCGAGGAGGCTCATCTCCATATCCTCAGGCAATCCTCCTACGTTGTGATGGCTCTTTATCACGTCTCCTCCCAGGCAGCCGCTCTCTATCACGTCGGGATAAATCGTGCCCTGTAGCAGCCACTTGGCGCCGCCGAATTTTCGCGCCTCCTCCTCGAACACCCGGACGAACAGCCCGCCGATGATCTTGCGTTTCTCCTCGGGATCCGTGACGCCCTTTATGGCCGCAAGGAAACGCTCCGACGCGTCAACGTGAGTGACGCGCAGGTTCAGGGCTTTGTACGCTTCCACTACCTGCCGGGGTTCGTCTTTACGCATGAATCCGTGGTCGACGAATATGCAATTGAGGCGGTCGCCGACGACTTTCGAGACGAGCGCCGCGGAAACGGTCGAATCCACTCCGCCGGAGATGCCGCATATCACATGCTCATCCGGCTTGACGGTTTCCTCTATGGATTTGAGCGAGCGCCTTACCCAGTCGCCCAGCTTCCAGTTCGGCCGGCAGCCGCAGATACCGAACAGGAAATTCGACAGCATCTCGCGGCCGTACTCCGTCGTGTCGACCTCCGGGTGGAACTGAAGCGCGGTGATCCTGCCTCCGTCGATCGAGAACCCCGCGATTGATCCCGAATCGCTCTCTCCGAACAATACCGCCCCTTCGGGCAGTGATTTCACCTCGTCCCGGTGGCTCATCCACGCGTTGATGGCGTCCGGCACGCCCGACAGTATTTTTTCGTTTCCGACGCCGCGGAAGACGACCTTAGTCCTGCCGTATTCGCCGCTCCGCCCCTTTTCTACCTGGCCTCCCAATGTCTGCGCGATAAGCTGCATACCGTAGCATATGCCCAGAACCGGCAATTTCCCCCGCAGAAGGGACTCCTCCGCGCGCGGCGCGTCAGAGCCGGTCGTGCTGCGCGGCCCGCCGGACAGCACCACGCCAAGCGGTTTCTTTTTCATGATTTCTTCCATGTTTGCGTTCCACGGCAGTATCTCGCTTGAGACCTCGAACTCGCGTATCCTGCGCGCTATGAGCTGAGTGTATTGCGAACCGAAATCGAGTATCACGACGCCCCCGGTGTTGCAGTCTTGATCCATTGTTGTCGACATATACCGGCGCCTCCGTATCTATTTTATTGAGCGTAAAGTATGACATAAAGGTTCGCAAAACGCGAGAGTGTAAAGCGCACTCGAAAAACCGTCTCCGCTTTCATTTTATGCTACAATAACCCGGAAGATTATCACCTTTTCGGGGGAATGTTTTATGTGCCGGAGTTACAAGCCGTTTCCGAAAAAATTATGCGCGATCGCGCTTTTGGCCCTCGCGCTGTTGGGGGTGACGCCCGTCGCGGATCGGGCGTGGGGTGCGTATGCGCAGACATATTCGCCGGGCAGTGATGAACTCTGGATAAAAATAGACAAAGAGAAATTACAGTTGACGCTGAGAAGAGGGCGGCGCGAGATACTGAATACCTACCCCGTCGCCGTAGGTTCACGAACCGGAGAAAAGAAATCCCGCACCGATCTTATAACGCCGGTCGGGGTGTTCACGATATGGCGTGTTATCCAAGACGCCACCCAGCTCGTGTTCGATCCCGCGTGGTTCAATGAGCCCGGCGAACCCCAAAAGGGCGTTTACGGCGCGAAGCTGATTTCGTTTTATAATCCCTGGGAAATAGCGATACACGGCACTAACGCGCCCGGCTCGATAGGGACGCGAACCACCCGCGGATGTGTCCGGCTGCATAACAGAGACATCATCGAACTTGTCGAGAGCGTGAAACCCGGTATGCGCTTGTGGATAGTGGAGCGCGAGGAACCGATGATAGAAAAGGACTCTATTTGACGATCGTCCGCGCACCCGCGAAGCGGGCTTCCTCAATCGCCTCGCGCGCTTCTTTTATCCAGCGCTCGCGTTTCGCCGGCTCGATGGCGAGCCCCTTGGGGTCATTCAGGAGGAAATGCAGCTTTTTCTCCTGAATGCGTAACCATTCCATAGTTTTTTTATCGTGCGAAGAATCCTCCCTGTAAGAGGTCAGATCTTCGTCGGCTTCCTTGACAAACGCCCTGCTCATGATTCTTCCCCCAGTAGCCGCAGTCTACCTGCGGCGCTCATAATGGACGCCTTGTGACAGTGTCGCAGTGATTGTCGTATGTTTGTCTGCAACGATATTATATCATATCCCGGCGGGCTGTGAAGCCTCTCGCGCCGTTATGTAATTTCAGTTTCTCAGCTTATCACACTTTTTAAAGTGTATAATAAATTCCGCTAACCAAAGGTGTCTGCGCTGAAAGGGGTTAAGAGTATGCGATGACACGGGCTGATAACGATGCGGAAAACAAAATGGAAAGCGCCGCGCGGGTTTCGGTGATTATTCCGGTTTATAATGTGGAAAAATACCTCGCAAAATGCCTGGACAGCGTGATCAATCAGACATTACAGGATATTGAGATAATATGCGTGGACGACGGCTCGAAGGACGGTTCGCCTGAAATTTTATCTCAATACGCGGCAAAAGACGCGCGGATCAAAGTTATCACCCAGACCAACAGAGGGTTGTCTTCCGCGAGAAACGCCGGCATGGAAATCGCGAAATGCGAATATTTCGGATTTGTGGACTCTGACGATTGGATCGAGCCTGAAACTTATGCTCTGGCTTTAAGCAAGATGCTTGAAGACAGCGAGGTTGATTTGGTTTGTTGGGGGGCCAATGTCATTTCCGAAGAGGGCGAAAACGAGGATTTCGCCCAAAAACATTACGGTTCAGGGAAAACCAGGGGTAAGATAGAACTAAATGACGATATTTGCCTGCAAATCCCATGTAACGTTTGGAATAAACTGTTTAAGCGTGAAATAATAGCGGGCAATCATGTTGTTTTCCCGGAAGGGTTTTTATTTGAAGACCTTTCGTTTTTCTGGTGTTATATCGCAAATTGCCGCTACGGTTATTTTTTACAAGGAAACTATTATAACTATTTAAGGCGAAAAGATTCCATAATGGGGCTCGCATACCAAAAAAAATACCATCGGCACTTCGAGCTTTTAAACTGGGAGGTTATTTTTCATTATTATAAACGGAAACAAATTTTCGAAAAAAAGAGAGACTTGCTGGAAGTTCTCTTTCTTACACGTTACCGCACGGAGATAAATCAATCTCCGCAACCTGAAAAAGTTCTCGAACACGCGGAGGAATTGAACAAAAAATATGGACTAAACCTTAAATTACGATATTCATTCCTGGAAAAAGTTTTCTCGGTGAAAAATTCCCACAGCAGAAGCCATAAGGTTATCTGCATACTCGGCGTAAAATTTTCATTAAGAAGGGCAAGGCCATAACGGAGGGATGAGGAATTGGAGGCAGCGTCAAAGGATGTTCTGGTTATTGTCGACCCTCAGAACGATTTCTGTGCCCGCTCGGGTTCGCTTTATGTAGACGGCGCGGAGGAGGACATCGTCCGCCTCGCGGATCATATATCGCGCGACGGGACAAGGTATTCGGATATATTCGTCTCTCTCGACTCGCATGACGCCTTCGCCATCTTCCACCCGAAGTTCTGGCTGGATGGCGGCGGACAACACCCAAAGCCGTTCACGCCGATAACGGAGGCGGATTATCGGAGCGGGAGATTCAGAACGTCGGCCGCGCCGCACGCCGGATACGCCGAGGGGATGTTTCGGGCCATGGCGCGGAAGAAAATCCCATCTCTGATGGTGTGGCCGGAGCATTGCGTCGTGTCGACCTGGGGGCACATGATCGCCGATCCGCTGGCCGTCGCCCTCGCCGCCTGGAGGGATGCGTCCCTGAAACCCGTCAGGTATGTCTTCAAGGGCGAAAACCCGTACACAGAGCAGTTCTCCATATTCGAGGGATTAGACGAGGATTTACCGGGCGCGGCGTTCAACATGAGCCTGTGCGAAACCCTGTCGATTTACGATTCGGTCACCTTCGCCGGCGAAGCTCTGAGCCACTGCGTGGAAGCGTCTGTCTCGTCCTATGTCCGCAACGGCGGGGACGCCGCGGCGCGCCGGAAAAAATACGTCCTGGCGGACTGCTCGTCGCCGGTATCCGGCTTCGACAGGTCAATCTATGAGAAATCACTCTCGTCGCTCGGCGCCGTTTTCGTTTCGTCGGTGGACAGGTTCTGAATGTTATGCCGAATGATGATGTAATAGCCGCGATAGCAACAGCTTGGGGAGTATCGGCAATCGCGGTGGTGAGGATGTCGGGGGAGGGTTCGGCGGCAATTGCCGGAAAATTTTTCAGGGGCGCGCGCCCTCTGCCGGACGAGCCAGCCAGGCGTATGGCGCTTGGCGTCATAGCGGATGGGGGAACGGTGGTAGATCAGGTACTGGCGGTTCGTTTCGACCGGGGCGCGAGCTACACGGGGGAGGAATCCGTCGAACTGCACTGCCACGGCGGAGTTTGCGCCGCCGGCCTCGTCCTTGATTTGTTGATTCGCGCGGGGGCGAGGGCGGCGCTGCCGGGGGAATTCACAAAGCGGGCATTCCTGTCAGGCCGTATCGATCTCGCGCAGGCGGAGGCTGTGTCCGGCGTCATAAGCGCGCGAAGCGCGGCGGAACTGGCGTCGGCGTCGCGCTCGCTGCAAGGCGAACTGTCTTCCGCCTTGAGGGAGTTGTCGGGTTCGCTTACGGAGCTGCGAGCCCAGATAGAGGCGCGGATAGATTTTCCCGACGACCTGGACGGCGACGAGTACGCCGGGTATTCGAGCGCGATGGAGAACCTCAGGACGGAGGGGCTGTCGCTGCTGGAGCGCTGCCGCGTGGGGCTTGCGCTGCGAAACGGAGTGAGGGTGGCGATAGCCGGACGCCCCAACGTAGGAAAGTCGTCGCTGATGAACGCCCTGCTCGAACGGGACCGCGCCATAGTGACCGATATACCCGGCACCACGCGCGACACCCTGGATGCCGATTTCATTCACAAGGGGCTCGCCATAACGCTGGTCGATACGGCGGGCTTGAGGAATCCCGCGAGCGGGAATGAGCGGGACGTCATAGAGAGCATGGGCGTCGAGCGCTCGCGCGAGGCGATACGGGGCGCGGATCTCTGCTTGCTTGTGATCGACGCCTCCAGTCCCGTAACGCCCGAGGACGAACTTGCGCGCAGCGAGGCGTCCGGGCGTCCCACGATACTCGCGATGAACAAGAGCGACCTGCCCGCGTCAGGGGGCAATGGGTTTGAATGTCCGGAACGCTTCGCCGCTCAAGTGAAAATTTCCGCGCTCACCGGCGAAGGTATCCAAGGCCTGAAGGACGCCCTGATCGAAGCCGCGCTGGGCGGAGCGGCGCCGTCGGACGGAATGATGGCGACCGGGCGTATGGTGGGCGCTATCGAGTGCGCCCTGATGTGCATCGAAGGCGCGCGCGACGCTATAGACATGTCGCGCGGCGCGGACGCGGCAGGCTCGCTTCTTGCCGAGGCGGCGGAGTTCCTCGCCGGGCCGTCCGGCGCCGACGCGTCGGAGGAACTTCAAGACGCGATATTCGGCGCCTTCTGCGTTGGAAAATAACTGTTTTTAAAATTATCCTTCCGAGTATTTATAAAATTGTGATACTATACCTGTTGACGGGGATGAGAATCTCTGCTGTTATTTTGTGCTGAACGGCTTGCATAGAGCTTGCCAGGAGGGGTGCTTTTGATGTTCAAGTTGTTATCCGGCATTTTCAGCCGGGATATTGGGATAGATCTTGGCAGCGCCAACACGGTGGTATATGTCAAGGGCAAGGGTATCACAATAGACGAGCCCTCCGTACTCGCCGTCCGCAAGGTGGCCGGAATAAAGGGAAAGAGGGAGATAATCGCCTTCGGCGGCCCCGCCAAAAAGATGATCGGAAAAACTCCGGTGGGAATAGAGACGGTGCGTCCGATGCAGCATGGGGTGATAGCCGACTTCGACATGACCGAGCAGATGGTCGAGCACTATATGCGGTCGGCGCACGGCGGAAGGCGGATGATGGCGCATCCCAGAGTAGCGATATGCGTCCCGGCGGGCGTAACCGAGGTGGAGAAACGCGCCGTGGTGGATGCCGTGCTCGGCGCGGGAGCGCGCGAGGCTTTCGTCGTCGAGGAACCTTTGGCCGCAGCCCTGGGCACCGGCCTTCCCATCAACGAACCGAGGGGCAATATGGTCGTCGATATAGGCGGCGGCACCAGCGAGGTCGCTGTGCTCTCGCTTGGGGGCGTCGTCATAAGCAACTCCCTCCGTTCGGCGGGCGACGATATAGACGCCGCGATAATATCCATGATGAGGCAGAATTACACGCTCTCCATCGGTGAAACGACTGCCGAGGAGGTCAAGTGGGAGATAGGCTCCGTCATTCCGCTTCAGGAGGAGCTCGAAATGGAAGTCAAGGGCCGCGACCTGATGGACGGGCTGCCTAAGGTCGTGAACGTAACCTCCGGTGAAGTGCGCGACGCCATAGAATCCATCATCTGCCGGATAGAGGACATGCTTCGTTACGCCATCGAACAGACGCCGCCTGAACTGGTGAAGGATATAGTCGATCAGGGTTTCGTTCTCACCGGAGGCAGTTCCCAGCTTCGCGGGTTGAACGCGCGCTTCTCGGACGCGGTGAACGTGCCCGTACACCTGGCCGACGAGCCTCTTTTTTCGGTGGCGCTGGGCCTCGGAAAATTGCTTGAGACGGTGGACAGGGGCGACAAGATAGAAATTACCGTCGATCACTCGGTCGTTTAGTCGGGTTGATTCGCGGCGAGCCATGACCAGCAAGCTGAACCCGATCCTGGTGAGTTCACTGGTAGCCGTGTTTTGTGGGTTGATTTTGCTGTGGTTCTCCCATACGTTTCCCGAGGCCACTCGGATTTTGGCGGACAGGGTGGGCATGGTGCTGTATTATCCCGAGACTCCGGCCCGCGAGTTGAGGACGCTGGTGCAGCTCGCCGACAATTGGATGAATGAACGCCGCACTTTGCAGGAGCGAGCAAACGTCCTTCTGCAGGAGAACACGGCGCTTCGGATCGCCATCCAACGGTCCCGCGCGGGCGATCCGGTGCCGGTTCCGGGGTTTATCGGCGCGAACGTGACGCTTCGTTATCCCGACTCGTGGTGGAAAGAGGTTCGTGTGAACAGAGGCTCGGAACAGGGCGTGATGGTCGGCGCTCCGGCGGTGTCCGAGGGTTTTATGGTGGGGCGTGTGTCGCGGGTCGGCGGCGACTACGCCTGGATAGAGCTGGTCACATCGGCGACTTTCTTCCTGGCGGCGGTCGTGGTCGATACGTGGGACCTCGGCGTTATCACCGGCGACGACACCGGGAATATATGGCTGATGTACCTGCCGCCCGAAAAGGAACTGGATAATGGAATCCTGGTCTCGACCGCGCTTGTCGGGGATTACCTCCCGCCCGGAATACCCGTGGGTATGATAGAGGGCCCTGGCGAGACGCGCGACGGGCTGACGCCCTTTCGGGTCGAGTCGGGAGCGCGCCTGTCTCAGCTTTACAGCGTTCAGATCCTCAGAGCCGGGGCCGAGAGGGGTTCGCCTTGATCAATCTGGCGATAGTCTGGCTTCTGCAGGATCTGCTGCAGTTACTGGCGATGGGAATAATATTGGTTCCGGAGTTTTTTCTTCTGGTCGTGGCTTATGAGGTAGTTTCCGGCTCTCTCAATCCGGCGAGGATATGCGTGTTGATATGGATCGCCTTTGCCGGCGGTATTGTATGGGACCTGAGGTGGGTGACTTTTCCGGGGATGAGCGGTTTGGTAAATTCACTGTCCGTATTGGCGGTATATACTGTGTGGAACCGCACGCCCGTTACGGGGCGCAGCGTCTTTATGTTCGGTCTGCTTGCCGCTGCCGCGCATTTTATTTCAGGCGTCGTTAGGTATCTCGCCTGGGCGGCGCCCGGCGAGGCGGCTTTGAGATTGTTTCTCATTCAGCAATTGCTTGGAGTTCCGATCCTCGCGCTGCTCTGCCTGATTTTAGTTTTCAGGAAGCCCGCCGTACATGTATAAAGCCCTCGACCACTTCGATTTCGACCATAGGCTGATTTATGTGCGGAATATATTCATATTCTCGCTGTTGTTTCTTGTGGTTGGAATGGCTTACTTCCAACTCGTCAGAGCCGACGAGTACGTGCGCCTTGCCGCGAATAACAGGCTCCGCGTGATACGCCTCCTCCCGCCGAGGGGTAATGTCTATGACGCTTCCGGGGTGCCGCTCGCCGTGAACGTCAGGACGTTCGACATAAAGGCGTATCCGATGGACTTGAGGGGCGACGACGAGTTCGAAGGCGTCGCCGCTCTGTTCGCCCGCCACGGCATCCCCATGACCGCAGCGGATCTCAGGGAACATGTGAATAAGCAGTACATAGCGCCTTTCCGCGCTGTCTCCATAGCCTCCAACCTCACGCTCGCGCAGGTATCCGACCTTGTCATGGACCCTGGGTTCTCCGATATTCTCTTTCCGTCTTCCGTATGGCGGAGAATATATCCCGCCGGCGCTTTGACCGCTCACGTGGTGGGGCACGTCGGCGAAATAACGAGGGATGAACTGGAGGATCAGCGTGACCTCTACTATCAGGCGGGCGACATCATCGGCAAGGGCGGGATTGAGTCGATGTACGAGGAGGAGCTGCGTGGATTTATCGGAGAGCAGGTTGTCGAGGTGGACTCGCGCGGCAGAAAACTTCGCGACGTGAATTACAGCGATCCGCAGAAGGGTTCGGATATAAGGCTGACGCTCGACCTCGCCGCGCAGCGCGAAGGATTCCGCATCATGAACGGGCGGCGGGGCGCTCTCGTTGTGTTGGATGTAAACGACGGCGCCGTGAAGGTGTTCGTCTCGTCCCCTTCATACGATCCCAATCCACTGACATGGGGCATATCCACAAGGGAGTGGTCGGCTCTCATGAACGATCCGGACAGGCCGATGATGAACCGTGTGACCGGCGGCGCGTATCCGCCCGGCTCCGTCTTCAAGATTGTGCCCGCCGCCGGGATACTTATGGAGCGCGTGGCGAGCGCCGGCGACACGGTGCGCTGTCCGGGCTGGTTCAGGATAGGCGATCCGGAGAGAACCTTTAGATGCTGGCAGCGTTCCGGGCACGGAACGCGTAACTTAATCGGCGCGCTGCGCGACTCCTGCGACGTGTATTTTTATGAAAAAAGCATTAACCTCGGCATCGACAGGATGATAGAGTGGGGAAGAGATTTCGGCGTCGGAGCGCGCACCGGCATAGACATCCCCGGAGAAATCAGCGGTAATATCGCGGGGCGCGACTGGAAACGAACCCGGATCGGAGAGCCGTGGTATCATGGGGACACCGTCAATTATTCGATAGGGCAGGGATACCTGCTGATGACCCCGATACAGATGGCAAGGATTTACGCGCCCATCGCCAACGGAGGCAGGCTGGTTGTCCCTTACCTTAATGCGGATAAAAAGACCGAAGGACCGGAAATAAAGCTGTCGAGAGCAAATTTGGATATTATCAAACGCGGCGTCGAGGAGGTCGTCACCGGCGGAACCGGAAGAATGCTCCTTCAATTCGGCATCGAAATGGCCGGCAAGACAGGAACGGCTGAAACTGCCTCCGGCGAGAGCCATGCCCTCTTTGTCGGCTATGCCCCTTTGAGAAATCCCAAATATGTGGGGGCGGCAATCATCGAAGGGGGGGGGGCCGGTTCGGCGGTCGCCGGCCCTGTGGTGACTCAAATGCTGGCTTACCTGTTGCAGCAGGGAATATAGGGGTGACGTCCGTGATAAAACTGAAGGGTATGTCGGATTCCATCGTCAGGTGTATAATCCCGGAGGATTTGCCCTCGTCGGAATTAAGTGCCGCGTTCGGCGATTTGAAGCAAAAGGGCGGGGGTATACTGGCCGGAGCCGGTATAGTGCTGGATTTCGGAGCGCGTTCGATCGACGGGCCGACCGTGGGGGACTTGCTCTCCGAATTCATCTGGCCGTCCGGGGCGTCGGTTACCGCCTGGATTACTTATGACGCGCCGTCTCAGGAGCTGCTGAAACGCGCCGGTTTCAAGACCACCGAACCGTCCCGCGCCGAAGGCGGTCCGTGCGGGTCGCTTGTCCTCCACAGGTCACTGCGGTCCGGCCAGCGAGTGGAACACCGGGGGGACGTTATAATCGCCGGCCATGTGAACGACGGGGCCGAGGTCATCGCGTCGGGGAGCATAACGGTGTTGGGACGCCTCTCGGGATTGGTTCACGCCGGTTATGAGGGCGACGAGAGTACCGTCGCGGCGGCCCGGTGGATGGAGGCGCTGCAAGTTCGTATCGGAAGCCGCGTAGGTTCGCTTGCGCGTGACGCCGAGTGGTGGGGCAGACATGTAATTGCCAGCGTCAATGACGGCGCCGTGTTAATAGATTTCTGGCCCGCCGCGAAGACCGGAAATACGTCAAATAACGCGCGAATAAAAGATGACGCGGTTTGATGTTACAGCCGAACATTTATTCGGCGATTTCTTTATTTTTTGAATAGTAAGGAGGAGTTTTAATGGCGCCGCGCGTTATTGTAGTGACCTCCGGTAAGGGAGGAGTCGGCAAGACAACCACGACCGCCAATTTAGCGACCGCGCTTGCCGCCTTGGGTAACAAGGTCGTGGCGATAGACGGAGATGTGGGGCTTAGAAACCTCGACGTCGTTATGGGGCTTGAGAATCGGATAGTGTATACCCTCGTCGACGCGTTGGACGGCAACTGCCGGCTGAATCAGACGCTCATCAGGGACAAGCGCATCGACAATCTTTATATGATACCCACGGCGCAGAGCAAGACCAAGGACGCCGTCTCCGCGGAACAGATGGTCAAAATCTGCGACGAGCTGAGGAACGACTTCGATTACATTTTGATCGACAGTCCCGCCGGGATCGAGTCCGGCTTCAGGAACGCGGCCGCCGGGGCCGAAGAAGCTCTCGTGGTCACAACCCCGGACGTCTCGGCTGTGCGCGACGCGGACAGGATCATAGGTTTGCTGGAGAGCATGGAAAAATCCCCCATCCGTCTCATCGTAAACAGGATTCGCCCTCACATGGTGAAGAGCGGCGATATGCTCGGGGTGTCCGACGTGCTGGATATACTTGCCATCAAACTGATCGGCATGGTGCCCGACGACGAGAGCGTGTTCACCAGTACGAGCAAGGGGGAACCGCTCACCCTTTCGAGCAAGACAATGGCCGCGGTAGCGTTCAGGAATATAGCGGCGCGGCTTGCCGGCCAGGATGTTCCTTTCATGAATATCGACGCGCCGACGGGCAATGGGATATTCGGTTTCTTAAGCAAAATATTCGGTTCCAAGAGGTGAATCAGGATGGGTATTCGTTCGATTCTCGCAGGTATCTTCGGCTCAAACGACGAACATGGGGAAATGTCTCCGGGACAGAACCGGCCTTGCCACGGGTGCCCGTATCGTGCCCGGGGCGGCGATGAAGCCGTAAAGGATTCGACTCCGGGACAGATGGCCCGCGACAGGTTGAATTTCATCCTGATTGGCGACAGGGCTAACATATCGCCGGGAATGATGGACAACATGAAGCAGGAAATCATAGAGTTGATTAAAAAATACGTCGAAATAGACGAGACACAGATCAATCTGGCATTGGAGAGCGAGGCCGAATCGGTCGCTCTTGTGGCGAATATACCGATAAAGACCGTGTCGCGCAGAATCAGAAAAGACTGAGGCGTTATGCTCCCGGAGGTTGGTTACAGTTGGAGCGAAATACGCTCCGGCGTCGACAGGGTGATGGTTGCGGCGATGTGCGCGTTGTTCTTCCTGGGATTGCTCTCGATTTACAGCGCGGGCAGAGGGGTGCGGTCGTCAACGATGGTGTACGTCACCCGCCAGTCGCTTTTTGCCGTCGTAAGCCTGATTGCCTACATTTGCATACTGCGTATAGGGTACCGCAATTTCGTGAGGATGAGTTACTGGCTGTACGGAGCCACTATCGCCGCGTTGCTTGCTTTGTACGCTTGGGGAGCGATTTCGAGAGGGTCCGCCCGGTGGTTTCAGATCGGCATGTTCAATTTTCAGCCCGCGGAGTTGGGCAAGATGACGATCATACTTTTCATGTCCCGTTTTTGTTCGAGGCACCCGCCGGAAAATATAAAAAATCTCGCGGGCGTACTTGCGTTGACGGGAATCTGCACGTTGATGATCCTGTTTCAGCCCGATCTTGGAAGCGCGCTGGTCTATGTCGCGATAATATTCGCCATACTCTCGGTTGCGGGAACGCCGGGGAAATATCTAGGCGCGCTTGTGGCGCTGGGGATGCTTGCCATACCCTTTTTTTGGAGGACGCTTCGGGCCTACCAGAAGCTTCGGCTCATAGTCTTTCTCGACCCCTACGTCGATCCCCAGGGCGCCGGGTATAACGTCATCCAGTCGCGTATCGCCGTGGGTTCGGGCGGATTGTGGGGGAAGGGTTTCCTGAAGGGCACGCAGGGCAGGCTGCACTTTCTGCCCGAGCCCCATACGGATTTCATTTTCAGCGTGTTCGCCGAGGAATTCGGCTTTGTGGGCGGAGTGATAGTCGTTGCTCTCTATGCGTGTTTATTCTGGAGGATAATGCGGGGGGCTTTTCGCACAAAGGACATCAGGGCAAAATTGCTCTGCATAGGGATAGTAGCTTGGCTTTGGTTTCAGGTGATGGAGAGCATTGCGATGAGCATGGGGCTCGCCCCGATTACCGGAATCCCGCTTCCCCTGTTCAGCTACGGCGGAAGTTCGCTGCTGATGGTCACCACAGCCCTGGCTTTAGCGCAGAGCGTGGCAATCTCTCAGGTGAGGGACAAGTTCGCAAACCTCAAATAAATAACGGAAAATTTTTTTGAAGGGTTTTATGACAGATGATCTATGATGAGTTTGAAAATCCCATGCTGCCGTTGCTGGCGTCCGTAAAACGGCCGGGGCGCTATACCGGGGGCGAATGGGGTTCCTTTGTGAAAGACGCGGCGGATAGCCGCGCCGTCCGTATTTGCCTCGCCTTTCCCGATGTTTACGAGGTCGGCATGAGCTATCTTGGATACCAGATACTGTACCCGCTGATAAAGGCGCTGGATTACGCCGACGCGGAGCGGGCGTACTGTCCCTGGCCCGATATGGAGCGTGAAATGCGCGCCGCCGGCATTCCCCTCGCTTCGCTGGAAAGCTTCCGCCCGTTATGTGATTTCGACGTCGTGGGTTTTACCCTCCAATACGAATTATGCGCGACCAACATACTGACCATGCTCGATCTGGGCGGCATACCGATCAAGGCATCCGAGAGGCGAGACAGCGACCCTATAGTGATAGGCGGGGGAGGCGGCGCCTGTTCACCCGCTCCTCTCGAAATGTTTTTCGACGCGTTTTGCGTCGGCGACGGCGAAGAGAGCCTGCCCGCGATACTTGCCGTGCTTTCGGAGTTTAAGGGGAGGCCGAGGGATGAGAAACTTGACGCCTTATCCGATATACCCAACGTTTATGTGCCCGGCGCGGCGCGGCGGACGAAAATCGCGATAGTGGAGGACCTCGACGGCGGGTTCTTAAACCGGACGATGGTGGTGCCCAACATAGGGATTATTCATGACAGGGTTGCCGTTCAGGTGTTCAGGGGATGCGCGAGGGGATGCCGCTTTTGCCAGGCCGGAATGACCGGCCGCCCGAGGAGGGAGCGCGGCGCGGAATCGGTCGCGTCGCAGGTCGAAGACCTGCTGGCTTACACGGGATGGGACGAGGTGGGCCTGCTTTCGCTCGCGACCTGCGATTGGAGCGGGCTGGATGGGTTCGTCTCCAAGCTGGGCGAGGCGCTCGAACGCGGCAGGATAAGGCTGAGCCTGCCAAGCCTTCGGATGGACGCCTTTTCGGTGGAATTGGCGTCGCGCCTCGAAGGGATGAGGCGAGGCGGAGTGACCTTCGCGCCCGAGGCCGGGAGCGAGCGCCTGAGGCGAGTGATAAACAAGGGCCTGTCGGACGATGATATAGACATGGCTTTGGACGCGGTTTTCAAACATGGCTGGGACCGTGTGAAGCTTTATTTTATGATGGGGCTGCCAACCGAGACCGAGGCCGATCTTGACGGGATCATAGAGGTCGCGGACAGGGCCGTCCGTCACGCCCGGATAAACAAGCGTCGCGGCGAGGTATCGGTGTCGGTGTCGGGTTTCGTGCCCAAGCCGCACACCCCTTTCCAGTGGGAAGGGCAAGCAACCAGGGAGTCTCTGCGCGAGCGGGGACGGTATGTCAAGGGGCGCGTCAGGAGCAAAAAAATTTCCCTGTCATATCACGAGCCCGACCAAACTTTTCTGGAGGGTGTGTTCGCCAGAGGGGACGCCTCGCTTGGCCCCGCCGTGTTGGAGGCGTGGCGCCGAGGGGCTCGCTTCGACGGTTGGACGGAGTGTTTCGACATCGGGCGCTGGGAGGAAGTGTTCCGCGATCTGGGTATCGACGCGGAGGCTGCCGCCTCGCGAGCGCGCGGTCCGGACGAGGCTCTGCCGTGGGATATGATAGACGTTGGGGTCACCCGGGAGTTTCTGGCGCGGGAACGTGAGCGCGCATTCAAGGAATTGCCGACGAATGACTGCGCTGCCGGACCGTGCAACGGATGCGGCTGGCAGGGCAGCTTCGCGGGCTGCGGCGCGGCCAGGGGCGACGAGTGATGCCGAGGATACGTATCCACTTTGCGAAGCGCGGGCCCGCCCTCTTTGTGCCGCACGTCGATCTTCCTATCCTGTTTGCCAGAGCAGCCCGCAGGGCCGGCATTCCGATGGAATACACGCAGGGATTTACGCCGCGCCCGAGAACCGCGTTCGGGCCTCCGCTTCCGGTCGGCGTCGTTGGGCTGTCCGAACCCGCCGAGTTCTGGTTCGGTGAGTGGAACGACGATTTTCTAAGCGGATGGAGGGATTTTCTTCCCGATGGATTTTATATCACAAGCGCGGAGGAAATCTCCGGCGTTTATGGGGAGTCCGGCGCGTCTCTCTCAAAACTTTGCAGGGACGCTTCGTATATAATCGAACCGTTGAACGGCGTTTCGCCGGACGCGATAGCGCGGACGCTGGCGGCGGAGTTCGGGGCGATGGGCGTTTTGCTTCATATCGTCGCCGGGGGCGGGATTGTGACGATAGCGGTGACCGACCCCGAGAAGTCCGGCGTATCGCGGATGGTGAAGTCGCTGGCCGCGGATTCGCTGGTGTCGGGATGGAGCGACCTTGCCGCGGGACGCGTATCGGTCGGACGCTGGGACGATGATAAAAAAGAAATCATACCTCTTTCGGGGGGAAAAAAACGTGAACGGTAACGGACAAAATCCAAAGAACAGAGATTCGAAGCTGATAGTGAACGTGATGGACCCCGAGGAGATGAGGGTGGCAATCCTCGACGAACGGGGCAGACTGAGCAATCTTTACATCGAAAGGATGCTCGAACGCCAGAGGACGGGCGAGATATACAAGGCGAAGGTTGACAGCGTCCTGCCGGGTATGAACGCCGCCTTTCTCAGCCTGGGCGACGGAAGGAACGGGTTCCTGTACCTGAACGACGTCGCGGATACGACGGTCAAGCCTGGCATGGACATGCTCGTGCAGGTCTTGAAAACCCCGAACAAGGGCAAGGGCGCGCGAGTGTCTCCGCGCGTTTCGCTCGCCGGGCGGTATCTCGTCCTCGTGCCGTCGAACCGCGACGTGGGAGTATCGAAGCGGATAGAGGACCCCGATGAACGCGTCCGCCTGAGGGCTTTGGCAAGAAGGCTGAGGCCGGAGGGTTGCGGGCTTATCGTTCGGACAATGGCCGAGCGCTGCGACGAGGAGAGCCTGGCCCGCGACGCGGAGGAGCTGATGTATGAATGGCAGGAGGTCGAGCGGAAGGCAAAGAAAAATACCGCCCCCTGCCTCCTGCATAGGGACATCGGCCTCGTCGAGCGCATATTGCGCGACGAACTCACGGATAGTATCGGAGAAGTGATCGTCGATTCGCTGGACGAATTCGACAATATCGCCTCGTTCATCGAGAGGTTCGTCTCCGAACCCAAACCGGAATTGTCCGTGTACAAGGGGAATATGCCGGTGTTTGAGGTCTACGGGGTGGAGCGGGCAATAGAGGAGATGTACGACCGTAAAGTGTGGCTGCCGAGCGGCGCGTATCTGGTCATCGACCAGACGGAGGCGCTCACCGTCATAGACGTCAATACCGGGCGGTACATCGGATCGAAGGACCTGCAGGACACGGTCTATCACACGAACTTCGAAGCGGCCGAGGAGATAGCAAGACAACTTCGCCTGCGGGCTATAGGCGGCATAGTGGTCATCGACTTCATCGACATGGAGAGCCCGGAAGACAGGAACAAGCTGGTCGAATCCCTCCAGGAGATGTTCAAATGGGATAAGTGCAGAGCCCGCGTGTACGGGGTGACGGCGCTGGGCCTGGTAGAGATAACGCGCAAGAGGGCGCGGCTCGACATGCGCTCGATAATGAGCCGCGGATGTCCCTTCTGCGGCGGCCTCGGATGGGTCGACCGCGAGGAGACCGTGGCGATGAAGATGAAGCGCTCGGTCCGCCGGGCGGTCAACGGCTCGCACTCGGAAGCCTTCCTGATAGAGCTTCATCCGGCGATAGCGAGATACATAGCCGACTCGTACCTGTCGATGTGGGAGGAGGAATTCGGGCGGCGATTTTACCTGGTCGAAAATCCCGAATACGCTTGGGACAAGTTCAGGATAGACTTTCAGGGCACGCTCTCGCGGGTCGTTCACAGGGTCGAGGTGATGGAACGGCGGGAGGCCGTTGTAGTTGTACATAGCACGACTTCAGCTTAAGGACTTCAAGAGCTTCGGCGGCTCGCACGAACTCCCCTTCGCTCCCGGAATGACCGCGATAGTGGGGCCGAACGGCAGCGGAAAGAGCAACATTCTCGATTCGATCCGCTGGGCGCTCGGCGATTCTCACTCGTCAAAACTCCGCGTCGCAAAACAGGAGGGCTTGATATTTCACGGCTCGGCATCGCGCCCTAAGGGAGCAGAGGCTTCCGTCACGATACAACTGCGGGAGGGCTCCAAAGTATCGCTGATTCGAAGGAGGATCGCGCCCGAGTCGGGAACCGTCGTCACCGTCGACGGAAATCGCGTCACATTGACCGAACTCGACGCGGCCAAAAGGGAATGGCAGCTGGGCGGCGGCAAATTCGCCTTCATAGGGCAAGGGGACGTAGCCGAGGTCATACAGCAGCGTCCGCAGGCGCGCCGCCTGCTGCTGGAATCGCTGTTCGGGATAGACGCGTACAGGCGGAGGCGCGACGAGGCGTCCGCCCGGCTCGGCGAAGCGCGGGAGGAGTATACAAGGCTGCGTACCTTCTCGGCGGAGCTGCGAGCCCGTTACGATGAGATCGCGCCGGAGGCCGGACGCGCCAGGGCCGCGAGGGAACTTCTTGACGCTCTTCTGGAATACAGGAAATCGTATTACTGGGTGAGGCGGAAGCTGAACGATCAGCATACGCTGGAGAACGAGGAGAAGCGCCGCCGTTGGGATGAGGCCGCGGCAACAAAGCGAGCCTGGCTCTCCGGCTGGGACAGGTCCCTTCAGGCTCTGGAACGCGACATAACGGAACTCTCGAATTCGCGGCAAAACCAGGTAAGAGAGCTGGACGCCGCAAGGGAGATAATGACCGGAGTAACGCGGACGGCTTACGGGTATGGCGCGTCCGTCATGTCGCTCGAACGGAGGCTCGCGCAGACGGCGTCCGAAAGGGAGGAGGCCGCCCTCAAACTGGAAGGCCTCAGAAAAGAGGACAAAGCCCGTCAGAAATCCGGCAACTCCCTTCGCGACGAACTCGAGCGCCGCAGGAAAGCCCTCGATGAAGCGACGCGGAAGCAAGCGCTGCTGGAGGAGCGTTTCCGCTCCGAACGCGAACGCGCCGAGGCAATAAATCGCGAGCGTGGCGAGATAGAGGGCGGGATGGCGGCGATGGCCGGGAGGATCAAGTCTCTCGGTTTGCGCGTCCTCGAGTCCCGCGAAACGAAAAACGATTCCGCCTCCGCCGACCCCTTAAAGGCAATCAGGCGTGAGATGGAGGAACTTGAGCGACGGCATGTGGAACTGCTCGACGAACAGGAGCGCGTATCGTCCCGCCACAGGGACGTTTTCGCCGAGTTGCAGGGAGTTTCAAGCGACTTACAGAGGAACAGGCGGGAGTTGTCGAAAATGTCGAACCGCCTCTCCGAGCTTCACGAACAGGCCGCTTCCGAAGTATATCCGCGCCCTGTCCAGCACGTGATGTCCGCCGTGAAGCTCGGGCGCGTCAAGGCAAATATCAGGGCGGTGATCGACGCCTTCGAGTGCCCCTCCGAGCTCGCCGTCGCAATGGAGGCGTTCCTCGGGATGCGCCAGTTCATGCTGCTCACCGACACTATCGGCGAGGCCGGGCTCTGTATAGAAATCCTCAAGAAAAACCAGATGGGGCGCGCAACGTTCCTTCCGCTCGAACGGAGCAGGCCGAGGTCGCCTGATCACTCCTGCCGCCTGCCGGACGACGGCATCGCCGGCTGGGCGATGGACCTCGTCAAGGCCGAGATTCACTGGCGGCCGGCGCTCGAACACATTATGGGCGACCTGCTCATTGTGGACGACTACAGTGTGGGGCAGGGGCTCGTCCGCGCCGGATTCAGGTTCCCCATAGCCACGCTTGAGGGCGACGTTTTCCAGCCCGGCGGTACAATTTCAGGGGGAAGGGCGGCTAAATCGGGCCGCGCTATGGAGATAATGAGCGCGGTATCGCGGCTTGAGACGGAAACCGACGCCGCAAGGCGCCTGGTCGATTCGTTGTCGAAGGATTTCTCCCGATTGGAGGAAGAAGAAGCAGCGGCGGCCGCTAAGAAGGATGAGATCTCCCGCGAAATAAGAGACCTCGCATCACGGCGCAGCGCGTGCGACGCCTCGCGGGAGGATATAACGCGCGAGCGCGCCCGCGCCAAAAGCGAACGGGAGTCGATACTGGCGTCGCTGAAAGAGCACGGCGCGTCATACCTCGCCCTCTTCAGGCGATTGGGCGAGCTGCGCGAGGAGGCGGCGGCAGTCGTGTCGCATGAGGCCGATCTTGGGATGATGAAGGAGATCGAAGGTTTGAAGACAGCCCTCGCCGTCGCGGAGGAGAAAAACCGCTCCGGCTTCGTGCTCGCCGAGAGGATGGCGTCCGAGATAAAAACCGCCGCGAGGCGGATAACCGAGCTTGACGATGAGACGGCCTCCGCAGAGAGGGAAATACTTACCGCGAGAACGAATCTATCGTCCCTCGCGAGACGCTACGCCGAGGCCGCAAAAAAACGCCGTAGAGCCGAGTCCGGCATGGACGACTTCAAAGAGCGCTACGACGCTATAACCGCGGGACGGGAGAAGCGAGCCCTGCGCCGGAACGCGGCGTATGAATCCCTGCGGGCGGCGGAGACGTCGCGCGCGAATGCCGACGTCAGGACTGCCGAACTCGCGAGCGAACTTACGGAGTTGATGTCCGCGTGGGAGGAGCAATACCCTTATCCGGGTCCGGACGCGGCCCCGTTGCAGGACCCGGACGAGTTGCGGCGTTCCATCAGGGAGTGCGACCGAAGCCTGAAGGCAATGGGCGAAGTGGACATGGGCGCGCTGTCGGAGGAGCGCAGCCTGAAAGACCGCCTGGCGTTCCTGGGCGAGCAGCTCGACGACGTGGGCGGCGGCATCAGGGAGCTCGAACGCCTCATCTCCGACGCGGACGAGCAGGCGCGCGGCATGTTCACAAACGCGCTCGACGAGATCGACAAAAAATTCAACGCCCTGTTCCAGCGGCTTTTCACCGGCGGAGACGCGAGGCTCGAAATGATCGAAGGAGAGTCGCTATGGGACAGCGGAGTCGATGTCCTTGCCCGGCCGCCGGGCAAACATCCCGCAAGCATCGCGCAACTGTCCGGCGGTGAGCAGTCGCTCTCGGCGATAGCCCTCCTTTTTGCGTCGCTGGAGGTGGCGTCGAGCCCTATTGCCGTGCTCGACGAAGTGGACGCCGCTCTCGACGAGGTGAATTTAAGGCGTTTCGCCGACCTCGCCCGCGACGCCTCCAAAGAGCGGCAGATTTTAGTAATGACCCACAGGCGCCTCACGATGGAGCGTGCCGATGTGCTGTACGGGGTGACGCTGGCCGAGCCGGGCCTGTCGCGGGTTATCGGTGTGAGGGTGGAGGATTGGGCTTAGAACGCTCCGGATATTTGCGCCGCGCTGAAGAGTTTGTTAAATGAAATGGGCGAATGAATTATAATAACCCCATGTAATGGACAAAATATCGACTGTTGAGCTGGCGCAATTGCGAGGAATAAAACTTATGCGTGAGGATAAAAAAATTCGCCTGTACCTTGATAATTGTTGCTTCAACAGACCATATGACGATCAAAGCAATTTGATTAATCGTATGGAAACGGAGGCAAAACTTTTTATACAAGACCTCTTTATACAACAAAAAATCGAGTTGGTGTGGCCTTTTGTTCTGGATTATGAAAATAACGACAATCCTTTTGAAGAGAGACGCCTTAGAATTGGCGAATGGCATAAATTAGCTGTTGTTGATTGCGACTTGAGCGAAGACATCTTTGATCATATGGAGGAGTGTATCCTATGATGACTGACACAACGCTTAAAACCGAAGGTATGAGGATTTTGGCGGAAAATTTCGGCTGGGTTGAGGCGGAACGCTTTATTTCCCTGATGATGAGAGAGCCATTCGATTATACTGAATGGCAAAGAAACCTGTATAAAGATGTTCCTTTGAAAGATTTTTTGAACAAAGCTATGGAATTTAGGAAGTTTCAGGCTAAGTAATGGCAACGACCTCTGACCTTGACCGCTTACGCGGGCAAGCGCGGCGCGACTGGTCGAAACAAGTGATTGAAGGTTCGGGTGCCAAGCACCTGGACGCGGACGCAATCCGCATTGCCCGCGAGAATTACAAGACAAAGCAAAGCCGTGAGCATATCAGCGCGGAGATTGACAAGATGAGCGACGAGGAGTTTCTGACGAAGATAAAACTTGTCACGGACGGCAAGCTGACCAACGCCGCGATGGTCCTTCTCGGCAACCCTGACCACGATAGCCTGTTGGGTACGCCTGTCCGCGTGATGTGGCGGCTTTACGGCTCGAATGGTATGGTTAAGGATTATATGGAGTTCAATATACCGTTCATAACGGTGGTAGATAAGGTTTATACCAAAATCCGCAACTTGGTTTACCGTTATATGCCGAATCAAAGGACATTGTTTCCGATTGAAACACAACAGTACGACGCGAGCCTGCTTCGTGAATTGCTGAACAACTGTATCGCCCATCAGGACTATTCCATCGGGAGCAGGATTTATCTCGACGAATTTGAGGATACTGTGCTTATCTCCAATCCGGGCAGTTTTATACCGGGCGACATCCGCGACGTGCTGAAACCGGGTTACACCGCGCCATATTACCGCAATCAGCTTCTTTCGGACGTTATGGTGAGATTCAATATGATCGACACGGTGCAGATGGGAATCCGGAAGGTATTCAACATACAGCGTGATCGCTATTTCCCCATGCCGGATTACGACCTGAGTTCACCAAGTAAAGTCGCGGTGACAGTCTACGGAAAGGTATTGGACGAAAACTACACGCGGCTGTTGTTTGGCCGCGACGACCTTGAGCTTGATACGGTGTTCCTTCTTGACCGCGTTCAGAAAAAACTACCGCTTGAAAAAGAACAGTATAAGTCGCTTAAAAAGCTCGGCTTCGTCGAGGGTAAGATACCGAATGTCTACGTTTCGGCGACGATAGCGGAAATTATCGACGAACGGGCGCAATACACCAAGAATAAAGCGATGGATGACAATTATTACATGGATTTAGTCCTTAATTACCTGCGACAATTCGGAAGCGGGACAAAGGCCGATTTCGTAAAGTTGCTCGGTGATAAACTATCAGATGTACTTGATAGTAAGCAAAAAGACAATAAGATAAGGTCGCTAATCCGAGCTATGAATAAAAATAAATGGATTGAACGCACGTCGGAGAACAAACGGGCCGGTTCATGGCGATTAGCGCAAAATAAATGAATTGACTTTTGCTTGTGCTAATCATTTGTCTATGGTTTATCCAATCCACACATTACTTTTACCCAAAGAAACCGCTATAAACGCGGTTTCCCCGGGTTGGAGCCAACATACTGAAGCAATTAGCACAAGTAGATTTTTAAAAATAATTGTGCTAATCATCTGTTTGTCGGCTTTCAACCGCTCGGAGATAAACACTATACGGGGGGCGTATAAACGCCCCCCGTATTTTTTGATATGCTGTATTACGGCAACAGGTTTGTGTCCAGGATGAAGTAGGCGTTCATGAAGTTGATTTCATCCCAGCCCATGTTGTAGTAGCTGAAGTTGAGCCTGCCGGCCGATTCCATGGAGCGCCAGATTTCATAGTTTGTCAGCCTGTCCAGCGGGATTATCAACCTTTCGCCGTCCCAGAATTCTTCCGTTTCGTCCGTAAGGAAGTTGTTGTCGCGCCATTCCATTATTGCGTCGGATTGAATTTGTATCTGGAAAATGTTGCCGCCCTGAATCGGGAACGGAGCCGCAAGTTCCATCACGAGGTGGGTGGCGGCCTTTAAGATTTCGACCGGGACGGTTCCGGGATTACCCCACTCGTCATCATAATCGGGCGTGCCCCAGCCCCGCTGGCGAGGGGCAGCGCCGGCCGCGTGATCCGGGAAGAAGGGCAGATGGTATATCGCCGGGTCATGCAGCGCAACGGGCGCTTGGCCGTCACCGACGCGCTCGAAGGTCAGTATGTCGGCGTCCGGGCCGTCGTGATAAGGATTGTTGTTTCTGGTGTTCACGTTCACGCCGTCGTTTACGAAGAACAGCTCCGCGACGAAATTACCGGCGGGCAGATAGACGTCCTTATCGGCTTCCACCATCAGGGCGCCATCCCATCCGGCATTCGTAAGGGGCGAGTTTGCGGGCACGATAAACTCGGCCAGGATGTTTTGCCTGTCGTCCCGCAGCAGGAGCTTTTGATCCGCGGCGGTATCGTTGGCGGCGCCGAGCATTACTTTATATAAACCCGCCTCGGCTACGTTCAGCTCATACCGTATCCATTCGCCGATATGGGTCTTCGTGATGTGCCCGTTGCTGACCCCCCGGCCGCCCTCGCCGTTGGCCGGAGCGAAGGGATCGCTGCGCGGGCCTCCGAAATTGTCATTGGCGTATTCCTGTTTTGCGTGATGCGTGAAGTATCTCACCCTCGGTTCGGTTCCAAGGACGTAAGAGCGTCCGTCGTCCATCCAGTCGAGCAGGTCGACTGTGGTTACGCCTTGCGCGCCGATTTCATGGACGTAAACCCAGGGCATCGGAACGTCGCTCACTCCGCTCTCGAACGCGGCCAACGCGGCAAAGAGCGCAGCGTATGCCGCGTCGGTCTCCGCCTGCGTGGCCAGCCTGTTGTCATAGACTAAGAGCGCGGGTTCGAAGGCAAGATTCAGTTCGGCCTTTGAACCGATCGGGTATTGGCCGGCCCATCGGCCTTCCACAGCCGTCGCCAGTTTTTCTTCCGTTATAGCGGCCAGGACTCCCAGCGCAAGTCTGTTGGTAGGTACCTCAAGCGCGTAGTACGCGTCGTAGAGAGCTATGTACGCGGCGTGGATTTCCTCTGCCGGCGCCGTGGGCCCGACCGTCTTCGCCTTGGCGATCTCCGCGTGGAAGGCGAGCCAGCCCGGTTCGAGGGTATCGCCGCGCTCTACGGCCTCGCATCCGGGGATCAGGGATTGCAGGTCTTCGTATAACGCTGTTTTGCGGAGGGTGACGCTGTCGGTCATCTCATTGGTATCCACGCGGTAGGTTTCGACCGTAACGCTGCCGCCGTCGACCGTCATGACCGAATACTCCTGCACGTCCAATCTGCCCGGGGTATGGGCGACCCATACCTGCATTTCGGCGTCATAGAATTTGGTTCCCGCCGTCGACAGCCCGAAATAAAGCGTCCCGTCGGGCAGGATATACGCGCCCGAAGGGCTCGCCTGTGTTATGTCCTGTTCCAATATCGCCGGCATCTGGTACTTGATGATCTCGTCGTCCCTTATGAAAAAGGAGCGCGCGTAGATGTGGTCGTGCCCGTTGAAGGCGACGTCGATTCCGAATTCGCTCATCAAGGGCGACCAATCCGGCTGCATTGCGGCCGAATCGCCGTACCCTGAGCCCGCGTGGTCGCCGACGCCGTAAATATCATGGTGGAAGTTGGCCACGCGCCATGTCGCGCCGGGATGGGAAGCGACGGCTTCCTCAATGAACGCGGTGTGTTCCTCGACTTCCTTGACGTTGGAGTTCAGGTGCATATACAGCGTGTTGCCGTAGCTGAAATAATAATTCCAGCCGCCGATCTGTTCCGCCGCCCTCATATCGCCGTTCGGCCACTGATAGATAAGAGGCAGGTAACCGACCTCCTCGTAATCGAGGGTAGTGAAGCCGTCGGTGTCGTGGTTGCCGATAGCGACCATGACCGGGTAGCTCCTGAGTTCCCTTGGCGACAGATAGCCGACGTACTCCTCGGGGTCGTTGGCGTAATCCACCTGGTCGCCGGCGCTCATGATAAAGGCCGCGTCGGGCGCTCTCTCTACCGCTAGGCGGGCCGTATTCTTCCACACGGTGGCATCCTCGTCGTTGCTGACCTGCGGGTCGCCTACAATGATGACCTTATACGCGCCGTCCGGGTCTTGCGTATCGAAGTAGTATATCCGGCTCCATTCTTCTCCGTTGCCCACGCGGTAGGCGTAGGCCGTATTGTTTTCGAGCCCGGTCACGGTGACTTTGTTGGTATCGTACAAGGACGAGCCGACGCCGTTTGCTCCGATAAATTCCCCGGGGTCCTCAGGCATCGCCCTGTTTACCAGTTCGGAGCGTTTCGCGAGCTGGAGTATTGCCGTATCGGTGTAGCCCTTCGGCGCGAACCACGCGAAGCCCATCTCCGCCGGCGTAGCTCCGGGGGCGAGTGAAATGTGCGTGAAAATCGTCTCGACGCCTCCGTCGCATTCGCAGGGGACGGTCGCGGTCAAAACAATCTTTTCAAATATATCGAATTCGGCGGCAAGATCGACGCCGTTTACGCCGCCCCTCGGGGAAGCGCCCCTGTTTCCGTCGGCCGTACTCGCGTCGTCGACGTTGTCGGTGGTGAAGATGAGATAAATTTCCGTCGCGGCCTTACCGTTCGCCTCATCATAGAGAAAGCCTGCCGGAATCGCGATGCTCGCGGACTCGGCGGACGCAAGAAGGGGCGATCTCGCGACTGTGCCGTCTTCTATTCTTTCCGCCGTGGCGAAGGTGAAATCGCCGATAGCGCCGGCCTCTCCGCACAGATCAGTCCATGCTACGATCCGTCTGCCCGAGTTATGCGCGACGACAAAGGGGATGTCCATGACCGCGCCTTCGGCGGCTATGATCGCGGCGGCTCCTTCCGGCGCGATGCCGATACCCAGCCTCATCACGTGGTTATCGGTACCCATGCGTGTGACGGTTTCGCCGTCGGGGAAGATACTCCATTCGGAAATGACGACTTCTTCGTCGCCGGGACAGGGTATGGTATAAGTCGCCGATAAGACAATGCTTTCGAATATGTCGAACTCGGCGGCAAGGTCGATGCCGTTTACGCCGCCCCTGGGCGAACTGCCCCTGTTTCCGTCGGCTGTGCTGGCGTCGTCGACGTTGTCGGTGGTGAAGATGAGATAAATTTCGGCGGCAGCCTTTTCCGAGGCTTCGTCATAAAGCAGCGCCGCAGGAATCGTAACGCTCGCGGACTCGGCGGACGCCAGAAGGTCCGATCTCGCGACTGTGCCGTCTTCGATTCTTTCCGCCGTGGCAAAAGTGAAATCGCCGACCGCGCCGGCCTCTCCGCATAAATCCGTCCATGCCACGATCCGTCTGCCCGAATTATGCGCGACAACAAACGGGATATCCAAAAGGGCGCCTTCTGCGGCGAGGATTTCCGCGGCGTCTTCCGGCGTGATAGCGACGTCCAGTTTTAGGACGTGGTTATCGGTGCCCATGCGGGTAACGGTTTCACCGTCGGGGAAGATACTCCATTCACCCAACAGGACGGATTTTTCGATTTCGCCCCCCTCGCCGGGCCCGTGCGCCAAAGCGGCGGCGGAAACGAGCGAAAACACCAAGCACAGCGCAAGCATCCAGCTTAACGCAAACATTGATTTTTTTCTCACGCGTTGGTACCTCCTTCTATATTTTAGAATAAGTAAACACTATTGCCCGTCGAAAAGCGGCGTGGACAGATACCGCTCCCCCGTGTCGGGCAGGATCACAACGATAGTCTTTCCCGCGTTCTCCGGACGCCGGGCGGCCGCAGCGGCTACCCACGCGGCCGCGCCCGATGAGACGCCGACCAGCAGGCCCTCCCTGCGCGCTATCTCGCGGGCCGTTTGAAACGCGTCTTCATCGCGCACCGTGACGACCTCGTCATAGATCGCGGTGTTCAAGACGCGGGGCACGAAACCCGCGCCGATGCCCTGGATTTTGTGCGGGCCGGCGCGATTCTCCGAAAGCATCGGCGAGCCCGCAGGCTCGACGGCGATGATCTCTAAGGCCGGGTTCTTCTCCTTCAAAAATTCGCCCGCGCCGGTGATCGTGCCGCCAGTGCCGACGCCCGCGACGAATATATCGACGCTGCCTCCGGAGTCCTCCCATATCTCCGGGCCGGTTGTTTCCCGATGTATGGCGGGATTCGCCGGATTGACGAACTGCCCCGGCGCGAATGCGCCGGGCGTTTGAGCCGCGAGCTCCTCCGCTTTTTCGATCGCGCCCTTCATGCCCCTGGCGCCGTCGGTCAGCACAAGCTCCGCCCCGTAAGCCGCAAGAAGCTTGCGGCGCTCGACGCTCATTGTCTCCGGCATGGTGAGAATGACGCGATACCCCCTCGCTGCGGCGACTGCGGCGAGCCCTATGCCCGTATTGCCGCTGGTGGGTTCGATGATGACGGCTGCGGGGTTCAGTTTCCCGCAACGCTCCGCGTCGTCGATCATCGACAACGCGACGCGGTCCTTGACGCTTCCTGCTGGATTGAAGTATTCCAGCTTGGCAACGAGCGACGCGTTCAGCCCATGAAAGCGGGCAAATCTGTCCAGACGAATCAGCGGGGTCTTCCCTATCAGATCCGTGAGGTCGTTCGCGAGTTTCGACATGACTATAGCCTCCTTTTCCGCGCACTATAACGTTCCTTTTCCGGTTTTGTCAACTGCGCCGTTTTCTTACGCTTGTACATGAGGCAATCACTGATATACTTTACCGAAAGAATATTTCGAGAAGGTGTATCCATGAAAAATACGATCTCTCGTAAAATCAGAATGCACACGCTTTTCATGGTGTTTGTTTCGACGGCGGCGTTTATCCTGATCATAGCGGCGGGAACTTATGCCATCAGGCAAACTGTGCTGTCGGCGAGCAGCCGCCTCGGCGATTCCGCCGCAGAGGACGCGAGGCGGGCGCTGATCGAACAGACGGTGACCGATTTGATGAATCTTGTGGAAAACAGGGCGGCTTTAAGCGACTCGCGGTTATTGGTTATACAAAACTCCGTCGAGATGATCGCACACGGCGCGGAAGAAATCGCGCGGAACCCGGAACGCTACAAGCCAAACCCGGTCCCGCCGCCGGACGCGGCAAACAAAGGCGTCATGGCGGCACAATTTGTACGCGCGGAAAGCGTGAACTCGGACGACATCCTGGAGGACGCCGCCTTGATGGGCAATGTGCAGGACCTGCTGCTTAACATCATTAGTAACAATATCAGCGCCACAACGAACTATATCGGTACCGAGCGCGGTTATGCCATCCTGGTGGACGAAGCCTCCGACGCGAAGGGCGAATTTCTTGATCCGAGGGAACGCCCCTGGTATAAATTGGCTGTCGAAAACGGCGGGTTGTCATGGACGGAC
>Ga0099364_10002551_pt1 | contig 28967 bp, 10 predicted proteins | sample TergutTh196P3_FD_73070 | JGI IMG/M metagenome (GOLD analysis project Ga0099364, IMG submission 73070) | Microcerotermes parvus P3 segment gut microbial communities from Pointe-Noire, Republic of the Congo - Th196 P3 | ecosystem: Host-associated > Arthropoda: Insects > Digestive system > Gut ...
TCCTTTGGGACTTTTTGGGTTTAACCAATACCAAATAAGAGTATTGCCGTTTAATGGCCCGGACCGAAGGAATAAATAAAAAATTCTTGGGAGTGATGTATCAGTGCCTAAGCAACCATCCTGAATACACATTTACTTTTGTCAGTAAAGGCGCCAAGGATCTTTTTGGATATTCTGCAGAGGAACTAACAGACAACTCTATGCTGAAATTTTTTGATATGGTGCATCCGGATGATAAAGAAGCCCTGGTAAAAATATATGAAGAAAGCCTTCCTCTATGCCTGCCGATTGAAGCTACTTTCCGTATTCAAGCAAGAGATGGATCTGAAAAATGGATTTTGGAGCGCAGCCATATTGCAGAGATTAATCCGGATGGCACGCCCCGAATCTGCGAAGGCTTTTATACCGATATCACCGAACATAAGCAGTTGGAAGCTGCAGAACTGACAACACTTATGCTCGATACATCTCCGATTTGCTGTCAGTTATGGAGCAGGAATATGCAAACCATGGACTGCAACGAAGCCGCTATCAGGCTTTATGGATTTAAAAACAAGCAGGATTATATTGACAGGTTTTTATCGGAGTGTTCTCCGGAGTACCAGAACGATGGACAGCGATCGGATGAAAAAGCTTTAGTGCTTTTAAAAAAAGCATTTGAAGAGGGCCGCTGTGTTTTCGAGTGGACCCACCGGATGCCCAATGATGGTACACTTTTCCCGGCTGAAATCACTCTTGTCAGGGTAAGTTACATGGATGATTATGTTGTAGCCGGGTATACAAGAGATCTGCGTGAGCAGAAAAGGTTGATGGATGAGATCAATCAAAGTACAAGAGAGCTTGAATTCCAAAAAGCCACTCTCCAAATGATTATTGACTCTATTCCTGATATTGTTTTTTGTAAAGATTTAAATTTTAGATACTCAATGATAAACATCGCCTGTCTTGATTTTTTGGATGCCGATATGGATAGTATTATCGGAAAAGACGATTACGAATTAGGCTTTCCTGCTAAGGTGGCAGAAAAAATGATTTGGGCAGATAAAAAAATACTTGAAGGCGAAAGCACGGTCGTTTATAATGATTGGATTCCTTCTTTAACCGGTAATGAACGGCATTTAGAAACAATCAAAGCCCCTCTTGTACGAGAAGGAAAAATAGTCGGCATAGTAGGTATATCACACGATATAACCGAAAAAACGCAAATACAAAAACAGCTTGAACGCGAAACCATTTATTTAAACACCGTAAACAATGTGTCTGCCATTCTGCTGGAATCAGATACAGCAATGTTTGAGGACAACTTATCAAGGTCAATGAGTTTGTTGGCAAGAACGGTAAATGTTGACCGCGTATGTGTTTGGAAAAACTATACTTCAGAAGGCGAAGTATATACTACTTTGCTGTATGAATGGGCTAATGATGAAAAACTACGGCAGGCTAATTTATTTGCAGCAGGTTTCCAGTGCAAAGAAAATTTTCCTGAGTGGTTGGAAATACTGTCAAAAGGGAAATCTATAAACGGTCCGACTCACAGTATGACTCCGAAAGAAAAGGAACACTTAATCTCACGTGGGATAAAAACTGTCCTGATAATTCCGTTATTTTTTCAGGATTATTTTTGGGGAATTATCGGATTTGACGATTGCACTAATGAGCGTGAATTTTCAGAGAATGAAGAAATCATCCTGTACTCTGCCGGAAGGATGATCGCTAATTCAATCTTACGGAACAATATGGCACAGGCCATGCTGGAAAACCAAAAATCCCTTCAGGATATGATGGCCTCGCTGCCTGTAGGGATCAGAATAATGAGTCATGATGACGGGAGTTTGGTGTACGCGAATAAAGCATCAATGGACATCTTTGACTGTAAAGATTTTGAAAGAGATGTGGCAGGGCGCAGCGGGTTTGATTTTATGCCTGAGATACAGCCAAACGGAAGGACAACGGCGGAAATGGCTCTTGAGTTATTCCAAAAAGAAAATGTTCCCATGGAATTCCAATGCTTTAAGTTAGGCGGAGAACCGTTTACGGCCCGGATAACCTCCAGTAATATCAATTTTATGGGGAAGCCATCTTCCCTTGCCATTATTGAAGATGTAACCGAAGAAAAAAAATACCTGGCAATATTGACAAATGTATTAAACGGGCTGAATGAGATGATTTACGTCACCGATCCAAATACAGACAAAATTCTTTTTATGAACGAATTTATGAAGCGGCATTACGGAATTGAAGGAGACCGCACAGGGCAAATTTGCTACAAAGTCCTGCAAAAAGGACTCAATAAAAGATGTGATTTCTGTCCATGTCATCAGCTTGACAAGGATCCGGACAGGATTATCGAATGGGAGGAACATAATACATTAACCGGCCGCAACTATCATAATACCGATAGATATATTCTCTGGCCGGACGGGAAAAAGGTTCATTTACAGCATTCCATTGATATGACTGAAATAATTGCCGCAAAAGAAATGGCAGAACAGGCCAGCCGCGTTAAAAGTGACTTTCTTGCCAAGATGAGTCATGAGATACGAACTCCCATGAACGCCATCATAGGGATGACGGAGCTTGCATTGCGGACAGAGGAATTTGATACCGCCCGGGAACACATCCTGACAGTCAAACAATCAAGCGTTAACCTCCTGTCCATTATAAACGATATTCTGGATTTTTCCAAAATTGAAACAGGAAAACTGGAAATTGTCCCGGGTGATTATTTATTTTCATCATTGGTAAACGATGTAATCAGTATTATCAGAATGAGAGTTGTCGATTCGCAGGTTCGCTTCGTTGTTTACGTGGACAGTACCATACCAAACATCCTGATCGGAGATGAAATAAGGATACGCCAGATATTGCTTAATATTTTAGGGAATGCCGTAAAATTTACATCTAAAGGGTTTGTGTCATTTGCCGTACATGGAGAAAAAACCGGAGAAGACTCAATCACCCTTTTAGTAAAAGTTATGGACTCCGGTACCGGTATAAAACAGGAAGACCTGCCCAAACTGTTTAGCGAATATGTTCAGGTTAACACAGGAATAAATGTTAACATAGAAGGTACGGGGCTTGGACTGGCAATAGCGCAAAATCTGGTCAAGGCGATGGGCGGTGAAATTGATGTTTTCTCCGAGTACGGGAAAGGCAGTGTTTTTACGGTTAAACTTCCCCAAAGGATTCGTTCGGATAAACCGCTTGCGCGTGTGGAAAACCTCCATGAAAAAAGTGTTATTGTTTATGAGCGCCGTGAGTTATACGCCAATTCAATTACTGATGCCATGAGCAATCTTGGAGTAAGCTGTACGCTTGTTTTAGGCAGTTCTGAATTAATTGAAAAAATGACAGAAAAAGAATATGCATTCCTTTTCATTTCATTTAGTCTGTATAAAAAAAACAGAGATGTCATATCAAGACTCGGCTCAAAAACAAAAATTGTCGTGCTAACCGAATTTGGCCTAACAGTCCCCGAAAAAAACCTGAACATTCTTGCCATGCCGGTATATTCCATATCTATTGCCAATATCCTTAATGGTGTAACCGGCAACTTTTCCTACAATGAAAACAGCGAACTTGTTGCAGGGTTTACCGCACCTGATGCCAATGTCCTGATTGTCGATGACATCATTACGAACCTGAAAGTTGCCAGAGGTTTGCTGCTGCCGTATAAAATGCAGGTTGATATTTGTAAAAGCGGCATGATGGCGATAGAAGCGGTGCAAGCCAACCGTTACGATCTGGTGTTCATGGATCATTTAATGCCCGAGATGGACGGCATCGAAACAACAAGGCAGATTCGGTCGCTGAGCTCACCTGATGCGCAAGGTTATAAAGATTCTTATTATGCGAATCTGCCGATTGTCGCCCTGACTGCCAATGCCGTTTCCGGTACCAGGGAGATGTTTCTGGAAAATGGTTTTGACGACTTTTTATCAAAGCCGATAGATACCATTCAACTGAACGCCATCCTGGAAAGATGGATACCGAATGAAAAACAGTTGGGCGATAAGTGAAGAGGCAGGAAAAGGAAGGATACGCCTTATGAATGAAAAGAATGATTTACTGAGTGAATTGGAGCGGCTTATTGAAGCAAGCAAGGCAGGTGTTTTTGACATCATCTTAAATGCCGGTCATTTGTCCGATAAAGAGGCGGAAGCAGTCCGTATATTAAACGAAGTCTCCAAAAATTACCGGTTGGCAATGGAATACGATCTGATGAAATACAAGCTTGCATGCAGCGCACTGAACATTGCTCTGTGGGATACGGATATAACGGGTAAGGATCCGTATGACCCTAACCACAAGTTTTCCTGGTCGCAGGAATTTCGCCGTATGTTAGGCTTTACCGACGAGAACGATTTTCCGGACAAACTTTCTAGCTGGGGTGACCGGATCCACCCTGATGAAAAAGACAGGGTATTTGCAGCTGTGGCATCGCACCTAAACGACTATATTGGAAACACGCCGTATGATATTGAATGTACTCTTATGATGAAAGACGGGCATTACAGAAATTTCCGCACTTTTGGCACTTCACAGAGAGACAGTGACGGGGTCCCGCTCAGGGTCTCCGGCGCGCTTATGGACGTAACCGAAAAGAAACAACTGGAAGAAAAACTCAGGCGCCGTGAAAAAATGCTTAACGCTGTGAACCGTGCGGCAAATCTACTGCTCTCGGCGGAAGACGATGGGGCATCGATGGATCCGCTTCTGGAAGGCATGGATATTATTGGCCGCGCCGTTGATGTTGACTGTGTAGAGGTTTGGCAGAACGAAATGAAGAACGGCGAAATGTATGCTGTTCTGAAACATTACTGGCTCAGCGAAACCGCCCTGGAATTAAAGTCCGTTTCTCACGGCGCCAGCTTTCCCTACAGCGCCGCTCCGGGATGGGAAACAAAATTATCACAGGGAGAGTATATTCAGGGGCCGGTTTCCGATCTATCACAGGAAGAGCAGGACTTTTTAAGCGTTTTTAAAATAAAATCCGTGCTGGTTATACCGACATTTATTCAAAACCAATTTTGGGGTTTCTGCTGTTTTGACGACTGCCGCAACTCCCGTAACTTTACGGAAGATGAAGTTAACATTCTGCGTTCTGTATGTTATATGCTGGCAAGCGCATTAAACCGGCGCATTTTATCAGCGGATATTGCATATCGGGACAATTTGCTGCAGACACTTAATGATGCCGCGGCTTTCCTCCTCGATTCCGAAGCAGAATCTTTTGAAAGCACCTTGTTCTATAGCATGAAAATATTGGCCGAAGCAGTACGGGTTGACCGCATGTATATCTGGAAGAACCATGTAGTCGACGGACAGCTTTGCCACACTCAATTATTCGAATGGTCAGAAGGCGCCGAGCCGCAGCAAGGCAAGGACTTTACAATTGGCATGCCATACAGTGAAATAGACCCGGTATGGGAAAAATTCCTGTCTTGTGGGAATTGCATTAACGGAATGGTGTGTGATATGTCTCCAAAAGTACAGGCTTATTTAGCCTCGCAGGGTATTTTGTCAATATTGGTAGTGCCTATTATTATTAAAGATCAGTTTTGGGGGATCATCGGTTTTGATGATTGCACCGTCGGACGTTTCTTTTCCGAGAATGATGAAATAATCCTGCGTTCCGCCGGCCGGCTGTTTATTAATGCTCTTATCCGTAATGAAATGCATACAGAATTGATTTTTGCAAGAGAACAGGCGGAACAGGGCAGCCGGGCAAAAAGCGATTTCCTTGCAAAAATGAGCCATGAGATACGTACACCGATGAACGCCATCATTGGTATGGCGGAGCTTGCCCTGCGTGCAGATGATATTAACGCTGCCCGCGAACATATTATTACCGTCAAGCAGTCGGGCGGGAATCTTCTGTCAATTATTAACGACATTCTGGATTTTTCCAAAATCGAAACGGGAAAGCTGGAAATTGTTCCCGGTGATTATTTATTTTCATCCCTGATAAATGACATTATCAGCATTATCAGAATGAGGGTTCTTGATACGCTGGTACGCTTTGTTGTTAATATCGACGGCAATATACCAAATGCGCTGTTTGGTGATGAAATACGGATACGCCAGGTATTGCTTAATTTTTTAAGCAACGCCGTAAAATATACGGAAAAAGGATTTGTCTCATTTACCGTACGCGGCGAAAAAGCCGGTGAAGATACGATTAATCTTATCATGGAAGTGACGGATTCAGGCAGGGGAATTAAACCGGAAGATTTACCAAATCTGTTCGATGAGTATATGCAGGTTGATCTAAAGAAAAATAAAAACATTGAAGGCACCGGTTTAGGGCTTGCCATTGCGCAGAATATCATAAAGGCAATGGGCGGACAGATCAGCGTTCAATCAGAGTACGGAAAAGGAAGCACATTTACCGTAAAGCTGCCTCAAAAAGTACGTTCACCCGGGGCTTTGGCGCAAGTCGATAATCCGCATGAAAAAATCGTGCTTGTCTATGAAGGCCGGGAATTATACGCCAACTCCATTATGTATGCTGTAGACAGCCTGGGTGTAAGCTGTGAGCTTGTTTCCGGCGACACTGAATTATTTGAAAAATTTACAAGCCCGAAACAAGTATTTTTGTTCATTTCATTTGCACTGTATAAACAAAATTATGAAGCTTTGGTTCAGCTTGATTCAAATGTTAAAATAGCCGTACTTACCGATTTTGGCGAAACAATTCCCGATAAAAACCTCAATGTCCTTGCCATGCCGGTTTATACCATATCCATTGCCAATATCCTTAATGGCGTAACTGACAATTTTTCCTACACCGAAAACAATGAACTTGTTGCGGGATTTACCGCACCTGACGCAAGCCTCCTTATCGTAGATGATATCATTACGAACCTGAAAGTTGCCAGAGGCTTGCTGCTGCCGTATAAAATGCGGGTTGATATATGCAAGAGCGGGATGATGGCAATCGAAGCGGTAAAAGCAAACCGTTACGACATAGTGTTCATGGATCATTTAATGCCGGAGATGGACGGCATAGAAGCCACCGCCGCTATTCGTGCATGGGAAGCCTCCGGTTCCCGCCCATCGATCCCCATTATTGCCTTGACTGCCAACGCTATTTCCGGCATGAGGGAAATGTTCCTGGAAAACGGCTTTAACGATTTTTTATCGAAACCAATAGACACTTTTAAACTAAATGCCATTCTGGAAAACTGGATACCCGGAGAAAAACGGCAAATAAGAGAACCAAATGAAGTTTAATAAACCACTGTTTATATTTTTATTATTTATTTTTCTGACAGGCAGCTTTTCAAGCTGCTTTACGGAAACACAGAATCTGCCTTATGATATTAATTCAATACAGTCCTACCGTGACATTCCGGGCGTAACAAATGATGAAATAACAGCGATAGAAACACTCAAAGCCAACAGGGAAAGTTTTTCCTACGGAAGCCTTCCCACAACCGAGGCATTTATTCTGCCCGACGGTTCACATGCAGGATTTACAACCATGTTTTGTGAACTGCTTTCAGGCCTTTTCGGCATTCCCTTTGTCCAGGAAATTAATTATTGGGATATCATAAAAAGCGGGATCGACGGAAGAGCGATTGATTTTACGGGTGAACTGACTCCAACGTCCGAACGGAAGTTGTTTTATTTTATGACCCACCCCATCACAGAACGCCTGTTGAGTATTTTCACATACGGCGATGCCATTACCATAAGAACGGAAAATGATGTTAACGGCCTTAAAATAGGTTTCTTTGAAGGAACAATTACCGCTCAATCCATTCTTGACATGTATCCTTCACTGAACTTTGAAATTGTGGATATACGAAACCACCAGGAAATGATTGAAAAACTGGAGTCGGGTGTTATTGATGGATTTATTAGTGAAGAGGTAGATACGCATTACTACAGCGATCATCAATTAATTAATTCATATGGTATTTTTCCGCTTGTTCATATTCCGGTTTCGCTTACTACCGCAAACCCGGAACTTGAACCGATTATATCTGTTGTAAATAAGTACATAGTTACCGGGGGTAACCGTAAACTGTATGAATTATACAATGCGGGTAAAAAAGTGTATTCGGGATTTTATTTTGATAAATCGCTGTCCGATGGAGAAAGGGCATATTTAGCCAATATGAAAGCAAGGAGCGCAAAGGTTCCTGTTGTTTTGGAATCAGTCAATTACCCGGTCAGCTTTTTTAATAAAAGTGAAAATGAATTCCAGGGCGCTGTAGTTGCGGTTTTAGCGGAAATAAGCAATCTAACCGGTATTGAATTTGAGATTGTAAACAGCATAGACATGTCCTGGACCGAGATGCTGGAAATGCTCATTACAGGCAAAGCAGCTTTGATATCGGAATTATTAATGACAGAAGGACGAAAAGGGCAATTTCTATGGTCTGAAACGCCGTTTTTTTCATCGCCTTATGCATTTATTTCAAAATCAGATTATCCTTATCTTGAATTGTTTCAGACAGTCTGGGTGTCAGTGGGTGCCATCAGAGGGTCTGCTTACGAAGAAATGTATAATTTGTGGTTCCCCAACAACACGAATCTCCTGCTTTACGATAATCGCGACGAAATGCTGGATGCTCTTGAGAGAGGAGAGGTCAATCTTGTTTTATCATCGGAAAATCTTCTTCTTTATCAATCGAACTACCGGGAAAATTTTGAATATAAAGTTAATTATTCATTTTCCGTTTATACTTATTCTTATTTCGGATTTAATGTAAATGAAGAAGTGCTGTGCTCCATTGTCAGCAAAGCAATGGATTTTATTGATATCGGCAGGATCTCAAAAGAATGGACAGACCGGACTTTTGATTATTCAAGGAAACTAACCGAAGAACGTTCGTTTTATTTATCTGTAGCCGCTGCCGGAGTTTTGTTGGCTTTGATTTTCCTGCTGATTTTACACTTAAAAAACACCCAAAAAAGAAGAACCATCATGCGGCAGAATAATTTGCTGACAGATGCAGAGGAGCAAACAAAGCGAATGATGGCAAGTATAGAGCGGCGGAATATCTATTTAAATACGATAAATGAAATTTCCGCCACTCTGCTTGATCCCGATATTGAAAAATTTGACGACAATTTATTCTATGCCCTGAATTTACTGGCTAGAGTTATAGATGTTGACCGTGTATACATCTGGAAAAATTATATCGAAAACGGCCTCTTGCACTGTACGCAGGTTTTTGAATGGTCGGGAAGCAAACAACCGCAGAACGAAAAAAGAATTACAGATATAGAGTATAAATATTCCCTGCCAAGATGGGAAGAACATCTTTCACAGGGACACAGCATTAACAGCATTGTCCGTGATCTGCCCTCAGATGAACAGGCAATTTTATCTTCCCTGGGTACCCTTTCAATACTGGTAATACCGGTGTTTTTTCAGGATGAATTTTGGGGATTCATTGGCATTGATGATTTCCGCAAAGAACGACTATTTACCACGAATGAAGAAATGCTCCTGAAATCTGCCAGCAGGCTGATCAACAATGCACTGCTTCGTCAGGATACGGCGCGAAATTTGCAATCTGTCCTTGAAAAAGCCCAGGACGCAAACCGCGCAAAAAGCGAATTTCTTGCAAAAATGAGTCATGAAATACGTACGCCCATGAATGCAATTATTGGCATGACAGAACTTGCCCTGCGTTCGGATGATTTGAACACTGCCCGTGAGCATATTATTACCGTAAAGCAGTCGAGCGGTAATCTTTTATCCATTATCAACGATATTTTGGATTTTAGTAAAGTCGAGACAGGGAAGCTGGAATTTGCTCAGGAGCGATATTCATTTTCATCATTAATTAACGATGTTATCAGTATAATCAGGATGAAAGTAATTGATTCACAGATAAATTTTATTGTTAATGTTGACAGAAAAATCCCAAACGATTTATTTGGAGACGAAATAAGGATTCGTCAGATACTGCTTAATATTTTAGGCAACGCTGTAAAATATACGGAAAAGGGCTTTGTATCTTTTACCATAAGCAGTGAAAATACCGATGAAGACCCCATTAGGCTCATCATTACTGTCAGAGACACAGGTATTGGCATTAAACATGATAACTTGCAAAAATTGTTTGTCGAATATATGCAATTTGACATGGGAAAAAACAGAAATGTTGAAGGGACGGGGCTTGGTTTAGCCATTACAAAAAACCTTGTAGAAGCAATGGGAGGAGAGATTGAAGTTAGTTCTGAGTACGGCAAAGGCAGCACATTTACCGTTAAGCTTCCGCAATATATTTTATCTGACAAGCCTCTGGCTTCTATTGTTAATCCCCATGAAAAAAGAGTTCTTGTTTATGAGCAGCGGGAATTATATGTCAATTCCCTCATGAATGCCATGGATAATCTTGGTGTCAGCTGTACACTGGTCACCGGTGATTCTGATTTACTTGAAAAAATGGCAACTGCAGAGTATATGTTTCTTTTTATTTCGTATGCACTATATAAAAAGAACAAGGATGCCATTAATATCGAATCAAATACCAAAATAACAGTGCTGGCCGATTTTGGCGAAACTGTCCCCGATAAAAGCCTGAACATTCTTGCTATGCCGGTTTATTCAATATCCATTGCCAATATCATCAACGGTACATCCGACGTTTTTTCATACAGCTATAAAAACGATCTCATTGTTGGATTTACCGCTCCCGAGGCTGCTGTTCTCATTGTTGATGACATCATTGCGAATTTAAAAGTTGCCCAGGGTTTGCTGCAACCGTACAAAATGCGGGTTGATATATGCAAAAGCGGGATAATGGCAATAGAAGCGGTACAGGCAAACCGGTATGATCTGATATTTATGGATCATTTAATGCCTGAGATGGACGGCATTGAAACCGCCGGACAAATAAGGGAGCTTGGCACGTCCGGCACACCGGACATGCCGGATTTTCCGGGCGGTGATGAATATCCATATTATACTAATGTACCTATCATCGCATTGACTGCCAACGCCATTTCCGGCACCCGTGAAATGTTTTTAGAAAATGGTTTTAATGATTTTTTATCAAAACCAATAGACACGATCCAGTTAAATTCCATTCTGGAAAAGTGGATACCAAAAGAAAAACGGAAAAATTTCCGCCGCGAATAATACGTTTATTTTAATCGCTTGTAAGCTTTGATCTCCTGCTGAAGCCGTAAAGCAAGTTCTGTTATGGGTACACGTACTTGTTCCATGGAATCGCGGAAACGCAGGGTAACGGTGCTGTCTTCCTTTGACTGGTAGTCAACGGTTACGCAGAAAGGAGTACCCGCCTCGTCCTGCCGGCGGTAACGCCGTCCTATGGCTCCGGCCTGATCATAATCAACAGCAAAATCTTCTTTAAGCTCGCTGCGTATATCCTGAGCCATTTCCGCAAGGCCGTCTTTTTTCATCAAGGGCAGAACAGCGACGGTAATGGGAGCAAGTTTGGGATGGAAACGCAGTACGGTCCGCCAATCGTCTGCCGAACCTTCGGAACTGCCGGAATTTTTTTCAGGCGTAACCTGTTCCTCGTCATAGGCATCGCAGAGTAACATCAACACATTGCGGGTAAGCCCCGCCGATGTTTCGACAATGTAGGGAATATAGCGTTCATTGCTGTTGTCCTGGTCGATGTACTGCATGTCCTTGCCGGAATATTGGGTATGACGGCTTAAATCGTAGTCCGTGCGGTTATGTATACCTTCCAGCTCGCGCCAGCCCATGGGGAACAGGTATTGAATGTCATAAGCATCTTTAGCGTAATGGGCGAGTTCGTCCGGCCCGTGCTGGTGCCAGCGGAGGTGATCCATTTTAACACCCATCTTCCCGTAGTATGCCCAGCGCCGTTTTTTCCATTCTTCGAACCATGTGTCATCGGTGCCGGGTTTTACAAAAAACTGCATTTCCATCTGTTCAAATTCACAGGTGCGGAAAATAAAATTTTTGGTAACAATCTCGTTGCGGAAAGCCTTGCCGATCTGGGCAATGCCGAAGGGAATTTTCATTCGGCTTGACTGGATGATGTTTTTGTAATTGACATAAATTCCCTGGGCGGTTTCCGGCCGCAGGTAGATGATGCTGGCAGTGTCCTCCGCAGCCCCGATGTGCGTTTGAAACATTAAATTGAATTTGCGGATATCTGTCAGCTCGCCGCCGCATTCAGGGCATTTTTTTGCCGCCAGTTCCGCTTCCGGTATCATGTCCGAGCGGAAACGCGTCTTGCATTTTTTGCAGTCAACGAGCGGATCGGTAAAATTCTCTACATGGCCCGATGCCTCCCAGGTACGGGGGTGCATGAGAATTGCCGAATCAAGCCCCACGATGTCGTCATGGAACTGGGTCATTTCCTTCCACCATGTTGCTGCAATGCGGTTTTTTAGTTCTATCCCCAATGGCCCATAATCCCAGGCCCCGCTCTGCCCGCCGTAAATCTCTGAAGATTGAAACACAAAACCCCGCCGCTTTGCCAGCGACGTGATTTTTTCCATAGTTGCTTTCCCTGTGTATTCTGATTGTTCTGCCATGGAGGTATTTTAGCGAAAAAAAGGAATTTTGGGAAGTGGCATTCAGCGGCAGAATGTTAATCAGGGGTTTTTGCAAGACATCTGGCAATTTTTTCCCGTAATTTCCTGGGGTTGAAAGGTTTCATTATATAACCGTTGACTCCAAGATTGTATGCTTCTTTCAAGTTCTCTTCCGAACCTTCGGACGTTAGAAAAATTATGGGCGTTTCCTTAAAATCAGGATATTCCCGTATTTCCTTGACAAGCTCAAACCCGTTTTTTCCGGGCATATTAAAGTCAAGAAGGATTAAATCAGGCATTAAACTCCGGATTATACTTTGTAGTTTCTCCGGTTTTTGCAATGTATGAACTTTATAATGGCTGTGCAACGTAAAATGAATGGATCGTAACATTGAAGGGGAGTCATCAATGGCAAGAATGGCTTGCTTGCTGACGTTTTTATCATTATCTATGTACAATTCCTGCTGACCTTCTATTCTATGTATATGCTTCGTGATACATGTGAGCAGGGATTTTGGCGTATATGGTTTTGTCACATGATCGGCTGCGCCAAGGCTAATCCCTTTGATAATGCTGTCTTCGTCGTCTTTACCAGACAGGAAGATCACCGGAATACCCGAATAACGTTCATCAGCCTTAAGTATTTGTATGGCTTCATAACCGTTTATATCAGGCATATTAATATCCAGCAATATTAAATCCGGCATAACTTTGTCCAGAAGCATGAACATCTTGTTAGCGGAATTAAGGGTAAAAACAGTATAGTAATCCTTAAGAAACTGTTTTGTCCTTACAAGACTAAAATCTACATCGTCAACCAAAAAAATTTTTTGCCGTTCATCATTTGCGCCCATAATATCCCCCTATTTTATGTATCCGGAAAGCTTTTCGGTAATGCTTTCAAATTCCACCCCGTCAGCTTGCTTCCGCAGCCAGGCCGAAAGGCCGCCATCGGTTTCATATTCAAAGCGTTCTATCTCTGCCATAACCGCATCTACCCCATCCATGTCAAAATTTTCACAATGGTCATGAAGTTTTTGCAGCAGTTCCCTGTCTATCCTGTCCTTTCTCGGTTTGGCGTTTTGCGCGTCAGCGGCGGACAGCATGTTCTCTATATCATAGATGAGTTTCCTGACATTTTCAATGAACGCAGGGTTTTCTTTTTCTATAAAGCCCAAATTTTTCGCCCGGGCCGCTTCTTCAAGTTCACGCGCTTTTTCCCCGATTTGAACGGCAAATATGTCCAGACTTGTTCCCTTAATGCTGTGAACAGCCCGCTGGTATTCAATCAATGTTTCGGCACTGACATTTTCCAGCATGTCAAAGAAGGATCGAATACTGGTTGTATATGCATGCAGGACTTTCATATATATTTCCATATCACCGCTAAATTTTTCTAATCCTTGCGGAATGTCAATTCCGGGAATGCTCATTCCGGTAGATTCATCATGCATTACCGCCGTTGAATCCGGTGCGCTGACCATTTGACGGCTGCGTGCAGATTCAAGGACTTCCGGGTGCTGTTTGTCACGGATCAGTTTATTCAGGATACTGTTCAATTGGCGCAGGTCTATCGGTTTGGAGATAAAGTTGTCAAACCCATTCTGCAAAAATAAATCCGATTGCCCTGACACTGCATTTGCCGTCAGCGCGACGATGGGTGCCGTATACCCCAATCTGCGGATAATTTTTGTTGTCTCCATGCCGTCCATTCCCGGCATCATGTGGTCCATGAACACGATGTCGTACTTATTGCCGTCTTTGATTTTGTTAATGGCATCATACCCGTTCATGACAGTTTCGATGTTCAGTTTGTAGGGTTTCAAAAGACCCTCAGCGACAAACAGGTTTGCTTCAACATCGTCAACAACCAAAACTTTTCCGTATGGCATCGGATCGCGTTCAATATGGCCTCTTTTATTTAATTTTACATTATTAACACGGAACAGTTGTAAACTTGTCGCCACCTCTTTGCCGAGGATTTCTGAATCTACCGTGCCCTGCCGCAGATTTACGGAAAAGAGCGATCCTTCGCCCGGTGTACTCTCTACAGTAATTGTACCGTGCATAAGGGTAATAAGGCGCTGCGTAATGGATAAGCCCAGGCCGGTGCCTTCAACGGTGCGGTTGGATTCCTCGTTAAACCGGGAATATTCATCAAATAATTTTTCCACTTGTCCGGAAGTCATGCCGCGGCCGGTATCCCGTATGCTGATGTTAAGCATGATTTCACCGTCTTGCCCGTCTTTGCCCGGCTTGTCTGTGACAGGATTTGAGAACACCGACAGGACGACCTTTCCGGAATCGGTATATTTGAATGCGTTGCTTAATAAATTGTTCAAAACCTGCTTTATGCGAATCTCGTCGCCAATCAATTTTGCCGGAATATTTTCATCAACCATTACCTCAAAATCGATGGATTTGTCACCAATCCGCATCAGGTTCAGGTGGATAGAATCGTTAATCAGGCTTGCAACAAAATACTGATAGGGCTTGATATCCAGTTTCCCCGCTTCTATTTTTGAGAAGTCAAGAATGTCGTTAATGATACCCATGAGCATATCGCTGGAGTTATAAATTTTACTCAGCCCTTCCCCAACCTCTTCCGGAAGAGATTCGTTTTGCATCAATATTTCGGTTACACCGAGAATCGTGTTCATCGGCGTGCGTATTTCGTGGCTCATGTTGGCAAGAAAAGAAGATTTTGATTTGTTTGCGGCATGTGCGGCTTCTGTCGCAATTTCAAGTTCGGCTGTCCGTTTCTTTACCAGGCTGTCAAGTTTTTTTCCGGCGTTGCGGCTTCTTATAAAAAGAAAAGTTATCAGAGTAAGTACCATAAATGAAAGAATCATTGCGCCTATCAACCAGGGGCGCTGGGCCGCAAGAATCTGTGCCTGATAATCATACGTTTTTGTCAGCCATTGGGTTACATACCTATCGGTATCAATAAGCGAAAACGCCTTATCCATGACAGACCGGAGAACGGTTTGCTCCCTGTTAAAAGCTAACGAGGATTTATATGAATGGTTAAACAGATAATTTACTTTATAACCGGAGAATTCATAATAATTGGCATACCAGAGTAATTTACTTGTGGCTGCCATCACCAAGTCCGTATCGCCAAGCTCCAACGCCAAAAATGCATCGTCCGAGTTGTCATACTCCTTCGCATTGACGGCTTCCGGGAACCATCTGTTAAACATTTCGGTGTGAGCGGTGTTTTTTATCAGGGCTACCCGGGCATACGGTATATCATTGATGCTCACATTCGGAAAATTCTCTTTGGACAAAAGCGCGAATTGGTCTTCCATGTATTTATAATCCGCCCATAAAAAGTACGGTTGCCGGGCGGGTGTAAAAACCAGGTCGGAAAAAACGTATGCCTGCCCATCAGAAAGCAATGCTATCAGATCGGCCATTTCGGTACGTTCATCGTTAATTATTCTGAACGTAAACCCGGTGAGCTTTTCTGCTTCGCGCAGTAAGTTTATGGTGATACCGTCCCATCTCTTTTCGTGTGTATCGTAAAATGCGATGGGATAGTTGAAATATTGAATCGCCAGCGGTACGGAATCCGTATTTTGCAGATATGTTTTTTCTTCCTCGTTCAGGCTTAATGAAAATTTATACTTTTTGAATTCGTCGTCTCCCCGGTGGTACAGATCTATCAAATGCGGCATGGCTCCGTTTTGCTGCGCCTTTGTTACAGCCGAAATTACGGGAGCATAAGCCGGATTTGCCGCCGCCATGGATACAGAACTGAAAACAAGCGGAGTAAAGTCTTCGGCAACAATATCGTTGAAATGTGCAAAAGCGCCTTCTGTTATGTTTAAATCTATAAATGCATCAGCATATATGTCTATTAACATTTGATAAGCGCTGTCATAATCACCTGCAAAAACAGTCTCGTAAGCGCCGGGAGTCGTCAGATATGGGGAAACATCTTCAAAGACGTCAGAACCCTCCAGAAATACATAACGCAAGGGGCGGGACATAGCTATATCATCCAGGGATTCGCTGTTTTCAATGCGCATGATTCTAACAGCGCGCTGTGCGATTAAATCGGTATAAAAATAGCTCTCAAATCTGTTTTTTCCGGCAGATAAACCGGTAAAATCAATTTCTCCTGTCTCCAGCAAGGCCGGTAAATCACTCCAGTCAAATACCTTCGGCTGAAATGTAATCCCAAAGAATCCGGTTAACCAATCGCAAAGCAGAGGGACAAACCCGCTGATTTCTCCGTCTTCTCCAAAGAATGCTTCGGTACTCAAAGGCATCCCGTAAATTAAAGAGACTCCCTGATTTTTAATCGCTTCAATCCCGGCTGTCTCTTGTGCGGTTATGCCGGGAATGTCACGATATGTGGCATATCTCATTAAAATGTCCGAAGTTCCGGACTGTTCTTCACATCCCCAAAAAAAGAAGCAAAATAAAATTAATATTATGTTAATTAACCGTTTGCTTTCAGGTGCCATTAATTCTCATCCTTATTTTATGTAACCGGCAAGCTTTTCGGCAATACCGTCAAATTCCACCCCGTTAACATGTTCCCGAAGCCAGGCTGAAAGGCCGCCGTCTGCTTCATATTGAAAGCGTTCTATCTCCGCCATTACGCCATCCACCCCGTCCATGTCGTAGGTTTCACAAAAGGCATGGAGTTTTTGCAGCAGCTCCCTGTCTATTTTGTCCTTTTTTGGTTTAACGTTTTGAGCATCGGCGGCGGACAGCATGTCCTCTATATCAGAGATGAGTTTTCTGACATTTTCAATGAATGCCGGGTTTTCTTTTTCTATAAATCCCAGATCTTTTATCCGGGCCGCTTCTTCAAGTTCACGTGCTTTTTCACCGACCGGAACGGCAAATATGTCCAGGCTTGTTCCCTTGATGCTGTGAACAGCCCGCTGGTATTCAATCAAAGATTCGGTGCCGGCATGTTCCAGCACGTCAAACATGGGGCGGACGCTTGTTGTGTATGAACGCAGGACTTTCACATATATTTCCATATCTCCGTCAAATTTTTCCAATCCTTTTGAAATGTCCATTCCGGAAATAAATAATCCGGTATTTTCTTTTTTCGCGCCGGGGGGATTTTTTTCTGTTACTGCCCCCGAATCCGGTGTGTCCGCCGTTTGCTTTTGGGCTGCTGCAAGGACTTCCGGGGGTTGTTTGTCGCGTACCAGTTTGCTCAGGACGGTGTTCAGCTGACGTATGTCTATGGGTTTGGATATAAAACTGTCAAAACCGTTTTCCATAAACAAGTCTGCCTGTCCCGCTACCGCATTCGCTGTAAGCGCGACAACGGGTGCCGTATATCCCAATTTGCGCAGCTGTTTTGTTGTCTCCATGCCGTCTATTCCCGGCATCATGTGGTCCATGAACACGATGTCATACTCATTTCCGTCTTTAATTTTATCAATGGCGGCATACCCGCTCATGACGGTTTCAACATTCAGTTTGTAGGGCTTCAAAAGGCCCTCGGCGACATACAGGTTCGCTTCCACGTCGTCTACAACCAGAACTTTTCCGTAGGGCATCAGATCGCGTGTAAACTGACCTCTTTTATTATATTTCATATCATCCATGCGGAACTGCTGCAAATTTTCCTTCAGTTCTCTGCCAAGGATTTCGGTGTCTACCGTGCTTTGCGGCAGCAGTACGGTAAACAGTGTCCCTGTCCCCGGTTTACTTTCCACAGTGATTTTTCCGTTCATAAGGCTTACCAAACGCCTTGTAATGGAAAGACCGAGCCCCGTGCCTTCTATTGTGCGGCCTGATTGCTGATTAAAACGGGAGTATTCATCAAATAATTTTTCCACCTGATCGGATGTCATGCCATGACCGGTGTCCTGAACGCTTAAAACAAGTGTAATCCCGCCGTCGCAATGCTGCTCATCAATGATGGGCTCAGAATATACCGATAATATAACCGTTCCGGTGTCGGTATATTTAAAAGCGTTGCTTAATAAATTGTTCAGGATTTGCTTGATGCGAAGCTCGTCGCCTATTAGTTTCGCCGGGATATTTTCATCAATTTTAATCTTAAAATCAATGGGTTTTCCCTCAATCTTCATCACATTAAGCTGTGCCGAGTCATTTATAAGACTTGCGACTCTGTATTCAGCGGGAATGATATCAAGTTTACCTGCCTCTATTTTGGAAAAATCAAGTATGTCGTTGATAATACCCAGAAGTAAATTGCATGCGCTGTATATCTTGCCTAAACCTTCTTTCGTTTTTGCGGGGAGAGATTCATTCTCCATCATAATTTCAGTGATGCCCAGAATTGCGTTCATGGGAGTACGTATTTCGTGGCTCATGTTGGCCAGGAATGCTGATTTTGCACGGCTGGTCATTTCGGATTCGGCTTGCTGTTTAGCCAGTTGCTGTACAGTTGTAATATCCTGGAGGATTTCGATGAACCCTGCAAACTCCCCGTCCATACCTTTAAGAATTTCAACATCAGTCTGATAGGATGAATCCTCATGGTTAAAAAAGCTGCGCTTAACCCCGCGTTTGGCGCAGGCTATACTGCAGTCATCGGTATTACATATACTGATGTTCAGATTGCTGCAGGGTTTACCGTACATATCTTCAGACCTTTTCCCTAAAAAATCTTCGATCGCTTTATTGACAAATGTCCAGTTCATATTCGCATCGATGACAGAAATGGGCAGAGGTATGGCATCGAGGACAGATTTATACCAATGGGCATCCGCTTCAATCTTTGCCATTGCTTCCATCATCCCTGTTTCCATTTGCCTTTTTGTTGTTATATCTATCAGCGCGCCGGCTGTTCTGAGAGGAACGCCCGCATTATCTCTGAACGTGGTTCCCAAAGCATGGAAATGCCGGTATTCGCCGTTTTTTACCATGATGCGGTTTTCAACATTATACGGTGTTTGCCCGGTGCGGTCATTTAAATGCGCCGCAAAAGCGTTAAGAGTCCTCTCTTTGTCCTCAGGGTGCAGCCGGTCGCTCCAGCTGTGCAGCAGGTTGGGGAAATCGTTCTCATCAGTAAAACCAAGCATCTGACGGAATTCCGGTGACCACGTAAAAGTATTTGTGGGGTTTACCGGGTCTTTGCTTACAACATCCATATCCCACAGAGCAATGTTCAGCGCGTCATTTGAAAGCTTATATTTCATAATGTCGTATTCATTTGAGCGGAACTGTTCAATAAGCCGTATTTGATTCTTGATCCTTAATTTGACTATTGCGGAGGAAAAAGGCTTCGTTATATAATCCGAAACTCCCAGACTTAGTCCTTTTTCTTCGGAAACATGGTCGCTTAATCCTGTGACGAAAATAACCGGAATGTTTCGCGTTTTTTCGGATGCTTTAAGCGCGGTAAGTACTTCGTATCCGTCCATTTCCGGCATGATAATATCAAGAAGGATAATATCGGGTAAAAATTTTTTAGCTGATTCAACGGCAATTGCTCCGCCATTCGCAGCATAAATGAGATATTCCGGTTGTAGTATATGGGTAAGCGCAATCAGGTTCGATGCTTCATCATCTGCAATGAGAACGCTGTTTTTTCTGGTTTCATCCATGGCTGATTCCTCCGGCAAGCTTTTCGGCAATGCTTTCAAATTCCACTCCGTCAACATTTTCCCGCAGCCAGGCCGAAAGGCCGCCGTCGGTTTCATATTGAAAGCGTTCTATCTCCGCCATCACCGCATCTACTCCGTCCATGTCGTAGGTTTCACAAAAATCATGGAGTTTTTGCAGCAGTTCCCTGTCTATCCTGTCCTTTTTCGGTTTTATGTTTTGCGAATCAGCAGCGGACAGCATGTCCTCTATATCAGAGATGAGTTTTCTGACATTTTCAATAAATGCCGGGTTTTCTTTTTCTATAAAGCCCAGATCTTTTACCCGGGCTGTTTCTTCAAGTTCCCGTGCTTTTTCCCCAACCGGGACGGCAAATATATCCAGGCTTGTTCCTTTGATGCTATGAACAGCCCGCTGGTATTCTGCCAATGTTCCATTGGCCAGTGTTTTTTCACTGACATTTTCCAGCAGGTCAAACATGGAACGGATACTGCTTGCATATGAACGCAGAACTTTCAGGTATGTTTCGGTATCACCGTCAAATTTTTTTAACCCACTCGAAATGTCCAGCCCGGCAATAGCCGTATTTTTTATAAGCGCAGCCAAATCCCGGCCCGGAGTAAAACCTGCTGCGTATGAAGCAATCACTTCCTCAGCTTCGCCGAATTCGCCGTTCAATATATGCCCTGCAATACGGTCCAGCGCTTCCTGTAAAGACGGGTTGATCTGCCGCTGCCCGCCGCTGCGTATGTCCTTTCTGCTCTTTTCATTACGGGCAGTTTCAATGACTTCCGGGGGCTGTTTGTCGCGTACCAGTTTATTCAGGACTGTGTCCAGCTGGCGTATGTCTATAGGTTTTGAAATAAAGTTGTCAAAACCGTTTTGCATAAAAATGTCCGCCTGCCCCGCCACTGCATTTGCAGTCAGTGCAACAACAGGCGCCGTATATCCCAGTTCGCGCAGCTGCTTTGTTGTCTCCATGCCGTCTATCTCCGGCATCATGTGGTCCATAAATACGATATCGTACACATTACCGTCTTTAATTTTATCAATGGCAGCATGCCCGCTTATGACAGTCTCTATGTTCAGCATGTACGGTTTCAAAAGACCTTCGGCGACATACAGGTTTGCTTCCACATCGTCAACAACCAACACTTTTCCGTAAGGCATTGGATCCCTGTCAATCTGACCTCTTTTAGTAAACCTTAAATCATTAACCTGGAATTGCTGCAGGCCTGCCGCCAGCTCTCTGCCGAGAATTTCAGAATCTACCATCCCCTGCCGCAGACTTACCGAAAAAATTGAGCCAACACCCGGCTTGCTCTCTACATGAATTTTACCGTGCATAAGATTAATAAGACGCTGCGTAATGGACAAGCCAAGTCCCGTACCTTCGATGGTGCGGTTTGATTCTTCATTGAAACGGGAGTATTCATCAAACAGTTTTTCCACTTGCTCAAGTGTCATGCCGTGACCAGTGTCCCGTACGCTGATATTAAGCATAACTTCGTCATTTTCGGATGTGTCTTTAACGGTGTGGGAATACACCGAAAGTATAACCTTGCCGGCTTCGGTATATTTGAATGCATTACTTAACAAATTGTTCAAAATCTGTTTTATGCGAAGTTCATCGCCGATTAATTTTGCCGGAATATTATCGTCAACCATTACTTCAAATTCAATGGGCTTGTCGCCGATTCGCATCATGTTCAGGTGTATGGAATCATTGATGAGGCTGGCAACATAATATTCTGCCGGTATAATATCCAGTTTGCCTGCCTCAATTTTAGAAAAATCCAGGATATCATTGATGATGCCCATGAGCATATCACAGGAATTGTAAATTTTTCCCAGCCCTTCCCCGATTTCTTCCGCAAGCGATTCGTTTTGCATTATTATTTCGGTTACGCCCATAATAGTGTTCATCGGCGTACGGATTTCATGGCTCATGTTGGCAAGGAATGATGACTTGGACTTATTTGCGGCATTCGCCTCTTCTGTCGCTATTTCCAGTTCCGCTGTCCGTTTTTTTACCAACATATCCAGCTGCTTTCCGGCGCTGCGGCTTCGTACAAAAAGAACAGACACAAGGGAAAGCACCACTAAAGACAGAACGACAGCCCCTATCAGCCAGGGACGCTGTGCCTGTAAAATTTTTGCCTGATAATCGAATGTTCTGCTTGCCCACTGAGCGGATATACCCCGTACATCAATCAGGTTAAGCGCTTTGTCAATGATGGAGCACAGGATTGTTTGCTCAAAATTAAAACCAATAAATGATTCTGCGGTGTGAACAAAAATGAGGTTGGCTTTGTATCCTGATAGCTCATGGTAGTTTGTAAGTGAGAGGAGCCGTCCCTGGCTTGAAATAACCATATCAACTTCGCCCCTGTCCAATCCCAGAAAAGACTCGCTTTCACTTTCATAATCAACGGAATTAGGATGCAATGGGAACCATGCATAAAACATTTCTGCATACGCAGTTCCCATTGGTACACCCACTCTCACGTTTAAAACTTCATTAATATTGACATTGGGGGTATCCGCTTTGGATAAAAGCGTATAGTTATCTATCATAATCGGAGTCGAAGACCACAGAAACCGTCCCACCCGTGCTTCCGACGGCAAAAGTTCGGAAATAAAGTACGCATCCCCCGCTTCAAGCATGAGCAGCAAGTCAGACCAGAGGGTATGTTGATCGTTAACCATCTCAAATTGCATCCCGGTTAATTCTGTCAATTCATCGATTATATCAAAGTATATGCCCTGCCATTCCCTGTCATGACGGTTAAAAAAACTTATCGGATAATTGTAATACTCCGCTGCATAAGGTATCACCGGGCTTGAGCGAATGAATTCCCGTTCTTCTTCGTTAAGCCTGATATACAGCCTGTTCCGCCGGTGCTCCTGCCTGCCGCGCTCATACAGTTCCGCCAGATAATTGACGCTGCCATTTTGCATCGCTTTTTGCACAACCGAAATGATGGGTTTAAGCAAAGGGTTTTGTGTTGACAGGGAAACGGGTATCCCGATAACCGGGATGAAATCGCCGGAAACGACATCATCGTACATATCAAAAATCGTTTCCATGCTGCTGTCATCAAAAAAGGCATCCGCCAGTCCGTTTATGAGTACACTGTATGCTTCTTCATAAGTATCAACAAAAACAGTGTCAAAGCGGTATTGGGTATGTCTGTCTATTATGTCTCCGGTAATGGAACCGTCAAAAAAAGCATAGCGGGGAGTGTGTAAAGCGACAATATTTTGAAGCGGCGCGCTGCCCTCCATTCGTACATATTTTATTGAACGTCTGGCTATTGGATCGGTCATGAAGTATGTTTGTCTGCGTTCATCATTTGCGGTCAGCTCCCCGGTAAAATCAACCTCCCCGCTTGCAAGTCCTGAAATAAGCTCACCCCACTCATAGAGTACCGGTTCAAAGCGGATTTCGAACAAGTCTGTCAACCATTCGCACAGCAATGCGGAAAAGCCGCGGATTTCTCCAAATTCTTCAAAAGCTTCGGTGCTTGGATTCATGCCGTATACAAATGAGTCGATTCGCCCCTGTAGTTCTTCAATTGCCCGGATTTCATCTTCCGTGACATCGGGAATATTCCTGAAAGTAAGCTGGTTCATTGATACATGAGGCTGGCTCCCTGAAGCCGCTCTCCCGTTACCTGCTGCTGAACTCTGGAAATTTCCGCATCCTGTGATGATTATTAGAAAAAAGGCAGTAATGTAAATATTGCAAATTGGTATTTTTTTCATATTTTAATCCATTTTTCCTTAAATGTGCCAGTTAGTCAAGGGTAGGAAATTTGGCTGTGTATCGGTTGATTTGACTTTTTTTGCTTTTTTTAGTTAAATGTTTCAAGTGAAACATTTTTTTGCAATAAACCCCCATTCTTTTCGTACCCCGGAGAGTTTGCAGAAAATCATAGAAGATGTAAATAATTCATTTTCGGGCGCACAAAGCATTGATTATGAAATCTATCTGTCCCGCTATCCCCGAGACGCTATAGCGGCAGTACATCGGTATATTTCGAATTGCCCAGGTGATGAAATTGTCCGTATTTACGCTGTAGGCGGAGACGGCATACTTTTTGACTGTCTGAACGGCATGGTGGATTTTCCCAATGCCGAGCTGACAAGCGTGCCTTACGGAAATGATAACGATTTTATTCGTGTCTTTGGAGATAATGTTTACGATCGGTTCCGAGATATTAAGACACTGTCTGTCTCTCCTTCACGTCCCATTGATATAATTAACTGCGGTTCAAATTATGCAATGATTGAAACACATGTCGGTTTTATCGGACATTCGGTTATCCTGGCAAGTAAATTGTTCAGACGTATTCCCGAAAAGCTGCTGCGGAAAAATGTCAGCATTGCGTATTTACTTTGCGTAATGAAGGCATTGTTTAACGAAGATATTATGCAGCAGCATTATACAGTACTGATTGATGGGGAGGATTTGTCAGGCAGTTATTGCAATATACATGTTGCAAGCAGCGCCTGTACCGGCGGTACAATGGTATTGAGTCCCTATGCAAGGGTAGACAAAGGATCCCTTGAAGTTGTTCTATTCAATACAAATCGCAAGAGAGATATTATGAAGGCAATGGGAGATTATACCAAGGGTCATTTCGAAAAACATGATATGTTTATCCATAGGCGGTGCAGGAAAGTAAATTTAAAAAGCAGTTCCGTAATGAGTGTTCAGATTGACGGAGAAGCCTTCCATGCAAAGGAACTTACTTTGGAAATAAAACCCCGGCACATAAAATTTTTTGCACCGCAAGACCTGGACTTTGTTGATTACTCTTGCAGAGCTTACAAGAGCAGCGCAGGTAAGGACGGCGGAAAGTAATGGATAATGTATTTAATTCAGGTGATGTACCGGCAAAAGAAAACAAAAGTAAAATGATAATCTGGTTAATCTGCTGTAACGTAATTTTTTTTCTTTACGGCGGTATGTTAATTGTTGAAGCGCTGTTTTTTGGCGGCACTATGCATATTGCGCTTGTATCAGTACTGGTAAGTTCGCCAATTATTGTGATTACTTTTTTTGTGTTTTTTAAAATACCAAACATGACAAGTATCCCGATACTCATCACTACCGGGACACAGTTGATATTTCTTTCTGCAGGTACATATCTGCAGGAACTGGATTTTTACTTTTTTGTTTTGCTAATAGTTTTGGGTTCCTCCATGATCATGAAAAACTTTAAGGTTTTAGTGAAGTGCGTATTTGCTATGGTAATAATCCATATAACCGCTGCAATTTTCCTTTTGCCGCGTTTGGACTGGCTCGATCATTACCGGTTTTTTATTGAGTTCCTGTTTTTTTTGTATGCAGCGGTATTTTTCCTGATACTGACATACAGTGTCGAACAAAAAGCAAGCATATCAGAGCAGTCACATGCATCATTTACATCGCTGTTAAAAAGTACGCCCAACTATATGGTCATTACCGATTCACTGAAAAGGGTTCGGTATATTTCCGAACCAATGGCGAATTTTGCGTATTTTTCATCCCGGGAACTTGCTGTTGGCAGGCCGCTTCTTGATTTATTTTCCGATAAAAAACGAAAGCTGATGTTTGCGGATATTTTAAATTCGGACGGCTTTACCGAAACTGTTGCAACTATCAGCATAGAAGGCGAAGAACGGCATTTCAGGGTTATTGCCGATAAACTTACCGGCATTGCCGATGATGCCGGCGGTTTATTTATTGATATTTCCGACATTACATCCACCGTTAACAGTAAAAAAATGGCCGAAGAAGCCCAGGCACGGGCAGAAGCGGCAAATGTATCAAAATCAAAATTTCTGGCAAACATGAGCCATGAAATCCGCACGCCGATGAATGCAATTATCGGTATAACGCAAATAGAGCTTCAGAAAGAAAACCTGAACAAAGAATATGCGAATGCTTTAAGACTTATTTATAATTCAGGCAGCAGTCTTATGGGAATTATCAACGATATTCTTGATTTATCTAAAATTGAAACGGGCAAACTGGAACTTGCCCCTGTGGTTTATGACATTCCCAGCCTTATCATTGACACTGTGCAAATGAACATGGTAAGAATAGGATCAAAGCAAATCGATTTTTTAATAGATGCAGACCGGAATCTTCCGTTAAGTCTATACGGAGATGAACTGCGAATAAAACAGATACTTAATAATCTCTTGTCTAATGCAATAAAATACACCGAAAAGGGACATGTTAAATATACGTTAAGACATACGGCCGAAGGCAGAAATGTGACTCTGCACATCACCATTGAAGATACCGGACAGGGAATGAAGGAAAAAGATCTGGAAAAGCTCTTTTCCGAATACCAGCGTTTCAATATTGATGCCAACCGCAGTACAGAAGGAACAGGTTTAGGTTTATCAATAGCCATGAAACTTACAAGGATGATGGACGGCACAATTGATGTGCAAAGCACATACGGCATGGGCAGTGTCTTTACGGTAACGATTCGGCAAAAATCGGCCGGACACGAAGTGATTGGAGAAGAAATTTCCGAAAGACTGCGAAACTTTACATTTATCGGAGAAAAGCAAAATTTAAAACCGCACATTATTCGTGATCACATGCCTTACGGCAATGTACTCGTTGTTGACGATGTAGAAACAAATTTGTATGTTGCTTACGGACTTCTTGTACCTTATAAACTGACCATTGAAATGGCAAACAGCGGATTCGAAACCATTGACCTTATAAAGAGCGGAAAAACCTATGATATTATTTTCATGGATCACATGATGCCGGGAATGGACGGCATAGAAGCGGTGCAAAAAATCCGTTCTCTCGGTTACGAAGGAACCATTGTGGCATTAACTGCCAATGCGCTGACAGGCAATGCAAATATATTTTACAGTAACGGTTTTAACGGATTTATAGCAAAGCCGATAGATATTAACGAATTAAACTCAGTTTTAAATGAGTTTATCCGTGACAAACATCCCGAAGAAGCCGGAAAGTATAAAAAAATTATTGTTGAGGAAGCTGTGGTACCGGCAGTAAGCAGTAAAATGCTGGAAATATTCCGGCGTGATGCGGAGAAAGCGGTTGAAACATTACAGAAAACAGCAGCAAACGGCGATATGCAATTATTCACTACCACTGCTCATGCCATGAAGTCTGCGCTGGCAAATGTGGGCGAAATTGAAATATCGAAAACAGCGTTAATGCTTGAAAGCGCCGGTATCAACAGCGACACAGAATTCATCGCCGCCTACCTTGGATCTTTTCTGGAATCTCTTGAGGTGCTGATACAAAACATTAACCCTGCAGAAACGGTACATACCGATAACACTCCGCAGGAAGACGGTGAAAATGAAAGTCATTTTGATTTGGCATTTTTAGCGGAGCAGCTGCAAGTTGTAAAGTCCGCGTGCGATAATTATGATGACACAGCAGTCTACGCTGCCCTTGACCGTTTGAAGGAAAAATCGTGGGACAAAAAAACCTTGACCGTGCTTGAAAACATTCGTGACATGCTATTTTTACACAGCGATTTTGACGGCGCTGCGGAGTTGGTGCAATCGCTGAAATAATATAGAGGTTTCTGCAGTATTTCGAGTAATGATGTAGTCAGCTCATTTCAACTTGCCCATTATTCCCTGTTTCTGTATGCTTATAGTTGTGGAAGATATACTTAAAAAAGCTGCATCACTATTTGGTATTTTGTGTTTATTTCTCAGTTTTACCTCCTGCGGCAATGGCAATGCCAGGGTCGAAAGCGGCGAACCGGTACTATTTACCTCTTTTCGGGATGTACCAGGTGTAACTACAGAAGAAATCAGGGCCATTGAAGCGTATCAGGCACAGGGGGTCTCTTTTGTATACGGAGCGCTTCCAGGTACTGAATCATTCTACGATATAAATGGTGAAATAGGCGGCTTTACCGCTCTATTTTGCCGGTGGCTCAGCGAACTGTTCAGTATCCCCTTTATCCCTGAGTTATATGAATGGTACGATCTATTGCTGGGTCTTGAAAGCGGTGTGATTGATTTTACCGGAGAGTTGACTGCATCGGAGGAGCGGCAGCTCACCTATTTTATGACCGAAGCAATCGCCAATCATTCGGTTGTGTATATAAAAATTACCGACTCCCCGCCCCTTGCCTGGACGGCACGATCGCGGCCCCTGCGTTATGGGTTCCTGGCAGGGGCGATCACTTATAACGATGTTTATGAGCAAAGTTATACCCCATTCGAAGCGTTTTTTGTTGACAATTATGATGAAGCGTATACTATGCTTACAAACGGTGAAATAGATGCCTTTATTGATGAACACACTGCGGAAGCAGTGTTTGAAAGATATACCGATATAGCTCTGGAAGATTTTTTTCCATTGATTTTAATACCTGTTTCTTTGACTACCCAGAACCCCCAAAACGAGCCGGTTATTTCCATTGTGCAGAAAGTACTCCAAAACGGAGGCCTTCGTTATCTGACAGAACTATACAACCGCGGTGTGTACGAATATACCAGGCATAAACTGTTTTTGCGCCTAACAGAAGAAGAACTCATTTTTATTGAAAATAAGGCGGTGGCAAGATTTGTGGCGGAACATGATAATTACCCCATAAGTTTCTATAATATCCATGACAGAGAATTTCAGGGAATATGCCATGATGTACTCCGTGAGATTGAAATGCTTACCGGGATTCGTTTTGAACTTGTTAGTAATCAGTACGATGACTGGTCAATTATATACAGAATGCTTGAAAGCGGCGAAGCTGCCATGGTTTCAGAGCTCATCCGGACTCCCGATAGAGAAGGGCGTTTTCTGTGGCCCGAAAACACCATTATCACCGATTATCACGCACTTCTTTCAAAAATGGAACAGCCAAATATCCAAATCAACGAAGTAATGTTTACCAGAGTGGGAC
>Ga0099364_10002552_pt1 | contig 28952 bp, 22 predicted proteins | sample TergutTh196P3_FD_73070 | JGI IMG/M metagenome (GOLD analysis project Ga0099364, IMG submission 73070) | Microcerotermes parvus P3 segment gut microbial communities from Pointe-Noire, Republic of the Congo - Th196 P3 | ecosystem: Host-associated > Arthropoda: Insects > Digestive system > Gut ...
GTAAATTTAGCACCAACCCAACTTCCGGATCTGAAAATTCTTCCTTCCTTCCTTCCTTCACATTTAACAGAGCACAAGCTCGGAACGTAGACAGACCGCGACAGCCTTTAGACAAGGGCTATCAATCACACCACTCGTCATTTAATTTTGTTTGACCCTCTTATTGATATTATTCTAGTTGCGGTTTGTTAACGTGACTTATTCTCCAGTGTTATTTAATTTAAAGTTTTAGAAAAACATTGTCACGGTTCACGCAGACTGTAGGAAGTTGCATCGCTGGAAAGTAATGTGCAGTGCACGTCAGCACAGGGAAAGCAATGCAATAAACTGTTGTACTAAGTAATTATCGTAGTTTCGGTGTTGTTATTAATAGGGCGATTAATCGCAAAGAAAATATTTATTCTGTGTTGTTTAAGGTGAAGTGCGCCGCCTCCTTATATTTTAAAATTATGCTTTCGCTTCACGTGTGACATGTTTTGGAGGCTGTTGTTTTAGACGTTTGCAGTTGGTGAGAGTGGGAGAAGGCACGCCTTCTGGAAACACTTCTGAGCAGACTGGTGGGAAAATAGTGTTCCTTCTTTCTTTGACTCGACTACCTGCATCGTGCATCAAGAGAATATTGACTGTGTGTTTAAGGTTGCGGCTGTTTTGTTTAGTCCATCCGGTGGAATTCCAGATTAGTTATTATAGTTATTCACATAAATAAGAGGGGGGGGGGGGGGGGGCGGGGGGGGGGGGTGGGTCAGGGGGGCCCCTCAAACCCGGGGGGCGGGGGGGGGTTTCCCCCGGGTTTGGAGACAGGCGGGAAAGCAGCGGCAGCCGCCGTAAAAACGGCGGACAGGACGATTAGCCCGACGGTCACGGGGTCGCCCCGCTCAATCAGCGCGGTGCGCGGGTCGAAAGAGCCTGTGAGCTGGAATCCGCGGAGGACGGCGGCCCCAAGGCCGCACAGCAATGCGAGAAGGAGCATCAGCATGATTCGTTACCTCTCATCTAATGGAGTATATCCCTTGACCGGCTCAAGGGAACGGTACGCCGGGCGCATGATACGCCCGCCGTACATCGCTTCTTCAATGCGGTGGGCGCACCAGCCCGCGATGCGCGCCACGGCGAAAATGGGCGTGTACATCTCGGACGGGATGCCCAGCATTTGGTAGACCAAGCCGGAATACATATCCACATTCGCCGAAATCTGCTTGACGTCGCCCTTAACGGAGGCGAAAACACTGGGCGAGAGACGCTCCACCGCTTCCAGAAGGTTGAACTCCTCCAGACAGCCGTGCTTGGGCGCCAGCTCGCGGGCGTATTTTTTGAGAAGAAGGGCGCGGGGGTCGGAAAGGGTGTATACGGCGTGACCCATGCCGTAAATCTTGCCGTCCCGCCGTCCTGCTTCTTTTCGGAGGATTTTTTCTAAGTAAGCCGCAATCTCGTCGTCGTCGTCCCAATGCTTGACGCCGTCTTTGATATACTCAAACATCTCCATAACCTGATTGTTGGCGCCGCCGTGCAGGGGCCCCTTGAGCGAGCCGACGGCGGCGGATATGGCGGAATAGGTGTCGGTCATAGAGGAGGAGAGGACGCGGCAGGAGAAGGTGGAGTTGTTGCCGCCGCCATGTTCGGCGTGCAGAATGAGGCATAGGTCAAGCAGATGCGCTTCCTCCGGCGTATACTGCTTATCCGGGCGGAGCGCGTGAAGGAAGTTTTCGGCAAAGGAGATATCGTCGCGGGGGTAATGCAAAACAAGGCTTTCATGGTCGTAGTAGTGCCGCTTGACGGCAAACGCGTGCGCGACGATGACGGGGGCGCGCGCGGTCAGCTCCATGCTGTGGCGCAGCATGTCGGCTAGGCGGCAGCTATCGGGGGCGGGGTCGTAGGAATACAGGGAGAGGATGCACCTCGCCAGCTTGTTCATAATGTCGGGACTGGGATTTTTCATCACGGCGTCCTCGGTGAAGCCGCGCGGCAGATGGCGCAGCTCGCTCAGCACCCCGTTGAACGCGTCCAACTGTCCCTTGTCGGGCAGCCTTCCGCACAGCAGGAGATAGACGACCTCCTCAAAGCCGAACCGATTGTCCTCGGAGACGCCAGCCACAAGGTCGCGGATATCGACGCCGCGGTAGACCAGCCGTCCGTCCATCGGGGTTTTCGCGCCGTCCTGCATATAGTAGCCCTGCGCCGAACCAACCCTCGTCAAGCCTGCCAAAACGCCGGTGCCGTCCGCGTTGCGCAGTCCGCGCTTAACGTTTTCGTTGGCGTAGCTCTTGGAGTCTATGTGGTTATATTGAGGGTACTCCCCGCATAGGTTGTCTATAAAAACCTGAACATTTTGAGTCGTTCCCACGCGTATGTTCCTTTCTTACTAAAGGGCGCGGCAAGGGCGGTTCCCCTGCTCCCGCACGCCCGGCGCTCAGATAGGGATGTTAAAGAATTATATCAGATTGCATGGCCATACGTCAAGAAAAATATGTCTGTACACGGAGGGAACCATGAAACGAACGCTGGCGGTCAGTTTCGCGCTGTATCTCGCGGTCTTTCTCGTCCCGCTTCTGGCGGGGGGGAAGCTCCCCGCCCCGGTTGAAACGGCGGCTGAAACGACGCCTTCGCCCGCCGCCGTCCCCTTCGCCGAAAAACCCGCGCCGTCGTCCCCGCCCGTCTCGCCCTCTCCGTCCCCCGCGCCGCCGCCCGGCTATACCATAACAGTGCTGGTAGAAGGGACGCCGGAGGAGATATCCCTGCGCGGCTTCCTGCTCGGCGCGGTGGCGGCGGAAATGCCCGCGCTCTATCCCGAAGAAGCGCTCAAAGCGCAGACGGTGGCTATCCGCACCTTCGCGCTGTATGCCCAAAGCCGCCCTTACCACGAAAACGCGCGGCTGTGCGCCGACTGGGAGTGCTGCCTTGCCTTTTCGCCGCTGGAGGGGCGGGAGGCGGACTGGGGTGAACAGTATGAGGAATACGCCCGAAAAATCGAAGCCGCCGTCGATGAGACGGCGGGCGTGGTTATTCTGTATGAGGGGGAACCGATTGAGGCCGTCTTCTTCGCCGCCACCGACGGGCGCACCCGCTCGGCCGCGGAGGTGTGGGGCGGCGAGGTGCCGTATCTGCAAAGCGTCGGGAGCGATTTTGACTTGGAATTTGCTAACGGCCCGCGCGGCCACGGCGTCGGCATGAGCCAGTTCGGCGCCCGCCAGCTCGCGCTGCGGGGGCTTGGCTATGAGGAAATTTTGAAGTGGTATTATACGGGTGTGGAAATTACGGGGGCGTAATATGTACCGATATATTCTTCAAAGGTGGTGAAGCCCTCCTCGAACATGCGCGTGGCGTCCTCAACGCCGATGTAGCGCCAGTGCCAAGGCTCGAAGCGGTAGCCGGTGATGGACTCAAAGCCTTCGGGGTAGCGGAGGATGTAGCCGTATTCATGCGCGTGGGTTTGCAGCCACGCGTATTGCGTTGTGTTTTGGAAGCCCGCGGCGCGCAGCGTACCGGAGGGCGAGCGGTGGAGGAAGTCGATGGCAAGGCCGGTCTGATGCTCGGAGTGTCCGGCGCGCGCCGAATACGTGTCCGCGACGGCCGTTCCGTCTTTGGCGGCATAGCGGTTGTACAGGGTTCTCTGATAGTAAAAATCGCGGTAGGCCGACACAACGACCAAGCCAAGGCTCAATTCCTCCCGCAGGGCCGCCTGCATCCGTTCAAACGCCGACGCGGCCTCGTCGGTCATTTTGCGCGCCGACGCGGCGGCATTGCGTAAACCGAGAGGGACATAATCCTCCGGCAGCCTGAAATTTTTGTTGCAAAGCACCAGAAGCGCCTCCGGCTCGGAAATCACGGATATGTTGTTGTAGTAGCCGTAATCGGCGTTGACGTTGACCAGCGCCAGAGCCGACGCGGCGGAGAGGTGCGGGAAGGAGGTGATGAACGATTGGTATCGCGCCTCGTTTCGAGCTATGTAATGGGGGAACTCCGCGAGGACCGAAGCCGGCGCGCCGGGGGCGTCTCCTCCTCTCGGGACGGAGAGGTCGGCGATAAGCTCCTCGTCGCCGGATACCGCCTCGCTGGCCAGCTCAAACGCCGAATCGACATTCGGCGACGGGATGGGGGACGGCGGCGTGACGTTCTCCGGGGACGGCTGCGGGGTTGCGGGTGGGGAGGGCTGCGCCCTCAGCGGGAGGCGGGCGGACGCGGACTGCAAAAAAGCGCCGTCTTCGCTTTCCGTCCGCGAAGCCCCGGCGGCATAGTCAATCGGCAGTTGGTATTCGGGAACGGTGCAGGCGGACAAAGCGACGATAGCCGCGCAGTAAACCGCGAGCAGTGCGCGCCTCATCGCAAATCCCCCTTCCGCTCAAGCGGATGACATCATACTATATTATGTTACCATACGCGGCAAGGTTTGACAAGGGGGAGAAAAAATTTTCTTGCCTGTTTTGTGTGCTTGCTATATACTGGATATAACGCTCGAAAAAGGAGAGGAAATATGAGAGAAATTTACAAAGGGAAGACCAAGGACGTATTCGCGCTGGACGACGGAAACCTTCTGTTTAAGTTCAAGGACGACGCCTGCGTCGGCGAGGACGGGACGTTTGACCCCGGCGGCAACAAGACGGGGCTTTCGATTGAGGGAATGGGAAGCAGCAACCTCCGCATGACCGATTATTTCTACAAAAAATTCAACGCGGCGGGCATCCCCACCCATTATCTGTCCGCCGACCTTGAAAACGGAACGATGACCATCCTCCCCGCCAAAATGTTCGGCGGCCACGGCGTGGAGGTCATTGTGCGCTACCGCGCGACGGGGAGCTTCATACGCCGCTACGGGCGGTATGCCGTTGAGGGGCAGCCGCTGAACGCGCTGGTGGAAATTACGCTGAAAGACGACGAACGGGACGACCCGCTGATTACCCGCGACGCGCTGGACGCGCTGGGCATCCTCACCGGCGAGGAGCATGACATATTAACGTCCCGTGCTCGGGATATCTCCGATCTAATTAAAGAAGACCTTGCCGGAAAAGGCTTGGAGCTGATTGATATCAAGCTGGAATTCGGCCGCGTCGGCGCGGACGGCAAAATCGCGCTGATAGACGAAGTCTCGGCGGGTAATATGCGCGTTTTCAAAGACGGCGCCAAGGTCGGCCCGCTGGAACTGAACAAGCTGGCGTTAGGTTGATTTGCCGATATCCCGGCGGTAAAACGCGCCGTTGAACGTCACTTTGTCAATTTGTCCGTACACGCGCTCAAGGGCTTCCTTGGGCGCGTTTCCTGTGGCGCAGAGCGCCAGCACGCGGCCTCCGGCGGTCACGAGCCGTCCCTCCGTGTCCCTTGCCGTTCCTGCGTGAAACAGCAGCATATCCTCCGAAAGGCTTTCGATTCCGGCAATCGGCAGCCCTTTCGGGTAATCCCCCGGATACCCGCCACTGGCCATGACGACGCAAGCGCACGCCGCGTCCGTCCAAACGGGCGTAACGCGACGCAAGTTGCCGTCCTCAACGGCGAGCATGATGTCTAAAAGGTCGCTCTCCAAAAGCGGCAGGATTGCCTGCGCCTCCGGGTCGCCGAAGCGGGCGTTGTATTCGATGACCTTCGGGCCGTCCGGCGTCAGCATCAGCTCGAAGTACAGCACACCGGCGAACGGGCGTCCCTCGGCCTTCATGGCTCTGACGGTGGGGAGAAAAATTTCGTCCATGCAGCGCGCCGCGAACTCCGGCGTATAGTCCGCCACCGGCGTGATGACGCCCATGCCGCCGGTGTTGGGGCCTAAGTCGCCGTCAAACGCCCGCTTGTGGTCGCGGGACGCGGGCATGGGGACGACCGTTTCTCCATCGGTGAAGCACAAGACCGTCACCTCGCGCCCCCGTAAAAATTCTTCGACAACCACCCGCCTGCCCGACGCGGCAAACCGTCCGCCCTCCATCATGTCCCGGATTGCGTCCTCGGCCTCGTCCGCGCTGCGGGCGATGATGACGCCCTTGCCCAGCGCCAAGCCGTCCGCTTTGATAACCACCGGCTTTTGTGCGGACGGGTGTTGTAGTTTCGCATATTTGACGGAGCTTTCGCAGTCGGTAAACATCTCGTATTCGGCGGTGGGGATATTGTATTTTTTCATCAGTCCCTTTGAAAAGACCTTGCTCCACTCAAGCTCCGCCGCCGCCTGTGACGGGCCGAAAGCGCGCAGGCCCGCGGCTTTGCATTTGTCCACCAGCCCGAGCGCCAGAGGGTCGTCGGACGCGACGACGACAAAATCCATCCCGTTCCGCGCCGCCCATAGCGCGATGGCGTCCACATCGGCGGCGGCAATCGGGACAAGCTCCGCCACCCGCGCAATCCCGGCGTTGCCGGGCGCGCAGAAAAGCTTTGTACACAGCGGGCTTTGGGCGAGCTTCCACGCGATGGCGTGTTCGCGTCCGCCCCCGCCGACTAAGAGTATCTTCATTCCGCCGTCAAATCCTTTACATGGTGAAAATTGAGTTCTAAGCGGGGTTTCGGGAGGGTTTCCTTCAAGTCGCTCAATACTTTGCAGACGATATCCTCGTTTTGCTCAACAACGCGCCGTCCTTCCTCCGCCGACGCGGCGCCGCGCGGGTCGGGGCCCCACACCGCAGGCGACGGCGCTCCCTCCGGCATCCGGGACAAATCGGCAAGGCCGCCGTACAGCGCCATCATCAGCGACGTTTCGTTCACGGCGGCATGGTCAACCAGCATCTCTTTGCCGATTTCGTAAAGATTGGCGATGAAAAGGCCGTATTCCCGCGCAAACCGCTCTTTGCACTCAAGAAACGTGTTGGAGGAAGGGCCGTGTCCATGCCCAATCAGCGCGGCGAAGCCGTTGCGCTTGAGGTTTTTGCAGATGTTGTCAAGGATTTGGATGTACAGCTCCTTGGGGATATGGTAGGCGTTTCCCGTCAAATGCTGCGGATGACCCTCCTCAAAACTGAGAATATCCATGCCATAGAAGACTTCTTTACCACGAACCTGCTCAAGATCCGGCCCAAGGAAAAGCGGCGGCAGCACCACGCCGCCCACACGCGCCGCCAGCCGTTTGAACACCTCAAGGGGCAGCAGCATATCCACGCCGTAGGGCAGATGGAAGCCGTGCCACTCCAGCGTGCCCAGCGGCAAATAGGCAATCGGGCAATCCGTCACGCGCTCAGCCAGCTCGTGCGGGAGCATTTCTTGGTACAACACTTTACTCGTCACGCCAAACCGCCTCCGTCAGCATAGTCTCTGCGTTAAGCATACCAGACAGGCCGGGGGCTGTCAATCATCGCAGCCGCGGAATTTGCGCTTCGGCGGCTTTCGTTCATCCGTCAGGCCGACAAGGTAGTCTATGCTGACATTGTGAAACACCGCCAGCGCGGACAGTATATGCGGGGGCACCATCCTCTGCCCGGCTTCATAATACGCATATGTCCGCTGCGGGACATTGATTGCCCGCCCAAGCCGCTCCTGCGTTAAATCCCTGTCCTCTCTAAGGGCGCGGATTCTCTCGTATTTCATGCGCTCACCTCATTATGAGTGCAGTATACGTTAGAACAAAATATTCTATTGACAAATTGAACATATTGTTCTAAATGGAGGAAACCTAAAAAATGAAGGGAGACATTACACATGAAAAAACGTACACAGGGCTTTGTCCTCGGCGTCCTCGCGGCCTTCATCCTCAGCACTGCCGTCAACCCCGCGCTCGCCTCTCTTGTCGGACGGCAAATCACGGCGTTTTTCGGCATCAAGCTGATTGCCAACGGCACGGAGGTCGTCGTCGAGGGGCTTGACGGCACGCCCGCCGAGGTCTTCAGCTACAACGGCAGGACATACGTCCCAGTCGCCTTCTTGCGGGATATAGGCATCACCGTTGACTGGGAAGCCGAGACAAACACGGTCTATGTAGGCGGCGTGGTCGAACAGGCGGCACGGGAGGTGCCGCTGTACAACAGAACGTATCTACAGGTAGGGAACGTAAACGGATTTTCAGTGTCTGGAAACGCTTCGGACGGAACCCGCATATTAATTTTTCCCCCAAGTAATACGAATGGACAAAATCTCGGTAACAGTAGATACCGATATTCAAACTATGTCGTATACCCGTTGAACGGAGCCGCGACGAAGTTCACGGCAGACTTGTGCCGAGTATTCGCTAATAGCTATAGTAATCGTAACCCCGAACTGATGTATTACATCTACGGGGACGATGTTCTGCTGTATACGTCGCCGATTATGACGGAAGTCACATCCCCGATTGCTATCGACCTTGATGTTTCCGGGCGCATGACCCTGAAAATCGAAACTGTCCTTACGACATCTGATAGCAGCTTTAGTTCGGTCAACTCCTCCGGGGTTCGGAACGCCGTTATCGTTACGACGGATTATTAGTCTGTAACGCGCATATGCCCGAGAGAGCCGTCTTCTGGCGGCTCTCTTTTGTGCGGCAAAGCCGCAAACGCCCTTGACACAGCCTGCCCAGATGGTATATAATCGGGGTTAATCGGGAGGCGGATTATGGCACGAATGAATTCTTCCCTGTTTACCGGAGCGGTGTTTTTTTGTTGTGCGGCAGTTACCGGGGTTATTGCCGTTTCGCTCCTTTCCGCCGCCGCCGCGCTGTATGTGCTGATGGCCGCCGCGTTTGCGTATTTGTACGCGTACGCGTACGGGCAAGCGCAAAAAACCCGGCTGGGCGGCGTCCCGCCCTCCGTTTATGTTTCCGCGCTGGCCGGCGTTTCGTTTTTGGTGAAGCTGATTTTTGTGTTGAATCTCCAAACGCAGCCGGAGTCCGACTTCCATCTGCTCTACACCGCCGCCGTATCCGTCGCGAACGGCGACGTTTCTCTTCTGCACGGGCACACATATTTCCAAACATGGGCGTACCAGACGGGGTTTGTTGCGTGGATGTCCGCGTTCATCAGGGCTTTCGGGGCGGACGTCACCTTTTTCAAGGTTATGAACTGTGTTTTTCTCACGGCCACGAATGTTTTGGTGTACGCGACGGCCCGGCGGTTTGTGTCTGAAAAGGCGGCCCAGTGCGCGGGCTTTCTGTATATGCTCAATCCGAGCGTTTTCTTTCTGCTGCCCGTCCTGACAAACCAGCATCTTTCCAATATGCTGATTCTGCTGGGCGTTTACCTGTACACAAGCGAGAAGGCTTCCCGCTTTCCGCGCGGCCTGACGCTGGCGGCGGCCGGGGCGGTCTTGGCTCTGGGGAACGCCATCCGTCCGACGGCAATCGTGGCGGTGGGTGCGATTTTATGCGTTGAGCTTGTCCAATGCGCCGACGCGCTGATGAGGAAGCGCGGCTTGGAAGCGCGGCGTCTTCTCTGTGCCGCGTCATTGGCCGCCGCGTATTTTGGCTTGGCGTTTATCCTCTCGTTTTCAGTAAAGGCCTCGGGACTGAACCCGCATGGGCTGTCAAACCGGCTTCCCCAGTGGAAATTTGTCACAGGGCTGAACTATGAATCAAACGGGCATTGGAACACACAGGATTCGACCGATATTTTCAGCCTCCCGACCCACGGGGAGCGCGAAGACAGGGCAAAGGAGCTTCTGGCGGAGCGGCTGTCGGCGGGCCCGGGAAAAATCCTCTCCCTTTTCCGGCAAAAGACCAGAGCCATGTGGATAAGCTATGACGCGCCCGAGTGGGCGTTCGGCCATTGGTCCGGCAGCCCCGCGATAACCCTTCCGTTCATCGGAAACGTCACGGTGACTGGATTGCTGCAAAGCGCGGCGATGGGTTTCCATTGCTTGGTTTTTTGTCTTTCCGCTCTTTCCTGCTGGCTGTTGTTCAGGCGCAGGGCTTCCGGCGGGCTGACCGTTCCGTGCCTGCTCTCGGTCGTCTTCCTGTTTTATTTTGGGATTCATTTGGTGATAGAGGTTCAGCAGCGGTACCGTGACTTTGGGATGCTCTTTATCTTTATCCTTGCGGCATACGGGCTGGAGTTTTTGCTGAACAGGCCAGAGCGCCCCGCTCCGGCGAACGCCTGAAGGAGAACCGTTTATGAGAACGAAAAACGCGGCGGTGAAAGCCTTCGCCCTGCTGGGCGCGGCGCTTGTTCTGCTGCTGATGTTTTCGCTGGGCGGGCGGGGCTTGGCGGTGTTGGGCCTGTTTTGGGCGGTGGCGGGGGGGTTCATTTGGGCGACGGGCAAATATAAGCTCAAGGCGGCGTATGTGTGCGCCGGGGTATTTCTCCTCTCGTTCCTTTTCCAAAGCTGTTACAGCGGTTATGTGCGTATCCTCGGCGAGGGGGATTTGCAATTTTATTACGGAAGCGCGGTCAGCATCGCCGAAAACGGCTTCCGGCTTGAGTCCCTGTACCATGCCGCCTTTCCCGGGACGGTGACCTATCCGTCCGTCGTCGCCGTCTTGTTCAGAATCGCCGGGGTATACAGAATCGTTCCTGTTTTGTTCAATCAAGTGGTTATGTCGGCGACCGCCGTCTTGGTGTACGTGTTTGCCAAGCGCAGGCACGGCCACGCCTGCGGCGCGGTCTGCGCCATGCTGCTGGCGACGCACCCGTTTGTCATCATCTACTGCAACGCCCCCAACGCGGAGATTCTCTACGGCGCCTGCATTCTGTGGAGTTTCATTACGTTTTGCTTCGCCCGCGAGAGATACCGGCACACAGGGCAAAAGCTCCGCTTCATTGTTCCCGCCCTCTTCCTCGGCCTGTCGCTGCTTTTCAGGCCGATGGGCGTCATCCTGCTGATTGCCCTGCTGTTATACACAGTCCTTTTTTCCGGCGCCAAAATCAAAGACGCCGCCGTTATCTGCTCAATCCTAATCGCGGGGTTTTTTGCGTTCAACCTCCTGTGCGGCGTTATTGTGAAGGGCGTCACCTCATACGCCGCGCCGCAGAGCGCCTACGGCTGGAACCTGTATATCGGGGCGTCGGAGACGGGCCGGTGGAATCAGGCGGACGCCGAGGAATTTACCCGCGTCATTGAAACGGCGGAAACGCCCTCGGCGCTGCAACGGCACTTCGCCGGCGAAGCCTTTGCCCGTTACAGGGAGATGGGGCTGGGCGTTTTCGCGCACGGGAGCAAAAAGCTCCTCGCGCTGAACTCTGCGGAATACATGATACAGGAAACCCTCCTCCTAACCGAGGAATCGGCGGCGAGACACACGCTGCAACGGATTGAATACTCGCTGCCCGTCTATCTGTATTACGTCCCGATATTGCTGCTGGCGCTGCTGTTCTGCCTTTGGTCTTTCGTCCGCCTGCTTCGCGGCGAACGGGAGACGCTGCTGATTCTGCCGCTTTACACCGTCGGCAGCTTTGCGGCGTTCGCTTTTCTGGAGGTCGCGCCGCGTTACGGGGTGTCGTATCATATCATGTTCACGGTATTGGCTTTTGAAGCGGCGCTCGGCGCTGTTCAATACATTCGTAAGGCAAGGTGAAGAAAATGGAGTATTCAGTCATTGTCCCCCTTTACAACGAAGAGGAAGTCATTGAGGAATGTTACCGGCGGCTGAGCGAAACAATGGCCGGCTGCGGCGGGACGTACGAGCTAATCTTCGTCAACGACGGCAGCCGCGACAGGACGATGGAGCTTGCCCGCGCCATTGCCGCCAAAGACAAATGCGTGAAAATCATCAGCTTTTCCCGCAATTTCGGACACCAGACCGCCATCACCGCCGGGATGAATCTCGCGGCGGGGGCCGCGGTGGTCGTCATCGACGCCGACCTGCAAGACCCGCCCCGCGTCATCCTAGACATGATTGCCAAGTGGAAGGAGGGCTACGAGGTCGTCTACGGCAGGCGCACCAAGCGCAAAGGCGAAACCGTCTTCAAAAAAATCACCGCCAAGCTGTTTTACCGCACCCTGAACGCCCTGACCGACGTGAGCATCCCCGTGGACACGGGGGACTTCCGCCTGCTGGATCGCAAGGCCGTCGAGGCGCTGAAATCCCTGCCGGAACGGAACCGCTACGTCCGCGGGCTGGTAAGCTGGGTGGGCTTCAGGCAGACGGCCGTGGACTATGTGCGCGACGAGCGCTTCGCAGGGGAGACCAAATACCCGCTGCGCAAAATGCTCCGGTTCGCTGCCGACGCGCTCACGTCCTTTTCCTACAAACCCCTCAAGCTCTCCATCTTCGTCGGAGGACTCCTGTCCGCCGCCAGCTTCGTCTACCTGCTGGTGGTGCTGTATCTGGCGCTGTTTACCGAAGTCACCGTGGCGGGCTGGGCCAGCCTCGCCGCAATCACCCTCTTCTTCAACGGCGTGGTGCTGATTGTGCTGGGCATCATCGGCGAATACATCGGCCGCATCTACGACGAAACCAAGGGCCGCCCCCTCTACATCATCGGCGAAACCGCAGGCTTCGACAGCGAAAAAGACAAAAATAACGAAAAATCTTAAAAAACCCTTGACACATTCCGGCCTTATGGTATATAATCAGCTAGCTGGGAGCTGGCTTGCGCCAAAACACGCAAAATGAGCCCCCGCGGCAGACTTTGGTGGTTGCACATCAAAGCCCTGCGAAGGTGAGCAGTCCACCTTACGCAACCGTTTCACCGGCGCCGCGAGAACATTGATATTATAACCTCTTCGTTGCTTTTTTTCAAGCGGTGAGTTTTGCAAATCCTGCCGGGTCGGTCATGTCCGCGATTATTCGCGCACGTCGTAAGGTTCAATGGCGGTTTCCGCCGCACCTTCGGCGTGTGTTTTTGTTTGCGTGAAAACGCGCAGGCCGGCCTCCCCGGGGCGGCTTTTTCGGGCTGTAAAAATATTTTTGTGGAAAGGCGGAGACAACATGAAAAAACGGGTTATTTCCTTGGTTCTGGCGCTGGCTCTGGTGACGGTGTTTGTGCCGATAGGGGCAGTGGGGGAGAATAAGGGGACAATCGTTCCGAACCAAACGTACTCAGGACAGATAACAGATTCAAACACTTCCGACCAGTATACGATTGTCTTGGGGTTGCCCGGCACACTAACGATTGCCTTGACCCGTGACAACACTGCGGGCAGAATGGAACATCATGGGGTGGAGTTATCCATATTGAACAGCTCCGGTTCTTGGCTTGAAGGCACAAGCGGCGGATTCACCTTTCCCTACACCTACCAAACAGATTTACAGGCGGGTACGTATCACATAGAAATTATCCAAAGACCCGCCGAGGTTGGAGCAAATACAGGTACCTACAGCATACGCACGACCTATACCGCCCATGAAACGGAGGACTCAAATAATACTATTGCAACTGCGCGGTTGATGACAACAAGTCAAACGGCTTCCGGGATAATAACTTCGCAAGTCAGATCTGCTTTTTACCGATATGATTTAGCTCAAGCGGGCAGGCTGACCGCTAGTGTGAATCTCGGCAGTTCTAGTGCCGGAGGTCTGTACGCTGGGTATTTACGGTGGTATGACGCCAACGGCACACAGTTGAAAAGTGATTATACAAGATACGGGGCTTCACTTGCCCAATATATGGATTTAGAGGCTGGTACATATTACCTCGAAATCGCTCCTTACGGTAGTAGCTACTCCGGGACATATACTTTAACCGTGCCGATTGTCCCCACAACGCCACTCAATTTCACCGCCACAGCAGGGGACAGGCAAGTTGTCCTCGCTTGGTCTGCGCCATCAATCGGCAGTCCGTTTACTAGATTTGAAGTATCCAGAGACAACGGCTCAACATGGAGTACGGCTTCCAGCGCCGCCGGCCATACATTTACCGGACTGGTCAACGGAACGAGTTATACGTTCCGGGTCCGTGCCGTAAACGGCGCCGGAACCGGGACAATGTCAGACGCGCGAACGGCTATACCGACAGCGGGAGTCCCCACAGCCCCGCTTAATGTCACCGCTACACCCGGAGACGCCCAAGTTGCCCTTGTTTGGAGCTTACCTGCCACCGGCAGCCCGTTTACAAGATTTGAGGTATCCAGCAACAACGGCATAACATGGGTGGTAGCTTCCGGGAATACGACTCACACATTTACCGGGCTGGTCAACGGAACAAGCTATACGTTCCGGGTTCGCGCCGTGAACGGTGCCGGAGAGGGTGCGGAATCAGACGCGCGAACGGCTATACCGATAGCGGGAGTCCCCACAGCCCCGCTTAATGTCACCGCTACACCCGGAGACGCGCAAGTTGCTCTTGTTTGGAGTTTACCTGCCACCGGCAGCCCGTTTACAAGATTTGAAGTATCCAGCAACAACGGCATAACATGGGTGGCAGCTTCCGGGAATACGACTCATACATTTACTGGGCTGGTCAACGGAACGAGTTATACGTTCCGGGTTCGCGCCATAAACGACGCCGGAGAGGGCGCGGAATCAGACGCGCGAACGGCTATACCGATAGCGGGAGTCCCCACAGCCCCGCTTAATGTCACCGCTACACCCGGAGACGCCCAAGTGGTTCTTGTTTGGAACTTACCTGCCACCGGCAGCCCGTTTACAAGATTTGAAGTATCCAGCAACAACGGCATAACATGGGTGGCAGCTTCAGGGAATACGACTCATACATTTACCGGGTTGGTCAACGGAACGAGTTATACGTTCCGGGTTCGCGCCATAAACGACGCCGGAGAGGGCGCGGAATCAGACGTGCGAACGGCTATACCCTCTTCCGACCCTCAGCCTCTCGCAGACACAGTCCCCAACATTGACACTGCCGATAACTGGGCGCATGAAGGCATCAACGAAGCCTACCAAAAAGGCTTTATCCCCGAGGAATTGCTGAACAACTTCAATTATGTCATCAACCGTCAAGAGTTTTGCCGCATGGCGGTCAGGTGGGTGGAGTACGCTACAGGCAAAAGTATAGATACCGTATTGTTTGAAAAAGGACTGGCCCGCAGCCCGAACGCTTTTACCGACACGAGCGACCCAGATATACTGGCCGCTTATGCTCTGGGTATCACCGCCGGTATAGGCAACAACCAGTTTAATCCGCTCGGCCAATTCCCCCGCCAGCAAGCGGCTATGATGATTATGAACGCTTGCAGGGCCATCGGCGCGGATGTCAGCAATCTGCCAACAGCAGACTTTGCGGATATGAACAGCGCGGCAAGCTGGGCGCATCCGGGCATCAATTTCGTCCGCGTCCGCGAGATTATGCGCGGAATCGGCGGCGGAAATTTCGGGCCGCATACATTGTATACTATACAGGAGAGCATCGTGACGTTCAACAATATCAAGGTTGAGGTGCTACCGTAGGGGCGAACTGAGTCCGCTCGCCGCATCCCCCACGCACAAGGAAGGCAATATACAGAAAATATGTTGCTTGAGCCGCCGTTTTCGGCGGCTCTCTCGTTCCGCCCTTAACACTTTCTTAATTTGAAAATCCGGCTCAGATGTGGTATACTGTGCCTATCCACAAAAACATTAAGGGGGCTGATGCACATGGTTACCGTAATCGCCGGGCTGAAGGGGTTCGGCAAGACCAAGCAACTGATTGAGCTGTGCAACAAAACATCCGAAAAATCGGCAGGGTCGGTCGTCTGCATTGAGCGCGGGCAAAAACTCAGGCATGACATCAGGCGCGACGCGCGCCTCATCGACACAGTGCCGTATGATATCCGGTCATACCAAGTGCTGCGCGGGTTTATCACCGGCCTGTGCGCGGGCAATTATGATATCACCGACATTTTCATCGACAGCCTGTTCAAGGTGTCAAACTGCAACAACACGCAGGAGTGCGAGAAGTTTTTGGAATGGTGCGAAGCCTTCGGCAAGGAAAACGGCGTCAAGTTTCTCATCACCATCAGTATCGGGGAAAGCGAGATAACCGAAGGCATGAGGCGGTACATTGGCTAGGTTTTTCTCAAAAGTCATGGCGGTTATCATAGCGGCGGGGCTTTTCCCCTTGGCCGCGTCTCAGCCTGTCCCGGCGGCGCTGGCGTCGGGTTCGGAGTTCCGCGCGGTGTGGGTGGCGACGGTCATCAACCTCGATTACCCGTCCCGGAAGGGCTTGAGCGTTCCGGCGCTGAGGCGCGAGGCCGATTCCATCCTCAACGGCGCGCAGGACTTGGGCTTCAACGCGGTGATTCTGCAAGTGCGCCCGACGGGCGACGCGCTGTATAACTCGTCCGTTTTCCCGTGGAGCGATGTGCTGACCGGGACGCAGGGCGAAGCGCCTCCCGGCGGGTTTGACCCGCTCGCTTACTTCATCGAGGGCGCCCACAGCCGGGGTATGGAGCTGCACGCGTGGATTAACCCTTACCGCGTGGCGCGCAACGCCCAAAACACGGACGGGCTGTCCGCCGATAACCCGGCGAAGCTCAATCCGTCGTGGACGGTGGAGCACAGCGACGGACACCTTTACTACGACCCCGGCGTCCCCGAGGTGCTGGAGCTGATTTTGGACGGCATCCGCGAGCTTGTGGAAAACTACGCGGTGGACGGCATCCACTTCGATGATTATTTCTATCCGGGGCAAACCTTTGACGACGACGCCTCGTACCGCGCCCACGGCGCCGGCTTCCCGGACAGGGACGCGTGGCGGCGAGCCAATCTCGACCGGCTGATTCGAGAGTCACAGGCCGTTGTCCGCGGCGTCAGTCCAAGCTGCCGTTTTGGCGTCGCCCCGCAGGCGATATGGGCAAACCGCGCCAGCAACCCGCTGGGCAGCGACACCCGCGGGTTTGAGACATACTATGAGCAGTACGCCGACACCCGCAAATGGGTGCTGGAGGGCTGGGTCGATTACATCGCGCCGCAGATTTATTGGGAAATCGGGCGCGAAAACGCCGATTACGCCAAGGTTTTGGCGTGGTGGGCCGATGTGGTCTCCGGCACTTCGACAGATTTATACACAGGCCACGCAACCTATCTGATGAACGGCAATTCCTCCCGCCCGGCGTGGGCGGATACGTCCGAAATCGGGCGGCAGGTTGCCGAAAACCGCAAGCACCCCTCCGTGAAAGGCAGCATCCACTTCCGCTACAGGCTGATTGCCGGGGACCGGGCGATTGCCGCCGCCGTCCGTGCGCTGCACAGCGACGCGGCCGCGCCCGTCGTCTCAGATGTCGGCATTGTCATGCCCGCCCCTCCGGCGGGAACGCTGGCCGTGGGCCGCCCAAACCGGGACGTCACCTACGACGGGAGCCATTATTATTTCACCGGAGCGTCCGACCCCTCGCGCCCGCTCACCGTCAACGGGGAAACCGTCGCGAACCGTACGCCGCAGGGGTATTTCTCATACTACGCCCCCCTGCGAAGGGGCGAAAACACCTTTACCTTTGCCCAAGGAAGCGCAAGGGTCGTCCGCACCGTTACCGTGCCGTCCGGCGCGGGCAAGGAGGAGGAGCCGAGACGGATGGAGGCCGCCGTAATCGAGGCCGGCGTCTTCCCCGAGCTGCATGACGAGATACGCCCTCCGGGTTCAACGGTCACGCTGACCTGCGTAGCGCCGATTGGCGCGTCCGTCACGGTGCGCGTCGGCGGGCAAACCCTGCAAATGAGAGCCGATACCGCCCGGCAGCCGTCCGGGGACGGCTATTACGCCACCACCTACAGGGCGTCGTACACCTACCCCTCGCTTTCGTCCGAATTCGCGCCGGCACTTACCGTGGGCGCGCCCGTATACACCATGCAAACGGACGGGATTTCTGTCTCCCGCACCGCCACCGCCTCGCTCAAAATCTCCACCCAAGCCTCAAGGCTGACCGCGACGGTGACGAGACACATGACCTTCGCCTACCCCGGCCCGTCCACAAGCGGCGGCCCGGTCGGCGAGCTGTCACGCGGGCAGACCGACGCGGCGGTTGCACAGCAAAACGGCCTGTGGGTGGGCTTGGAAAGCGGCCTGTGGGTTCTGCGCTCGGATGTCCGGCTGACGGTCGGGCCCTCGGCGCTGCGGGGACGCGTAACCGGGGCGGACTATCAGACGGGCGAGCGATGGGACATTCTGACCGTCAGGACGGACACGCCCACGGCGGCGCTGGCGGCGTGGAGCGGCGGCTCGCTTACGTTTACTCTCTTCGCCTCCGACGCGGCGCCCGCCGTGACGCTGCCCGCCGACGCCCTGATTGGCGCGGCAAGCTCCTCCTTATCCGGCGGCGCGGCGGTATACACCCTCACGCCGGCGGCGGGAACGGTCATTGACGGATATTTCATCGAGACGCATCGGGACGGCTTGCGCCTGCACCTCAAGCGGCGGCCAATCGCAAGGGCGGGAGACAGGCCGCTGGAGGGGTTTACCATCGTGGTGGACGCGGGGCACGGCGGCACGGAGTCCGGCGCGCACAGCCCAATCGGCGCCGACTACGCGGAGAAAACCATCAACCTATACGCGGCGCTCAAGCTCCGAAATGTCCTGAGCGGTATGGGCGCGAGGGTCGTCCTCACCCGCTCCTCCGATGTCACGACAACGCTGCAAAGCCGGCTGGACGCGTCGCGCAGCGCGCGGCCCGACCTCTTTGTGTCGCTGCACTGCAACTCCATGAGCGAGGACGTCAACTCCGATCCGATACGGGGCGTGTCCGTCTTTTACCGGGAGGAAGGCTCGCGCGCCTTCTCCGAGCATATCTATGCCTATCTGCGTGAATCGCTCGACCTACAGGGCAGGGGCGTCCACTACAGCAATATCTACGTCTGCCGCGGGCATTGGGCGCCGACGGCGCTGATTGAGATGGGCTTCATCAACAACCCCTTCGACTATGAATGGCTGGCCGACGACGAAGAGCAAAACAAGCTAATCACCGCCATCGCTCAAGGAATCGCCGAGTATTTCAGATAGCCGACGCCTTAAACAAACGCTTGCGGGCAAGCCCGCAAGCGTTTTTATGATGCGGGGCGTTAACCCCCAATGATGAACCTCACAAACTCCATGAACATCAAAGCAATCTCCGCCCGCGGCGCGCCCTTCGTCAAATCCAGCCCGCCGCTTGTCAGCAACCCCGCGCCAGCCAAGCCCGTAATATACCCATCCTCGTCAGCCCAGTCGCTAAACTCCAACTCCTCCGGCAATTCCCGCAGCTCCGCAAGCTCTAGCCCCGCGTAGACCGCGTATTTACTCAAAATCACAGCCATCTGCTCCCGTGACAGCTCGTCGTCCGGCGCGAACAAGTTCCCGCCGACGCCGGCCACAATGCCCGTCTCAAAGCCCCAAAGCACCGCGTCGTAATACCACGCGTCCTCGGCTACGTCGTCAAAGCCGTCGCCGTCTACGTGTTCAGGTCGATTTGCGAGTTTATGTAGCACCGTCATAAACTGACCTCTCGTCATCATCATGTCGGGCGCGAACAAGCCTCCGCCAGTCCCCGCGAACAGCGTTTCCTCAAGCTCCGTCAAGTACCAAGCGATAAACGCAATCGCTTCAAAATACTCGTTTTCTTCCACGTCCGTCCATCTACCATCCCACGCCGCTAACGCTTCGTCGTAACCCACGACGAAGTAGCTTTGGTGCGTGATGTCAAACGTAATCAGCCCCGTCTCCTCGTCGAACACGCCCTTGAGGTCGGTCAAGGTTCCGCCATCGTCCATGTACCACACGCGGACGGCGGCGGGGTTCTCGCCGTCTTTCAGCGTGTACGGCAGGCTGACGGTCAGCGGCACGTCTACCTTCACATCGTCCACGAAGACCGCGATATTGACCACCAGCTCATAACCCTTCGTCACCGCCGCCAGAAGTCCGTCCAACTCAACCCGTTCTAGCACAATCCGCACCTCGCCGCCAAGCTCTTCCAGCATCGCCAGAACGTCGTCGCTTAGCGTAATCGTGCCATGCTCGAACGTATGCACGGCTTGGAGCGGTTCCGGTGCTGTGGGCTGCGGGAAGAAGAAGATGGGGAACTCAATCGAGTTGCCATCAAATTTGCCCCTGCCCGTCACGTCGCCGTTGTTGCTGTCAATTCTGCCGTTGTTTCTAATCTCGCCGTTGTTTGCTATCGTCCCGTTGTTTACAATCGTCCCGTCGTTGTGCAGCTGCATACCCTCCGGGATGGTCAAGCTCGCGCCGTTCCGCACGGTCAGCGTTTGGTCGCCCCCTACTGCAAAATTTTCTTGCAGCGTCACATTGCCGCACACCGTGACCTCATTACCGGCAGACAGGATGCCCCGCGAACCCGCCGCCGGGGCTTTGCTCACGCTTGAAGCGCGTATGATGCCGCCGCTGTCTATTTTGAAGTCTCCAGCTGAATCAATGCCATGCGCGTTGTCTTCGTCTCCATTAGCAATAATATTGATAAAACGACCCAGCCCGGTTATCGTCGCGCCGTCCGGGACTGTGAGGGCGCTACGGTTTTCCGCGCCGAGGATGTACGTGCGGTCCGCGATGTAAATCTGTAGCGCGTTTTCGACGATAATCGACCAACCTTCGCCGCCGTGCATATAGCCCTTGATGAAGACGGGGTCTTCACTGGAGTAGGTGATGATGTTGGTGCCCGGGTCTACGTTGGGGTCGTCTGGGTCAATGTTGTCAAGGTCGATGGCATTGGCGACCGTGCCGTCCACCACGTCATAACTGCCTTTTATCAAACTTGAGCCGAAAGGTACCGTCAGTATCTGCCCCTCCGTCAGCGTCAAATCTTCTTGCAGCTCTACATCGCCATACACCGTGCCGATATCGCCGAGGAAGAGGATGCCTTGGGAACCCGGCGCCGGGTCTATGTTCACCCTTGAAGCGTATACGATGCTGTTGTTGCTTATCGTGAATGTACCGCCTGCATGTATATTCTCGGATATCACGCCCACCGTACCGGAGATTTCGATGTTGCCTGAATTGGTACGTATGTTATTGGAATTGCTGGTAATGCTGCCCACCGTGCCGCGGATTTCGATGTTGCCCCTATCGGAAAAAATACCGCGCGCAGTGCCGGTAATGTTTCCCACAACGCCGGAGTCTGCGATTGTGATGTTTTCCATGACATAAATACCGGCATTACTGATGCCGGTAACGTCGCCAATCGTGCCGTCGATGGTGAGGAAGCCGGTATAAATGCCGACGTCGGCGGCGTGGATATCGCCCAGCGTACCGCTGATGGTGAGGCCGCCGGAGCCTGCTGTAATACCACACGCGACGAAGCTGTCCCCCCAAGCCGTAATCGAAATATCGTCGCCCTCTCCGTTTATCATCGCGCCGGACGGCACTGTGAGAGCGCTGTGACCCTCCGCGCCGAGGATGGTCGTGCCGCCCTCGATGGTGATATTCCTCGCGTTTTGAACGACAATCGACCAGCCGTCGCCGTTATTCGTGCCGTCGCCCGTGATGGTGACGGGACCTGCATCGGTGACGGTGATGACGTTGTTTTCCACCGTGTAGCCGGTATCGCCGTCCGGGTTTATGGCTTCAAGGTCAAGTACAAACCCCGTCGCCTGTGCAACCTGCACAAAGCCCCCCCCCAGATTTGTGCAAAGTGACAGTACCAGCGCCGCCGCGAGGGTGAAAGAGGCGAGTTTTTTGAGTGAGTTCATGTGGTCGTTCCTCCAGTATGGTGTAGAATCGGGGGTATTATACCACAGCAAGGGGTGGGTTGTCTACGGGGAAATGTGGGGCGGGGTTGCCTGTAGGGGCTGCCGGCTGCGTCAGTCCGTCTTTTTTGTCGTTTCTCCTATGATAAGCTCCGGCAGCGTGATATAGCTCTGCACATGAAGCGCCGGGTTTCGGATGTTTTTCAGAAGCTGGGACGCCACCTGCTCCCCAAAGTCATAGACGTCAATGCTCACGACGGTCGGCGGCGGATCCATGATGCGCGAGAACGGGAATTCGTCGAATGTGATGAGCTGCAAGTCCTCCGGCAGCTTTAACCCTTTCTCCTGTATGGCTTTCATAGCCCCTATCGCAACCATATTGTTCCCGCATATAACGCAGTCGGGACGGTCTTGCCGCGCCAGCAGCTCCAACGCGGCGGCGCGGCTTTCCTCGACGCTTGAGGACGTGTAGCGGATGCTGTCTTGATTCATGGCAATGCCCGATTCTTCCAAGGCCGCGTGCACCCCTTCAATACGTTTATTGGTGATTCCGTCCTCATGTCTCCCGCCTATGAAGATTACATTCCGCGCGCCGCAGTCGATTGCGTGACGCGCGGCGATATTCCCGCTAAGGGTGTTGTTGGTGTCCAGCCAGCATACCTGACTTTCAAACGCCGGTTTGCCTACGATGATATGAGGGAAGCTATTCCGCGTAAGCATGGCCGCGGTGTCTCGGTTGATGCTCCAGTTGGTGACGATGATGCCGTCATAGCCCCCGGACGATATGACGGCGTTGGCGGTATCGCCGGGCCTTTCGTCGCCGGAGACATCCACCAATGTGACGTTGTAGCCTTTGCGGGCCATCACGCCATGAACGCCGCAGAGAATCTCAAACATGTGGGAGTTGACAAATGCCGTCCCTTTTCGCAGCACATTCAAAAACGCTATATTGCGGGTCGAACGCCGTTTGAAGCTGGTAGCCCGGACATTGGGCGTGTAGCCCAGACGCTTAATCACCTCCCTGACCCGTATGGCGGTCGCCTCGGAAATTTCGTGCGAGTCATTGACCACCTTGCTCACCGTTGAAAAAGAAACCCCCGCCTCGCGGGCCACATCCTTGATTGTTACAGCCATGTGTATCCTCCTTTGCGAAAAATCGGATTATTTTCTCTACAATAAGACTACAACGTTTTCGCAAATAAGTCAATAGGTTTTTGCAAATTCTCTTGACATAGCTTTCACAGCCAGTATAATGTAACTATATCGCTGAGACGAAAATAACGAAAATTATTCGGGCATTATTTTCCAAAACACTTTCGTCTCACGAAAATTTGCGAAAATTCATTAAAGGAGGATTCCCCATGAAAAAGACGCTATCCCTTTGTCTCGTCAGCCTGCTGCTGTTCGGTATGCTTTCCGCTTGCGCAAACGGAGCCGGCGGCACACCCGATCCAACCCCCTCCGCGTCATCCCCGTCTGAAGGTGCCGCGCCCGATAACGGTACCGCACCCGCCGACATCAGCGGCGACCTGCTCTTTTGGATGGGCGATACCCCTTTAGCCCCGGCAATCATCGAGGGCTTTACCGCTCAATATCCCAATGTCAATGTCCAATACGAGATGGCCAGCTACGACGAAATCATCCAAAAGCTCTCCCTTGACGGGCCTGCCGGAATGGGCCCTGATGTCCTTGCCATAGGTGACAGCACGGTAAGCGCGGCGGTTGCCGACGGGCTTTTAGAGCCTTTCCCCGCCGGCTTGCAAGCGAAGGTGGAGGATGTGATCCTTGAGGCAGCCTTGTCCACCTCAATCGTCGGAGGGCGGCTTTATGGAGTGCCGTATTCGATGGAACCCGTTGTTTTCTTCTATAACAAGGATTTGGTTGACGGCCCGCCCGCGAGCTTTGAGGAGCTCATAGAGTTTGCCAAAACCTATAACGACCCTTCCGTCGGAAAATATGCCATGCGCTGGACGACCGATGGGTATCACAACCACCATTTCCTTACCGCCTTCGGATGGAGAATCATGGGGTCGAATTGGGACGACTGGAAGAATCCGGGGTTTGACAGCCCCGAAGCGGCCGCAGGTCTCGCTTTTTACAAATCCATGAGAGCTGTATTCGACGTGAGTACAGACGCGGCTGATTTTAACGCCACCGTAGGCGCTTTTGTGAGAGGAGAGTCTCCCTATTTAATCAGCGGCCCGTGGGCGGTTGCCGCTTGCAGGGAAGCCGGCTTGAACTTCGGCACATCCAAGATGCCGACCGTCAACGGCGCTCAGCCCCGCACCTTAACCGCCAATCAGGTCGTCGCGGTTTCCAGCTTCTCCAAGAACTTTGACGCCGCCTTTGCCTTTGCCGAATATGTGGCGTCGGTAGAGGTCGCGAACATGACATACAGCATCTATGGCGCAGCCCCCGCTCTCAAAGATATCTCCGGAGTTGAAGGCCTCGCGGAGGATGCTATGATTATCGGCATGGCGGAGCAAGCCGCCTATACCGACCACGTCCCCACAATCCCCGAAGTTCAATACATTTGGCTGGCTTGGGCGGAAATGTTTGCCTTTGTTTGGGATGATTTGCTGACCGTTGAAGAATCCCAGCAAAGGGCTATGGAGACTTACGAAACCGCGCTCAATGTCGGCGGACTGTCCATGTACGACTAAAATAGGAAGGGGCTGTATCCGACGATACAGCCCCTTCGTCGTTTCCGAGTATCCCAGCGTTGCGCGCTACCCCTCCAAGAAGCAAGAGAAATGAGGGAGGTAAACATGAAAATCATCGCGGCAATATGCTCCGCCGTCGTATGGGGCAGCGGTCAGTTTATTAACAAGCAGAAGCTAAAGGGCCTTGTGTTTTTCCTGATACAGGGCGTCCTTCTGTTCATCGAGCTTTCAACCGGCACGTTAAACGTGTTAAGGGGCGTTTCTGAAGCCAACTTCCGCAACTGCGGTTATTTTACAAAGGGGCTTTGGGGTTTAATCACATTGGGCGAAATTCCGCGGCTGGACTCCTCCACGCTGGTATACGACCACTCAATCATGCTGATGATTGGCGGAATTATTTCCACCGTCACCCTGCTCCTCTTCTCGCTGGTTTGGATATGGAATATCAGGGACGCTTATCTCTCCAGAGCCGAGATAGAACAGGGAGAAACAACAAGCAGTATAGGGTATGTCAAAAAACTGTGGAAAAACTCGTTTGAATACATCATGATTACTCCGGGCGCGCTCCTTGTGCTGTTTGTCTCCGTGATTCCGGTGCTGTTCTCCGTTCTTGTCGCGTTTACAAACTATAATGCCAGCACGATTCCGCCGAGGAATCTGGTTGACTGGACAGGCTTTAAGACCTTTGCGGATATTGTAAGGATTCCGATTTGGGGCTCGACCTTTATCAGAGTTCTCACATGGAACGTGGTGTGGGCCTTTCTTGCCACATTTACGGCTTACGGCTTCGGGCTTTTGGTAGCGGTTTTGATCAACGCAAAGGGCATACGCTTCAAGTCTGTGTGGCGGGGCATTTATATCTTGCCTTGGGCCATGCCCGCGCTGCTCTCAATGCTTACCTTTAAGCAAATGTTCAACAGCGCCGGCGTATTCAACCGGCTTCTTATGAGCGCGGGCTTTATCAACGCGCCTATCTCATTTTTAGGCGAAACCAACTGGGCCAGAACGGTTCTTATCTTGGTCAATATGTGGCTGAGCTTCCCGTTTTTTATGGCTTTGATATCGGCGGCCATGACGGCGATATCCCCTGAGCTGTACGAAGCCGTGGAGATGGACGGCGGCACCGGCTTGCATAAGTTCAGGTACATCTCACTGCCGACAATCCTAACGGCCACCGCGCCAATGATTGTGATGAATGTCGCCGCTAATTTTAACAATTTCGGAGCGGTGTATTTCCTCACAAGCGGCGGCCCGTTAGACCCCAGATACCAGATGGCGGGAACAACCGACCTGTTGATTTCTTGGATTTTTAAGCTCACCCTCGACTTCCGTATGTACAACATCGCGGCCGCCGTTTCAATCCTGATTTTCATTATGATTGCCACCGTCAGCGGGTTCAATCTAATGAGGACGCGTTCATTTAAGGGGGATTAGGGAATGGAAAGGAATACACTGTCAATCGTGAAAACAATCCTGACGCGGGTGCTGGTTTATACGGCGCTGATGATTGTGGCGGTTATCGTTTTATACCCCCTCCTATGGATCATAGGCACGTCCTTTGACCCCATCAATAACCTCGGAAGAATGGGCATCTTTCCCCAAAACCCTACCCTTAAAAACTATGTCCGTCTGATTGAGGAAACGAAGTATATCAGTTGGTACCTTAACACCGCGTACATAGCGTTTATGACCATGTTTTTTTCGGTCTTACTCAACACCTTAACGGCGTTTGTTTTCGCGCGTTTTGATTTCAAAGGGAAAAAAGCCGGGCTGCTTTCCGTTATGCTTCTGCAAATGTTCCCCAGCTTTATGGGCTTGACCGCCATTTATATGATCGCCTTGAATTTCGGTATGCTGGATAACTTAAATATGCTTGTCATCATTTATGTGGCTGGCTCTATTCCGACCAACGTCTGGCTCGTCAAGGGGAATCTGATGAATCTGCCCAAATCCATTGACGAAGCCGCGTATATCGACGGCGCGTCAAAGCTCCAAGTTTTTATCAGAATCCTAATGCCGTTATCGCGCCCCATAATCTCGTTTATTGCCCTTACCTCCTTTATAATGCCGTGGATGGACTTCATGCTGCCCCGTTTCTTAATCAAAAGCGCGGATAACCAGACCTTGGCCGTCGGTCTGTTCTTTATGACGGACACGCGCAGCCCAACCGCTGATTTAACGGCTTTTTGCGCCGGAGCGGTGCTGATTGCCGTGCCTATCGCAACGCTGTATATGATTTGCCAAAGGTTTTTAATCACCGGGCTTGCCGCCGGCGCGAATAAGGGCGAGTAAAAAATAATAAGGACGGATATGCCATGAATCCAAAGGATTATCTGTATGCCGCGGCGCTTTGCTTGGGAAAACCGCATACCTTTATGACCTTGGCGGCCGGTATGAAGCGGAGAACTGTCATTGCCCACTTTCTGCTAATCGTTTGCCTGTTGTATGTCCCGGTATTTGCCTTAGTGGTGAGGACACAGCCCGCTCAGCTATATACGAGACTTTTTTCCCAAAGCTTTGAGGGCGCCGCGGTTGAATACAAAAATACGGGGAGCTTTTCACCGGAAGAGATGGATTACGGGCAGCCCGGCATTTTGGTGTTCGGCGATTTTGTGGTGTATGCCGATTCCCATATCGTCCTGTCCGCCCCTGCGGAATATTTTTCAGCCGGTGAGCTGTCGCGCCCTTTTGAAGAAGTGTTTGGCATGATTGCGGTCTACAATATGTATATACCGCAGATTCTGCTGCCCTTGCTGAGCATCGCCCTGCTGATTTTACTTGTTTTACAGCTTTTCTTTTGCCTTATGTCCGCAGCCTTTCTGAAAACCTTTAGGCTTGTTTCCAAACAATTTCAATTTGGTGAAAATGTGAAAATTGCCATCATGAGTTCGTCTTTGCCGGCACTGATAAGCGCCGCGGTGGGATTTATCCTTCCCGCCGTACATATCGTTTTGTTTCAAATGGCAACCCTTCTGGTTCTCTTTTCGCTCCCCAAAAGATACGACAAAAAGGAAAGGGAGCTGTTTTCCTCCGAAGAAAACGCGGCGCCCATCGGCGTGAACTCCTAAACCATTTAGAACGAGGTATAAAACCATGATTCATCGTGAAGCTGTTTTGCATATCCCGCTTTCCCAATATGCCTACGCGCCCTGTGAAGCACAGTTAACCATCCGTCTGCGTGCGGCGCGGGGCAATCTGACCTCTTGCACGCTTCATTACGGCAACCGCTATCAGGAAAGCAACCCCATACATTATACTCCGGTCTCCATGGAGGTTGCTGCCTTTGACGAATTGTTCGACTACTTTGAAATCCGCTTTGCTCCGGGGTTTACCCGGGTATGCTACTACTTTGAACTCGTCTCGGCAGACGAAACGCTGCTCTATTTCGCGGATTTGTTCATGCCCGATTTGCCGCCTGACCGAACCGACATCTATCAATATCCGTATATGCGCCGCGAGGAGATTAGCGATGTCCCCGCTTGGTTTAGGGAGGCGGTGGTGTACAATATCTTCCCGGATAGCTTTGCCGACGAGAAAGGCACGCTTTGCGGCAATGGGCAGGAAATTCCACTGAAGGGCGGCGCCGTTTCAAAATCAAAGCGCGGCGGCACGCTGCGCGGTATCACAGAAAACCTCGCGTATATCAAAAATTTAGGCTTCAACTGTATCTACCTCAATCCTATTTTTACGGCAGGCGAGTATCATAAGTATGACCTCATCGACTATTTTCACATTGACCCCTGCTTCGGAACCGACGCGGACTTTGCCGAGTTGGTAAACACCGCCCACGGTATGGGGCTGCGCGTAATCATAGACGGGGTGTTCAATCACTGCGGCTACCGCTTTTTTGCCTTTGAAGACGTGATTAAAAACGGGCGAAATTCCCAATACGCGGACTGGTTCTATGGGTTGGAGTTCCCTGTGAAAATCCCGGAGAAGGGTGAACGCCCGAATTACAAATGCTTTGCCTACGAGCCCAAGATGCCCAAGCTGAACACCTCAAACCCCGCTGCGCGGGATTACTTTATGGAGGTATGCCGTCACTGGATACGCGAATATCGCATTGACGGCTGGCGTCTTGACGTGGCGAACGAGGTAGACCGGGAATTTTGGCGGGCTTTTCGGCGCGCCGCCAAAGCAGAAAACCCGGACTGTGTGTTGATTGCGGAAATTTGGGAAAGCTCTGAAAGCTGGCTGAGGGGCGATATGTTCGATTCCACCATGAACTACAACTTCCGCAAGCACTGTCTGGATTTCTTTGCGTTGGGCGTCACAAACGCGGCATTCTTCAACGCGCGCACCGCCCAAATGCTTATGCGATACCCCGCCGGTATCGTTTCGGGACAGCTCAACCTCTTGGACAGCCATGACGTAAGCCGGTTTTTAAGCCTGTGCGGGGGGGATGAACGCCGCTATAAGCTGGCGGTGTTGTTTCTCGCCGTTTTCCCCGGCGTACCCAGCATATTTTACGGGGATGAGCTTGGCGTCACCGGCATGGAGGAACCGGAGATTCGCCAGCCCATGCCGTGGGGCGGCGGAAATAATAATCTGGCCGAATTTTTCACACAAGCGCTGAAACTTCGCCGCAACCCCGCTGTGACCCACGGTGATTACAAGGTGTTACGGGCGGAAGAAGGAGATGGAGTGTATGCTTTCAGGCGGACAAACGGCAGCCGCAGCATTACTCTATTGTTAAACGCCGAAAAAGCATCCGCGCCGCTCGGCGGAATAACGCTCCCGGCGGAGTCCCCTGATTGGGCGCAAGGCTGGGAGCTTGGCCGTATCGGCGGATTGGGTTATGCCGTTTGGGTGCAATGAAGCAAAAGACCGAAAGGAGAGTCGGATATGCACGTCAGCTTTGACAGATTTCCGGGAGGGAAATCCAAGGCGCTCACGATGAGCTACGACGATGGGGTGCAAAGCGATAAAAGGCTCGTCGAAAT
>Ga0099364_10002553_pt1 | contig 28948 bp, 25 predicted proteins | sample TergutTh196P3_FD_73070 | JGI IMG/M metagenome (GOLD analysis project Ga0099364, IMG submission 73070) | Microcerotermes parvus P3 segment gut microbial communities from Pointe-Noire, Republic of the Congo - Th196 P3 | ecosystem: Host-associated > Arthropoda: Insects > Digestive system > Gut ...
CTTAAGAAGTGCTTGAAGACTTGCGTGAAAATTTTTCGTCAGACAAGGCGGATTTTGTGCGAATATCCGCTGATATTTAAGCAAAATTCAACGCAGTATGGCGGAAAATTTTCCGCAAAGATTTAGTGATTCTTAAGTTAATCGACTATAACACCCCTCAAGCTTTACCTTGAGGGGTGTCGTTTACTATTAGGCAAACTTGTCGGCCACGTTCACACATTATAAGTCGGGAGGTTTTTAAACCGCAGTTTCAGCTTATCGGCAATCAGCGCGATAAACTCCGAGTTAGTCGGCTTGCCTTTCGCGGTGTGAATGGTATACCCGAAAAAGCTGTTCAGCGTATCGACATTGCCTCTGTCCCACGCGATTTCAATCGCATGGCGGATTGCGCGCTCAACCCGTGATGACGTTGTTGAATACTGTTTTGCCACAGTTGGGTAGAGCAATTTGGTGACATAGTTTATCATGTCCGAATCGTCTACAGCAAGCAAAATAGCCGTCCTCAGATAATGATACCCTTTTATATGCGCGGGGATTCCTATCTGATGAATAATATCGGTCACTACATACTCGATATTATCGGGGACAGTGTCGTGGATATTGTACGAAACCTGCTTTTGGTCAAACGGATAAGCTGTAACCGCACAGGCGGATGCACCGTCAATGAGCCTTTGGATTTTAACCGCTAAGATTCCGACCTCAAACGGTTTCACCATGTAGTATTCCGCACCCGCTTCCATGACTTCTCTTTCGGTTTGCGGCGAATCATAGTTAGCTATAACTATAATGGTCGGAAAATATTCCAGACGTTCGCGCATTTCGTTAATCAAAGTCACCGCATCCAACTCCGGCATTTTTGCCTCAATAACCACAATGTCAAATCTGTCGGACTTTAATGTTTCGAGCAAGACCCGCCCGTTCTTTTGCCTTGTAATCGCGTACATCCCCTTAGCCATTAAAGAGCGTGCCCACGCCATTCCGCATTCCGCGCTGTCATCCCCGATTAGAACCCTTACTTGTTTTTTAGTCATTTTGACCTCCTATTTGTATTTAAGTATTATATTTTGTTGGATTAGGTATCCAACATCTGCAATGATAACACACGATTTTACACAAGTCAATGGAGTTAGACAACATTGTGTTTTTTAGTTCAGCGGATTCTGCAAGAGTCTAAAACATTCGACAACAAAGCCTTTTGTTGCGATATTTTTCGACAAGAAATCCACATATAACACAAACGCCATATGTGGAAGCTTTTGTGTTTTAAAACCCAAAATAAAGTTGCCCGAAACTCGAAAAAGCTCAAAAAATGTCGAACATTTTTTTAAGAGCCGAATATAATGTAACATAGCGTTTGCTAAATAGGATATGAAGGAGGTGAATGATATGTGTAATCATAACGGCAATGAATTCGGCAACGGCTGCGGCAACGGCTGCGGCAACGGCTGCGGCAATGAATTCGGAAACGGATGCGGACACGAATGCGGAAACGGGTGCGGCAACGGATGCGGACACGAATGCGGCAACGGATGCGGACACGACATTTGTGGTGCTATCGAGCTTTTATGCGAGGCAACTCGCGGGCTTGAAGAGGCTCGTGAAGACCTTAGATGCCGCAATACCTGCGGCGCGAAAAAGCATATTCTTTGCGCAATCAAAAAAGCGGAAGAATGTTTGCGCCGAATCTAATCTAAAGGGTGCGAAAAAGCGGAAGCCGCTTCACTATTATTGTGAGGCGGCTTTTTCCGCGACTGCTTTTGCGACCGCCTTTGCCGCCAAACGATTAAGCGGACTCGGTATTATATAATCGGGACATAGCTCATCATCGCTCACCATTCCCGCAATCGCTTCTGCGGCGGCAATTTTCATCTCGGTTGTAATATCACGCGCGCGTACATCTAACACCCCTCTGAACAACCCGGGGAATGCCAAAACATTGTTGATTTGGTTCGGGAAGTCGCTCCTCCCTGTCCCTACTATAAAAGCTCCCCCTGCTTTTGCCTCATCGGGCATAATCTCGGGGACGGGATTCGCCATTGCAAATACTATTGAACCCTTATTCATGCCCGCCACCATTTCCCGTGTAACACAGTCCGGTGCGGACAAGCCGATAAAAACGTCTGCCCCTTTCATAGTAGCAAAAAGGCTCGCCCCCGTGTTTATTTCCCCGTTTTTGTCGCACATAGCAATATTGTTCATGCCTGATTCCTTCAGCAATAGTGAAACCGCAGTCCCCGCCGCTCCCGCTCCGTTAATGACTATTTTGGCTTCGGCGGCTTTTTTCCCGACTAATTTCAAGGCATTGCGCAACGCCGCCAAAACAACAATCGCAGTCCCGTGTTGGTCGTCGTGAAAAATAGGAATATCGCAGCATTCTTTTAACCGCCGTTCAATTTCAAAGCAACGGGGTGCGGATATGTCTTCAAGGTTTATTCCCCCGAAGCTCCCCGCTATTAACCGCACGGTATTGACAATCTCGTCAATGTCGCCCGAACGGATACAAATAGGAATAGCGTCAACCCCCCCAAACTCCTTAAAGAGGACAGCCTTGCCTTCCATTACGGGCATTGCCGCCTCCGCCCCGATATTGCCGAGACCCAACACTGCCGAACCATCGGTTACGATTGCGACCGTATTTCCCCGTCGAGTAAGCTCATAGCTCAAGTTGACATCTTTTTGAATAGCGACACACGGTTCGGCGACTCCGGGAGTATACGCAACCGACAGTTCTTCCTGCGTGTTAAGCTCAACCCTGCTTACTACTTCTATTTTCCCCTGCCACTCATAGTGTTTTTTTAGCGATTTCTCCGCATAACAACTCATTTTTACCCCATTCCTTTTATATAAATTATTCCCTTTACAATCAACTGCAACGACAAGCGGCATATCGCGGACTGTCAGTTTATGTACCGCTTCCGTACCTAAGTCGTCAAATGCAATTACCTCCGATTTTTCGACACATAACGACATTAACGCCGCCGCCCCGCCTATTGCCGCGAGGTACAGCCCCGTATGTGTGCGGATTGCATCAATGACTTTGCGGTCACGCTCCCCCTTGCCAATCATTACTTTTAAACCCCGCTCAATCAACTGCGGTGAATACGCGTCCATACGAGAGCTTGTAGTAGGCCCTACCGAGCCTATAACCCTTCCGGGCGGAGCGGGACACGGCCCCGAATAATAAATCGCCTGCCCCTCAACTTCAAACGGAATCTCGCTCATCATTCGCTTGTGGGCAGAATCCCTGCCTGTATAAATAGTCCCCGACAATAAAACCGAGTCACCTGTTTTGAGACTTTTTATGGTCTCATCGGTAAACGGGGTTGTAATTTTTCTCATAAAACCTCTAAATAATCGTGGTTTGATGTCGCGTGGCGTGACAGCCTATGTTTACCGCAACGGGCAAACCCGCAATATGCGTAGGGTACGTCATAATATGCAACGCCAACGCAGTAGTCTTTCCGCCGAATCCGGCAGGGCCTATTCCCAAACCGTTAATTTTCGCAAGCAACCGCGCTTCGGTCTCCGCCCAAAATGAATCGGGGTGACTGCTCCCGACTTTACGTAATAATGCTTTTTTCGACAATAATGCCGCCTTTTCGGCTGTTCCGCCAATGCCGACCCCCACAATTACAGGGGGACAGGGATTCGCCCCCGCCGATTTAACAACCCCGATTACATAATCCTCAATGCCGTCTGCCCCGTCGGATGGTTTGAGCATAGCTGTCCCCCCCATATTCTCGCTGCCGAATCCTTTTGGCGCAACTGTAATTTCAACAGTGCCGCTTTTATTGCCGTCAAATTCATAATGGATTACGGAGGGGGTGTTATCCCCTGTGTTAATGCGCCTTAACGGGTCGGAAACAACGCTGTTCCTGCAATACCCGTCCTTGTACCCGCGGCGTACCCCCTCGTTAATCGCTCCCGAAATATCGCCGCTTATGTGGACGTTTTCGCCGATTGTCACAAACACAACCGCCATTCCCGTGTCTTGACAAATGGGGAGTTTTTCGCTTGCGGCGACTTCGGCATTTTTCAAAAGAGTATCAAGCGTTGTTTGCGCAAGTGGCAGTGTTTCCCTTTTCCGCGCCTTAATTAATGCCGCTTGAATGTCGTCTCCCAAGCAGGTGTTGGCTTTAACGCACAGCTCGGCAACGGCATTTGTGATTTGCTCCGCCTCAATAATCCTAATGTTCATGCCGCTCATGCCAAAAGTTCCTCTGCTTTTTTGATTGCATCCAATACAGCACTTTCGGACGGGCCGCCAGGTACATTCCTTGAATTAACACAGGATTCAACCGAAACTGCCTCGTAAATGCTCTCATCAAAAAGCTCAAAAATGTTCTTGAACTCATCAAGCGACAGTTCGTCCAACCTGAGTCCCTTGTCAATTGCATAAAGCACAAGCCTGCCCGTAATTTCGTGTGCGTCCCTAAATGCAACTCCGCGTTTTACGAGCCAGTCCGCCGCATCGGTTGCATTTGTGTAGCCGCCTTTCGCACTTTGCCGCATATTGTCGGCATTAAAGCTCATCGACGAGAGCATTCCGCAAAACACGTCCAAGCAGGACTTCACCGTGTCAATCGCATCAAATACCGACTCCTTATCCTCCTGCATATCCTTGTTGTACGCGAGGGGAAGCGATTTCATTACAGCAAGCAATCCCGTAAGACTGCCGTAAACCCGCCCGGTTTTGCCGCGGATTAACTCTGCCATGTCCGGGTTCTTTTTTTGCGGCATAATAGACGAGCCTGTCGCATAAGCATCGGATATTTCGATAAAACCGAACGAGTCGGTTGACCACAAAATCAGCTCCTCACAAAAACGGCTGAGGTGCATCATAATAATCGCCAGACACGACACCGTTTCAATGCAAAAATCCCTGTCCGAAACTGCGTCAAGGCTATTTTCGCTCAACCTTGAAAAACCAAGCTCCTCCCGCACAAATTCCCTGTCAAGCGGGTAAGTCGTTGCGGCAAGCGCACCCGCGCCGAGCGGCATTTCATCGGTTCTCGCGCGGCAATCACTAAGCCGCGACAAATCCCGCTTAAACATTTGGAAATACGCCAACAAGTGATGCGCCAAGGTAACAGGCTGTGCTTTTTGCAAATGAGTAAACCCCGGCATTACCGTTTTAGTGTGACTTTTGGCAGTTGCTACTAAAATTTGCAACAGTTTGCGTAAACGGGCGATTATGCAATCGGCCTCTTCCATGACGTACATCCGCATATCAAGCGCGACTTGGTCATTGCGGCTTCTCCCTGTGTGCAGTCTTCGCCCCGCATCGCCGATTCGTTTAATCAGTTCCGCTTCAACGAACGAGTGTATATCTTCGGCAACTCCGTTTTCTCCGCCAATGCTCAACCCGCCGCTTTCTATATCGCTCAAAATCCCGTTAAGCCCGATGACAATCGCTTCGGAATCGGATTGCGGAATAATCCCTTGCTTACCTAACATTTTCGCGTGAGCAATGCTGCCCTTTATATCATGCTTGTACAGTCTTCGGTCGAACGACAATGACGAATGAAAATGATTAGCTTTTTCATCGGTCTGCCCCGTAAATCGCCCTCCCCATAATTTTCCACTCCCCATTTTTACCCCATTCCTTTCTAACATCAATGTACCATGAAAGTGCGTTTTCCGCACAACCTCAAATTTATTTTCAAACTTTTACCCCATTCCTTTCTAACATCAATGTACCATGTGCGTTTTCCGCATAACCTCAAATTTATTTTCAAACTTTTACCCCATTCCTTCTTTGTCATCGGCTTTCGGCGTATTATTCCCCTGTTCGCTCTGCATTAATGCCCTTACGGTCAACGGCAATCCCAACAGATTAATAAATCCTTCCGCATCCTTATGGTTATACAGTTCGCCTGTGGCAAATCCGGCAATCTCCTCATTGTACAGAGTGTACGGCGATGTATAGCCCGCAGAGATGATGTTGCCTTTGTATAGTTTCAGCTTGACTTTACCCGTAACAGTCTCCTGTGTTTTGTCAACGAACGCTGACAATGCCCCGCGCAATGGCGTAAACCATTCGCCGTTGTAAATCAACTCGGCGAGTTTTACCCCGACTATTTCTTTAAAAGCAGTCGTGCCGCGGTCAAGGCAGAGCTTTTCCAATGCCTTATGGGCTTCGTACAATATGCTGCCGCCCGGAGTTTCGTATACCCCTCGCGATTTCATTCCGACTACTCGGTTTTCAACCAAATCGGCAATACCTATTCCGTTTTTACCGCCGACTTCATTAAGCGAATTGATTAACGCGGCGGGGGACAACACTTGTCCGTTTAGTTTCGTGGGTATCCCTTTATCAAATTCGAGTTCTATATACTCGGGAGTATCCGGTGCGTCCTCCGGCGGGACAGACAATTGCAACAAATGCCTGTAATTCGGCTCTGTACTCGGGTTTTCGAGTTCAAGTCCCTCATGGCTTAAATGCCACAAGTTCTCGTCACGGCTGTAGCTTTGTTCCTTTTTCATCGGCACGGGAAGTCCCCGCTCTTTTAAAAAGTCCATCAAATCATCGCGTGACTGAATGTCCCATATCCGCCACGGGGCGATAATCTTCATGTTCGGCACAAATGCTTTCATTGTGAGTTCAAAACGGATTTGGTCATTGCCTTTACCTGTCGCGCCGTGGCAAATTGCATCGGCTTTTTCGGAAATCGCGACATCTACCAACTTTTTTGCAATAAGCGGGCGGGCAATTGCCGTCCCGAGGAGGTATTTGTCCTCATAAACCGCGTTTGCCTTAACCATCGGATAGACATAATCGCTCACAAATTCCTCACGCACGTCAAGCACAATCAACTTATCCGCACCCATTTTCCGCGCCCTGTCCTCCATTTCCGAAACGCCGTCGCTGCATTGCCCTAAATCAACGCAACAAGCGATAATCTCACAGCCCTTATAGTTTTCTTTCAGCCACGGGATGATTACAGAAGTGTCAAGCCCCCCGGAATATGCCAATACTATTTTCAAAACGAACACCATATGTGGTTTACCACAGGTATACCACATCCCTTTCTATTTACACTAAAATTTACACTAAAACAGTATATCATATTCCGGAGGATTAATCAACCCCTAACTTATACAACAGCAATAATTTTCTTCGGCAAACTCGGTGTTGATTACGCTGAACCAGTCGTCAATGTAAGCCGCGCGTTCGTTATAATGCTTGAGGTAGTAGGCGTGTTCCCATAAATCAATCGTCAATATTGGGCAAAAACCGCGCGAAATAGGCGAATCCTGATTAGCAGTGCAAAGGATTTTGAGATGCCCCCTCCTGTCTGTGACGAGCCATAGGTATCCCGAACCGAATACCTCTAAAGCATACTCCTTGAACTTCGCCTTAAAATTGTCCCAATTTTCGAAGTGTCGATTGATTTTGCACCCAAGCTCGTCATCGGGAACAGGGGATTCCGACTTGTTGGGATTCGGCTTCATTCCCGCAAAATAGTAGATGTGGTTGTATACTCCCCCTGCATTGTTGCGAATGTCGGTTCGGATTTTTACGGGCAGGTTGTTAATGTTGCAGAGTAACCTCTCTAAAGTCCAACTATGAAGTTCGGGGAACGGGGCAAGCACCGAGTTGAGCTTATCGGTGAATGCTTTGAGATGTCTGTCGTGGTGAAGCTCCATTGTGAGCGTATCAATATGCGGCTCAAGAGCATCATAGGCATAAGGCAGTTTAAACAGCTTGAATGGATAACATTGCTTTTTCATAAGTAAAATTCTCCCTTTGTAATAAAAATAAAAAATAACAGTACATTAATACTATTATTTTTTTTGGGCGAATATTACACTTGACAAGCACCGATGCAACAGTCTTTTTCTACTCCGATAATTTTAAGTTTCACTATGCTGTTTTTCTCATGCCCACTTGCCTGGATTCTTACCGGGGTATAGCACCGAGTATGCCCGAATGACGTACTTTCGGTTAATACCGATTGTTCTGTGCCTATTAAGCTTTTGAAAAACGCCTCCCGCATTTCCCGCGCCGATTCGGATAGTGCTTTTATCCGCTCCCGCTTGAGCTTTTCGGGAACTTGGTTCGGCATTGTTGCCGCAAGCGTTCCTTCGCGGGGAGAAAAGGCAAAAACGTGGATTTTCGCAAACCCCGTTTCCTCGGCAAATGCAAGGGTTTGTGCAAATTCATCGTCACTTTCCCCGGGGAATCCCACGATTATATCCGTTGTTATTGCCGCATTGCGGAAGCTTTTGCGGATTGACTTGACTATATTCCCGTAAAACCCGGTTGTGTACCGCCGTTTCATCCTGCTTAACACAGTATCGCTCCCGCTTTGGAGTGATAAATGAAAATGCGGGCATAGGTTTTGCAGTTTTGACAGCCGTTCAATATCCTCTTCAGTAATCATATCGGGTTCAAGTGACGACAGTCTTACCCGCTCCGCCCCGTCTACTCCGCAAATTGCCTCGACTGCGTTAGTCAGCGAGTATTCATAAGCACACAGATTAATTCCCGTAACAACTATTTCTTTATGCCCTGCGGCAGTCAGTTTTTGAGCCTCCTCCCGTATATCATCAACAGTGCGGCTTTTGACAGAGCCGCGCGCCTTCGGGATTATGCAATAAGCACAGTCCCTATCACAGCCGTCTTGGATTTTAAGAAATGCCCTCGTGCGTTCGCTTTGGGGGGAATACGGCAATGACAGAGCCAAATCGGGTTCAATGCCGGTAAAAATCCCGTTTACGACTATATCCGCGCCGATTGCGGCGGCTTTGTCGGGGAATGCTTTGGGAAAACAGCCGCACAGGACAATTTTAGTATGAGGATTGGCTTTTTTCAGCCGCAAGATTAACCCTTTGACTTTTCTGTCGCTGTTCTCGGTAACGGTGCATGAGTTGATTATATGGATGTCGGCATTTTCGCCTGAGCCTACGGGAATATATCCCCCCTGACTCATCATCTCAAAAATTCCCGAGCTTTCATATTGGTTGACTTTACAGCCGAATGTAGTTATATTAAATTTCAAACTAATTTACCTCTTGACATTTTTTAAGCTATGTGTTATCATTGCATGATGTTAAGAATTTTTCAGAAAGGGAAAGGGTAAAACATGAAAATAGAACTGCGTAAACGCGGAAAACGATGCTACCGGCAGGAAACTTCAGAAAGGGAAGGGGTAAAACATGAAAATAGAACTGCGTAAACGCGGAAAACGATGCTACCGGCAGGAAACTTCAGAAAGGGAAGGGGAAAAACATGAAAATAGAACTGCGTAAACGCGGAAAACGATGCTACCGACAGGAAACTTCAGAAAGGGAAAGGGTAAAAATATGACAGCGAAAAAAATCAAATTTACGGGCAGGGATGCGATTGAAAGCGTTAAAGGCTTTGTCAGCATAGTATCTAAGTGCAAATACGATATTGACATTGTTTCGGGGAGATACGTGGTTGATGCAAAATCGATTATGGGTTTGTTCAGCTTAGACTTGTCGACAGAATTAGCGTTAATGATTCACTCGGACGATTGTGACGAGCTTATCGCCGAGCTTGAAGACTACATTGTACAGCGACCGACTATATAGAGCGAACAACGTCAATCGCCGAAATCCCGCATTTTTCAAGCAATAATACCGCTTCTGCGGAAATAATCTCGCCCGGTACGACTATAGGTGCGCAGGGTGGGAGAGTCACATGAACACCTGCGCAAACTCTGCCGACCGATTCACGGATGGGAATCGTGAGTTTTGGCGAGAAATACGCTTTTCGCGGATTCAACGCTGTTGATAAGTTAAGGAGTGTTTCGGTGCGGTCGGCGGGAATTGCTTGCTTTTTTTGAATGTTTTTCATTGCTTTAAACACCCTTTGGGTGTTTTTATTTTGCGTAATTGTAGAAAAAAGCAGTATAACATACCGAAAATCGCACATTTCGGGGACTATCCCGCAGTTTAGCAGTTCCTTTGCATAGTCTGCACCCGAATACCCGTAAGCGTTAGCATCAATGGTAATCCTCAGTAAATCACTTTTGCGCAGGCTGTATCCGATTTGCCCTAAGTCTTCTTTAAGCTTTGCAACTGCATCAAATGCCGACAATGCGCGTTCTTTTTCCTCAAAAATGTGTTTATTGCATAAATCAAGGCTGTGTAATATAAGGTATGACGGGCTGGATGAACCGAACAAGCTCATTGCATCCTCTGCCGCTTTTAGGTAATCGGGGGAGCATTTCAAGTGCAGGTATGCCGCGCCTGTTAATGCGGGGAGGGTTTTGTGTGCCGAATCCGTCGACATTGCCGCGCCTAACTTAATCGGGTGCAAATCGGTAAAAACAAGATACGCCCCATGCGCATTGTCTACAAGAAGCGGTAGGTTTAATCCGCGACAAATTTTCGCAATCGGTTCAATATCGCACATATTCCCGTAATAATCAATGCTCGTTACAAATACCGCCGCCGTTTCGGGAGTTATACAAGCGGTAATCTCCTCGGGAGTACAGCTTGGTGAGAACAGGTCGACGTCAAACCCAATCAAGATAGCGGAATCAATAAAACTCCTGTGCGAGCCTCTCATTGCGGCTACTCTTGTTGTGTCCCCGTTTTTGCAAAATGCAAGCATGGCGGATATGCAAAGCGAACTCCCCGAACAGGAAAAAAGCGTTCGGCTTGCCCCGAATAACTCGGCGGCATTGCGTTCGCTTTCTCCTATAATATCAACCGCCCCGGAAACCTCGGTTATATCCGCCCTGTCAATAATCCCCTTATGCCCCGGCATATGACAACGCTCAACCGCGGAATCGGAGTAATCTTTTAAGAAATCGCAGATTGGCGTTTTTGCAAACTCTGTCATACACACAATGTGTGGCTTACCGCACGCACCAAAGCTCCCAAGAGCAAGCTTTGCTTGCTTGACGTAAGCTACCAAGAGCAAGCTTTGCTTGCTTGACGTAGCCGAGCCGTGAAAATCGCAGTTTTTGCCACGTTCCTCTCTATTTTCAAATAGAACCCGTAATCGGTCTGACAGATATACACCCCGAATTGTCTATTGCAACGCGGCATCTATCGTGTTTTTGCTCGAATTTCTTTTTCTCGCTCCCGATTCTGACACTTACGCCGGGCCAAATAGACTTCCGCGCTTCAATGTGAAGGTTGGCATTATTAAGGAAACTTGCCTCGATTTCGGCAATCCTTTTCCTAACCAGTTTAAGCTCATTGGACATCTTGAAACGCGCGCGGATTGATGTAGCAAGGGTTTCTTCGAGAACGCGGGGTACGCTTCCGTGATTTTTCTTCGCGGCATTGATTGTATCAATCTTTTGAATGAGCCGACCTATTTCTTCTGTAAGCTTCGCCTCTTCTTTTTCGCGGTTTAGCTTTTCCTCGGACAAAATCGCGCCATCGCCTAAAGTAAGGCTTGTTTTTGTGTACGATTCCGAACCGATTGTGTTAAACACCATGCCCTTGAGGCAGGTCATTTTCCCCCCTACTATAACCCCCTTGCCTGTTGTCGAAAATGCAGTCCCTTGGCAAAACACTTTACAGGCGACAAAGCTGTTTGAGGTCAAGTCCCCGCCGCAATCAATGGTGGAACTCTCGCAAAACCCTACTTTTGTACTCCCTTTGGAAGCAATAATAGAATTGACACACCCCATTTTAATATCAATATTCCCGCCCGCGATAATCTCAGCGTTGTTAGCAGTCCCGTTAATAGTTACATTTTTCTTGGATTTTACTGAAAATCCCTCAAAAACATTCCCTCTTACCTGAACGTCCCCTATAAAATCTATATTCCCGGTAATTACCCCTACATCCTCGGCTATAACAAGAACCTCCTCTACAGTGAAATGGTCTTTGCTCCATTTGAGATTCCCGTCCGCCGCCGCGACAATGGTTGTTCCGTCTTCGCTCAACACCGTCCCCTTGCCTACGTAGAACTTAGGCGGCTTGCCAGGCATCGGCTTATGCGGACTCCCGTATACATCAACGCCGTCTTCCCCCGCTGTTTCAGGGGTAATTTCAGCAATTAACGTGCCGGAAAATATATTTTGAACAAGTCCCAAGTTTTTATAGTCCATTTCGTCCCGCTCATTTATTTTTGCCGACAAAGCACCGGAAGTTTCAAATTGATACTTGACACATCCGTCTATCCCGTTTACAGGCTGAACACCCCTTGCAATAATAATATGCTGGTTGTATTGTTTTGCGGCGATTGCCCGGGAAATAGCATCCGTGTCAACCTCAATGCCGATTGGGCTGCCTTTAACTTCCGCCATTACATCATCAAGCGTCACCGCAGCCCCGCCGTTAATGGGTGCGCTGATAGTTAAGTATGCCGTCATTCTGTCTTCCCCCATTTGGACGGTAGCAACAGAATTAATCGGTTCTCCGCCGGAATTAACGGAATTAAAGTTAAAATCGCTCATAACGCCACACCTCCCTTTCATACATAGTTATGACCATATCTTTCCGAGGCACAAAAGCCTCTATGAATAAGCCTGTCAAGCGAAGCCGGTGACACCTCCGCTATTATTCAAACTTTAGTGCTGTATGTATAGTATATCACAGTAAAATTAAATATTCAAGCCCCTTTGGCAGTAAGTTTTTTTATTTTTGAATTTATTTTTGGTGGAAAACCTTGACAATCAATTAACATTGTTATATAATTAGCCATGTAATATAAAGATAAAGTAAGGAACTGTTGATAAATAACTTGACTATTTGCCTTGTCTTTTTGCCGCCATACTGCGTTAAAATTTTTCTCAATGCACAAATCATTACTCAAAATTTTGCCTTGTATGACAACAAAAATCCTGCGGCAAATTTAGTCAACTTATTCATCAACAATTCCTAAGGAGACGTTGAAAGTAAAACTTTCAACGGCACATTTGTGCAGAAAGGGTAAAAAATGGCAAAACTTAACAAAAAAAATGTAGAAAATCTTTTGGTAAAAGGAAAAAACGTGTTAGTGAGGTGTGACTTTAATGTGCCGCTCAAGGACGGTGTAATAACCAACGACAACCGCATAGTCGCGGCATTGCCCACTATTAAAAAGCTGATTGAAAACGGTGGGCGGGTGATTCTCTGCTCCCATTTGGGCAAACCGAAAGGCCCGGATGAGAAATTTACTCTTGCCCCGGTTGCGGTAAGGCTCGGCGAATTGCTTAAAAAAGAGGTAAAATTCGCCAAAGATGATAATGTAGCGGGAGAAATCGCCAAAAAGTATATCGCCGAGATGAATGACGGCGATGTGGTTTTGCTTGAAAATACTCGGTTTCGTCCCGAAGAAGGCAAAAACGGTGAAGCATTCAGCAAGGATTTGGCTTCTGTTGCCGATGTATATGTTAATGACGCATTCGGCTCGGCTCACCGTGCACACTGCTCAACTGCGGGAGTTACCGAATTTATCGACGGCGAAACTGCGGTAGGTTACCTTATGAACAAGGAAATTGAGTTCCTCGGCAATGCGGTTGAAAGCCCGGAGCGACCTTTTGTGGCAATCCTCGGGGGGGCGAAAGTTGCCGATAAGCTCAATGTTATATCGAATTTGATTGAAAAGTGTGACACGCTTATTATAGGCGGGGGAATGGCATATACTTTTCTGAAGGCGGGCGGACATGAGGTCGGCAAATCTCTTGTTGACAATGAAAAGCTCGACTATTGCAAGGAAATGATTGCAAAATCCGAAAAACTCGGCAAAAAGCTGTTGTTGCCTGTTGACACCGCCATTGCAAAATCTTTCCCTAACCCGATTGATGCCGAAATTGATGTAGAATATGTTTACTCATGCAAAATCCCCGCCGATTCGTTGGGGTTGGACATCGGGCCGGAAACCGGTAAAATATTTGCCGATGCGATAAAGTCCGCTAAAACAGTCGTTTGGAACGGGCCTATGGGAGTATTTGAAAATCCGACATTGGCAAAGGGAACCATTGCGGTTGCACAGGCGCTTTCCGAGGTTGATGCGACTACTGTAATAGGCGGAGGCGATTCTGCGGCGGCAGTTGTGCAATTGGGATTCGCCGACAAAATGTCGCATATTTCTACAGGCGGCGGAGCATCGCTTGAATACCTCGAGGGGAAAGTGCTTCCGGGTATTGATGTTATACAGGACGCGTAAAACGAATTTTTATAACACACTTAGTGCAGAAAGGGCAAGGGTAAAAACAAGCTCGAAAATATTCCTCAGTAAATGGGAAAACGAATTTCTATAGCACACTTAGTGCAGAAAGGGCAAGGGTAAAAACAAGCTCGAAAATATTCCTCAGTAAATGGGAAAACGAATTTCTATAGCACACTTAGTGCAGAAAGGACAAGGGTAAAAACAAGCTCGAAAATATTACTCGTTAAATGGGAAAACGAATTTTTATAGCACACTTAGTGCAGAAAGGGCAAGGGTAAAAAGATGAATAAGGGGTTAAGAAAGACTGTAATTGCGGGCAACTGGAAAATGAACAAGACTCGTGCCGAGGCGGCGGAGCTGATTAAACAGCTCGCCGTTGACGGAGATAAGGCTGATGTTGTAATCTGTGTTCCGTACACTAACTTGCAGACAGCGGCTGAGGCAGTCGGCGGGAGTTCCGTCAAAATTGGTGCGCAGAACGTGCATTATGAGAAAAGCGGGGCGTTTACGGGAGAAATAAGCGCGGATATGCTAAAGGAGATTGGCGTGGAATATGTTATAATCGGGCATAGCGAACGCCGCCAATACTTCGGCGAAACCGATGAAACAGTCAATCGGAGGACAAGGGCAGCCCTTAATGCGGGGTTGATTCCTATCGTGTGTATAGGCGAACTGTTAGACGAGAGGGAAGCGAATATAACCGAGGAAGTGCTTTCGCGCCAGACAAAATTAGGATTAGCCGGGTTCACTGCCGATGAGATTAAGAAAATCATAATCGCTTATGAGCCTGTATGGGCGATTGGAACAGGCAAAACGGCAACTGCCGCACAGGCGGGCGAGGCTTGCGGCTTTATACGCGGAGTAATTGCAAAAATTCACGGCAAAGATGTTGCCGATGCGGTGACAATCCAATACGGCGGCTCAATGAACGCCAAAAACGCAGCAGAACTCCTTGCGCAAGAAGACGTTGACGGCGGGTTAATCGGCGGAGCATCATTGATTGCAGAAGATTTCGGCACTATTATAAATGCCGCACAAGGTTAATTGAGCGCAGAAAGGATAAGGGTGAAAGAATGAGAAAAGTTTTATTAGTGGTAATGGACGGGATTGGGTTTTCAAATACAGGTGTTGGCGATGCAGTTGCACTCGCGAACACGCCTACACTTGACAGGCTGATTAAGGATTATCCGAATGTTCGTCTTAAAGCCCATGGAAGCGCAGTCGGGTTGCCGTCTGATGATGATATGGGAAATTCCGAGGTAGGTCATAACGCACTCGGTTGCGGGCAGGTTTATTCGCAGGGGGCGAAATTAGTCAATGAGTCTATTGAGTCGGGCAAAATGTACAGTTCGGAAGCGTGGAAAAAAATTGTCGGGAATGTTGCCGCTAACAGCTCTGTTCTGCATTTCATAGGGCTTCTTTCCGATGGTAATGTACACTCTAATATAAACCACTTGATTGATATGCTGGGGCGGGCTAAGTCCGACGGCGTAAAGAAAGTGCGGGTTCATGTCTTGTTGGACGGAAGAGATGTTCCGGCGACTTCCGCACTTGATTATGTCGAAAAGTTGGAACAGGCGATGTCCGCGCTGAATGGCTCAAGTAATGACGGCTTTGACGCAAGGATTGCATCGGGCGGCGGACGCATGAAAGTCACTATGGACAGGTACGAAGCCGATTGGGCAATGGTGGAACGCGGCTGGCAAACTCATGTAAAGGGTGAAGGCAGAATGTTCGCCTCTGCTAAGGAGGCTGTTGAAACGCTTCGCAGTGAGTCCCCCGGTATAATAGACCAAGACCTGCCGCCTTTTGTGATTGGCGTTGATAACCAAGCGGCGGGGAAAATTAATGACAAAGACAGCGTTGTGCTGTTTAATTTCAGGGGCGACAGGGCGATTGAAATATCAATGGCGTTTGAGCAGCGCGTTTCTGCGGGTATGCCGGATTCTTTTCGCGGAATGCTTGAAAATGACAGTGTTGATGTTGTTTATGCGGGAATGTTGCAGTATGACGGCGACTTAAAACTCCCTAACCTTTATCTTGTAGAGCCGCCCGAAATAACTAACACTTTGTCGGAGTTGCTTGTCAAAAACAATCTGCGGCAATACGCTGTGTCAGAAACTCAGAAATTCGGTCACGTAACTTATTTTTGGAACGGCAACAAAAGCGGAAAATTCTCGGATGAGCTTGAAGATTATAAAGAGATTCCCTCTGATAAAGTCAGCTTTGATGAGCGACCGTGGATGAAGTCAGCGGACATAACCGATGATATTATCGAGGCAATAAAGTCCGGCAAATACGATTTTATAAGGTGCAATTTCCCCAACGGTGACATGGTAGGTCATACGGGGAGCGTTGATGCGACCGTTATCGGGGTTGAGGCGGTTGATTTGGCTTTGCGGCGGCTTGAAAAGGTTTGCATTGAGAACAATGTTTTGCTTGTTGTGACTGCCGACCACGGGAATGCCGATGAAATGCTTGAAAAAGACAAAAAAGGCAATCTCGCGCCGAGAACGGCACACTCGCTCAATACTGTGCCGTTTATTGTGTGCGATAATGGGATTGAGCTTGAGGACGTTGAAGATTACGGTTTAGCCAACGTCGCGCCGACTATAGCGGGGATTCTCGGATTAAACCCGCCCGATTGTTGGGAGAAGTCGCTTTTAAAGTCTTGAGTTACAAGTGTTTAACTTAACAAGCCTGTCGAAACAGGCTTGTTTTTTTATTTACTTATTTCGAGCTATTTAGCCCTACTTCGCCGATTCGCCAACTGCAACCGCGCAAGCCACAGTCGCGCCTACCATACCGATAAGCCCCCACTTCAACATGGACACAAACCGACAGCACTAATTAAGACCATCAAAAAAATCATCATATCGGCAATCGAAAATCTTTCGGAGAGCAATTAAATCGCTTACCCGAATATTCAGCCCGCCGATTTCATACCTTGAATAAACAGAACGGTTGATGTCACACCCTAAAAGTTGCATTTTTGTTGCAACAAGCTTTTGTGTTAGCCCGCTCTTTTTCCTTAAAGCACGCAGATTGCTCCCAATGCTAATATCTTGCCTAATTTTTATCATAAAATAAAACCTTTTTGCTCAATATGTGTTGCAGTTTTACTCATTATAAGTTATAATAGTAAAAAACACGCTCAATATATTGAGCAAAAAGGAGAAAAATTTATGTATACCTACAAACACGACTACAAAAAGCGCTACCTTGAGCTTTTTAACAAGGTAAGTGCTGCCATTGGGATGTTACAATCGGCTCAAACCGAAATGGAAAATGCAATCATAGCAGACGAACACAATGATGAAACCGAGCAGGAAGTAGGTTTCAACGGGAACTAACTGCAAGTTGGAGGTCTAAGAAGCTGTGTTCATAGTCAATCGCACCGCATAAACGGCAAATTTTCCGCCATACTGCGTTGAAATTTTATTAAATATCAGTGGATATTCGCAAAAATTTCGTCTTGTCTGACGAAAAATTTGCTCGTTTCTACGGCACACCGCCTATGAACACAGCTTCTAATATATAAACAAGGACTACCAAAAATCCACAGTAGCCCTTGTTTTATATTCAAGTTACCGACTACTTCGCCGATTCGCCAACTGCAACCGCGCAAGCCACAGTCGCACCTACCATAGGGTTATTCCCCATGCCGATAAGCCCCATCATCTCAACGTGGGCGGGAACACTTGAGCTACCCGCAAATTGCGCATCGCCGTGCATTCTTCCCATTGAGTCGGTCATTCCGTAAGAAGCCGGCCCTGCCGCCATATTATCGGGATGCAATGTCCTGCCCGTCCCGCCGCCTGATGCTACCGAGAAATACTTTCTGCCGTTTTCGCCCGACCATTTCTTATACGTACCCGCCACAAGATGTTGAAACCTTGTCGGGTTAGTGGAGTTGCCCGTAATAGAAACCTCCACCTGCTCATGCCGCATAACCGCAACGCCTTCAATAACGTCGTTACAGCCGTAAACGCGTACTTTCGACCTTTCGCCATCGGAAAACTTAACTTCTCTTACAATTTTCAAATCGTCTTTGGGAATATCGTATGTCGTTTGAACATAGGTAAACCCGTTAATCCGAGAAATGATATACGCCGCATCCTTGCCCAATCCGTTGAGGATTACCCTGAGCGGTTCTTTGCGTACTTTATTGGCGGTTTTTGCGATTGCAATCGCCCCCTCCGCCGCGGCGAAGCTTTCATGCCCCGCCAAAAAGCAAAAGCATTTATTCTCCTCTTTTAAAAGCATTGCCCCGAGATTACCGTGTCCCAATCCCACATCGCGAGTTTCGGCAACCGAGCCGGGTATGCAAAAAGCCTGCAACCCTATTCCGATTGCGGCGGCCGCCTCCGATGCTTGGGTTATGCCTTTTTTGATTGCTATTGCAGTTCCGAGAGTGTACGCCCATACCGCATTTTCAAAAGCAATAGGCTGTGCCCCTCTTACAATCTCCTCAACATCAATGCCTTTGCTGAGGCACAACTCCTTAGCCGCTTCCAAATCCGCGAACCCGTATTCTTTAAGACAAGTGTTGATTTTTGCCTCACGCCTGTTTTGCCCTTCAAATTTTATATTGCTCATGTATAATTTTACCCGTGCCTTTCTGCACAAACGTGCCTTTCCCTTTCATTAGTTTTTTACGGTTCTTCCGGAATAATAATCGCGCATACAATGTAAGCGATAACGCCTATCCCCGATACAACCGCAATAATGCGCACGACATTGGGGTCAATATTAAAATATTCACCCATGCCGCCGCAGACTCCCGCTAACCATTTATTGGTTTTTGAGCGATAAAGTGTTTTGTTTTCCACAAAAATTCACCTCACTCCTCGCGCGGGTCAATAGTCTTGACCGCTTCATCAAATCTGCCGTACTTTCCGAGATTCGCCTTATACGCCTCATCGGGCGTTTTCCCGCGGCGGATGTCCTCAAGCATTTTGCCGACTCTGACAAACTCATAGCCGATAATCTCTCCGCCCTTGTCAAGACCGAGCTTGCTGATGTAGCCCTCCGCCATTTCCATGTAGCGAGTACCTTTTTCTCTTGTGGAAAAAATCGTACCAACCTGTGAACGCAGACCTTTACCGAGGTCTTCAAGTCCCGCGCCGACAGGGAGTCCGTCTTCCGAAAAAGCGGTTTGTGTTCTTCCGTAGGCGATTTGCAGGAAAAGCTCCCGCATTGCCACATTGATTGCATCGCATACCAAGTCGGTGTTAAGTGCCTCAAGAATAGTCTTGCCGGGCAGAATCTCCCCTGCCATAGCCGCCGAATGGGTCATGCCGGAGCAGCCGATTGTTTCCACCAATGACTCCTCAATAACGCCATCCTTAACATTAAGCGTCAACTTGCAAGCACCTTGTTGCGGCGCACACCAGCCTACCCCGTGTGTCAGCCCGCTGATGTCGCTTATTTGGTAGGAATTCACCCACCTCCCCTCAACAGGAATAGGGGACGGACCGTGTCCGGCTGCGTTTTTAACCGTACACATCTGCTCGACTTCGTGAGAATAAGAAATTTTGCTCATTAAAAATAACCAGTCCTTTCCGTTTATTATATAATCATTATACACGATAATTTTTGGTTTGTCAATTAATAATTTTTACGTTTTGAATCTCTTTAAAACGAAGCAATGACACTGCTAAAGCCGCTGTGGCTAAACTTTTTAATATTTTTATCATTATCCCGTTCCTTTTCTGTTTGTAAAGATTCCCCCTGCAAAAAACAGAGGGAATCAACACATATCAATACAAACTAATCGGCAGTGATACCGGTTACAGAACCCGAACCTACAGTTTTACCGCCTTCGCGAATTGCGAATCTCATACCTTCTTCAATCGCAATCGGAGTAATCAGCTCAACATTAATGGTAACGTGGTCACCCGGCATACACATTTCCTTGCCTTCAGCAAGAGTAACAACGCCGGTAACGTCAGTCGTTCCGAAGAAGAACTGCGGTCTGTAGTTGGTGAAGAACGGCGTGTGACGACCGCCCTCGTCCTTAGTAAGAACGTAGATTTCGCCTTTAAACTTTGTACCCGGTTTAATCGAACCCGGTTTACACAGCACTTGCCCGCGTCTTACTTCAGTCCTCGCAACACCTCTGAGCAACGCGCCGATATTGTCGCCCGCCTCAGCAGTGTCAAGGAGTTTGTGGAACATTTCGATTCCCGTTACAACAGTTTCGCGCGGCTCGTCTGCAAGCCCTACAATTTCAACTTTGTCATTGAGGTTAAGAGTACCTTTTTCTACACGTCCGGTAACAACAGTTCCGCGACCCGGAATAGTGGTAACAGCCTCGACAGACATCATGAACGGCAAGTCAGACTTACGCTCGGGAGTCGGGATAAACTCGTCAACCGCTTTCATCAACTCGTGAATGCAACCGTACTCGGTGGCGGAAGTGTCTTTGCTCTCAGAAGTCAAAGCATCTCTCGCAGAACCGCGGATTATCGGAGTATCATCGCCCGGGAAGCCGTTTTTGTTAAGAATATCGCGAATATCCATGTCAACCAACTCAAGCAATTCTTCATCGTCAACTTCATCGCATTTGTTGATAAATACTACGATTGAGGGGACGTTTACCTGTTTCGCCAAAAGAATATGCTCTTTTGTCTGAGCCATCGGCCCGTCAGTTCCCGCAACTACGAGGATTGCACCGTCCATTTGCGCCGCACCGGTAATCATGTTTTTGATATAGTCGGCGTGTCCGGGGCAGTCAACGTGTGCATAGTGGCGTGCGTCGGTTTGGTACTCAACGTGAGCCGTGTTGATTGTAATTCCGCGTTCCCTTTCCTCGGGTGCTCTGTCGATTTGGTCATAGGACTCAAACTTAGCCTGCCCCGAAAGAGCCAAGGTTTTGGTTATAGCGGCTGTCAACGTGGTTTTACCGTGGTCAACGTGACCGATAGTGCCGATATTTACGTGGGGTTTGGTCCGTTCAAACTTTTGTTTTGCCATTTTTTTACCCTCCTAAATAGTGGTTTAGTTTTTAAGAACCCGTGCGGGTTCTAATTATTATAATTATATCAGATATAGTTTAAAATTACAAGCCTTTTTTGGAAAAAATTCGTAATTATTTCTGAATGCTCTCGGCAATGGACTTAGGGACTTCAATATAGTGGCTGGGTTCCATTACATATTGACCGCGCCCCTGTGTTTTTGAGCGCAAATCGTTGGAATACCCGAACATTTCAGACAAGGGGACATTCGCGTTTATTTGTTTAATCCCACTCCTGTCTTCCATTCCCAAAATAGTTCCGCGTCTCGCGCTTACATCCCCCATTACATCGCCCATATATTCCTCGGGGACTAACACGCTGACTTTCATAATAGGTTCCATCAAAATCGGCTTCGCTTTTCGGCAAGCATCCTTAAACGCCATTGAACCGGCAATTTTGAACGCCATTTCGGAAGAGTCAACCTCGTGGTAAGAGCCGTCGTACAAAGTCACCTTTACATCGACTACAGGATAACCTGCCAAAACTCCCGCCATCATCGCGCCTTTTATTCCCGCATCTACTGCCGGAATATACTCTTTCGGAATTACGCCGCCCACGATTTTGCTGATAAATTCATAGCCCTTGCCCGACTCGTTAGGCTCAACCTTGATTTTAACGTGACCGAATTGCCCTTTACCGCCCGACTGTCTTGCATACTTGGTATCCTGCTCCACAGATGCGGTAATCGTTTCCTTGTAAGCAACCTGCGGCTTACCGACATTTGCTTCAACTTTGAATTCGCGCAGAAGTCTGTCCACGATAATATCCAAGTGAAGCTCGCCCATTCCCGCAATAATGGTCTGCCCCGTTTCGGAGTTGGTGTAGGTTTTGAACGTCGGGTCTTCCTCCGCCAATCTCGCCAACGCGATTCCCAACTTTTCTTGACCCGCCTTAGTTTTGGGTTCAATAGCCAAGTCGATTACCGGTTCGGGAAATTCCATTGATTCAAGCACTATCGGTGCGTTCTCGGCGCAAAGCGTATCCCCTGTAGTCGTATTTTTCAAACCGATTGCCGCCGCTATATCCCCCGAAAAGCAGTATTCAAGGTCTTCGCGGGAGTTTGCGTGCATTTGCAAAATTCTGCCGAAACGCTCCTTTTTTTCCTTAGAAGCATTGTACACGCTGTCCCCGGTCTTGATTTTCCCCGAATAGGCGCGGAAGAAACACAGTTTCCCCACAAACGGGTCGGTCGCAATTTTGAACGCCAATGCCGCAAACGGCTCGTCATCCGATGCAACACGCTCACTTTCCTCGCCTGTTTTGGGATTAACGCCTTTGATTGCTTCAATATCAGTCGGTGCGGGCATATAATCCACAATTGCGTCAAGCAGCTTTTGCACGCCCTTGTTCTTGTAAGATGTGCCGCAGACAACGGGTACAACAGTGTTTGCGATACAGGCTTTGCGGATGCACCCCTTGATTTCCTCAATGGTAAGCTCCTCACCATCAAGGAACTTAGTCAGTATATCATCATCTTGCTCGCATACCGAATCGAGGAGATTTCCGCGGTATTTCTCCGCCAATTCCCGCATATCATCGGGAATGTCAACATCTTCAAAGGATTTCCCTTCCTTGTCGCCACCGTAAACTCTGGCTTTCATTTCAACTAAGTCAATTACGCCCTTAAAGTTTTCCTCAGAACCTATCGGCAACTGAATGGGTACAGGATTGGTTTTAAGCCTGTCCTTCATCATTTCCACAACCCTGTAAAAATCCGCACCCATAATATCCATCTTGTTGACATATGCCATCCTCGGAACTCTGTATCTGTCCGCTTGTCTCCAAACGGTTTCGCTTTGCGGTTCAACCCCGCCTTTTGCGCAAAATACAGTTACCGAGCCGTCAAGAACTCTTAATGAACGCTCAACCTCAACTGTGAAGTCAACGTGTCCTGGTGTGTCAATTACATTGATTCTGTGACCGTTCCAGAAAGCGGTGGTAGCGGCGGAGGTAATCGTGATTCCTCTCTCCTGCTCCTGCTCCATCCAGTCCATCGTGGCTGTGCCTTCGTGAGTTTCGCCGATTTTATAGGATTTTCCGGTATAAAATAATATTCTCTCTGTGGTAGTTGTTTTCCCCGCATCGATGTGAGCCATTATTCCGATATTACGGGTTTTCTCAAGAGATACTTCTCTTTTAGCTATTGGAGCAGCCATCTACCATTTGAAATGCGCGAAAGCCTTATTTGCCTCCGCCATTTTATGAGTATCGTCCCGTTTCTTACAGGCGTTACCCTGCCCTTTCAACGCATCAAGAATTTCATTGGCGAGTCTTTCCCGCATTGTTTTTTCGCCTCGTTTTCTTGAGAACATTGTCAGCCAGCGAAGTCCGAGAGTCCTCTGTCTTCCTTGACTCACGTCCATCGGGACTTGATAAGTCGCGCCGCCCACTCTGCGCGCTTTAACTTCCAGACGCGGTTTAATATTATCCAACGCCTGTTCAAACATTTCAAGCGAGTCTTTCCCCGTTTTTTCGTTTACAATATCAAACGCTCCGTAAACAATTTTCTGGGCGACTCCCTTTTTGCCGTCAAGCATGATGTTATTGATGAGCCTTGTCACCAATTGCGAACCGTACATCGGGTCGGGTAAAACTTCACGCTTTGGTACATTACCTCTTCTCGGCACTTTTCTTCCCTCCTTCAAAAAATTTGCAATAACTGCGTTTTCAAGGACAAAGCCCAAACGCTCGCCTTGCATTGAATTCATCGGTACTCGAAAGTTACTTTACTCCCGCAATATGCAGAGAATATATATAAATCTCTACAGCTTTGCTGCGGTTAAAACATCAACTTTACTTACCTTTTTTCGGGCGTTTCGCCCCATACTTTGACCTTGACTGCATTCTGCCGTCAACGCCTTGTGCGTCAAGTGTTCCGCGTACAATGTGATAGCGTACACCGGGCAAATCCTTAACACGTCCGCCCCTGATAAGAACCACGCTATGCTCTTGAAGTTTATGTCCTATTCCCGGAATATAGGCGGTAACTTCAATTCCGTTAGACAAGCGTACTCTCGCAATTTTTCTCATTGCAGAATTTGGCTTTTTCGGGGTATGAGTTCTTACAGCGGTGCATACTCCGCGTTTTTGCGGCGAAGACTGGTCAGTCGCTGCTTTTTTAAGGGTATTAAGCCCTTTTTGGAGAGCAGGTGACTTTGACTTCTTCTCGGACACTTCGCGCCCTTTCCTGACTAATTGGTTTAAAGTCGGCAATTTTTTTCGCTCCTTTCTTTAAATTTCAGAACCTAATCCGGCTCTCATATATACATAATTTGTACATATCATATGATTGTATACCGAAAAACGGTAAAAGTCAAGCAGTTATCGCAAATTTCAGCAAAATGCCGTAATTTTAATTACTATTCACCATGATAACTGTAAATTATTAACTAACAGACCTGTCCGCGAACCTCAACGCGGCGATTTTACTGTCTAATTATAAGTCATACCTGTCCCCGCAGGAATCAGTTTACCGATTATTACGTTTTCTTTCAACCCGATTAGCGGGTCAACCTTGCCGTGGATTGCCGCCTCGGTCAACACACGAGTTGTTTCTTGGAAAGATGCCGCAGACAAAAAGCTGTCGGTTGCCAACGATGCTTTCGTAATTCCCAAAAGCATCGGACTGTAGGTCGGGTATTCGACAATTTCACCATCCGCTTTACGCTTATTAAGCTCGGAGAAGATTTTGTTTATTTCGCCCTTATCCACATTTGAATTGGGCAACAGATAGCTGTCCCCCGGTGATTCAACCTTAACCTTGCGCATCATCTGCCTTACAATTACTTCAATGTGCTTATCGTTGATGTCAACCCCCTGCAATCGGTAAACCTTTTGAACCTCTGCGATTATATAATTTTGAACCGCTTGCTCACCTTTGACTGCAAGGACATCGTGCGGATTAAGGCTTCCCTCGGTAAGCGGGTCACCCGCCTCTACCCGTTCGCCCTCTTCTACCTTTAAGCGGTAGCCGAAAGGCGCGGAATAGCTCTTTGACTCGCCTTCATCGGTTGTCACCGTGACATGGCGGGTTTTCTTAATTTCCTCAAATTTAACCTCACCGGAAATCTCAGTCATAATCGCACTGGATTTCGGGCGGCGGCTTTCAAAAAGCTCCTCAACACGCGGCAAACCTTGCGTAATATCATCCGCCGAAACGATTCCGCCAACCTGGAATGTTCTCATTGTGAGCTGCGTACCCGGTTCACCGATGGATTGTGCCGCAATAATGCCGACTGCCTCACCTTTGTTAATCGGTTTCCCGTCCGCAAGTGATGCACCGTAGCATTTAGCGCAGACTCCATGCTCCGCCTCACAGGTGAGAACCGAGCGAATCTTTACGGTCTCTCTTCCCAATGCCGCAAGGGTATCTTTAATAACTTTTGCATCTTCATCGGTAATAAGTCTGTCATTTGCAACAACGATATTCCCGTCATTGTCAACCACATCATCGACCAAGAACCTGCCGAGAAGTCTTTCCTCAAGCGGCTCAATAAGCTCTTTACCCTCGCGTATTTCGTAAACCTCAATGCCTTTTTCGGTGCCGCAGTTTTCTTCTCTTATAATAACTTCCTGCGAAACGTCAACAAGACGACGTGTCAAATAACCCGAGTCGGCGGTTCTCAGCGCGGTATCTGCCAATCCCTTACGTGCGCCGCGCGACGAAATAAAGTATTCAAGAATGTTAAGTCCCTCGCGGTAATTAGAGCGAATCGGGATTTCAATGGTTTCACCCGAGGTATTTGCGATAAGCCCGCGCATTCCCGCAAGCTGACGAATTTGGTTAATACTTCCCCTCGCACCCGAGTCCGCCATCATATAAATTGGATTAAACTCATCGAGATTGTCTATAAGCGCGTTTGAAACCTCGCTCGTAGCATCGTTCCATATTCCGAGTATAGCGTCTTTACGTTCGGCATTTGAGATTAAGCCTTGGTTAAAATAATCGTTAATATCGTCCACTTTATTATCGGCATCAGCGAGAATTTCCTTTTTAACCGGCGGAATAAACGCATCACACACTGCAACTGTTATCGCGGCTTTTGTGGAATACTTGAATCCCAATGCCTTTATTTTATCAAGAACCTTTGCCGTCCTCGCCGTTCCGTGAATTTTAATGCACCTGTCGATAATTTTCCCCAATTGATTTTTACCGACCTTAAAGTTGATTTCAAGCTCTAATTCATGGGCGGGGTCACTTCTGTCAACGTATCCTAAATCTTGCGGAATATGCTCGTTAAAAATAATCTTGCCCGGAGTAGTCTCAATAAGCCCTCTGCTTATCAGCTCACCCGTTTTGGAATCAACGCTCTTGACTTGAACTTTTATTTTAGCGTGCAACGATATAATATCGTTTTGGAACGCCATCAACGCCTCATTAAAGTCGCGGAATACTTTGCCTTCGCCTTTTTCCCCATTCTTAGAAAGGGTCAAGTAGTACGAACCGAGAACCATGTCCTGAGTAGGCACGGCTACCGGGCGACCATCCGATGGTTTCAACAGGTTTTTCGCCGCGAGCATTAAGCTTTTCGCCTCATGTCGCGCCTCATCCGAGAGAGGCAGATGAACTGCCATTTGGTCGCCGTCAAAGTCGGCGTTATACGCAGTACAGACTAACGGGTGCAGTTTCAATGCGCGACCCTCAACAAGTACCGGGGAGAAGGCTTGTATTCCGAGCCTGTGCAGCGTAGGTGCGCGATTGAGCAGTACGGGGTGGTCTTCAATGACTTCCTCAAGGACATCCCACACTTCGTCCTTTGCGCGTTCAACCATTTTGCGCGCGCTTTTTATATTGTTGGACAAGCCGCGTTCAACAAGCTCCCTCATTACAAAAGGTTTAAAAAGCTCAATAGCCATTTCCTTAGGCAAACCGCACTGGTCCATTTTCAAATCCGGGCCCACAACTATAACCGAACGTCCCGAATAGTCAACACGTTTCCCCAACAGGTTTTGGCGGAATCGCCCCTGCTTACCCTTAAGCATATCCGACAGCGATTTAAGAGGACGGTTGGACGGCCCGGTAACAGGTCTGCCGTGTCTGCCGTTGTCAATCAGTGCGTCCACCGCTTCCTGCAGCATACGCTTTTCGTTTCTTATGATTATTTCCGGCGCTCTAAGCTCAATCATCTTGTAAAGACGATTGTTCCTGTTGATTACGCGCCGATACAGGTCGTTCAAATCCGAGGTCGCAAAACGCCCCCCGTCAAGCAGAACCATCGGACGAATATCGGGCGGTATAACGGGAATAACATCAAGTGCCATCCATTCGGGGCAAGCATCGCCCTTCCTGAATGCTTCGACAACATCAAGCCTTTTAAGCAACTTTAACCGTTTTTGCCCTTGTGTAGTGCTTTGCAACTGCTCTTTAAGCTCATCGGCTGCCCACGATAAATTATTAATCCAGTTTTCGCGCGGGTGCTTTTCGGCTAACGGATGCTCGTCATTTTGCTCAAAAAGTGCCTCGATATACTCTGAACCCGTTGTCGTTTCGATTATTTTATAGCCATTTTTTCTGCGTTTAATATTAAGAGGGACTATTATGTCTTCATAACGCTTGCGGGTAATTATTTCCCCCTCCGCAAAATTGACTTCTTCTTTAGTGTAACCTGTATCCTCGGTAATCCCCTCCGGAAAAAAGGTGACAACTCTGTACCGTTTTGCCAAATAGTCTTCTATTTCCATTTTAGTCAGCCCGGTAATCTTTGAAAAGTCGTCAATGTGTTCTGTAATATAGTAATCGTAACGATAAGTGCCATACTCGGTAAGGAGTTCCTTAATTGATTCGGCACCCATTTTTGCAAAGAATGCATCGTCTTCCCTGTATTTTTCCTTTGCATCCATAAATTCTTTTTCAGAAAGAAGCTGACCCTTTGCATAAGAGGTCTCACCTTTATCTATGACGACATACTTGGTGAAGTACAATACCTCCTCAAGGCGTTTCGGGGAGATGTCAAGCACCTGCCCTATTCTCGACGGAGTTCCTTTAAAATACCAAATATGCGAAACCGGGGCGGCAAGCTCAATATGCCCCATTCTCTCGCGGCGGACTTTATTACGGGTGACTTCCACGCCGCAACGCTCGCAGATTTTCCCCTTAAAGCGAATCCGCTTATATTTGCCGCAATTACATTCCCAGTCCTTTTGAGGCCCGAAAATGCGTTCACAAAACAGCCCATCCTTTTCCGGCTTTTGGGTTCGGTAATTTATAGTCTCGGGGCGTTCAACCACGCCGTAACTCCAAGTGCGAATCTGCTTCGGCGAAGCCAGTCCGATTTTCATTGAATCAAATGCAGTAGCCATATTACCTCCGTTTTTTTAATTGGAATTACTGTCAGAAGCTGTGTTCACAGGGATTAGTCACCTTGCTCATCTTCATCATCGTCATATACCTCGTCTTCCGCTTCGTCGCCTAAATCCTCGTCCAAATCTTCGTCATCTTCGTCATCGTCTTCCGCAAAAAAGTCACTGCCTTCAACATCGCCGGTAATATAAGCCTCTTCAAGCTCCGCCTCATCGGCTACATAGTCGAAATCATCCGCATTAACAATTCCTACATCGTCTTCTTCGTCAAAGGTCTGTTTTAAGTCAATCTCGTTCGAGCTTTCGTCAAGCACTTTTATATTAAGCCCCAATGACTGCAATTCTTTTATAAGAACCTTAAAGCTTTCGGGAACGCCCGCCTTCGGAATCTTGTCACCCTTTACAATCGCCTCATAGGTTTTTACACGACCGACAATATCATCGGATTTAACAGTAAGAATTTCCTGTAAGGTGTAGGCCGCACCGTATGCCTCTAATGCCCAAACCTCCATTTCACCGAATCTCTGTCCGCCGAACTGCG
>Ga0099364_10002554_pt1 | contig 28942 bp, 44 predicted proteins | sample TergutTh196P3_FD_73070 | JGI IMG/M metagenome (GOLD analysis project Ga0099364, IMG submission 73070) | Microcerotermes parvus P3 segment gut microbial communities from Pointe-Noire, Republic of the Congo - Th196 P3 | ecosystem: Host-associated > Arthropoda: Insects > Digestive system > Gut ...
CATTTCAAAGTCGGCAGACATCCATGAGATTGCACAAGTCATGGATGAGAATGAAATTCTTTTCCAAGATGTAACGCTTTTGGTAACAACGCCCTATTTTGTGTTGCCGGTGGAAACGATGCCGGTGGAAATTGAACTTCACATTGTCGCGAATGCGGAATTGCAGACGATTTCGTTTGCTCCTGCGCCGGGCGTGATGATGAAGCATCATTTTGCGGCAATGCAGGAGATACGCTATACATTGGATGCTGCTATTGGAAGCGATGTTGCTGTGTTGGGGAAACCGAAGATATAGCAAAGACCGTCCGGCGTTGGCGTGAGTCACGGAGGGTTCTGTAAACTTTTAACCTACTAAAAGGAGATTAATTGTGCGATTGATAGACAAAATACGAGTGTTCGCTTATCGTTGTTCGGGTAAACAGAAACGGATGCGACGGTTGAGGCAGGAAAACCGTATTAAATTGATAATGATAAAAAACACTATTGATTTTGTGTTTCGGAACTGTTCCTACTACAACGAGGAATGGCGGGACAAGGAAGCAGAAGCGTTGTTTTCGGACCTTCACAAATATAGTGTCGAGGTCGTGCTATATGCGATGAAAAGTATCATCTACGTCGCCGTCTTTGCGAACGACGGGATGATGGAGGAGAAATACGCTCAAGCAACTAACAATAAGTGAGGGAATCCATGAAAGAGCGACCGATAATTTTTTCGTCGGAAAGTGTCCGAGCGATACTCGATGGGCGGAAAACCCAAACGAGGCGAGCGATGAAGCCGCAGCCCTCCGGTTTGATATTTTATGACCAAACTATCAACTGGCGATAATGATGATGCAATGGTGCAAATGCCGCAAAATGCCGTGCTTTTGAAGTTCGGAATACAGGGCATTACGAAGGGCAAACCGAACTTTTATGTTTGGGCGATGGTCGATACCGAAGCCAGCCTGCTTCCTTATCGTTTCAGGGTTTTCGGTACTGAAAAACCGATACCAGACTTTCCGAATGAGTATTTCGTGCATTGCAATACCCTGTTTGACCGTAAGTTTGTTTGGCACATTTTCAGACAACTTTAACCCTTAACCGAAAGGAACTACTATGACGAGCAAAATATTAACAAAAGAGCAACTGGCCGCAAAACTCGACAACTGGGAATACGGCAATCGCATACCGAAAGAAACCATTCAAGCCGCAAAGGAAAACAATCTCGTGATTGTTTCAGGCAAAAGCGATGACGTGGTGCTATTTGAAGGAGCGATTTGCGACGACGGCAGTGCATACGACGGAGGGATTACTTATCTTTCACGCGAAGGAATTCCCGAAAATGACTGCGAAGAAGAGTGTTGCCCCTATTACGACCGCTGGTTAAAATCCGCAATCAAAAGTGGTGAAGTGCAGTTGCTGGAGATTTACTGGTGCGGTGAATGCGAAGACAAGAAGATGGACGAAGAAGAGTATGCCTCGCTCGGCAAGCCGACGTGGTGTTACAAAACGACCATGCCGCATGCCGTCTTTTCTGTGTATGAAACTGTAGAAGACGAGACTGACTACTACTGTCGCGGCATCGTGATTGACCTCGATGAGGTTTGGGGAACAACAGAAACCAATTAACCGCCCAAAGGTCAGAAAGGAGAACGAATGTACATGAAAGACATTATTTGCGACCGATGCGGACAACCTGCACGTTTCGATGTGCAGGGAGGGAATTGCAAAAATTGCGGCGACGACTTGTGTGCTGACTGTGCGAAATGGGAATCGAACGTTGTCGGGACGTGGTGCGAAAAATGCCGCAACGAATGCATTGAAGAATACGACTTGCAAGCTGTGAGTCTTAACAGAGAAGAGAAAGGAGGAGGAATGACAGAGAAAAAAGGGAAATGCACCACGTTTGTGGTCGAAGCGCCCCCGCCGAACTTGCATTGGTTTCATCGATGGAATCCGTTGGCTCTACGCTCACACATTCGTTATTTGGAGGCAAAGATTGCCGAACAAACGGAGAAAACATCATACCTCTGGCGTGATAAAGACGACTACATCAAACGCATTGAATCGCTGGAAAGCGACCTGCGACTCAAGGAGAGGCAGTGCGAACTCTCTGACGAATGTGCAAAGCACAACTTGAAGGAAAAGGAGAAGGAACTCGGTCTGATGCGGTCGGAGATTTACGCCGCCATCGGACTGCTGCAAGGAGTCGCAGAGGAAAGAACAGGCACAAATAACTGCCCAGAGGGCAAAGGAACAAGAACTATGAACATTCAAGAGATCATTTTAGAAAAGATAGACGCCACCGGGGCGGATGGCCTTTACAACTACAAAAAGTGCTGCTGGTGCTACACAACGACTTTTGTAGAATCAGGTAGGTTTTGCGGCAATTATACCTGCACGCTCGCAAAGAAAGTTACCTTGAAACAATACTGCGAGTTTCATGGTTTCTCCTGCGAAAAATGCAAAAAAAAATACTGTAGAGACAATGACCAAGGCTGTATCCCGTTCGAGACGGAAGAAGAGACATGATGGACATTCAGAACATCATCATCGAAAAAATAGAAGAGGCCGGAGCAGACGGACTGACACATTCATTTTGTCCGTACGGTGGGTGCAGAATGGTTGAGAGGCTGTTTCCATGCAAAGGATTACATCCGATACTTGATTGTACCCTTGCAACAGTGGTCAAGTGCAAGCCGGAAGATTGCGAAAACTGCCAAGACTATAGTGACGACACTGATTGTGAAGGCTACCGTCACGGCGCATACCACTACACACCATTCAAAACGAAAGAAAAAGACCATGAAAATAGGACTTGATTTAGACGGAACAATTACACAACATCCGCAGTTTTTTAGCAAGTTGTCCCATTTGTGGGATGATGACGTCTATATCATCACAGCCAGGTCTGGAACACATCGAGAGCGAGATGAACAGGAACTAGCAAAACTTGGCATAAAGTACAAAGACATCATTTACGCTAATGTGGATGATGATAGCAAAGCAAAAGCCATTAAGGAATTAGGTGTCGAAGTCTTTTTTGACGACATGCCAGAGTTCCTTATGCATATTGATAAGGACGTTGCCTGTTTCCTTGTACGCGAGGATTACAACTTCGATCACAAGAACAAGCAATTTTTATTCACCGAACTCACTGGGAGGATACAAACACAATGAGCATTAAGAAAACATTGAAAAACGTCGATAAATTAGACAAGGCGGGACAGTAGAAATTGGAAGACATAATCATACGAGGTACGGTAGAAGCCGACCTTATAGTCCGTTTGCTCCGCAGCCACGGTAACAGTGATGCTAATGCCGTGAAGAGGTGTATCGAAATTCTCTGTCACAAAGGATTTTCGTAGGCGCGTGCCAAGTGGCTTGTCAATTTCTACGGAACGTATTGCAGCTCTAAACAGGTCGACCCTAATTAGGCAGATTGCGAAAACTGTAAACACTTACAAAAAGGATCATGCCAGATTAACGACCGGGAGAGAAAAGAAATCTTTGATAATAACTTGTAGAACTATTTCACGTGTTTTAAAAGAAAGGACAGTAAATTAACAACAACCGCAATAAGACAAATGGAACAAACAGATACAAAGAAAAATGAAGATTGGGTTTGGTTAGGGCATAAACAACATTTCATAGGCAAGTCTAGCTGCAGGTTTTCACTTGCGACATACCTACCAGCAACGCGACGTGTCGTTTCGACAATTGGCGATTATTTCCCTGTATATGAGCGTGAGGCTGTAGGGCCTGGTACAGACGACTACTATGAGACGTTTGTTTTCATCTGTGACGGGACATTTAGCGAGTACTGCGGCTGCCCTACTAGAGTGGACACGCTGGAAATAGATGGACGACGGTACGCAACCGCACAGGAAGCGACAGCAGGACACATGGAGCTTTGTCGTAAACACAGTGAAGTATAGAGATTTTATTTGATAATGAGTGAATGCTACGGACGGCCACTTTAAGCCTTTCGACGGAAATATAGCCGTCTGGCCAATTCGGACTCTTTGAAGACGACGGGCTCGGCGGCATTACTGCGAGAATCACACAATATTAACCAACAAAGGACAAGCAATGCGTACCTATCTCTCAATTGATTGTGACTATTTTTCGGTCAGTCGTGAGCAACCAGGCAAAAGTGCGAAGGTGTTGCATGGCAACTTGCCTCCCTTTGAAGTATTGCCGATTGCTTGGAATACGTTGCGAACGGTTTGGAGAATTTTTCTTTTTCCATAGAAAAAATCACCCGCACATTTGAGCGTGCCACCTTGAAAATAATAACTATTTTGCAAAGGACAGAGGCTTGGCGGGTATGTTGACACCATTGTAACAATTTTGTATAAGAAAACAAGGGTGGTTTTGCGGACTTTGTCCATAAGAAAAGAATCCCAAAAGAGCGAGCAGTCCGTTTATAACGGTTTTTCTGGTTATTTTCTAACTTTTCAACGGCGTTTTTCTTGCTTGTGCGATTCTGTAACCTATTATCATGGTAGATTTTACAATCTTTTTTGAAGTTTCGTTCCCCAGGGGGTTCACATTTCATCCCCTTCATGCCATAATATAAATATGGAGGTAAACTCCATACAAATTCGTTGGTGTTTTTTATTCCACTGCTAGATTCTGCATACGCCTATCGCATGTAGATTACGCCTGCAAAGGCAACTGTAATCGTTGATATGTTCAAAGCTATGCCAGGCAAAAGCAAAACAGCTACCTGAAATATTGGAGCGGCCTGGGGGACTTGGTACAGTGGGGCTATACCGGTGGCAACACGACAGGTATGGTAGTATGTATTTTAGACATACAAAGAAAGCAATGCTGGGACGTCACATTCCTCGGCAGGGCTTGAAAGCGAAGAACGCCGGAACAGAGCGAGAATAAATCAATAACAATTCACCCACCGCCGGTCAGAAGATAAATTCCTGATGTCGGGCATAGCGTTGAAGACTGACGTGACACGAAGTGGCTCTCAATTGTTGGCTTTATTCTGATGCGACACGTTCCGTGTAGAAAATGTACTGCCTCTCCAATCTGAGAGGACACTGTCGCTTGTAGGGGCTTTGCAAGGCCGACCGAACGTGAGTGGCGAGAAGGGTGTACAACTTGTCCAGTGCATATTTTCTATTAGAAACTAAATACATCAGTTTTGACCAACGGCAACAGAATAAACCCTTATAGAACAAAATCTATACGGGACAACGATGCTGATTACAGGAGGGTGGCGTAAGACCGCATAATATTCCGTGCATCCGGTAGAATATCCTCAGAGACGGCGAACGCTTGCCTGTAATTTTTTAACTTAAACTTATTCCTGTTGTTTATAAAACGAGAGTCTCCTCCTCCCATGATCATAACCATGAACTTGTGTTTTTACACGGTAGGGTGGGAGGGGGGACTTATCGTTTTTTTCTTATTATGGGAAGAAGTATTATGTCTAACGTAACGTACGTGTACGTAAGGAGAAAAAAGAAAAATTAACTATTAATGGTTATTGTGGTAATAGGATGAATTACGGTTTAATAGTAGATAAGTTGTGTACTAGATAGGATAAGTAAACTGATGAATAGAAAGCAAAGACGTGATAGGCAGTTCAATAGAACAGATAATATCGTATATGGTAGTTTAGGTGATATTGGATTAATACTGGGTGTTCATGCCAATAAAGTAGGTAGCTTGTTGATTAAAACTGGACACAGAACTAAGATTAAGGGGATGCGTGTTTATGAAAACAGTAAGGCATTTGAAGAAAAGCTTGCTATTAGAATGTGGAAACAATATGAGAAATTAATTGGACATCATCCACGACTGATATATTCTGGTATTAGGCAACCTGAAGAAAATAAATGGTATGAAACCTATCAGGTTGTTGAATGGGATGTCGTTAAGACCGCAGAGATGTTAAGAGATTATTTATCAACAGGCCGGCAAGAAACAATGAACACAATCACAAGTGATAGAATGGATAACGTAATTGTCATTGATGACAAAGATGTAGGTCTCGTTCCGGTAGATAGATTCGAATATGCCACATTTGATTTTCCGAATTTTAATCCACCGCAGTCAGCAATTCTGCCCTATATAGCATCTGATCATAATCTAGTTATCTGCACTGCCACGTCGAGTGGAAAGACGGTAGTTGCTGAAATGTGCATTGCATATTGCGTATTAGAACATAATAAAATTGGAATGTTTGTTGGGCCGTTAAAGGCTCTGACTGCAGAGAAGCATACTGACTGGACCGACCCTGCTCACTGCTTTAGTATGTTTAGCATATCGCAGTGCTCTGGTGACTATATGATTACGAACGATCGAATTAAAGAGCTTAACAATGCGGACATCATTGTAATAACACCGGAGATGTTAAGTTCACGATGCCGTAATACTGAATCAGAGAAGAGCACATTCATCAATAATACCGGAGTGTGCGTGATAGATGAAGCACACATACTTACTTGTTTTGGTCGTGGATGTGGCGTTGAAACATCTATGATGCAATTAGCGGAGATAAATCCAGATATTAGGCTTGTCTTGTTGAGTGGAACAATGAATAACGGTATTGAGATAGCTGAATGGGTGTCTAAACTCAATGGTAAAAAGACCGTAATACTCAACTCGAATTACAGGCCTATTCCAATATCTGAACAGTTTATTCCTTATGAGAGCAAGGGATCCTTTAACAAGAAAACACAAAAATATCAGCCAGCGTCTTACAAGGACACCGAGGCATTGAAGACAAAGATTGCTCTTGATGAGTTTAATAAAAATCCAAATGATAAGCATTTGATATTTTATCATACCAAATCATCACAACGAGATGCACTCAAGGTGTTCAAAGATTCTGGTGTTGAATGCAAAATATACAATGCAGATGTAGACGTGAACAACAGGAGCAGTCTGATAGATGAATTCATCGATCCTGATGGGCTGAAGTGCCTGTTAAGCACAAGTTCGCTTGCTTGGGGAATTAATTTGCCAGCAAAAAGAGTAGTTGTAGTTGGCACTACCAGAGGCACTTCCGATGTCGAAGTATTTGATTTACTTCAAATCAAGGGTCGTGCTGGAAGGCCTAAATACGATACAGAGGGCCACTGTACATTCATCGTTGACAAGAAGGACATTAATAAGATTAAGGAGGATTTAGACAATGGAACGGTGGTAGATTCGACATTTGCATTAAGAAGGTCTCTAACAGATAGAGATAAACGAAAGTTTGAAGGCATTGTTGTTAACACCATCGCCTTTCACGCCATTGCTGAGGTTTGCAAGGGAAATGATACCAAGGATAAACTTCAGGATTGGTTCAAAAGAACACTGGCATATCATCAGAGTGGCGATAAGGCAATGAGGGCGGTAGATAATGTCATCCAGGCAATGTTAAAGGCAGACCTGATTAGAGAAGCTCCTGGAAGATTAGTTGCGACCAAATTGGGCTTAATAGCATCACGGTTCTATTACGATCCGTTTAGTGTAGTGTCATTCTATCACAACATGAACGAGACGACAGACAAAGGCAAAGACCCCTCGCTTACTGATGCTGATTATGCTTATATTTTGGCAAATGCTCATGGGCATTGTGGGATGTATATGTCACAGGCGGATGAAGAGCAGTTTGACAGGGACATTGAATTGTCATATCGCTATCAATGGTTGAAACCTGAACTGGTTAAAACATTTTATGCTTTTTATAAAATCCTGCAAGGTCAAACCGGTGGTTACTTTGGTGCATATCAAGCTGCATTGATGCAAGATAGTGAAAGAACTTGTGCTGTGCTCAAGTCAATCGACGGATATTTCAAATACAATTTAGGCAAGGAGATTGACATACTGTCTACACGACTTCAATATGCAGTACAGAGGCATCTAGCATCCTTATGCCTCATAAAGCACATTGGCAATAAGCGTGCCTCCGCCCTTTATGAGGCTGGAGTCAGAACGCTCGATGATTTCATTGCTGCTGATTTTAACTCTCTTAAGCAAATAACTGGATTGGTCAACAAAGACATCATTGTCGAAATGAAAAACAGTGCCCAGGTGTTAAAATACGCAATTTGAAAAAACCTTGTGAAATTTTCAGAACGTCGGTTCACATTTCATCACCTTCGTGCCATAATCTTAGTATATAATCACAACAGTTTTGTCAGGAGAACGGCATGCCAAAGAGCAGCATACCAACCGAGTACACCAAAGACATTGCAAATCAGGTAGCCTCAAGGCTGAAATTGTCCAAGAAAGATGCTACGGCTTATACGGAGGAGGTCATCAACATAATAGCAGACCGTCTCGTGCAAGGCGTCAAGATTAACCTGAAAGGGTTAGGCATATTAGCTCCCAAGCAGTTTCCCGCGAAAGAGATACCAGCAAGGATGGTGCGTAACCCCAGGGACGGAACAACATCCGAGAAGCCAGCCCAATCAAAGCCTGCATATCGGAAGCTGACGTTCAAGATGGCAAAAATCATACAACAGAGACTTAATTAAGGAGGATACAAACAATGGCTAAATACGGACATACATCGTTTAGCATATTTGGGAAACTTTTGGCAGTACCTAGGCTAGAAACAGCAGGTGAAAACTACAAGTATGCGGTGATGGAAATGGAGGTAATCACAAGGAACCCCAAGGATAAGACTGATAAGACTGATAAGACTGATAAAGTACAGATCGTGTCAGTGAAGGCACAAATGTATGATGCTGAGTCTATAGCAAAGTATGGCAAGCGAGATGCTTTTTATTATGTTTCTGGAAGTGTAAATTCCAAAGAGTATACTGACAGGAACGGTATTACACGATATGCAACGGAATTAGTGGCAACAAAAATATGTGGAGGTTGATATGACGAAAAGTGCAAATATTACACAAATTAGCTATGTGATCAAAACGGATGCTATTCGAATACAGTACAAGAAACTTCATAACTATTTGGACAGCATAGTTGAGGAGTATCTGCGAAATAAAACAAATGCAAAGAAATTTAGTAGCTGTTTGATTGCAGGTCGGGAACCGGAAGACAAATCGCCCAAGAAGACAACTACTAAGAAAGGAGAAAAGCAACCTTGTAAAAAGCCAACCTGTAACAGAGTTGATACGAAAGTTGCTTTGAAGATGAGAAAATCGGGTGCTACACTTGTTGATATTGCCAAGAAATTTGGCGTTAATGAATCAAGTATACGTAGAGCAATCAAAAAGGCATCAATGTGATAAATATACTCAGGTATCGTAGCCAGAACCGTTCCTTGTCCACTGAGATAATTGGTGGCAAGGGATGGTATCTGAAAGATAAAATTTGCACATTTTGCACAAATTAAGAAATATGCAGCAAGTTCTGCGGTCTCAGCCTGTGGAGAGTTTTTTACCCCTGACATCACGCCAGCAGCCATATCTGCTCTTCTTGTGGACATAAACTTGAACGAAAATTAGGACTTTTGGAAAGAGAATGGCAGTGTTCTCACTGTGCAGTAACGCACAACCGGGACATAAACGCGGCCATAAACATAAGGAACTGGGCTTCCAGTTCCGGCCAGAGGGATGCCTCGGGCAGTCTGTTGACCGTTGTAAGACTAAGATAGCAATATCTCGGCAGCGTAGGACTGCAAATAAGAAGCCCTATGCTTTAGCATAGGGAGTATCACATTGCTCATAAAGATTTAGCATAGAGGAATTTTATATGGGATTGGATTGTACAGCATATTATAACTGTAAATATATTGGAAAGGGCAGTTATGACGAAGACGAGGATGTGTGGCGAATGCTTAATGGTAGTGCGTTATGTCGCACATTGAATTATGTAGAAGTGTATGAGCATAGTCTCGTTGATTTTCCTGCTTCGTCGAAAGGGATGCTGGCTGGTCTTTATTCCTATGAAGACGAAAAATTGTGGTGTGCAGGTAGTTATACGGGATATAATCATTGTCGCGACGCATTGGCGAAAATGGCGGGTTATACACCTGATACCTCATTCGCAGAAAACAGTATGGCTAGTCGATTTCCTCACACTGCGAGTGTGAGGAAAGTCCAATCCGGCCCGTTTCATTCGCTGCTTTATTTCAGCGACTGTGATGGCGTGATTGGCACCGAAGCGTGTGGCATACTGGCAAATGATTTTCAAACATACGACACAAAAGCATGTCAGATGCGAGATGTGCTTAACAATGAAGACGGCATAAACAATGGAGACCATTGGTATGATTTATACCGAATGTGGCGAGATTCTTGTGAATTCGCAAGTCATAATGGATTTATTGTATTTCACTAATTCAAGGGGGTAGTATATGAATGATACCATGCATCAAGGATATGAGTTTATTGCGGAGGGTGTTTATGATTGGAACGAAGACTGTTACCGCAGTTCGAGTGGAGATGTGTTAACGCTCGACGAAGAGAGAAATTATATTGTTCTCAATCGGGATGAAATTGCCGATAGACCTGATATGGTACCTGGCATTTATCTCTGTGATAAATGCAGTATTGCCATTTCACATGTGATTTAGACAACAACCGCAATCAACCAACTGCAGAGATGATTTATTTAGAACTATTGGAGACGAAATGATAACAATATACAAATATGAAATACCGTTTGGCGATGAGGTCGCGATACAGATGCCCAAAGATGCTTCCCTTATAAAATTCGGTCTGCAAGGCATTTTGGGCGGTAGGCCGGATATTTTTGTTTGGGCGATAGTGGATACCGATGCCGACATGGAAGAACGTCGATTTAGAATACACGGCACAGGATTTCCGTTGCCGGAAGATTCGGTACTGCACGGTAGCAACGGCGACGAATATGAGTATTGGGATACGCTGTTTGACCGAATGTTTGTGTGGCATATTTTTGTTAAACCATAACGGCATAAATAAATCACAAGTGTTTCAGGCAGTCAGGGCCTATCGAATATTGGCATATTGTTGGATAGAGCAGTGGTAGCTCGTGAGGCTCATAACCTCAAGGTCGGTGGTTCGAGTCCACCTCCCACAATACCATATGGTGTTACAGATTTAACATTTAACAATTCAGAAATGGGTAAAACAAAAGATATTACGATTAACAATGATGGCACTTGTACCTTCACATTCAAAGACGATGTGTGCAGCAAGGATGGTGTAATTGATCCTGGTGCTAATCAAACAGAAGGTTTGAAGATTGACGGAAAAGGGCGTGCTTCACTGCTATTGTGTCAGCACTTCTTCACTAGCCTTACAGGTGTTCCTACGCACTTCATTAGTGCAGATGTTGAGAAAGGCACAATGACGTGCAAGCACTTGGAAATCCTGCCGCTTGAGTTTATTTGGCGGTCGAAGGCGTGGGGTTCGTTTTGTAAAGTATATGGCGTGGAGCAAGGTTTTCCCCTGCTTGATGGACTTGTCGAAAGTACACTGAAAGACGATGCCCTCGGTGATCCCCGTATCAATAAACACGCTGCCGTTGCACTTGGAAAGATCACCAAAGAGCAGTACAAACAGTGCGTACAATTGACACGCAAGATAGGTCTCCAAATCTATGGTGACCTCGTTAAATTCGGTTACGAGCTTATCGACTTCAAAGTAGAGTTTGGTGTCGACAAAGGTGGTAATATTCTGTTGGCAGATGAAATATCAGGTGATGTTTGGCGTATTTTAGATAAGAATGGGAATATCATTGACCCGATTACCGCTGCAAAACGAATCTATTCCGGGTGCCATTAGACGAGCAAACACTATCTGTTGAAGATGAATACGAGCAACCTGATCAGTAAAGAAAAATTGTTAATTTGGATTGGAGAAGCTCTTGAAGCTCTTGAAGGTATGGAGGGCTGCTCACTAGTTACAGACGCTTATTATCGAAGTAAAAGAGAATTAATTGCAATTATCAACGAATCTCATTGCTGTATCGACGATTGTACTGACCTTGAGTGTTTGTACAGATGGCTCTACTGTGCATTTCGGCGGTCTTTGAAGTGGTTGGACGAAAAACGACACAAAGATGCTGTTGATGTTTGGATGAGACAGTTGGATAAGGCTTGGCATGCGATGGGTCCAATCACAGTAGAGCAACTGAAAGGGAATGATGTCTCTGATGTGTTGTTCACATTAGGTTTTTCAGAACGGAAAATCATATGACAATAGTGTGCCATTGTAAAAATGGAAAAGCGTTGTATAATATCGCTTTGATAAGATAGTATTTTGATTTATAAATAATAAAATAGGAAACCAACAAATGAAAATAATACCGATATACATGGAATGTTACGATAATTCAACAGAAGGAAAGCCAAGGTGTTGCCAGGTGAGCAACAGAGATGACAACGTGAGGCAAATGAAATCAACGACCGGTGTGTTTGATTGCCTTGAGAGGCAATATGTACCAAGAAAAGCCATTCAATGGACCGGAGAAAATGCCAATGTGTTACTAGCTCACATCAAAGAATATGCCGTGCGGCTTGAGTTTGGTCGTGGTTCTCAACGAGAACAGAGGATGTTTGCACAGTATGCTGAAGACCAAGATTGGTTTGAAGTCAACATAGGCGACTATTTTACTGACGAACATAATAAGGGGTGGGTACACTATCCTAAGAAAGATTTTGAAGACAAGTATGCAACCGAATAGCAAAACAGCGAGGAAAAACAATGGAATTTAGACATTACTGGGATAGCATTTGTAACGGTGGTACTCTTCGAGATGCTTTACAAGAAGCCTTTGAAAAAGGAAAGGAAAGGAACAAGCTGGAGGAAATACCGATTTTAAGCAGGAATGGTTTGACAAGGGTTTTGAAGAAGGAGTGGAATCAGTGAAGGAAAAAATCTCAAGTGCATTGAGAAGCATCAGTCTAGATATTCTTGATATAGAAGAATTCATAGAATAACAAGATAAATATTCAAGATGACAAATCCATTTCATTTTTTGAAATCAACAAACAACCGTAGCGTTCTTTGTGCCCTGACTAATGAACATCCACAAATTATTGCAGTGGTTGTTGCGTGTATGGAGTCCAAACAGGCTGCACATATTGTATCTTGCCTAACACCAGAAATTCAACTGGCTGTGATTAAGCGTATTGCAACAATACAGTGTGTAGAAGAGAGAGTGCTTTGCATTATCGCCGAAGAACTGAAGCAAAAAATTACAAGTGCTGAATATATAGAGTTTGGTGGTATTGATATTGTTTCAAGGATTTTCTTATTGGTTGATAGTTCTACCAGGAACAATATCCTTAACAATCTTGAATGTGATGATTCAGAACTTGCTCAAGAATTAAGGCAGGGCATGCATACGAACACAACAATACGAAACCTAGTAATGGAAGGACGACTTATCGAAATAGATAAATAGGAAACAATTATGTCTGAAGAAGTGCTTTCACATGAGGAGATAGATGAACTTTTGTCTATGATTGTAGAAGGAAAATATCCTACAACTAAATACAAAACCATAACACGAGATGAAGATGCTCCGTTTACAATGGTTGGCAAGGAGCAAATGAGGTCTCTGCAAATAATGCACGAGGCAATTGGTAAACGGCTCGCAGCCAGTATCGAAAAGATTCTGTGTGTTCCAGTAGAGGTTTGCTTAAGATACGTTGACCAGATGTATTATAGCGAGTTTGTTTTCGGGTGTGATAATCCCACCTGGTTTAATCTCCTACAGGTAAAAATACCTAATGTAAGATATTCAGCCCATGATGCGGCCAATGTAAACATCGGTTATGTCCTCATTGATGTTTCTCCGACTGTGTGTTTCACTGTGGTTGATAGAATGGCCGGAGGCATTGGTGAAACTTCACGAGCCTATAGGCGACCTATGACACGGATAGAACAGCGTCTTATCCAACGAGTACTTGATGGATTCATCGCTGAGCTAATAGAGGCTTGGAACACGGTTACAGAATTAGAATTTGACGTTGTACGGCAAGAAAGCAATCCACAACAGATACAAGAAATAAAACCCAACTGCCCCGTAGTAATATTTTGTTTTGAGGTTGCATCTACAGATGGGCGTGGTACTATAACTTTTTGTATGCCAGTTGATGTGTTGGAACAACTGACTGGCAGGACAAATACAACAAATACAAACACAAATGACAATAAACAAGAACCTAATTAATCCTGGTAAAATTCATTGGGTCGGTCAGTTAGGGATCAATCCTAATACAGGTCAGTCTGGGACATTTTTTTCTGCTATCTACATCGAAAGTATTGAGACCGTAGGTGGCACGGTATATCTAGGAGTTCGTGATTTTGAGAAATTCACATTAAGCCAAGATAAAACCGAGGTTGTTTCATGTGAATTATATGACACTGTTCAATATGTCATGCTCAACACGTTCAGCAGCATTCAAACATATGAAAACTATGTAAATTACCTGAAAGAGCGGAAGAAATTTAATGACAAAAAGAAGCAAGAAGAACTAAATCTTTCTAAACAGCAGGAGGCGAATAATGAGCGACATGACGACACACTTATCGAGTCTGGCCCAGGAACAGGAGGCAGCGATGTTAGTGCAGACGAAATTGCTGATAGGTGAAGACCTAACTCACAATCAACACTTCGATATACCTCAATACGAGATAGACCAAGGGTACTCGGATGAGTTTATGCGAGCGTTCAAATGTTTTGTTGGATACTATGACGGTTTTCCATGTCAGTGTAGGAAGTACCTGTTTATGGCGTACGGAACATTCTTTTTTGGCCACATAAAATCCTTTGAGCGTTTTCGTGCGGTAACAGATGGTGTCCCAGACGATATTACTATTGTCGTATACCCGCTACAGAAAGGTAAAGAGGATGTATTGAAACGGTTCAGTTTGAGTTCATTTCGGAAAATACTGTTGTTAGACAGCAACCATGCACCCACAATATAAAGGACCATACTCAGAACTTATTCCCAAGTTTGAAATACCTCAAATAACCGAGGAAGATATTGAAAAATACGCACACTTGCAGTTTGCAGTTTACGAGTTATCAGTCACAGGAGACAAGTTGCCACTGGTAATTGCAGTGCACCAAGACAGGTTACATGTTTACAACGATGTCGCAGAACTAAAGTACAATGCTTTCAATGAGGACTTATACTCCCAGGCAATTAGTGATTGTGAAATCTTGCTCAGGAGGTTAGCTTCTGGATATGTGTTATGGGGATTTGTTAATGCAAATGGAGATGTTGAGGTGTTTCATGCCTGGGATTTCAACAGGTCGATTTGGCTGGATGTGAATCAATTTGAGGCAATGAGGGACAAGATAAGCAGCAAAATAAGTCTTCCCAGGCTACATAAACGGTGCATGATTAACGATCTTCTACAGTCTTCAAAAGATTTATTCATAAAGAGTGTGAACGATCCAAGTATATATTTTACGGTATTAAATGGGTCCTAGCGATGAACACGGGGTAATTACTGGCAGTTAACAGTCAAAAACGTGCCGGAACCCCGTGTACATATTCAAGGAGGTCGAAAGATGAGAAGAAATCCAATTATCAATGCCCCAGGCAGAACATCATACTACACCAATAGCGGTGTTCCCTACTCTACGATTGATGCACCCTCTGATCTGTCCACAATGGATCAGGCTGCTCAACCACGAGAGACTGTTTTTATCAACAAGGATAATTCAGGAGCCAGGGTATCTGGGTCTATGGTTGGCAGCGGAGATGGTGCTGGTAAAAATGGAATGAACTTGATGTGGGATAACGAGAGAGGTGCTCCACATGGTAATACTGGACAAGACATTGGCCTTGTCAAAGTATCAGCACAGGCAAAACGGCATCAAAGTCGTAGTCCGGCCATTCAAGACCAGCCATTTTTGCAGTATGGAGTTGGCACACAGATGGTTAATGGGCGTCGATTAACCGGGACGTCCCATCCATCTACGAGGATGAGACAACTTCACATGCGAGAAACGGTACAGGAGGTGCGTGAATTTGAACTGGTAGATCCTCGCAATCCCTATCTGGTTCGAGTGTCTGGAAAGAAAAATGTTGCAACATATTTTCCGTTGGAAATTACTGATGTAATGGTAGTTCAGGGGCAGAATAACAGACGACACCAGGCTATTCCTATGGACCGAGGTTATGCTGCACCTGCGTTGCCAATCAACACAAATATGAATAAGTTGCCGTACTTGCCTGATGAGACACGGGCTAATATGAGTAACTTACAACCGTTTATTAGAAATGTTGAATTCCGTGAGGATAATCTTCTCTTGTCCATTATGCCAGCCTTACAAGGTGCTGGCACTATGACGATTGACTGGGGCGATGGCAATACCAATTCTGGAGTTGCTAGTGGCGATACTATCAATAATACGTATGCTGCCACGGGTGTTTATACTGTAACAATTACGAACGATGGTGATGCTTCTGACGCTCATTCGTATAAGATGTTTATGCGGGCTGATGGTTGGGTGCCCTTGGCCTTGTCCTGGGAAACCCAATGGTATCAAAGGCTGCCTGATGGGAGTGAGAACCCAGCATACAATGCCAACCACAACCCCTGGTCGGTTTCAGGTCGCAATGTATCGCTCTCGTTGCCAGTAAAGGGGTCGCCGTTTATCAAATTGTTTGTAGATTGGGGAGATGGCACTGGTTCATTGCAGAATTTTGACCGTGTTTTTCCGACCACTGAAACTGATGAGATTACAACCTTTGATATAAGACATGCCTACAAGATGCCTGGGTCATATCAAGTAAAGATTTATGCTGAACATCTTGTGGACGGTGCTTTGACTGATGTTCCTTCTGGTGCTGCTCCGTCAATGCAAAACAACGAGAATTATCAAGGACGACAGCAAATCAGTATATTGCGACCAGTGAGAGTGACATAAATGCCGCAATCAACATAAAGAAGCAGGGCATTGTCTCTCTGTGCGATATAAAATATACACAGCGTAAGACCTTACGTAAAGTGAGGCGGTTCTGTGGAAGCACAAGGAATTCCCGTCCTTTAGGGCGTGGGAGTATGTCAAAAAAAGAAAACCAACACGAATGATTAGCCTGATGTAATCAATTAAATAATACATTTGCATGCCCATATATGTTTATGATTGTCCAAAATGTGGACAAAGCAAAGAAATAGTTGAATCAATGTCTGCACATACGTCTGGCAAGACGGTTAGGTGTAAATGCAAGGGTTCAATGAAACAAAGGTTTAGTGGAGGCATTGCCGGGTTTGTCCAGGGAACAACATTAGGGGGACTTGTGGACAAAAATACGGACAAAATGTCCTTAGACCAAAAAATAAGCCTTGCCACTAAAAAATATGAAAAAGTGAACCCTATGCTGGATCCAGATATTGTTGCAATTGATAAAAAAGCCAATATAGCACGAACTATCAAGGAAGTCACAGAAGGACACAATAGGTAAAGTACAACAATTTTAACAGAACTCTGCTACTCCTGAACCTAAAAGTACAGGTTTCCGCAGATAATATGATGATTATCCGAAAATTGTAGGTGAACTTGCCATGAATATCAAAGCAGCAATATATGATGTGGTTGAGAGATTGGCTCGCGGAAAGCCAGTGAGAGTAAAACTTGAATACAAGGAAATAGTCTTGTCTCAACTAAAAGAAGAATACCCATCGGTCGAAGCGATAACAGAAAAAGAGGACGAGAATTATACTTACCTAAGGGCAAAAACAAATGAATAATAGAGATGAAATTATAGCACTACTGGTTGCAACGACAGCGATAGATACACGGACTCAAAGGCCGATCAAGGCTTTAACCGAATTACAGGCTAATATGGTTGTCAACGCTTTACAGTCTGCCGGATACTCTATCCATAAAGAAAGTGTACAGGTTAATAATCCAGCACAGTTACCCCATCAGGTATCTGGCACTTTTTCACCGGAAGATATTGCGAGTACATGCCACGATACGCAAGGAAATCCCATTACCCATGATCGAGGCATTACTCAAGGCTATAATGCCGGGGGGCAAGAAATGAACGACATCACAAACGTGCAGTGTCTATGTTATAAAACCGAATATCCGTCCAACCCGGCTAAAAACGAATATTACCTTGCATTAAACCGAGGTGGTGGTTTATATGACCCAATTGGAACAACAGATTTTGGTCGATCTGGCGTTATTAAATGTCAACGGCAGCAATTTGAACAATACCTTAACGTATTGCGTACAGGAACGAAGTTTGAACTTCGCAGCATCCGGGACGCACTACACATTGATTGAATTTTTTCAGAAAGGAGACTTGCGATGACTAAAAAAAGCACGAAAAAATCTGCCCCCAAAAAGGCAGCAAAGAAAACAGCGAAGAAGGTAGTAAAGAAGGCCATAAAGAAGGCCATAAAGGGGGCAGCTAAACCATCGAACCCTGCCGCCCCGAAATCAACATCCGTAAAAAAAAAGACTGCAACCAAAGTAACGGGACAATGTTGCAGGGGCAACGGATGCAAGAAAACGCAGCGGTGAGCCGCAAGGATGCAGTTCTTGTGATGTTTGGACAACAATATTGTCGTGAACATCAAGGTTTGATGAAAATTATTGACCAGATATTACAAGAACAACCATCCTGGACTGCTGTTGAAGTGATGACCTATGCGAATAAGATTATGGCACAAAAAAGCAATGTTGGATCAATGCAGGTGCACCCTGGTGTTGTTGTGATGTCTCAAAGCATGTCTGGTAAGATGACGAATAATACGCAAGGTGAGCCAGGCACGATGAGTCGAAATCACCCAAGCAACGCAGTCTCTTTGACAGGCGGAGACCGCCAAAGCGTTCAGCGATTGACGCCCGAACACTGAAATTTTCAGGCGACGGTTCACATTGACCTTTCCTTGTGCCATAATATAAATATAGTGAAGATGGTTTCAGGGCGACCAATGCGGCGGAATAACAATAACCCAAACGCAGAAACCTGAATTCCCCTTTTGTCGGAGACGGAGCATGACAAAGCGATCTAACAGGAAGCCAGCACCACAGGAACGCATTTATAAATCTCAAACAGGTGCAACTATAACAACTGCACAGTGTATCAACGAGATATTGGTCAAGTATCGTGCTGAGTTTATGGGAATAGATGCAGGTGGGGAACCGTGGAAGCATCCCGGCTTAAAGGAGTTCTACCAAGCACAGTTTGGAGATATTAGTAATTTATTACGTAGATTTAATGGCCGAACTATTCTAGACGTGATTCAAAAAAATCGGTGGTGTTGTGACCCGCGTTATGGGGGTAGACCGATGAGGATGAAGAAAATAATTGAACAATTAACTGTTGAGTGCAGGGCGTTTGATTTTGAGATGACTGAAAGACAAGCGTTGCCTCATAATCATTCATCAGATAGGCCAAGTAAGAAAAGGGAGTTTTGACCGGTAAAATGCTCGTTATACCTGCCATCAAAATACAATTTGCATTGGATTTTGGTTTCATAGATGGACATGGCAATGGTGAGGTAAATTATCTAACATATTGGCAGGATAAGATTACACCAAAGACTGTTATCCTTGAAACCCCCGATCCATTTACTTACATTCATCTCGACCAGGTGATTTTTTATATCAAGGGCATATGGCCTAGTTCTAATGTTATTATAGTAACTAATGGAAAGATAGAAAATGAACACGAAACTTTTTTGAGGGCTATTGTTGAGCATAATGTAAAAATTCATGTGCAAACAGACTGCAACGAGGGATCAGTAGTTAATCGCAATATTAAAAGATACCTAAATTCCGAAGCAACACTTTGCGATAGCATAGACAACATTCAAGCATTATTGACTATCACTCCAAACGTTAACAACGATGAAGCCTATAAGCAACTTATGGTTGATATAAATGCTGAACCATACTATGTTGTTAACGGCAGGGTGGAATGTATGGAACAATATATTAATACTGACGGTCGTGTTAGCATTCCACACCTTGAAATCGATATCGTCAAGGCTTGTAATCTAAAGTGTAAGCATTGTACTCACCTCAGTCCATATCGTCATGGTTATGTAACAGAAAGTGATGTGGTACATTGGATGGAAACTTGGGCAAAGAAAATAGTGCCAAGAAAAGCATTGCATTTATTAGGCGGTGAGCCACTGTTGCATCCAGATCTTCCAATAATTATTCATGAGACCAGAAGGATTTGGGGACAGGGGGTTCCCATAGCGGTAGTAACAAACGGAACATTACTTGATCAGGTTTCACTGGATGTATTTAGTGCAATAAAAACAACGTCATGCTTGCTTATAATATCTAACCATTCAGAAACCGAATATGAACAGGAACAATTAAATGACAATATTAGCTTGGTAAAAGAATGCGGCCTAAATTACCAAGTGCGTAGCAGCAATCAGGCCTGGCAGGTTCAATATAGGTTAAACAAAGGTCATAATCCTAGACCATTCAACAGCCTTCCACGTGCTGCTTGGACTAGTTGTAACAGTAAATTGTGTTGTTCTCTAATGGACAACAATCTATACAAATGTTCTGTATTACAAAGTGTGTGTGAAGGTGTTAAAGAGGGCGATCATTGTGCTAAAACATGGAAACAAGCAGTTTCGTATAAGCCATTATACCCAGATTCCACAGTACAAGATATACTAGAACACCTACGTCAAGATGTAATCAAGGAGTGCAGTATTTGTCCCGATAAATACATCATAATAGAACCATCCCAGATATGTCAGCCCAAAACAAATAAAAACAATAAAATCCGAGTGTTGTTATTAGTAGAACATTTGCTTGGAATAGCAGGGGGTGCGGAGAGGGTATTGTGTGATATGGCTAATGCACTTGTAGACCGTAATTATGACGTGTTCGTCCGCCACCTTGACACTATCCAATCTGAACCTTATTATCACATTTCAGATAAGGTTAATATCGGTGGGCTTAATAAAATCAAAGAGCATAAATTACTAGAGTCTTCCAAATATCGCCATATACTTCATAGTAGCATATCAAAAATCGAACCAGATATTATTATCACGCATCACCTATCACATTTTAGCAAAATCATTGACTTGTTTGGGCATCACCTTCCTATAATCTTGATGCACCATTTTCATCCTCAAACTTGGCTGCTAGATCGTCCAGATAAAGAATTAAGGTCGTTAAACTTTTGTGATTGTGTACAGGTATTGCTTCCAAGTTTTGAGGAGTACCTCAAGAAGAGAGTGCCCCATGTAAAAACCAAAGTGATACCAAACGTAGTACATCCAACAAATTATGTTGTCAATCCAGGGATTAAAAAAGAGACCAATTTTATCACAATGATAGGTCGCCTATGTGATAGACATAAGCAGCAGCATTATCTCATTCGGTCTTTTGCTAAACTAGCACGACAATATCCTGATTGGCAAGTTCGATTATATGGTGAGGAGTATTGAAATGATCAATATGAATACACAACATTCCTAAATGATTTAATTCACGAGTTGAGGATAGAAGACCAGGTGGTTCTGATGGGCAACACCGATTGTCCACAAAAGGTACTGGCACATAGTTCTATTTTTGCTTTTCCTTCTTCATTTGAAGGGTGGGGACTAGCATTAACAGAAGCTATGAGCGTTGGATTGCCGTGTATTGGATTAAAAAAAACAGCTGCCGTCAATGAACTAATTATACATGGTTTTAATGGTGTACTGGCAAAAGACGAGAAAGATTTTGTAGTATTATTGAAACATCTAATGGATAATCCAGAAGAGAGAAATAGGATGGGAAGTAATGGTCGTGCTTTTGTTGAACAATTTAGTCCACAGATTGTTTGGGATAAATGGGAGGATTTAATTAGGGAAACCATACAAGAATATTGGGAATAACATGAGAGAACAATATTACGAACAGGTACAAACCATCAAGCAACAAGGGCATTTCGATTCGTATTTTCATCTGAGATATGCTACTGAAAACCCAAACACAAACAAGACATATTTACCAATTTATTGGCATTATGTTTGGTGGACAATACATGGTCAAAAGGATAAGCAATTAATTTTAGATGTGCGAAATGCTGTAGAAAATATTTATAACGGCCTAGACCCAACGTTACGATATTTTACGGTAACCTGTGGAGTGCATTGTAACGAAAATCTATATCCAATATTGCCTTCAAACGTTGAAATATACTGTGGAGGATATAATGATGGCGAATGTGATAATTTATGGCATGCAATACCATATTATAAAAACCAATGGCCCCGAAGAAGAGACGAGTTACCCAAAGACATTTTTTGCTTTTACCCGATGACAGGTGATTACCAAGGAAAGGTAAGAGACCAACTAAACAAACTATTGACCTGCAATGAATATAAAGGGTTTAGTCATCAAATATTTTCTACATGTCGGATATATTCATTTGATCTATATGCCGAACTATTAAACAGATCAAAGTTTGTATTGTGTCCTCGCGGAACTAACCCAGGAACATTCAGATTTTATGAAGCAATGGAATGTGGTGCAATACCTGTATATATTTCAAACCAATTTATATTGCCTTATCAAGATGAGGTTAATTGGGATGATTGTTGTGTGCGGATTACACCAGATCAGATGAAGAACATACCAGAGATATTGTCGAGCATAAGTGATGATAGACAGGCTAGAATGCGTAAAGCAATAAGCAGTTTTGTTTCTCAGTATCTAACCTATGAAAAAATGTACAAAAACATCATTAAACATGTTGGAATAAAATGAAACTAGCGGTAGGAACAACAGCAAGGCATGAGGATAAATATATTCAAGAGTGGATATGTTTTTATTACTTACAAGGTTGGGACAAGATTATTGTTTGCATTAATAAAAATCTCAATGACCCACGCCATGATAATACAAGTGATATGATTAATCAACTTCCCCCGGAAGTATTGGAAAAGGTAAGTGTTTTGCATATTAACCATGAACCAGGGTGGGGGTTTCAATTCAAAGGATATCATCACATTCTGGATTTTGTGTCAGACTGTGAATGGTTAGGTTTTTTTGATGCCGATGAATACTTGTGTGACAGTCGAAAAAGAAACATTCACCAAATAATGGAAGGAATACCAGGTGATGTTGGACAAATTTTGGTGCCTTGGGTTAGATTTGGACACAGTAATAGAGTGGTATCTATACCTCCACAAGAAACAAGGTTAGCAGCGTTTGTAAATCGTATGGCATTACTAGAACTAGAGCACGTCAAGCCAATAGTTCGAACAAAAAACATCCTGATACCTTCAGGGCACCCACAGCCATCGGATGAATGGTATCGTTGTCATTGGATGAAAGCGACAGGGCGACAGATAAATTTTCAATTGCAAACTTGTGACCCCATCAACAGCAACATGAGAAATGTGTCAAATTTTGACCCTTGTATTGCTCATTACTATACCGGTAGTATGGAAGACTGGGTAAACAGATACAAAAACAGACATTGTTTTGGTTCGATCAACCCAGACTGGCACTATGATGTCAAAGATTTTACTGATTACAACTTTGGGGTGGAAGATACTAGGATGTCAATATATTTAGATGATCTCAGACAATTACTGAGAAAATGTGGGTAATTATAGAAAATTGATTTAAATATTTCAATTTTAGTTTTTCATATATTAAATAGAAGTTTTGATGATTGATACCCAGGAGAGGTGCCTGTATAGGGAGTATCACACAAGAGGAACATAATGGCAAAAAAGACAATAGATGACAAAAAGAAAGATGACATTAAAAAAGTCAAGCAGAGCCTTTACCTCAATGCTAGTTACGTGATGGACATGGAGAGAACGCTCATCAGCTGGTCCCCTGCCTATGATGCAATATTGGGAGGTGGATTGCTATCTGGTTCATTAACGTTAATGGCAGGGCGAGCAAAAAGCGGCAAAACCACGAGCTACTTGCAACTTGTTAGCAACGCACAAAAACCTCAATATGGAGGCAGGTATTGGAATGCAGGGGCATCCGAGAAACGTGGGGATAAGCCCGGACGTCCTGTTATTTTCTATAATGTTGAGAATAGGCTCACCAAACGGGATTTAATGAGTATTCCTGGGCTGGACTTGAGTGAAATGTTTGATGCTGATGGAAACTATGTAGGCGGAAAGTTTGGGCTCGTAAGTACCACTGACAAGAACACTTTATACCTCGAAGATTATTTCCAAAACATCGAAAAGACCATTGAACTATTTCCAGGATGTATTATTCTCATTGATAGCATTGGTGCATTATGCTCCAAGAAAATAGCTGCCGCCACAGATGATGGGCAAGTTAGAGACAATGCTTCCATCCTTTCTTCATATTTTATGAAACGGATTGGACCATTGATTATGGCCAAGGATATTATCATGCTTAATGTTCTGCATAAAGTTGCAAATGTTGGAGCAATGGGCAACCAATCAAAAACGTCTGTGACGGGCGGAAGCAAACTCAAATATGGTGCCAACAATATTATAGACATTAGATGGTCCGAGGTAGACATTAACAATGATAACTGTTATATTTTACACCTTGAGAGTGAAACGAGTGAACTTGGTCCGCCCGATATTCAAGCGGACGCTTATTTGAGATTCGGTAAAGGGCTCTGGAATAGTTACGAGATTATTTTATTGACTACTGATGCAGACTGCAATCACCTATTCGGTGTTCATAAAAACGGTGCTTGGTTTTCGTTTGCACCAGAATTAACTGGTGCAGAGAAGCCAATTAAAATACAGGGGATAATCAATGCGGCCAACTATGTCGAAGAAAATAAAAAAGTGTATAATAAACTATATCAACAGTATGCTAGTTCTAACTGGACTAACACAAACCTATACAAGTAATTATGAAAGAAACATTGACAAAATGTCCTAGATGTGGCAAAATGGTCGAGCATTGTACTCTATGCGAATGTGATGAGTGTTATGCTTTTATTTGCCCAGACTGTTGTAATTCTTCGTCAGAATACTGTGTCTGTTACGAGTGCCTTGAAGAAATCAGTCCTGAAGATGAAAATGATTGACCTGGACGGTAGAGAAGTCGAATGGCGACCAAAAGGCAGAAGCCAACACAAAGGACGCGTTTCCAAATTGCAACACAGGGCGGTTGATATTGTGTTGTCAGTATTGCCGGGAACTCTGATATTGCAGGAGGTTGCAATACCAATCAGCAGTAAGAAGGGGCTTTACCTTGACATTTATCTCCCAATTCATAAAATTGGCATTGAAGTACATGGAAGGCAACACAATAAACAAGTTCCCTTTTTTCAAGATACCAAGCAGTTTGCACGACAGAGAATAAATGATGAGTTAAAGGCAAAATGGTTTGAACAAAACAATATACCCCTATTGGTGTTTTATCATAATGAGAGTAATGAACAATGGATAAGCAAAATCAAACAGGCACTTTTCCACGCATCAAAGGATTACTAGATACTAACATGGCTGGCGGAATTCAAGATCAGTGGGTTGATTTATTGTCAAAGATAGATACCGAGGAAGGCAAGTTGCATTCAGATGCCGAGTTTCCATTTGACGACCTGAATAGATTGGGATCGATGGAGTATGCCGAACTCGTATCTTATGACAATGATACCATCGAGGAGTTTGTTTGGCAACTTGATGAAGTTGTTAGACGTATTGAAATACACGAGGGCAGAATACAAAAAATATTACGTTTTATTGAGGAAAAATTGGCAAAAGCAATAGCAGCGGTTCCATCTGACCTCCTTGCTTTTCAAGATAGGGATGTAAAATGTAGAATATTGGCAAGCCATTATCCAGTAGTACAATATCTGCTTGACCAAAAAGATGATTACAGCCGACAGTCTCTTCACTGGAGAGGGCTCGCAAAGAATATGGAGAAAAAGGCTTGGTCGCTTAAATATAGATTAAATAAAGGGGGCTAATATGGGAAGACCTAAAGGAGCAAGAAACCTTACGCAGGCTGAACGGGAAGCAAGGCAAAACAAACCAAAGGGTAAACCTGGACCGAAGCCAAAGAACAGTGCGGTTGGTGATAACCTGGTTAGTTTACCGGTTGAGGCAAAGCGGGATAAGGTACAGGCGGAAGATGTTGCATTAACACAGCCGTCTTTGCCTGTTTCAGGAGAACCAACAGACCCCGTCCTAGCAGCCATTCAAGCGATGAGTGTTAATATAGGACAGAGACTTGATAATTTTGACCAGAGGATTAATGACCTAGAAAATGGACGTGTGTCGGGTGATCAGACAATGCAATCAGCGTCAGGTCAAAACTTTATTCAGGCACCTAGAAGTATCTCAAGTGAGATGGTTCCTGATAGCACGGATGGCATTCCCGTTTATTCTGACGACCAAATGGCACAAGTAGACCAAGAGGCTGATGCGATAAATCGCTCATTGGGGCTTGATAAAGTACAGGCAGTGGCTATCATAAATACAGGGCGAACCAATAAAACTGTAAGAGGTCAACCCTGTGTTGTTTGCAACCAGGTGGTAGAAAGGCCATACGATGTCATCCAAACTTCTGACGGTCCAAGACCTTGTCATAGTCGTTGCATTGAACGTTATAAACGATAATTCATGTATCAAAGATAATCTTAACAATTTTAGGGAGAAAAAATGATTCTAGAAACTTTTATTGTGTGTATTACGGCAATTATCATTGTTCATATGTGTTGCCAGACTTATTTGAAGTCTAATGGCCCCCTTACCAAAGACCTTGACAACGGGTGGTCGATTACTAAGCGAATGGCGAAAAGTTGGCTGCCTACAAGTATGATTTGGCATCGGGCAGGCTCAGGAAAAATACCTCAGTCGCAAAAGGAAGAGCCCAAGTCAGAGGGGAAAGGCGATACATGCTACAAGCCGTGTGTCGAGAAGAACCTGCGGGGTGAGGAATCGCAAAAATTTAGTGATGATATTGAAGCGGAAGCAGAGAGCCAACTGCATCAATCAGGGCTTGACCAGGTTAAAGTGGTTGAAACCATTTATTCACGGCAAGATAAGATGTCCGACCGGAAAAACAGGTGTCATATTTGTGGGAGCACAAATATCATGAACAGTATCGGGTCTCCTTTAATATGCGAGGGGTGTTATCCTGAATACCAGGAAAAAGCGAAACAAGATATGGACAAAAGACACACGGAAAACCTTCAAGAATTGGATAGGCTACACGTCAAGATGCCAACAGATGATGCTAGTAATAGTGAGGAAGCAGATGAAAACAAGACCAATCAGTGAGGCCGAGTTTCAGAAGATGGTTCTGGGCTCCTTTGAACATGATGATAATATCTTGTTGTGGAGGCAAAACACAGGCGTAGTGAAGGTTGATGACAAACGATTTGTTCGCTTTGGCAAAGTGGGACAGGCAGACTTGACTGGCATCGTTAAGCATTATCGCTGTAAACAATGTAATGCCTCCTGTGATGGCGTGAGGTTAGAGTTAGAACTGAAAGTCGGCAAAAACAAGCCCACGGAATGCCAACTAAATTGGCTAAACAAGTTAGCAGAATATAATGCAATTACAATTCTGCTATACCCAAGTGATGATGACCCAGTCCATTTACAAAAACGCATCACAGCGATGATAATGAACATGAAATGTCCTCAATGTGTAGCTAAATCTGCACTGTAGGATTGGAATTATTTTGCCCGGTAGCGGAGAGGTGAATATACACAGGATTGGCAATGCCAATCGAATGTGATCTAGGGCACCTCGATAGGAAAGCGGAATTCCTGGGAACGCAACACATTAGGGCATGGTCTTCCCTAGTGATACCTGATGTGCCGGGTGTTTTTTAATGCAACAGAGGCGATGACAAAACATAGTAAAGATTGGACCGGTGTTGGTAGAGGCTCTGTTTTCAAAACGTTAGGAGCAAGCAATCACACCGACGAAGAACGAGAGGCCCATGACCTATATTGTACTGATCCTATAGCAGCGACCTTGCTTTGTTCGGTCGAACAATTTGTTGGAGATATATGGGAGTCCTCGGCAGGACTGGGCCATCTGTCTGAAGAGTTTATAAAACACGGATATACTGTTTACAGTACGGACTTGATAGACAGAGGTTATGATAATAATTTCGTTGGCACATTTGACTTTCTGGAATGGGAAGATGAGCCGTTAGCTCCCAATATCATCACCAATCCTCCCTATATCCATTCAGTGGCATTCATAGAGAAGGCAATGAAAATTCTACCTGATGGTGGAAAACTATGTTTATTTCTTAAACTTCAGTTCCTAGAAGGCAAGGCCCGTAAGTTATTGTTTGAAAAATATCCTCCACGAGTAATTTATGTTTCGTCTGCCCGAATACTATGTGCAAAAAATGGAGATTTTGAAAAGATGAAAAAAGGCGGCGGATCGGCAGTTGCTTATGCATGGTATTGTTGGAAAAAAAATTACACGTCGGATACTATTGTGAAATGGTTGTAAACAACCCACACGCTAAATCGTGTGGCTTTTTAGCCCTTGTTTATTAGATGATTGACACCACCGCAAACAAACTAGACGACCAGACACTCAAGAAGATACAGTTTAATCTCATTTCTAGCCTGGCACACCAGGGTAGTGTTCTGTACCACCAGATAAAGAATATAGTTACTCCCGATTGTCTCATTAATGATGATGGCAGATTTTATTTCCGTGTTATTTCTGCAATGGCCGAGGTGAATTGCGATTTAGAGGAGGCATTATTTCAGGATACAGCTATTGCGGAAGGTTATGGGGAGTATTACAAGGCTAATAAAGAGAAGATTGCGGCAGTCATCCAGAAAATACAAGAGAACCAAATCTCGGCTAATAATGCAATAGAGTATGCTCGCATATTGGCAAGGCGACACTATAAAAATAAGACCATAGACGGCCTAAAGACGCTTGCCACGCAGTTGAGCGAATTGCCTGACAACACGCTATCAGAAGTGACATCAAATCATCTGGTAGAGTTTGTTCGACAGTCATCTCCACAAGAGGAAGACGATGGCATGACGAGGATTGGAGAAGGCATTCACGAATACATTAGTGAATTATTAGATGATGAACCTGGCCAGCCTGGACTCGATGTTGGATTACCATTATTTGAAGAAGGTTC
>Ga0099364_10002555_pt1 | contig 28940 bp, 26 predicted proteins | sample TergutTh196P3_FD_73070 | JGI IMG/M metagenome (GOLD analysis project Ga0099364, IMG submission 73070) | Microcerotermes parvus P3 segment gut microbial communities from Pointe-Noire, Republic of the Congo - Th196 P3 | ecosystem: Host-associated > Arthropoda: Insects > Digestive system > Gut ...
GGGAGATAAACACGAGATGTATATTTCCCTCGACGACGAAGCTGAACGTCATGGCAATAACCGTGATTTCGTGCTCGATTACAGTCTTGCAGGAGAAAAGATCGAGAGTGGTCTGATCGTATCGCGTGGCGATAAGGAGAATTTTTTCCTGGCGATGATTGAACCGCCCAAAGCCGTCGACAGCAATCAGATCGTCCCGCGCGAGTACGTATTCGTGGTCGATGTCTCGGGGTCCATGCACGGCTTTCCGCTGAAAACGGCCAAGGTACTGATGAGAAGCTTGTTGGGCAATCTACGCACGAGCGATACATTCAATCTCCTGACCTTCTCCGGCGACAACACGGTGTTTGCGTCACAGTCGTTGCCGGCAACCAGAGAAAATATCGAACGCGCCATCGCCGCCATGGATGAACAGCAGGGCAGTGGCAGCACCGAACTGTTGCCCGCGTTGCGGCACGCATTCAGCATGCCCTCCGATAACGAATACTCGCGTACTTTCGTCGTCGTCACCGACGGTTATGTTACGGTCGAGAAAGAAGCATTCAGGCTGATCCGTGAAAACCTCAACCAGGCGAACCTGTTCGCCTTCGGTATCGGTTCATCGGTCAACCGCGAACTGATCGAGGGTATGGCGCGAGCCGGTCAAGGTGAGCCATTCGTTATCTCAAATGCGAGAATGGCCGAGGCTGAAGCCGAACGTTTCCGCAAAATGATCGATTCTCCGGTGTTGACTCATATCAACGTGCATTTCGAAGGCTTCGACGCATATGAGATGGTTCCGCCGACTCTGCCGGATGTTTTCTCTCAGCGCCCGGTGATCCTGTTCGGTAAATGGCGTGGCAAACCGAAAGGGCAACTGGTGCTGGAAGGGCAAAGCGCCAACGGTCCATACCGTGCGGTGTTGCCGGTGAATGCCGCCGATAACAAGGCAAGCCGTGAGGCCAACGGCGCACTGCGCAATTTATGGGCGCGCCATCGCATTGCATCGTTATCGGATCAGGAAAGTCTGGAAGGAGGTTCGTCCTATCGCAATTCGATCCTCAGGCTCGGTCTGGAGTACAACCTGCTGACGCAATACACCTCATTCATTGCCATCGACGAGATTGTTCGTAATAGCAATCCAGCGGGGATGGACAGCGTCGACCAACCGCTGCCAATGCCCGAGGGGGTCAGCAATCACGCGATCGGCGCGAATATTGGGGCAACGCCGGAACCGGCAGCCTGGGCAATGCTGTTGATTGCCTCACTGGCCATGACATGGACGTGGTTACGGCGTCGTATCGGCCTTGGTCAGTATTGAACAAGAGTCAAACGCAATCCCCGCCATTTTATGGCGGGGTGACTCGAAGGTGTCCTATGAGCGCATGCATATCTTCCTGCACCGAGAAGCCGGGTTTCCCGCCGATACCGGCATGGTTCTGGCTGCTCTTGGTTGTGACTTCCCTTTGGCCGGTATGGCACTGGAGCGCGGCGCGGTTGAGCGATGGTTCCGACGATCCGCTGGGAATCATCGCTTTGGTGGCGCTGTTGATTTCAGTATGGCGGGAACGCCGTAATCTCAGCGTCATGCTTCGTCCATTTTGGCTTGCCGCCGGGCTATGTCTGGCGGCGCTGGCCGTTACCGGCGCAACCGCAATGCCTCCGTTGCTGCGCGCGATGATTGCCGTAATCGCCGTGCTGGCAGTGCTGATGGCATTGCGCGCTCCTCGTCAGCCGATATCGGCATGGGCGGGACTAGGGATTCTTTCATTACCGTTGATTTCGTCGCTGCAATTCTTTATTGGCTATCCGCTACGAGTCATCACGGCGGAAGTGTCGGCTTTTATCTTGCGGACAGGAGGATTGGAGGTCATCCGCGACGGCAGCGCCCTGCTTGTGAACGGTCAATTGGTGATGGTCGATGCGCCTTGCTCGGGCATTCAAATGGGCTGGGTTGCCTATTTCACGGCATGTATTACCGCATCATGGTTGCGTTTGCCGGACAGACGCTTTTTAAGGCGAATGGCGGGAGTCGGTCTCATCGTTTTGGCAGGCAATGTCATTCGCAATACTTTGCTGGTTATCAAGGAATCGAACATCGTTCCGCTTCCTGCCTGGACTCATGACGCGATTGGCCTGCTTGTTTTCGGCGGGGTGTGCATGCTGGTGTTACGGTTGATGTCGCGCGGCGCAATTGCGCCAGTTCGATCCGGTGTGCCATTGCCAATGCCAATGCCGGACAAGCAAGAGTCGAAAGCGATGCGATACTTCGCGCCGCTGGCGATTGCCGGATTTGTCATTCTCTCGTTGTTGCCGATGGTATCGACTCCAGCAATCCCATCAGGAATCGGGAATCCTTCATCCGTCGAATGGCCGCATGAGTTCGAAGGCAGGGCGTTGCGGCCATTGGCCTTGTCCGCAGTTGAAGAGAAGTTCGGGCAACAATTTCCAGGAGTCATTGCACGTTTTGCCAACGGCGAACGCATCGTGACTTTACGCCATATCAGCAAGCCAACGCGCAAACTGCATCCTGCCGCCGATTGCTTTCGCGGCCTTGGCTATCGCATCGACGACATCAATCTGTATCGCCGTTCCGGTGCGACAGAACACGCAATGCAACGCTGTTTTACTGCAAGCAAAGGGCAGACTTCGTTGCGTGTCTGCGAGTACATCACCGATCGAGCAGGGCGAAGCTTCAGCGATGTATCGGCCTGGTATTGGGCAGGAGTCATGGGCACCTCACAAGGACCCTGGCAAGCGGTGACTATTACGGAGGCGTTGGTAAAGAATTAGAGCGGTTTCGGTTCGAGCGGATACATCCCCTTCGTTCGTCAAATGACGAAATGCCCCGCTTCATCGGCAAGCTTCTCAGCTTCCGTTTTTAGATCGGCGGCGTTTTGCGACACGCCGTGGGTAACGTCCTCGGTTTCTTCTGCCACATGCGCCGAAGCGGATATCTGTTCCATCATCGACTGCGCCGCCGCAGACTGTTGCCGTGTCGTATCGGCAATGGAAATGACCGAGTCGGCAATGTCGTGGGTGATGCTTTCGATTTCATCCAGCGCGCTGCTTGCGGCTCCCGAAGATTCCGTCCCTTTCCGGGCTTCATCGACGACTTCCTGAATAGAAGCCTGAACGGCAGTAACGCCGGAAGTGACGTGATGAAGGACTTCACCGATTTCGTTGGCCGAAAGCGCCGACTGTTCGGAGAGCTTGCGTACCTCATCCGCAACGACGGCAAAACCCCGCCCGACCTCGCCGGCACGCGCGGCCTCGATCGCCGCATTGAGCGCGAGCAGATTGGTTTGCGCGGCAATCGCCCCGATCGTGGCGATGACTTTTTCGATCTTGTGCGAGTGCGCGACCAGGGTGTCGACCTCGGACAGCGAAGAATGAACCCGGTTTTCGATCGTCCTGATCGAGCCGATCACGTCATGCACGACCTGCTTTCCGCGTCCAACCTTGGATACGGCGTCTTCGACCCGGCTGTGCGCGCTATCCGACGCTTCGGCAATATGGCCGATCGAAGAGGAAAGCTCCCCGATACTGTTGCTGATTTCGGACGAAGAGGAGGTAAGGCCATCAATGCCGCTGGAGAGGTGTTGCATCGACTCGAACACGCTGGATGCCGATCCGGCAACCTTGTTCGCCGACCCCTTGATCGTACCGACCAGGGTTTTCATTGCATCCCGGGTTTCGTTGACGCGCGCGGCCAGAAGGTCGATTTCATTGTCCGAATCGACACAGACTTCCATATGGTACGTCAGATCCCCCTTCCCCATCTGCATGAGACCCCGCGCGACGCGGTCGAGCGGGCGCAACTGGGCGCGAATGAGCAATGCCAGGCAGAAAACGAGCAATACGGTCATGCTGGCCAGGCCGATCAACAACAAGTGGCGAATTCCATCGTAAGGAGCGGTAAATTCCTCTTCCGGGGCGCTGGCAACAACGATCCATTTGAGTGCCGAAATTTCGCTGAATACCGCAGTTTTCTGTTGCAGTGAACCGTCCGCCGCAGGCCAGACATAGGAAAGCTTCCCATTTTTTTCGCCCAGGATCGTAACAAAAACAGGCTGTATCTTTTCTTCGAGCGAACTGATCTGTTTGTCCTGCAATGTCGGGTGCATGACAAATAGCGGCTCCTTGTTGTCTCCGGATGCCTCTTCTATGATGAAAGGGTATCCTGACTTGCCGACGACGACTGAGCCAAGTTTTTCTCGCAGCAGATTGATGTTGTCACTGATATCGACGCGCATCTGGATTGCGCCAATCACTTGACCACGCGAGTCCATGAGCGGTTTTGCCGCAAGCATGTACTGTTTTCCGGAGCGTTGCAGAGCGCCGCTATAGGTTCTGCCTTCCAGCAAGGTTTTCGTGTATTCATCCGAAACAAGGGAGCCATCGTTGTACCGTCCTTCCTTGTTTCTGAGCAGGGTTGTTGCACGGTAGAGTTTTCCCCCGTCCTGCAGCAGAATGGCGGGATCATTCAATGGATTGGCTTCCTTGTAAGCCAGCAGATATGCCTGGTTGCCGATGGCGCGAATGTTGTCGCCGAACATCATCTCCGGGCGCGCCGCGCCACCGATGTCTACGGTTGCCCCGGTCAAACGGGGCGGCGGCAGTGATTTTACGAACTGTTCCAGAGCCGCCACGGCGACCCTTTCCATGCTCACATCGGCATATTCGAGGGTGAGGGCAATCAGATCCGTCTGCATTTTCAATGTGCTCTGGCTCTCCCTGAGCGCCACCTGACGAGTATGGGAAGACAGCGCGATGGAAAGGCCTGCCGCAGCAAGGACACAAATCAGGATGACCCCCACCAGGGTTTGTTGCACCAGAGGAAGGCGTTGTATCTTGGATAGCATATTGAACCTCATGCTCAGAGAAATTCCGGTTTGTTCCAACCTTTGCCTCTTCCGTCCCTTCGGGATGCATGAGAACAGGGAAGGCTTTGGTGAAAAAAACAGTCACTACGCAAAACAGATCTGACGCTTCTCAGGTGCAAGGGGACTACTATAATGCTCAATGAACAAGGGAATTTTTCGCAGTTACTGAATGTTTCGCTGCGGTCTTCATGCTCTTCTGATTCTCATGTATCTTGAGACATCCCGATATCTCTTTGGCTTTCCTGGACTGTTTCAGACGCAAAAAAGACCGAAGCTCCTGTTTTCCATGGAGCTTTCGGCCTTAACAGGATCCGCCTGAGCCAAGCGGATATATCCACTTCGTTCGTCAAATGACGAAATGCCCCGCTTCATCGGCAAGCTTCTCGGCTTCCGTTTTCAGGTCGGCGGCGTTTTGCGACACGTCATGGGTAACGTCCTCGGTTTCTTCGGCCACATGAGCCGAAGCGTTTACCTGTTCCATCATCGACTGCGCCGCCGCAGACTGTTGCCGTGTCGTATCGGCAATGGAAATGACCGAGTCGGCGATGTCACGGGTGATGTTTTCGATTTCATCCAGCGCGCTACCTGCGGCCCCTGAAGATTCCGTTCCTTTCCGGGCTTCATCGACGACTTCTTTGATTGATGCCTGAACGGCAGTGACGCCGGAAGTAACATGGCTGAGAACGTCTCCGATTTCGTTGGCCGAAAGCGCCGATTGTTCGGAAAGCTTGCGTACTTCATCCGCGACGACGGCAAAGCCTCGCCCAACTTCACCGGCACGCGCTGCCTCGATCGCTGCATTGAGCGCGAGCAGGTTGGTTTGCGCGGCAATGGCCCCGATCGTGGCGATGACCTTTTCGATTTGGTGCGAGTGCGTGGTCAGGGTTTCAACCTCGGATAGCGAAGACTGAACCCGGTTTTCGATCGCACGGATCGAACCGATTACCTCATGCACGACCTGCTTTCCTCGCCCGACGCTGGATACGGCTTCCTCGACCCGGCTGTGCGCGGTATCCGACGCTTCGGCAATATGGCTGATCGAACTGGAAAGCTCTCCGATACTGTTGCTGATTTCGGACGAAGAGCATGAAAGACCATCAATGCCGGTAGAGAGGTGCTGCATCGATTCGAACACGCTGGATGCCGATCCGGCAACCTTGTCCGCCGACCCCTTGATCGTGCCAACCAGGGTTTTCATTGCATCCCGGGTTTCGTTGACGCGCACGGCCAGAAGGTCGATTTCATTGCGCGAACCGGCCTGGGATTCCACATGGTAGGTCAGATTCCCTTCCCCCATCTGTATGAGACCCTGCGCTACACGGTCGAGCGGACGCAATTGGGCGCGGATGAGCAACGCCAGGCAGAAAACGAGCAGTACGGTCATACCGGCCAGGCCGATCAGCAACAGGTGACGGATTCCGTCGAAAGGAGCGGTGAATTCCTCTTCCTGGGCGGCAACCGCAATGATCCATTTGAGTGCCGGGATTTCGCTGAACACCGCAATTTTCTGTTCCAGTGAGCCATCCGCAGCGGCCCAGGCATAGGAAAGAATCCCATTCCTTTCGTCCATGATCGTGTTGATAATCGACCGCAACCTTTCTTCGACCGCACTGATCGGCTTGTCCTGCAATGTGGGGTGTATCACAAAACGTGGGTCCTTGTTGTCCCCTGACGCTTCTTCTATGATGAATGGATATCCGGATTTTCCGATAACGATCGAACCCAGTTTTTCGCGCAGCAGAGCGATGTTGTCGCCGATATCGACGCGCATCGTGATTGCACCAATCACCCGTCCCTGTGGACTCTTGAGCGGTTTTGCCGCAAGCACGTAAACTTTTCCGGAGCGTTGCAGGGCGCCGATATGGATTCTGCCTTCCAGCAAGGTTTTCGTGTATTCATCTGTAATCAATTCGCCATCGCGATACCGCCCGTCCTTGTCTTTGAGCAGGGTCGTGGCGCGGTAGATTTTTCCTTCGTCTTGCAGCAGAAAGGCAGCGTCATTGAGCGGATTGTTTTTCTTGTAAGCAAGCAGGTATTCCTGGTTACCGATGCTGCGAACATGATCCCCGAACACCAGTTCCGGGCGCGCCGCGCCACCGATGTTTACGGTTGCTCCGGTCAGACGAGCTGGCGGCAGTTCATTTTCGAACCGTTCCAGAGCTGCCAGGGCGTCCCGCTTCATGTTCTCTTCGGCGTATTCGAGAGTGCGGGCGATCAGATCGACTTGCGTTTTCAGCGTGCTTCGGCTCTCCTGGAGCGCCACCTGACGTGTATGGGAGGAAAGAGCAATGGAAAGCCCGGCCGCAGCGAGGACGCAAATCAGGAGGACTCCAACCAATGTCTGTTGCGCCAGGGGGAGGCGTCGTATCTTGGATAGCATATTGAACCTCATGGTCAGGGGAATTCCGGTTTGTTCCACCTTGCCTCTTCCGTCCCTTCGTGGTGCATGAGAACAGGGAAGGCTTTGGTGAAAAAAACGGTCAGACGCTTCTCAGGTGCCGGAGGACTACTATAAGGCGCTAGAGGACTACTATAATGCTCAATGAACAAGGGAATTTTTCGCGGTTACCAAATGTTTCGCTGCGGTTTTGAGTCACCCCTGCCTGAAGGCAGGGGATTCCTCGATACGGTCTTGGGGAGCCTTCGGCTCCCTGTCGTCTTCCGCCCAACGTTGGGGTTCGCTGCGCTCACCGCCAACCTACATCCTCTATGGAGCCTCTGAACAACCTTCATGTCATTTCAGCGCGTAGCGAAGCGAAGTCGCTGCAATCCACACATCACATGGATCCTGCGACTTCGCGCAGGATGACAAGCGGTGGATGCTTAAGTTGTTCAGATGTTCCCTGTCGCGCCGCGACGCGATCCTGCTTCGCACGCGCCTCTATCCATGAAACAGGAATCGGCTAGAATGTAACGTTAAAATCGACTTTCGATGTTTCCGATTCAAGGAAGTTCCCCAAGCATCCGTCAGGCGTTGCGACCGTTTCATGCATGGCAGTTTCACGCCTTCCCATTCACCATGACTTCATCTTCCCTACCCGATTTTTCCCTTCATCGCTGGAGCGCCTGGGCGCCCGCGATGGCCGATGCCGACGGATGGCTGGCCTGGGCGCGTGGAGAAACTTCGCTTGCCGCGCATGAAGAGACTGCCGCAGTACGAATGATGCCGCCGCTGTTGCGCCGCCGGGCGCGACCGCTTGGCCGCGCTGCGCTGGAAGTGTTGTATACGCCGACGCTGGCCTGCGCCGATCAGCCCATCGTCTTTTGCAGCCGCCACGGCGAGATGAGTCGCGCGCTGGCGCTCTTGCAGGCATTGGCAGCGGAAGGCCAGGTCTCGCCACAAGAGTTCAGTATGTCGGTGCACAATGCCATTCCTGGTCTCTTCCTGATTGCAAAGCAAAGCCGGGCGCCGGTCATCTCGCTGGCTTCGGAAAACCGGCTGGCGCTTTCCGGCATGACCGAGGCGCTGGCTCTGCTCGCCGATGGCGCGCCTTCCGTAACCTTGTTGTTTTGCGATGAGCCGCTGCCGACACTGTTTTACCCCTTCATCGACAGCGAGCCGACCTGCTTCGCCTTCGCGCTGGAAATGACAGCAGGCAAGGATTACCGCCTCGCTTACGGTGATACGTCCCCTTCCCCGGAACCCGCTTCTGCACCGATAACGGGTTCCGCGCTGCCGTTGCTACGCTTCGTCCTCGATGAAACGCAAAACGCCATGCCGCTGACCGAAACCGCAGATTGGCAACTGTTGCGCCTTGCACCTGAGGGCGGCCATGCCTGAACGCCTGCTGTCAGCTACTACAACGGCGTGTGTCGATGACAGGCCGCAGTTTTCGCTGGAACGTTGCTGGCGCATCATGGCAACCGGTTTCTGTTTCGCCGTGTTCGGTCTTGGCGGATTGCTCGTCTTGTGCCTGGCGTTTCCGCTGTTGCGCTTGCTGGTATGGCGGCGAGAACTCCGTCAGGCGCTTGCGCGCGATATCGTGTGCCTGAGTTTCCGGTTTTTTTGCAGTCTCATGACCACGGTTGGCGTCATCAGCTATGAAGTGCGAGGGAGCGATAAGTTGCAACGCCGTGGCCTGTTGGTCGTCGCCAACCATCCGTCGCTGATCGATGTGGTGATGCTGGTTTCACTGTTGCGCCAACCCGATTGCGTGGTCAAGGCGTCTGCCTGGAGCAATCCGTTCATGCTCGGCCCCGTATCGCTGTGCGGTTTCATCCGCAACCAGGACGGCCCGCAATTGATAGACGACTGCATTGCGTCGGTGCGATGCGGCAGCAATCTGATTATTTTCCCGGAAGGCACCCGTACCCGGATAGAAGCGTTGCTCCAGCGGCAAGTCAATCGGTTGCAGCGCGGCGCCGCCAATATTGCGGTACGCGGTCGCCTGCCGTTGACGCCGGTCGTCATTACCGTTACCGAACCGATGCTGACCAAGCAGCAACCCTGGTATCGGGCGCCAAAGCGGCGTCCGCACTTCGTGCTGAATGTGCACGAAGACCTGGATCCGTTGTCCCTCATTCCCGCCAGTACCGCGCCAACCCTGATGGCGCGCGCCCTGACGGAATACCTCTCCGATTTCTTCACACGGGAACTGAAAAAAGATGCTTGCACTGATTGACGAACTCAAAACCCTGATCATTGAAACGCTGAACCTGGAGGATGTTGCCGTTGCCGACATCGACACCGATGCGCCTTTGTTCGTCGAGGGACTCGGCCTCGATTCGATCGACGCGCTGGAACTCGGCGTTGCCCTGCACAAACGCTACGGCCTGACGCTGTCGGCGGAATCGGAAGAGACACGGAAACACTTCGCCTCGGTTCGCCATCTCGCCGATTACGTCGCGGCTCACCGCGCCCGCTGAACTCTCGGGGAAATACGATGCCCTCGACAATGTCCAAAGAAGAAATTCTCGACTGGATACGCAACATCCTGCGCGAGCATTTCGAGATTCCCGCCGAGCGCGTGACCCTGGAGGCACAGTTGTATCAGGATCTCGATATCGACAGCATCGATGCCGTCGATCTGTTGATCAAGCTGAAACAATTGACGGGCCAGCCGATCTCGCCCGATGCGTTCAAACAGGTACGGTCCGTCAGTGATGTGGTAGATGCCGTCCATGCCCATCTGCAAAACGCTTGATGGCCGCCGCGCGTTGAAACCGACGTTCGCCGTCGCACTGCTCGGCGCTGTCCTGCCGTTGCTTTTCTGGCTGTGTTACTGGCAAGGGTGGCCCCTGTGGCTGTGCGGTTTCCTGCTACTGCCGCTGGCATGGCGTCGGCGCGGCTTAAACGGCCTGCTCAGTTGGCTGGGGCCGTGCGTGGCGCTGCTCGGGGTCATCGCTTTGCTGATGCGCTCTTCGGCCTCGCTCCTGTATTACCCGGTGCTGGTCAATGCGGTGTTTCTGCTGGCGTTTGCAATCAGCCTCTTTCAATCGCAAACGCTCATCGAGCGATTGGCCCGCCGCATCGATCCCAAACTTCCGCCAGAGGGCGTTCGCTACACCCGCAAGGTCACGCTTGCCTGGTGTGTGTTTTTTGTTTTCAACGGTGGCATCGCCTTCTGGACCACGACCCAGGCCATGTCCGTCTGGGCGCTCTATAACGGCCTGATCGCTTACGTGGCGATGGGCATGATGTTCGGCGGCGAATGGCTGATCCGTCGCCGGGTGATGCGCCGCTTCTCCTGAATGATGCTATATGAATGATATGTTCCTGCCGCCGCCTTTGTTGTCGGCCTCGCCAGAAGCCATCGTCTTCTACCGGAAAACGGTTCCAGTACCTTACGCAACGCTGCGTGCCGACCTTGCTGCCGCCCGTCGGGCGCTGATGCAATTCGAGTCGCCGGAAGTCGTGCTGTATGATACGGATGCCTATGCGTTTATCGTTTGGCTGATTGCCTGCTGGCTGAACGGTCAGACCGCCCTGCTGGTGGCTGACGATTTGCCAGCGACCCGTGCGTTCCTCCCGCTTCCCTGGGTCGGTCGTTGCGAAGGGAGTGTGTTGCCAGATTGGTCTGGCAGCGCAGTCGATGTCACCATGTTTCCCGGTCCGGCACCGCAGTTCGATCGCCCCGGTCTCGTGCTTTTCACATCCGGTTCCAGCGGCACGCCCAATCGCATCTACAAGACGGTGGCACAGTTATGCCGCGAAGCGCCGATACTGCAACAACAGTTCGGCAATGCCCTGCCGCCCGGCACGCGCTTCGTTGGGACCGTACCGCATCATCATATATACGGTTTGCCATATCGACTACTATGGCCGCTGTGGGCCGGTTATCCGATTATCAGTGAACAGTTCCATCATCCGGAAGAGTTGGGACGACTCGCAGCCGGGCCGCATGTGCTGATCAGCAGTCCGGCCATGCTGAAACGGCTGGCGCAACTGGAGACCTTTTCCTCATCGGCAAGCTTCCTTATGACATTTTCGGCCGGCAGTCCGTTGCGTGACGACGTTGCCGTCGCCTGCTCGTCGATGTTGACGGCATCACGAATGGTCGAGTTTTATGGCTGCACCGAAGCCGGCAGCATCATGCACCGCTTTGCCCCTGGCGGCGCCTGGCATGAACAACCGGGTGTTACGTTGGAGCTTGATGAATATGGCTGTCTCAAAATACGCTCGCCGTTTTTGCCCGACGATGACTGGTTCTATACCCAGGACACCGCCATGCGCGATGACAACGGCTGGCGGTTGACCGGTCGCGCCGATCGCGTCGCCAAGATCGAAGGACGGCGGGTATCACTGGATACGCTTGAAACGGCGCTACTGGCATTACCCGAAGTGACGGAGACTCGCACTGCGCCGCTGTACGGGGAGCGTGACGAAATCGTCGCCGCAGTGGTGTTGAGCGAGGCGGGTCGCGCCCGGTTGCGCGCGCTCGGCAAGATGCGTTTCGACCGATGGCTACGGCAACGCCTGTCGGTATCGCTCGAACGCATCGCCATACCGCGTCGCTGGCGTTACCTGTCGGCGCTGCCTTATAACGCGATGGGCAAACTCACTATTGCCTCCATCGCGCAATTGTTCGAGCGGCAGGCTTTGCCCCCGTTCGCCGTCACAGCCCAGACAACGGAAAAGGATCAAAGCGAGATGGTATTGACGTTGGCGCTACGCGACTGCATGCAGGCGTTTGACGGTCACTTTCCGCAGGCGGCGGTTCTGCCCGGCGTTACCCAGATCGACTGGGCATTGCGACTGGCGCAACGGTATTTCCCCATTGAAGGACGCTTCTCCGGCTTCCGTCAACTCAAGTTTCAACGCATCCTGTGTCCCGATGACGAGGTGTCGCTGACGCTTTGCTTTTTCCCCAGGAAAAAGGCGGTGCATTTCTCCTACGCATCAGAGCATGGCGTTCATTCGCAGGGGCGCGCCTTGTTTACCCACCCGATCGCCGCGCCGCCTGCAGCGTCATGAAACCCGTCGCGCTCGTGCCGGTGTACAACCACGCCGCCACGGTCGGCACAGTGGTGCAAGCGTTGCACGATCTGGCGTTGCCGGTGATCCTGATCGATGACGGTTCCGATGACGAATGCGCGACAGTGCTCGACACGCTGGTCACGGCATCGGCAACGTCGTTGCTGCGACAGCCGACGAACAGCGGCAAGGGCAGCGCAGTCATCGCCGGTTTGCGCGAAGCGCACGCGAGAGGATACAGCCACGCCCTGCAATTGGACGCCGACAACCAGCACGACGCCACCGTGCTGCCAGCGTTTCTCGACGCAATGCTCGAGGCGCCGCAGGCGGTGATCGCCAGTTTCCCGCGTTACGATGCCAGCGTTCCAATCGGTCGGCTGCTTGGCCGCTACGCGACGCACGTCTGGGTCTGGATCAATACCTTGTCGCGCCGCATCCGCGATTCGATGTGCGGGCTGCGGATCTACCCGCTCGAGGCCACGTTGCCGGTTCTCGATGCGATGCCGCAACCGAGCCGGATGGAGTTCGATACCGAAATCCTGGTGCGGCTGGACTGGGCCGGTGTGCCGATCAGGAACCTGCCGATCCCCGTGCACTATCCGCCGGATGGCATATCGCATTTTCGGCTCTGGCGCGACAATGCGCGCATCGGTTGGATGCACGCCCGCCTGTTCTTCGGCATGCTGCGACGACTGCCGAGGCTGCTTGGTCGCCATTTTTCGGGACAACGCTGATGCATTGGGCGCAAATGCAGGAAGCGGGTAGCCTGACGGGCATGCGTATCCTGTTGCGTGTCTACCGCACCTGCGGGCGCTGGCCGTTCCGTTTTTTGCTGTTCTTCGTCCTGCTCTGGTTTTACGCGCGAAGGCGTACCGCCCGCGAAGCATCGCGCGATTATCTGCAACGGCTGCATGACTTCAGCGGCGGGGCCACGCCAAAGCCGACGCAGCGCAACGTTTTTCGGCATTTCCTGGCGTTTTCCGAAACCATGCTCGACAAGCTGGTCGGCGCTTCCCATCTGTTGAACGATTGTCGTATGGATGGCAGCGAACACATCGACTCGTTGCTCGAACAAAAACGCGGGGGCGTCCTCGTCACCGCGCACCTCGGCAACATCGATCTGTGCCGCAAGCTGGGGAAACGTCATGTCGACACGCGCATAACGGTTCTCGCGCACTCGGAACATGCCTCCCGTTTCAACCGGTTGCTGAGAGAACTCGACCCCGACTACGAAATCGACATGATTCAGACAGCCGACGTCGGCATCGAAACTGCCATTATGCTGGCACAACGGATCGAGTCCGGCGGTTTCGTCGTCATTACCGGCGACCGTGTGCCGGTAAGCAGCGCCACGACCACTGTGCAAGCCCCGTTTCTGGGGCGCGACGCCAGCTTCCCGATCAGTCCCTATGTGCTTGCCGCAACGCTGCAATGCCCGCTGCTCGCCGTTTTCGGCGCCCGTCACGGCAATGAATTTATCCTTACCGTGCGGCAGATCGCCGAATCGGTTTCCCTGCCGCGCCGCACCCGTGACGCGGCTGCCATACCCTACGCCACCACTTTTGCCGGGCTTCTGGAAGCGGAGTGTCTGAAAACCCCTTTTCAATGGTTCAATTTCTACCCATTCTGGACGCCGCCAACGCCTGCCAAAACCGAGGAGACTCGCTGATGCCGCTCACCGCTCGCGTCGACTGGATCGTGCCCTTTTACGATCTCGATCCAATGGAAATATGCTGGCACGGAAACTACGTCCGCTACTTTGAACTGGCGCGCACCGCATTGTTTCAGCGCATCGACTATGATTACCCACAGATGCGCGCTTCCGGTTATGCCTGGCCGATAATCGAATTGCTCATCCGCTATGCGCAACCGCTGGTGTACAAGCAACGCCTACATATCGACGCCCGCCTCGTCGAATGGGAGAACAGGTTGAAAATTGCTTACGAAATCCTCGATGCGACCACCCGAAAACGGCTGACGCGCGGCCACACCGTGCAGGTGGCCGTCGACATGCAAACCCGCGAAATGTGCTTTGCCAGTCCCGACGTTTTGCGCGAAAAGTTGATGGGTCATCTATGAAAAATGCGATGAAACGAACGCTCACGCTGCTCACGTGGTTCGGCTTGTGCTGGCTCGCCCTTGCCGTCCCGGTACGGGCCGCCGATCCGGCCCTGTTGAGCGCAGTTCAATCCCGCCTGAGCATCGACACGGTGATTCGCGGCGACTTTACCCAGACCCGGCAACTGGTCGGCATCAAAAAGCCGCTATCGGCCAACGGCGCGTTCGTCGTCGAGAAAACGCAGGGCGTTTTGTGGCGCACGCTGGCGCCTTTTCCGCAAACGACAAGAATCACCCAGGGCGAAATCCTGCAAAAGGACGGCGATCGCGTGCTGATGAGCTTGCGCGCCGACCAGGAACCGGCGGCCAATGCCATCAGCCGTGTGCTGTTTTCACTGTTTGCCGGCGACATGTCGACACTGGCCGAATACTTCGATTACAGCGGCCACCCCGGCAGCGGCAGCGGCGGCTGGAAGCTCTCTTTCATCCCACGCGACGCAGGCTTGCGAACCGTCATCGGTTCGCTGACGCTGGAAGGCGACAACACCGTCCGCCAGGTCACGCTGACCAGCGCCGCCGGAGACATCACCCATATTGTCTTCTCCAACATCACCACCGCTGCCGCGTTGACCGCCGATGAACGCGCTCAATTCAAGTAAAACGCCCATCGACGATTCCCGCTATGCCCGCTGCCATCGCGCACTGGCCTGGAGTTGGCTGGGGGTTCTGGCGCTACTGGCCGCCATGTTCCTTCTGCATGTGTTGCCCTGGCGCGGCCAGATCGACACCGATCTGCTGGCGCTACTTCCCGTCGATGAACGCAACCCGCACGCCGAAGCCGCGCTGAAAACCCTGACACAACACGGCGAACGGGAACTGCTGCTCCTGCTGGGCGCACCGGATGCCACCACAGCACAGCGCGCCGCCCATCGAACCCTTGAAATGCTGCGCGACGCGCCACTCACGCTGCGAGCGCCCCAGACGCAGGTCGAGGCCATGCGCGACCTCTATTTTCCCTACCGCACCGGCTTCCTTTCCGAAGCGGACATGCGCTGGATTGCCGAGGCCGATCAACCGGCGCAAGTGCAGCGGGCCATGGCGCTCGCTTATCAGTCATTCGCAGGCGGCACGCTCAATTGGCGCGACGATCCCTTCGGTTTCTTCGGCAACTGGATGCTGCAACTGGGCGCGGCCAGTCCGGCGCGGCCCCACGGCGACACGTTGATGGTGCAAACGGTGGATCGCCACTACGCGGTCCTGCTTTTTCAACTGACTCAAAGCGCGTTTTCGTCCGACCTTCAGGAACGACTCGCCGCCGATCTGGCGGCGGTTCGAAGCGATCTGGCGCAGCAGTTTCCCGACGTGCAACTGCTGCGGACGGGCATCGTCCTCTTCGCCACGGCTGCGGCACAGCAGGCGCGTTTTGAAATGTCGTTGATCGGTAGCGGCTCCTTATTGTGTTGCCTGTTGCTCGCATGGGCCGTTTTCCGCAATCTCAAGGCATTGCGGCTGATCCTGCTCTCACTCGCCGTCGGCGCATTGACGGCATTGTCGTTGACCTGGCTGATGTTCGACCGCATCCACGCACTGACGCTGGTGTTCGGCGCCAGCCTGATCGGGGTCGCCGTCGATTACGGCGTCCTGGTGCTGGCGCAACACCTGAACGAACCCGACGCGCCGGGGCGCTGGCATCGTTTCCGACGGCTGCTGCCGCCATTGGCCCTGGTGCTGGTTGCACCGGCGCTGGCCTATCTCGGTTTGCTGCTGATGCCGTTTCCAGGCATGCGGCAGATGGCGTGTTTCGCCGTGAGCGGCATCATCGGCGCGTGGCTCACGATCATGCTGTGGCATCCCTATTTGATACCTTCGTCATTGCCGGAAACGAAGTTTGCCATGCGGATGATGCAAACGTTGCAGCATTGGCCGCGCTGGCGAGCAACCCCAGCGCAATGGTTTGGGGCTGCGCTGGCCGTCGTCGCCATTGTTGCAGGCATCGTGCAACTGAAAACGAACGACGATATCCGCAGTCTGGTCAATGCCGATCCGCAGTTATGGCGCGAGCAACGCGATGTCACCAGGGTGCTTGAACTGCCCAGCCCGGCACAGCTTTTTTTGATTACCGGCGCAACCCCCGAAGAAGTGCTGCAACACGAAGAAGCACTGCTGGCGAAACTGTCGCCCCTGCTCGCAGACGGTAGGCTCACCGGCTTCGACGCAATCAGCCGATGGCTGCCCTCGCAACAGCGACAACAGGCCGCGCAACAGGCGCAACAGACGATGATCGACGCCCGCGCCGCGCTGGCAAAGGAACTGGAACTTCCCGACGACTGGATTGCCGTCCCGCGCACCGCGCCGTTGACGGCGGACGAATGGCTGACACAACCGGCCTCGGCCTCATTGCGCTACCTGTGGCAGGGCCGTAGCGAGCACGATGGACGTTATTCGAGCATCGTCCTGCTGAAAGGACTGCGCGATGCCGACACGACGCGCCAGTTGGCCGCGTTGAGCGACGCCCATGTCCAATGGGTCGATAAAACCGCTGAAGTCTCGTCGTTGATGGGCCGCTACCGAACGCTTCTGTCGTCCGTGTTGGTCGCCGCCTATGTGCTGGTTCCGCTGGCGCTGTCGGCATTCTTCCGCCGTCGGACGTGGCGGGTGATCATGCCGTCGCTGCTGGCAACGCTTGGAACACTAGCGATCATGGGATATGCCAGCCTTCCGCTGCAACTGCTCAACGTACTGACGCTCTTGCTGGTGTTCGGCATGGGCATCGACTACGGCCTGTTTCTGGTCGCGCAACGAAGTGACGCCCGCGCCTTTCTCGCCATCTGCGTCGCTGCGTCGCTGACGCTATTGGCATTCGGCCTGCTGGCGGTGAGCAGCACACCGGCGCTACGGACGATCGGACTGACCACCGTGCTCGGCATCGGTCTGGCGTGGCTGTTCACGCCGCTGTTCCGGTTGCCTGCGCCGGGAGCGCATGCGTCTTCTGACTGCGATAAATAGTTGTTACAATTTGTGTTTGCTCAAAATGTATCACCCGCATCGGTTGGAGTGAGCTTGCGAACCCCAACATTTTCATCGCTCTCCGACGAGAAAATCATTACCTGTTTGATATGCACGTTTGTATCCCATACGGTCGCCCTCCTCCCAAACGTTGGGGTTCGCAAGCTCACTCCAACCTACATGTGTTTGCTTTGGTGGCGGCGCTGGCGCTGACTGCGTGCTCCTCTTTCTGGCTTTCCGGCGGCCTGCCGTTGTTGAAAATGGCTCCGGCAACGCTCGGGATACAAACCGTCGAACAACGCTCGACCATTACCTGGCCCGGCAAACAGAAAACACTGGAAATAGTGCTCGACATCCATGACGGTATGTTGACGGTGATCGGCATGTCGTTCGGCGCACGCCTGTTCAGCTTCGATTACGACGGCGAAAAAATCGTCGAAACACAGCCGTTGCCTGGCGGCCTGTCTGCCGCGCGCATCGTCAATGACCTGATGCTGGCCTTTGCTCCAATCGACGCCCTCTCCGCCGCGCTGCCGACCGGCTGGACGGTTCATGAAAAACAAGGAATACGACAGGTGTTTCTCGACGAGACGCTGAACATTTCCATCCACTATGTCGAAGGCTTGCCGTGGCAGGGACGTGTCGTGCTCGACAACCACGCGCTACGTTATCGACTGACGCTCGACAGCCGTGAGGCCACTTCCGATGCGCCCTAGCCCGGTCATCCTGCAGCCGCCTGCAATTTCATGCGCGCTGGGCGACGGTCCAGCAAACGTCCGTGAAGCCCTGTTCTCGGGACACAGTCCGGGCATGCGCCCCAGTGACGCCTACAGCCCTGGCCGGGTTCTGACGCTCGGCCATGCCGACACGCCATTGCCATCGCTCGCCGCCTTTCCTGTTTCACAACAATCGCGCAGCAACGCCCTGTTGCTGGCAACCTTCGCGCAGATCGAACCCGCATTCCGGGATCTGGCACGCAACACCCCGGCGCACCGTATCGCCGTGATTCTCGGCACGTGTACTTCAGGCATTGCCGAGAGTGAAGCCGCTGTTCGACACCACCACCGGACAGGACATTTTCCGGAAGGTTTTCATTACAGCCAGCAGGAACTCGGATCGCCCTCCCGGACGCTCGCCGAATACCTTGGCTGTACCGGCCCCGCCTACAGCATCTCGACCGCGTGCACATCGAGCGCCAAGGCACTGATCAGCGGTGCCAGACTGCTCACCGCCGGTCTGGCCGATCTGGTGATCGCAGGAGGCGTCGACACGCTCACCCGTTTTACCATTGCCGGATTCTCTTCGCTCGAAGCGGTCAGCGAGGCGCTTTGCCTGCCGTTTTCGGCCAACCGTTGCGGCATCAACATCGGTGAAGCAGCGGTATTGTTTTTGATGCGGCGGCAAACCTCCGATGACAGGCACGCGGTCACGCTGGCCGGTTGGGGCGAAACGTCCGACGGTCATCACATTTCAGCGCCCGATCCCGACGGCGTCGGGGCCGTCAGTGCCATTGTCGAAGCGTTGGCCCGAGCCGATTGTCCGGCAACCGATATCGGCTACATCAACCTGCACGGCACAGCCACGCAGCATAACGACGCAATGGAAAGCCGTGTCGTTTCACGGCTCTTTCCCCATTGTCCGACCAGCAGCACCAAGCCGCTCACCGGCCACACGCTGGGCGCTGCCGGGGCGATGGAGGCGGCGCTGACCTGGTTGACCCTGACCGACAGCGCCCATCGCCTGCCACCCCACCTCTGGGACGGTATCCAGGACCCGCTTGATCCGCCCCTGTCGCTGGTCGCGCCCCATGCGCGCGCCGCAACACCGGTACGAGCGGCGCTATCCACCTCGTTCGCCTTCGGCGGCAGCAACGCCGCGTTGCTGCTCAAAACAACCTGATGTTTCAAATAATATGACGAATTAGTATCATGAACTATCGCCCGATCATTGATTACCTGCCGCACCGCCCACCGATGGTATTACTCGACCGTCTCGTCGAAGCTGGCGAATCGCGCATCGTTTGTGAAGTCACCCTCCAGGTCGACAGCCCGTTCTGCGATGGCGCCGCCGTCCCCGGCTGGGTCGGCATCGAATACATGGCGCAGACCGTCGGCGTCCTGACCGGCTGGCGGGCGCTGGCAAAACACTCGCCGGTCAAAGTCGGTTTTCTGGTCGGAACACGCCAATATCAAAGCCATGTGCCGCAGTTCCATGTCGGCGACACCCTGCGTATCACCGCCGAAGAGGAACTGACGGGTAACAACAGTCTGGCAGTAATGTGTTGCACGGTGCACAATGCGCTCGGTGCACTGCTCGCCGAAGCCTCATTGCTGGTGTTTCAACCCGCAGATCTGGATGTTTACCTGCAACAGGCTTCCACCCCCAGCGAATAACCTTCGGCGTTAAAATGACACTATTCACCGATCGATAAGCATGCCTCCATCTTCCCCCAAAACCGTACTGGTCACCGGTGCCAGCCGAGGCATCGGGCGCGCCATTGCCTTGCGTCTGGCTCACGACGGGTACGACGTCGTCGTCCACTGTCGCAGCCAGCGCGCCCAGGCTGAAGCCGTCATCGAAGCCATTGCCGATCAGGGGCGACAAGCCCGGCTGCTGATGTTCGACATCGCCGACCGCGAAGCAACGCGACAGGCGCTGGAGACCGACATCGCCGCGCACGGCGTCTATTACGGCGTGGTCTGCAATGCCGGCATCTCCGCCGACAATGCCTTCCCGGCCATGTCGACCACCGACTGGGATCGCGTGCTCGAAACCGATCTCGACAGCTTCTACAACGTCCTTCACCCCTTGATCATGCCGATGGTACAAACGCGCCGCCCTGGCCGAATCGTCACCCTGTCGTCGGTCTCGGGCATCTCCGGCAATCGCGGACAGGTCAATTACAGCGCCGCCAAGGCCGGCATCATCGGGGCCACCAAGGCACTGGCGCTGGAATTGGCGAAACGAAATATCACCGTCAACTGCGTCGCGCCCGGCCTGATCGATACCGAGATGGTATCGCCGGAAGTGCTGGAACACGCCCTGCCGGCCATTCCTGTGCGACGTGCCGGTCGGCCCGAGGAAGTCGCAGCTGCCGTCGCTTTTCTGATGCGCGATGACGCCGCCTACATCACCCGGCAGGTCATCGCTGTCGACGGAGGCATGCTATGAACCCCTGTCGTGTAGTTGTCACCGGCATGGCTGGCATCAGCCCGATCGGCAACAACTGGACGGACGCCGAACGCACTCTGCGCGCCCGACGGAACGCCGTTCGTTATATGGACGAGTGGGCCGACATCGTCGGACTCAACGCCTGTCTCGGCGCGCCGGCCGCGCCGTTCGATTTGCCGGAGCACTACTCCCGCAAGCGCACCCGCAGCATGGGACGTGTCGCCCTGATGGCATGTCTTGCCAGCGAGTGGGCGCTTGCCGATGCCGGTTTGTCCGGCCACCCGGCGCTGGCGTCGGGACGCACCGGCGTATCCTACGGTTCCTCGCTCGGTGAACCTGCCTCGGTCTCCGATTTTTCAAAGCTCATCGGAGACCGCACACTCGAAGGTCTCAACGCCAACAGTTATCTGCGATTGATGGCGCACACAGCGCCGGTCAATATCGCCGTCTTTTTCGGACTGACCGGCCGGGTCATCACCACATCGAGCGCCTGCACATCCGGCAGCCAAGGCATCGGCTACGCTTATGAGGCCATCCGCTATCGCCACGCCGACGTGATGATCGCCGGAGGTTCCGACGAACTGTGTCCGTCGGAAGCGGCGGTTTTCGACGCCCTGTTTGCCACCAGCACCAGGAACGACGCACCCGCCACGACGCCGCGCCCATACGACCGTGACCGCGACGGGCTGGTGATCGGCGAAGGCGCTGGCACGCTGATTCTTGAAGAACTCGAACATGCCAGAGCCCGTGGCGCTCGGATAGTCGCCGAAATCGTCGGTTTCGGCACCAACTGCGACGGCACCCACGTCACCCAACCGAAGGCCGAAACCATGGCCATCGCCATGCAGTTGGCGCTTGCCGATGCGGGCCTTCCGGCTGAGGCCATCGGTTACGTCAATGGCCACGGCACAGCCACCGAACTGGGCGACATTGCGGAAAGCAGCGCCACCCACGCTGTTTTCGGCGAGAAGATGCCCATATCGTCATTGAAGAGTTACGTGGGGCATACCCTGGGTGCCGCCGGAGCCATCGAGGCATGGCTGACGATCGAGATGATGCGGGTCGGTTGGTTTGCGCCGACGCTGAACCTGGATCAGGTCGACCCGCGTTGCGCGCCGCTTGATTACGTGTGCGGCGAAGGCCGTCCACTTGACTGTGAATATACCATGAGCAACAATTTCGCATTCGGAGGCATCAATACATCGTTGATTTTCAAGCGTTGGGATTGATGTCCTGTCTCTACCCACCACAGCGGAGAATCTCCTCATGAAAGCGCCTGTGAGACTTATCGGTTTCGTCATTTTGTTTGTTTCCCTGTCATTCTGCGCAATCAGCGCCCAGGCGCGCAACGTCGCGCACTACCCGTCGATCCAGGATGTCGTTGAAATGGGCATGACCCGCAAAAAACTCGATGGCGACATCAAATTCTACTTTGCCGACCAACCGCATCCCGCTATTGTCGGAACACTGCGCCAAGGCTTCGTTCTCCACAAAAAAGCCAATAGAGTCTCCTCCAATACCGATGAAGAAGCGTGCCACGTTGCCATGCTGGCGATATTGCGTATCTACCAGGCTCACGCCCGCAGGGCCGGCGGAAATGCCGTCATCAACATCGAAAGTTATTACAAGGAGAAAAGCTTCAGGAGCGAAGATCAATACGAATGCTTTATAGGATCCGCCAAAGCCGGGGTCATCTTGAGAGGCGATATCGTCAAGCTCGCAGAATGATATTTCCATCCAGTAAAGGAGTGCCTCATGAAAATGTATGTAAAACTTATCTGTTTCGTTATTTTGCTTGCTTCCCTGTCATTCATTGCGATCAGCGCCCAGGCACGAAATACCAGGTACTTCCTGCCGATCAAGGACGTTATCAAAATGGGCAGAGCCAATGGAACCCTTGGCAATGACATCGGACTCCACTTTGGTTCTCAATCGCACCCTCCTGTCGAGGCCAGGCTGGTCACCGGCGTTGTCACCAACAAGAAAACCAACGCGATCAACTCGTCCGACAGAGCATCATGCAAACGGGTCATGTTGTCGGCGCTGATTCAGCTTCAGGATCGCGCCCGTAATGAAGGCGGCAACGCCGTCATCAACATCAAAAGCTATTACAGGAAGCGGACTTTCCGCAGCAACAGCCAATACGAATGTCATGCAGGCGACGTTTTCTCCGGCGTTGCGTTGAGAGGCGATGTCGTCAGACTGAGGTATTGATCCGCAGGAGCTTCGACCTGGTACTGAACCGCGCTGCGCACTGCGCGGTCCAGTCGGGGTGAGCGCAGCCAACCCCCATCTACATGCATTTTTCTACATTATCTCAATAAAAAAGCTAACTCGGCCACTAAACCAAGAACAGAGAAAATGATGAAAAGAGCGCCTAGAATAATGAGAATATCTACAAGAATCAAAATAAAAACCCAAAATTTAGTTGTGAATTTATCACCTTTCGCAATCCACAAAAAACCAATTCCATAGCAGCTTCCGATAAAAGCATAAACAATACTGACTGGGATAACCACAAAAGGAAGTAATATAGAAAAAACAACCCATGCCAAGCCATCCTGTCCTATTGAGATATTCAATATAAAATATGACACTATTATCAAGGCCAGCGCAGAACCGGTGTAATCCAGTACTTTTCTTTTACTTTTGGCAACACTCGTTTCGTTACGACCGAACATGTCTTTCTGGACAAAAACAATATTACGGCATATCGTACGATACGGTTTCAATGCCTGCTATGTTGCATAGCTCATTTAGTTTTTCAACGCCATCAATACCTTTTTCGTAATACCTGTAAGAGATTGCAATGACAGCTTTTCCTAGTTTCTCTTTTGCCTTATCGGTGTCATGTCCACACTGTAACAAGATTTCTTCCCATGTTTTATCCGCTCCTTTCTTGAGAAGCATTTTCGACAAGGCTACATATTCTTCATAGTTTTCATCGGCTTTTATCGCGGGGCCGATTTCGTCAACCATGTCGGCTTTTGCCTGATACTGGTACCCAGTTAAAAAAAACATGACACTCATGGCTCCGACATATAACCACGATGACGTTGTCCACTTACCAGAAGCAAGCATTGACAGTGCGAGAATAGCAAGGATTACGCCTCCGATATAACCTATAACACTTACAGAACGCATACTGGTTACCCTTTTAAAAAATACTCGATTAAGCGATTGCGATAAGGATGAACTGCACACAAGCAGGCATCGGAATCTTACAGGCGACAGAATACCACATTTCTCACACTAAGACGCCATAAAGAGGATAGCATTCGGTCGGCGTCCAATTCAATCGTCCGTGCTGGTTTCAACCATCCGTTTGGACTTGCCGAATATCCATGCCATGCCCATTCCGCCCGTCCAGGCGTTCTTGCGTTCAACCAGGGGGCTATCGACGAAAGCCGCGCCGTGCAGAGTGTCGTAACGCACGAAACTGCCAACCCAGAAACGGTCGAACCGTTTGGAGAGCGAAACGGTGAACTGCGACCCGGAATAACCGCCCGAGGCGCTGTAAGCCGGACGCTCCGGTGTCGCGTAACGCGGCTTGACTTCGTAAAAATACCTGTGCTGGCGAGCGTTGGCGAAAATCGGGCCGGCCTGAGCGCCTAAATTCCAACCTGGAAGCCCGGAAAGCGGGGCGTTATAGCTGAGTGCAGGCGCAGCAACCAGCCCGGCATACCTGATTCCCCCTCTGACGGTATAAGCCGCACGTACCGGCAAGCGCAGGTCGAGCCGCTGGCCGCGCGCCTTGTTACGCCACAGGTTGAACACGAGCGACGGACCGAGTTCCACCGTCGGATGCAAATCAGGCATTCCCCGACGAGGCCCACTGTTGCTGCTATCGACAGGCATCGAAGCGGAGAGGCTCAAGTTCAACTCCATTCGCTCGCTGTCGAAGAGCATGCCGCGCAGGCCGCCTCGATCCGTTCGGAGAGCCTTGCCGCGATAAACGAGATATGGCGTGGGCAAAACCCATGTACGCTGTCGGCTGGAGCCACGGTATTCCGGAAACGATACCGCCCCCACGCCCAGCCCGGCTTCCCACAAGGGTTTTTCTTCGCCAGCCGCAGGCAAAGCCAGCCCCCCGATCAACAGGATCGTCGGGATCGAAACCCATCCAGAAGAGAATGTCTTCATCATAAAAGACTCCCGCACGAAGTTCCGGTCACAATGCCAGGGTAGATCACTATACCGTAGCCACAAGAACATGGCATGAATTCAAACAAATCACTTCTCGCTTCTCTCATCCGTGGGGCATTCTCGATTGCGGCCTCCGCTCGAAATGATGCATCATTACCGACATCTTTCACCTCCCCGTTCACGGCACAAACCTTCTCATGCGTCCCGCCCGCGCCCTGATCGATCTCGACGCCTTGCGCCATAACTTCCAGATTGCCCGTCAGCGCCACGGCGGACGTATCCTCGCCGTGGTCAAGGCCAACGCCTACGGTCACGGCGCGGTTGCCTGCGCGCGGGCTCTGTCCGGGGATGCCGACGGTTACGCGGTTGCCTTTCTCGATGAGGCGCATGCCCTGCGCGAGTCCGGCATCGACGGCCCCATCCTGCTGCTCGAAGGCGTGTTCGACGCCGCCGAACTGCTCGAAGCCGCCCACTACGGATTCTGGCCTGTGGTTCATCATCCCGCCCAGATCGAAATGATCGTGAAAACCGACTTGCCCGCCCCGATCCGGGTATGGCTCAAGGTCAACAGCGGCATGAATCGCGCCGGGTTTCTACCTTGCGATACACACCGTGCCTGGCGGCAACTCATGGCGAGCGGCAAGGTGGAAGAATGCGGCCTCATGACCCATTTTGCGCGTGCCGACGAACCGGGCTGCGACGCTACCGCCGAACAAATTCGCACTTTCGACAAGGCCACGCGGGGATTGCCCGGCGCGCGCAATCTTGCCAACTCTGCCGCCATCCTCGCCTGGCCGGATGCCAGACGCGACTGGGCCAGACCCGGCATCATGCTCTACGGCGCAGACCCCATGCCGGGAGAGAACAACGACCTCATTCCGGTCATGACGCTGGAGAGCCGGGTCATCGCCGTACACAACCTCGCAGCCGGAGAACCGCTCGGCTACGGCGCAAGGTTCATCACTGAGCACCCCACCCGAGTCGGGTTGGTGGCGATGGGTTACGCCGACGGCTATCCGCGCTCCGCCCCCAACGGCGTACCCGTGGCCGTCGACAACAAACCCGCCACCCTGATCGGGCGCGTATCAATGGACATGCTCACCATCGACCTCACCGACCTCCCGGAAGCGGGCGTCGGCAGCGTCGTCGAACTCTGGGGAAAACAGGTTTCCGTCAACCGGATCGCCCAGGCCGCAGGAACCATTGCCTACGAACTGCTGTGCAATGTCAAGCGGGTCTCATTTGTCTGGAACAACGGCAGTTGAATTCCTTCCCAGGAACTCATCGCTGGCGAGGATTGTGTTCGCCCCGTGTTCAGTGTGAAACGTAGTGATACGGGTCCACCGGCACACTCGCCGCCTCAAAGCGGCGGGTTGCCTCGGGGTCTTGTGGTCGATCCCACCACAGCGCCTGCCCTGTTCTTTTCACTTCGGTTTCCTCTGGATGTTTCTCCAGCCATTCGCGCATGAACAGGGTGAGTTCGGATTCGTAGGGCTTGGCCATGATGAGGTTCCTTCGTGGTAGGCGTGGCGGACAGGAGGCATGTTACCACTGCCTCCCCACCACTGGCATGCCCTCCATCGCCTCCGGGAACGGTGTTACCTCGCCGCCTCCGGAACTTCCAGCGACTGTGCGATGCGTTCCAGGCAATTCAACACGCCCTCACTGGCTTCTTCCATATGCCTCAGGGCGACTACCCCATCGGAAAAACGATTCCCATAGAAGGCTTCCAGCGCCTCCTTGCCGTACTGGTGTACGGCGTTGTGCGGCGCTTCCATGGCGGCGAAGCCGTCGTATCGGGAACAGATTGAGCGCCCTTCTCCCTGGTAATACCACTTGCCCAGGCGGCACGATTTGCTATGGGCCAATTCTTCGGGCTTTTTGTCCGAGGCCTCAAGAAACACTTTATAAACCTCGAACTTGAATACCAGGTGATCGAATTTCGCCAGTTCGACGAAGCTGCGCAAGGCTGTCGTTTTGACCGAATCCTTGACATTTTTTGAAAATGAAACGAGGCCGGCCGCGCCCTCCGTCAGCTGCACGCCGTTTTTACCGAGTTCTTCGGCACAACCCGCAAGAGTCTGGATGCTGGCAAGGGTGGTACTGGTATCGCTCTGGATGCTACCCACCAAGGTGTGAATTTCGCCGGTTGCACTGGCCGTACGTTCCGCAAGCTTGCGTACCTCGTCGGCGACGACCGCAAAACCGCGCCCCGATTCTCCCGCCCGTGCCGCCTCGATGGCGGCGTTGAGCGCAAGCAGGTTGGTTTGCTCGGCAATGCCCTTGATCAAGCTGACGATATTGCCGATTTGTTCGGTACGCTCATTGAGTCCACGCACCTGTTCCATCATCGTCCGGGCATTGCTGGAAAGCTGCATGATGCTCTCCGAAAGTTGCTGGATTGACGCCTGACTGGAAAGCGAAAGAACCTCCGCTTCCTCGACGTGAGAGTTTTCCTGACTCAGAGATTCGGCCATGCTAGCGAGCGAGCTCTGCGATTTTTGCAGGGTAACGCCGAAAACCGCCAGGCTTTTCAGCAGTTGCTTCGAGTCATGCACAGAGGTGCTCGAGCACTCGCATTCCCTGCGCAACTCCCCAATGTCGTGCTCCATGACCGAGATCTGTTCATGCAAACGTTGCTTTTCCATCTCGACAGCATCAACTTTTTGTTCCAACGTCCTTGCCCGTACGCTTGATCTGAACAAATTCACAACTCTCTCCCGATCAACGCTTCCCTCGTTCAGAGTGACGAGAGTCGCTGGTTTGACAATTTTCTCCGCATTGGAGACGAACCCAGAATGAAAGCCGCTGGATGCTTGGCGCTTCCAGACGCTTTCATAAAGAAAAATAATGGCCTTTTTCAACGATATGATGTTTTTCTATCAAACGCTGTAAAATTTTGCATGGATGAAGCATAAAAAAACGGATTTCATCTCACCTTGAGCAGACTCTCCCAGATCTTCTGCAAACGCTTCACCGAAACCGGCATCGGGGTCTTCAGGGTTTGGGCGAAAAGGCTGACGCGCAGCTCTTCGAGCAGCCACCGAAAATCTTCCAGTTCGGAAGCGGGCTGGCCGCTGCGGGTACGGGCGGCGGTTTCGCGTAGCCAGGGTTGGGCCAGCGTTTTCCACTCGGACATGAGTTTTGCGTCGCGGGCAGGATCAAGGCGCAGTTTGTCGAGGCGCATGAGCGCCGCCTTGAGATAGCGCGGAAAGTGGGCGAGGCGTTCCCAGTCGAAAGCGGTAAGGAAATCCTTCGGCAAGAGATCGGCAGCCTGTGCGCGCATGTCGGCGACGGCATCGGGAAAAGCCTTGTTCAGGGCCGCGAGACGCTTCTGGAGGGCGGTTGCGTCCGTCAGCAATTGCGCGGCAAGCCGCATGAATTCCTGCGCGACCAGCGTCAGGCGCGGGCGGGCTTCCCGGCAACGGCGCTCGAAAGTGCTGTCGTCTTCCGGCAATGGGCCGCCGAGGCAGCAACGGGCAAGGCTGGCTTCGACGAGACGGGCCTTGAGCTCGGATTCGCTGCCGAAATCGCGGTATTGCAAGGCCAGTTCGCGCAGCCCCGGCAGACGTTCGATGGCTTTGACCTGATCCTTGAGCGCGAGGGCAAAAAGCCGCAACAGGCCGCGACGGTGTACCTGTGCCGCTTCCTCGGGGGTATCGAACGGACGCAGTGAGACGCTGTCACCGTCGTCGCGCAGGGCAGGAAAGCCGATGACCTCGTGTCCGTCGATGTCGAGTTCGAGCAGTTCGGGGAGTGTGCCGAAAGTCCATGCGGTGAAGCCGGATTTCTCCCCTCTCCCGCTCGCGGGAGACGAAACCACCGCCTCGAAGCGCGCCGCCACGCGATCCCTGAACCGGGCGCGCAGTTCACTCAACTGCCGGGACTGTCCGAGCACGCGCCCATGTTCGTCGATAACCCGAAAATTCATGAAGCTGTGCGGGGGCAGGTTTTCCGGGCGAAAACTCTCCAGCGGCAATTTGAGGTGTACGCGCTCCTCTACAAAATACTGGAGCGTTTTCAAAAGCGCAGCATCGTCCTTCCCGAATTCGCCGTTCTCGAAAGCCGCCACGAAAACCGCCGCGCTCTCGGCTATCGGTTGCAGCCGATGACGGATTTTTTGCGGCACGGTCTTGAGCAGCGCGACCACCTTTTCCTCCAGCAATCCCGGAACCAGCCATTCGCAACGGTGCGCGCTGATCTGGTTGAGCATCGCCAGCGGCACGGTCAGGGTAATCCCGTCGTCGGCATCCCCCGGTTCGTGCTTGTAATCGAATTTG
>Ga0099364_10002556_pt1 | contig 28933 bp, 22 predicted proteins | sample TergutTh196P3_FD_73070 | JGI IMG/M metagenome (GOLD analysis project Ga0099364, IMG submission 73070) | Microcerotermes parvus P3 segment gut microbial communities from Pointe-Noire, Republic of the Congo - Th196 P3 | ecosystem: Host-associated > Arthropoda: Insects > Digestive system > Gut ...
GCAGCGTACTGGTAATGGCGGTTAAAAATATCCAAAACAAGTAAAATAAAACCGCTAAACTGACTTTATGCTTCGTAACCGCAAGCGGAAAAGAATTATCTAACAATATTTTCAGTAAAAAAACGACTGTCATTGCAGCCAGCATCAACTCGGCGGGGAGCGAAAAACCAAAATTTACTTCGGGAATAATATCTCTTAGTTCGATAGAAAAAGGAACAATCAGTGCCGTCAGGTAAAAAAACTTTTCCATCTGAAAAAAAAGCACATAAATACCGATAATTCCCAACGCCAAATACGGGAACCACAAAAATTCTCTCCTTATAAACAACGCACAAACCCCAACAAAAGCAAGACACGACAACACCACAAAACAAAAATATTTATTTTGATTGAAGAAAATCCGTAATTTTTCCATTGATTATCGCTCCGTTTTTATTTTTGGCGCAAAGGTAGCATTTTTTTTGAAATAAATTGTCCGAACTGTGATTTATATGATTCTTTATGATTTTGTCTCCGCTTTTGTCTTGAACCACGATTTTAACAAGATTTTCAGAATTAGCAAGATTAATCCTGCCCATCTTATAAATCTTGCTAAAATCGTGGTTCAGACAAAAAGTTCAAACAATTTATTGTTTAACGATTTTCACCGTCTTCCCATCTATTTTAAGGAAATACAACCCACTTGCCAAATGCGAAATATCTATCACCCCCTCATCATCTTCTGGGTGTATGTTATACGCCCCTACGTTCACGCCCACCACATCGTAAATCTGTACGGACGTGGCATGCCGCGTCCCTACGGTTGAAACGTATAACAAACCCGTCGTGGGATTGGGATACACCCGCAAACTATACTCATCTAAATGAATGCTCTTGGTGGTGAGTAGTCCGTTTAAACAGGAATCTAAGGAGGCTTGCAAGTCTTTGATGATGATTTTTAATAAAAACGTATCACTCTGCAACTCCGCTATAGTGTTTTTTAACAGCATTGTATCGGCTTCCAGATTATTTATCTGTTCCTGCAAGGCAAGTGTGTGTTGGTTGCAGGCGGCTGTATCATTCTCCAAATTCGCTATTTGTGCCAACAATGCGAGGGTATTTTGATTGCAAGATGCCGTATCATTCTCCAACTCCGTAATTTTTTGCAACAATGAATCCGTATTATTAGGAATAAATATTGCCGTAAAGGTGCTGTCGCTACTTAGGATTACCGTGCGCGGATTGTCGGTATTGCCGTCTGACCAGCCCGTGAAAATACCAACGGGTTTGGACGTGGCATAAAGCGTGTTATAATAATAAACTAATCCATCAATACTGACAACGCCCAACGAATTGTCGTTTGATAAAACATTCAAATTATAATTGTTACATAAAATATTTGAAAAATAACTCCAATCTGTTTGATAATTGCTTACGCTTACACAAGGCACATTAACAGGAATAGTTGAGGGAACATTCTGAAAAGAATTATAATATCCTGTTCCTACTGTTGACGGCGATATTGCCAAAGAGATTATTCTTTGTAATCCGCTACAATTCGTAAACGCCCAAGTTCCGATTGAGGTAACCGAATTGCCAATAATTAACTCTGTAAAACCGCTACAAAAACTAAAAGTCATTGCTTCTATTGTGGTAACCAAATTAGGAATGGTTAAAGTTCCAGTAAAACCGCTGCAATCAGTAAAAGCATTAGCCCCGATTGAAGTAACCAAATTAGGAATGGTTAAATCGCCTGTAAAACCGGTGCAATTCCTAAAAGCATCTTCTCCTATTGTTGTAACCGAATTAGGAATAATTAAAGTTCCTGTAAAATTGCCGCAACCGAAAAAAGCATAATCGCCTATTGACGTAACCGAATTGGGAATGGTTAAATTTCCTGATAAATTCCAGCAATCGGCAAAAGCAGTATTTGCTATTACTGTAACTCCGTTATCAATTACCAGAGTTTTGAGATTGGCTCTTTGACCATACCACGGGGTAGTTCCAATAAGATAATTGTTCATTACGCCTGTTCCCACGCCGTCATAAATGATATGGAGGGTAAAGTTCGGCATTGTCCCTGTGATTTCCCAATTTACACCGTTTCCGCAGTTTCCGCTCATAAACGGCGCTGTGGGGCAACTTGCATCATTTCCGCCTGTAATTGTCCCGAAATCTTGCCAAACGGGTGCGTCTCCGTATAAATCCTCGCACAGCACATTGAGGGTTAAGTTGTTTAAACTTACTTCTTGAAATACATTTGCGTCAATCGTCTGCGGCTCAAATCGGTTGTTGATTACCTCCGTTATGTTTGTGCAGCCTCTAAACGCCCTTTCTCCAATTGAAGTTACTGATGCAGGAATGGTTAAAGTTCCGTCCAAACCGGTGCAAAGGCGAAATGCGCCCATTTCGATTGATGTTACCCCTTCGGGAATGATTAAATTGCCTGTAAAACCGCTTGCCGTGAATGCGTACTGTCCAATGCGCGTAAGGGTGGCGGGCAGTGTTAACGGGTTTGTTACATTTGGCATATCGGGCATCGTAAAGTCGCCGATGTCAGTAATGCCATTTTCGATAACGAGCGTGGTGATGTCGGCGCGATATGTGTCCCACGGGGCATCTGTTGCCGCTGCGTAGTTGGTCATTACGCCTGTTCCTACGCCGTCATACCCGATTGTGAGGGTGAAGTTTGGGGATGTGCCTGTTATTTCCCAAGTTACACCGTTTCCGCACGTTCCGCTGTCTACTAACTGTGCGTTTGCTAATGCACTCAAGCCAAAAAAGGCGAGCGCTAAAAATAAATTTCTATGTCTCATTTTTTTTATTTTAAAATGATTAATATTAAAAAAAATAATTATATTAAAAAATATTGGCAAAAGTACCTAAAAGGGAAATATTACATGTCGCAAATAATTATTTGCGACCACTTTTTTTTGTAATTATTCAGATTCTCACATCTTTTTTCTGTTGCTATATTGCTGTTAATCATATCATTAGGATATATGGATTGGATGAATTCTCAGGGATTTATTTTTGGAAGGGTGTTCAAGAGAAAAAAGGAGTAACTTAAATATTTTTTATCTTTTTTGTTTGTTTTTGAAAAAAAATAACTACTTTTGCAAAAAATAAAAAATAAATAAATATGAACAATCCAATTACACAGTCGTTTATTGATGGTATTGCTTACTTTTGGGGAGTCGGGGACAATCCGATTGAAAAGTATTATGAAGAACGCAAAGCTAAAAACGAAGGATTAGAAAGTTGGGAAATTGACGCTCGAAATTTGCGCAGAGATTGGGAGCGTGTGGGTATGTACATTAATAATGCAATGGGCTATTATGAACACGAAACCGCAGAAACCAAATAGTAATATTGAGAAAATCGTTGTTTCAACGCAATTCTCTGGTCCTGTTCCACCACCAGATACATTGGCAAAATATGAAAGTATTGTTATATGTAGGATGTGGTGCTATTAAGGAAAATTTGCAAATGTAAGTAGCACTCTGATAATATGAAGAGAATCCGCGAAAATCCTTAAAATCCGTCAAATCCGTGAATCACTATCAAAATATATAGTTACAACGATAAATTATTTCGAAATTCGGAGGGAGATAGTCCTGTAAATTTTTTAAATGCGCGGTAAAATGATTTTCTATCATTAAAACCGACATCAATAGCAATTCCTTCGATGCAAAGGTAATTCTTTTTCTTGTCGGACATCAAAATAACTGCTTCTTTTACTCGAAATTCGTTCACAAAGTTATTAAAATTGCCTCCTTTGCAATAATTAATAGTCTGCGAGAGGTAGACGCGGTTTACGCCTAAGAGTTTTGCTGTATGGTCGAGACTAATATCTTGTTTGCGATAGAGTTGTTTATCGGTCATTAATTGGGTAAGCACATCAAAAGTTATCTTATTCTTCTGGTCGGGCAACGTTGTTTCGGTAGCTTTGACGGGTATTTCTGCCCATTGTTTTGTTTTGATAGTTAAATTTTTGTATGCTGCTTGTTTTTGGCTATAAAGTCGGTAGAGCAACAATGACAGTGCAATCAACAGTATTGAAAAAACCGAAATAATTATCAATCCTCGAAAATAGGTTTTGCTGCGGAATATTTCGGCATCAAGTTTTTCCTGTTTGACTTGCTGTTCTACTCGGTGCAACTTCCGCAAGTTAAACTCATCTTCTAATAAAATTTGCATTTCTGCCGTAGAATCGGCGTATAATAGCGCCTGCGCATTGTCTCCATTAGAGCGGTAGTATCGGGTCATCATTTTATAATAGTTCACCCACAAATCGACTTGTGTTTTTACGCCAGATACAGAACTTCTTTTTTGTAATCGGTCTAAAAAATCGGCGGCTTTATCTAAATAGAGTTTTGCTTGAGGCAAGTCGGACTGTTCAATAAAAATTTCAGACAACAAAATCGCTTTTCCAATAGCATAAGGAAAATTGTGCTGATTGTTGTTGTCCGTTGCTTTTTCGATAGAGTATTTTAATAACGGGATGGCTTGTTGGTATTCGTTGCGAAGGTGATGATTTGTTCCTAAATTTCCTTTTGCGATGCCCATCCAAAGTTCGTATTCGTGCTGTATGTATGTACTGTCGTAACCAGATAGTTGGTTAGGATATTGCAGTTTCATTTCAGTAATTTGCAAAAAACAGGAGTCCGATTTTTCCAAATCATTGTAATGATAGCGGTAAATAAGTCCCATATTATTCCACAAAGTTTTTATGACTGCCTGATTTGTTATAGATAGGTTGTCTGCGATAACTCCAACCAATCCCTTTTCAAAATAGTAGCGTGCAGTTTCGTACTCTCTAAAAGAGTAATACAATTTTCCAATTTCGGAATAATAACGGGGTCTAAGCGGAAACTCTTCTGCAGAAACTTTTGACAATGCTTTATCAAACTCTAATCCATACTGAAAGGCAATTTCGTAGTTTTTCAAATCGTAGGTGTAAGCTACCCAAACTCTGAACATAATCCGCAACTCGACATCAAAAGCATCTATTTTTCTTACCTGTTGAATGATAGGTTGCATTTTGTCAATAAAAATTATTGCTAAACTGTCCATCAGTTTCTGATTATTTGGTTTATAAAGGGTTTTTTGGTCGCGAAAAAATCGGTACATACCTTCGCAAAAATCTGCTTCGTGGGTCCATTTTTTGTTTTTGGATACTTTGGCTGCCTCCCGCATTTGGGCTACAATATGATTGACCCATATCGAATCTCGCTCTTCAATCTCTCTGTAAATATTTCCTTCTAAATATTCAAAATATTGGTTATAAGGCTTATCATCCATTTCTATAAAAGGATTTTCTTCTGCAGAAACATGCAGGACAAATAGTAAAAATATTGATATTATTATGTATTTCATCTGTATTGTTTTTTAGCCACTAATTACTGCAGGCTAAAGCCTGAGGCGGATTCGCGGATTTGACGGATTAGACGGATTTTCACGCATTTTTTTAAGTTTTTTCTCATTTTTCTACCAATATTACATCCCTAACGGGACTCTTTAATATCTAATATTCTAATATCTACTCATTCTCTCATTTACTCATTCTCTCATTCACTCATTCACTTTTTTAACGCAAAGGCGCAAAGTTGAGAACGCAAAGGTCGCAATAAATTTAATAATCATTTCTCATTTTTCTACCAATATTATATCTCTAACGGGATTCTCTCTAAACTCTAATATCTACTCATTTACTCATTCACTCATATTATATCTCTAACGGGATTCTCTCTAATATATAGACTCTAATATCTGCTCACTTACTCATTCACTCATTCACTCATTTACTCATTCACTCATTCACTCATTCACTCATTCACTCATTCACTCATTCACTAAATTAAAATGGCTGCAAATATAGATGAAATTTTTTATTTACAATTCAAATTTTGTTGATATTTTTGCAATAAATTTATGGATTTTACGTTGGTAAAAGTGTATTTATAAAAGAGAATTATATGGAAACATTATCACAAAAACGCAAACTTGATAGAGAAACTCAAAACAAAGTAGGATTTATTGCTTTTATTATCAATAAATTTGCACGTTCTTATAAAATGAATAGTCAAAACGCATATCTTTATCTAAAAAAATATGGCGGGCTCGATTTTCTCGATGAATGTTGGTGGGCATTGCATACTGATAATCCAATGTGGGCGGTACGTGATATGTATTTGATTTGCTTTCAAAATGGAGGACAAAAATGAAAGTATATCACGGTAGTTATACAGAAATAGATGAAATTGATCTCAATTTTTGCGAAGTAGGTAAAGATTTTGGTCGTGGTTTTTATGTTACGAATTTGTACAAACAAGCAGAAATTTGGGCAAAACGAAAAGGAAAATTTAATAGAACTACAGGAATTGTTACAGAATTTGACTTCAATGAAAATATTCCTAAAATAATGAAATTAAATGTTTTAAAGTTTGTCGAATACAATGATGAATGGCTTGAATTTGTTGTCTTAAATAGATTAAATGAAAGAGACCAACAAGCGCACGATTATGACATTATAGAAGGCCCTGTTGCAGACGATAAAGTTGCTGAACAAATCGACGATTATATTGCAGGCTCGTTATCCCAAAAAGATTTTCTCAACGACCTAGTTTATAATCCCTCACACCAAATTTGTTTTTGTACGATACAATCTTTACAAGCATTACAACTCTCGAAAGAAAAAATTGACAGAGCAAAACGCCTTATTGATAAAGGTATTTTGCAAGCATTGATAACCGACTACGGTATAAATGAAATGTCAGCAACCGACAAATACTATACCTCAAAAACATACACCCAACTTGCCGATGAAACCACACAATTTTACAAAAAAGATTGGTGCGAAATTTACGAACTTTTAAAACAAGAATTAAAATTTAGATAAATAAATTATTAAATATAAAATAAAATGAATACAACACGAAAACTGCCCATTGGCGTCCAAGATTTTAAGAAACTCCGCGAAGGAAATAATGTGTATGTAGATAAAACAATGCACATTTACAGACTATTGCGGAATGATGCACCTTATTTTCTTGGTCGTCCGCGACGTTTTGGAAAAAGTTTATTTCTTTCTACTTTAAGATACTATTTTGAAGGAGAAAAACAACTTTTTGAGGGATTGAAAATCTCCGAATTAGAGAAAGAATGGATAAAATACCCTGTTCTTTTTATAGATTTTAACCGCGAAAGCTACATTGATTTAGACAGTTTTAATGCCGTTTTGGATACAAATTTACGGCACTTAGAGAAAGTTTGGGGAAAAGATGAGGCAGACAAAACGCCCGCTTCCCGTTTAATAGGCTTAATTCACACCGCTTATGAAAAAACAGGACAAAGAGTAGTTGTTTTAATTGACGAATATGACAAACCATTGATTAGCACAATGGACAAACCTGATTTGAATAAAGATATACGTACAATTTTAAAAGGTTTTTACGGTGTATTGAAAGCCGAAGACGTTAACCTGAAATTTGTTTTTCTTACAGGTGTAACAAAATTTTCACAAGTAAGCGTATTTAGCGATTTAAACCATCTTACTGATATAAGTCTAAATAAAAAATTTGCAGAAGTATGCGGTATTTCGGAAACCGAATTATTGCAAAACTTTCAACCTGAAATACAAGCATTGGCGGAGGAAAATAATCTGACATACGACGAAGCATTTGCAAAACTCAAAAAATTTTATGACGGTTACCATTTTGCAAAAGACAGCGCAGACATTTATAATCCATTCAGTCTGTTAAAAACTTTTGAAAATTTAGATTTTGCATATTATTGGTTTGAAACAGGCACTCCTACTTTCTTGGTTAAACACCTCGCAAATACAGGGTTTGAGATTCCAATACTTGAAAACAATGTTACTATTGACGCAAACTCACTTATGGATTATCGTGCCGAAAATGAAGATTATATTCCTTTACTTTACCAAAGTGGCTACTTGACAATTAAAGAATATGACCTCGAATTAGACGAATATACCCTCGGTTTCCCAAACGAAGAAGTTAAATATGGTTTTCTCAACCAACTTTTACAGCAATTCACACCTTCTTTTGGTACTTCTTCCTCAAAATTTTCTGCAACAGGGTTTATAAAATTGTTACGTGTCGGTGATATTGAAAGTACAATGAAAATGTTGAAGGCATATTTTGCTACAATTGAATATGATGCGATTCCCAAAAAACTGCAAATAGAAAAGTTTTATCAGTTTGTTTTTTGGCAACTTTTTACCTTAATGGATCAATATATTCGAACAGAAGTCAAAAACAACAAAGGACGCACTGATGCTGTAGTAAAAACTGCCGACTATATTTTCGTCTTCGAGTTCAAAATGGACGACAAAGCCACCGCCGAAGATGCTCTAAAACAAATTAATAGCAATGATTACGCCATCCCTTACACCGCCGATCATAGAAAACTCGTAAAAATTGGTGTAGAATTTTCAAAAAAAGAAAAAGGTTTAAAACGATGGGTGATTGAGTAGTGGTTAGTGGTTAGTTAATGAGAGAATTTTGGGGACTTATCGAAAGTATGCTGTCAGCAGAAATTAAAACAAAACATTTTTTCGTCGCGTTAAAATTATTTAATCAGAAATATCTGATTAAATACTCGGAATTCCGATTATTTATTTTTGATTATTTTTCTGAAATAATTTTAGAATTGAAATTTTTATTATCTTTGCATAAAATTTTAAACAAAATAGATGATTAAAATAAAACCTGACAAATTGGCAAAATTTTCCAAATGGGTACTCTTTGGGTACTCGATTACTACGTGTAGCCGATTTTTAGTGGATACTTATTCTGATTATTTAATATGGGCAGAAATCAGAGTTGAACCTCAAAAAAATTCTAAAATTATCTCCGAAGTAATAAAAGGGCTTGAAATTGATTTAAATAAAATATTTGATTTTAGAGGGCTTGAATAGTTTGAAATATAAATATACACAATAATTATAAATATTTAAAAATAAATAAATTATGCAACCAATTGTTTTAGCATACATTGGTGTTGGTCTGATGATAGGACTGGCAGGAATTGGAAGCGCCTTTGGCGTAACCATCACCGGAAACGCGTCTATAGGGGCTATGAAGAAAAATCCCGATGCGTTTGGAAATTATATGGTATTAAGTGCTCTTCCGGGTACACAAGGATTGTACGGATTTTTGGGATACTTCCTAATTGCAAAACATCTTATACCCGGAATGGAATGGACAGCCGCAGCCGCTATTTTTGGAGCCGGATTGGCATTAGGCGCAGTCGGATTATTGTCGGCAATACGTCAAGGGCAAGTATGTGCCAACGGAATCGCAGGCATCGGTTCTGGATATGATGTATTCGGAAAAACGTTAATTTTAGCAGTATTCCCCGAACTTTACGCTATCATTGCACTTGCAGCAACATTCTGGATTGGAAGAACTTTGGGTTTAGGTTAATTTTGCATAAATAACAAAAATAATGCACAGAACCGCTTTAAGTTTGTGCCAACGGAATCGCAGGTATCGGTTCTGGTTATGACGTATTTGGAAAAACGCTAATTTTAGCAGTGTTCCCCGAACTTTACGCTATCATTGCACTTGCAGCAACGTTTTGGATCGGCGGTACTCTGTAGAAAAAGTTTTTGTGTTAATTAAGGAAAATATTTGGCATTATTGAGAAATAAGGCTAATCTTGGTTTATATTTGTAAGCTTGAAAAGCAAAAGTTATTTTTTGCCTTGGGTGTTATTCTTTATAAATGATACTTTTTCTCGTTTATTTTATAGTGTAAAATTTATTAAAAAAAATAATAAAAATGGAAACCTTTTTACAAAAAGCGTGTTTGGTGATATTATTGATAGGAATCACTTTTAGTGGATGCTTAGAAATTATAGAACCTTCAGATTCAGAATCATACGACCTAAAAAGTTTTGTCTGTGAAGGCTCAAATGAAATTATTATCGGCAAAATTGGACATAGAGCACAGCCATGTCCACCCGAAATGGCTTGTCCCGGTATTGATGTAGTGGCAATAAGAAATGATACCGCAACTTTTGTGCTTATAAAAGAAGAAAAAATAGTTTATAATTGTGAAAAATTAGGTAACTATTCTGAAGGCGATATGATTTCTATTTTGGGCTGTTTTACCAAAGGCGAATGCCAATATGACGATGACTTTTATTATTTGGTAATATCAGAGATTTTAGAGTAAATTTTTATCACTATTTGTATGAAGTCGAAATCGAATTACCACCTATTCAAAGAAGTTGAAATAGAAAAATGGTTTGATGTCCCTGCTAAGTGATAGCGCGCCGAGCCGTAGGATACGTTAAATTTATATACTTTTACTCCAAAGCCCCACGAAAAACCAACCGTTGATAATTTTTCTTCTATTTTCATCTCTTGTCTCCGTCTGAAATTATAACCTGCAGCCACATAAAAATTTTTTGTTGGAACAAATTCTATTCCAAAAACAAAACGTCTCAATAAATCATTTCCCCAGCTTCCTTTTAATGCCTCCTCGTCAATAAAATATGGATTAACATCCTCATCTTTAACTACATACAATAAAGACCCTGAAAAAATATCCTGCATTGTTATCGAAAATCGAAACGGAGCATGAGCAAGTTTTGTTGAAAGCCCTAATTGAAAATCAGGTCGGGTTGATTCAATTGTTTCATAGTATGGGTTAATTTGCCTTCCAACATTACGCAAAACAGCACCTGCAGTAACCAATCCACTCTCGCTGCTGTAAAACAATCCTGCATCAAATGCCATTCCCCACGAATTGTAAACTTCTATGCGACTAAAAATTGGTTTTATTGATGCCCCAACATGAATTCGCGGTAATATTTTGCGGCTATAAACAAGGTGTATAACAGATTCATTAACCGAAAAAGTTCCTAATATTAACCCTGTTTCATCGGCAGAAATAAACTCGCCATATCCTACATGATAAAGATTTAACGCAAAATTCCCTATCTTTTCAAATGAATGCGAAAATGCGGCAAATCCGTAACCGATATCAGCAATATATGGAGTATAACTAACTGAAATATAGTTTGTTAAAGCAGAGTCTAACATGGCAGGATTATTAATTAGCATAGCCAAATCCTCGCCGTAAACTCCCACTTGATTACCTCCGAGCGCACCAATACGGGCAGATTGCGGCAGATACAACAAATCAAAAACAGACGTACCGCCACGCTGTGCTTTTAATAGATAACTACTTAATAATAAAGTAAATAATATGAAAAATTTGTACCGCAACGTGTTTAATTTTAAAACTTAACAAAATATATAACGAAAAAAAATCATTTTAATTATTTTGTTTAAGAAAAAAAACAATATTATTTTTTTATTTTTGTGTGATTTTATATTTTTGCAGTTTAATTTAATTCTATAATTTGTGTAGAAAATATATATGCCTTTCAATTCCATCACTTTTGCTCTGTTTTTGCCGATAGTTTTCGGGATGTATTGGTTTGTTTTTCAGCGAAATCTGAAAATTCAAAATTTATTTATTATCGTTGCGTCATACATATTTTATGGCTGGTGGGATTGGCGTTTTTTAATTCTAATTGCATTCACAAGTTTTTGCAGTTGGGGATGTGGATTGATGTTGCAACGTATTGATAATAAACAAGTTTCCAACAATATTTTATTTCGTAAAATTATAAGTGCGAGCAATATTGTCTTGAATCTAATGGTTTTGGGTATATTTAAGTATTTCAATTTTTTTGTTGATAGTTTTATAACGGCATTTTCTTCGTTTGGCGTTCATTTACAACCTAATACACTTTATATTATTTTGCCTGTTGGTATTTCGTTTTATACATTTCAGGCACTCAGTTATTCGATTGATGTTTATCGGCGCAAGATTGAACCTACAAATGATATAATTGCATTTTTCGCTTATATTAGTTTTTTTCCTTTGTTGGTTGCCGGACCGATTGAGCGGGCAACTAAATTACTTCCGCAGTTTTTTGTAAAACGTACTTTCGATTATAAAAAAGCCACTGACGGTATGAGGCAAATTCTTTGGGGATTGTTCAAAAAAATTGTTGTTGCCGATAATTGCGCTACTTATGTAAATTATGTTTTTGAAAATTATAGCACACTATCGGGTAGTACCTTGTTGCTTGGTGTAATATTCTTTACTTTTCAGATTTACAGCGACTTTTCAGGATATTCAGATATTGCCATTGGCACGGCGAGATTGTTCGGTTTCAATGCAATGCGCAACTTTGCATATCCTTTGTTTTCGCGTGATGTCGCTGAATTTTGGCGAAGGTGGCATATCTCGCAAACTACTTGGTTTAGAGATTACGTTTATATTCCTTTGGGAGGAAGTCGCGGTACTAAAGCAATAATTATTCGTAATACGTTTATTATTTTTCTATTAAGTGGCTTGTGGCACGGTGCTAATTGGACTTTTATTGCTTGGGGGGCTGTGAACGCCATTTTGTTTTTACCTCTGATTTTATCCCAAAAGAATAGAAAATATACTAACATCGTTGCAGAAGGAAAAATTTTGCCAAACATTAAAGAAGTTATACAAATGTGTGGAACTTTTTTATTGGTAACGCTTACGAGAGTCTTTTTCCGCGCTGAAAGCATAAATCAAGCATATCACTATTTTTGCGGAATTTTTAGTAAAACCGTTTTTGCGATTCCTTATTTTGAAATAAATTATTTATATCCTCTTATTTTCGTTTTTATGATGTTGATTATTGAATGGATACAAAGAAATAAGCAGCACGGATTAGATTTATCTGAAATAAAATCACTATTTTTGAGGTTTATTATTTATTATTTTTTGATAGGAATACTATTTGTTTTTGGCGGAGTGGCTGAAACATTTATATATTTTCAATTTTAAAAATAGTGAATGAGTGAATAGGTGAATGAGTGAATGAGTGAATGAGAAAATGGGTGAATGAGTGAATCCTGTTAGAGATGTAATATCGGCAAAAAAAAACTTTTTTGAGTTCTTTGCGTTCTAAACTTTGCGACTTTGCGTTAAAAGAACTTTACCGCAAAAATTAATGTAAATTAGTGTATTTCAATAAATTCAATATTTCGGTAAACTCAATAACTATTTCAAAACGTTCAATAACAAACAAATTCGTGGCTAAATATAATTATTGTATGAAATTATTTATTAAAAAAAGTTTGTTGTTTACGGCTATCTTATTTATTTTCTTATACATAACTGATTATGCTGTAACAAAAGGATTAAGAAAAACTGGCGATTGTTTTGAATTTCAGGAATATTCAACATGGAACAATATAGTTTCCTCTTCTATTGACGCTGATGTACTAATTATGGGCTCTTCACGGGCATACAGACACATTAATCCTTTAATAATTGATACTATTTTAAATTGTAAGTCATTTAATATCGGAATGTCGGGCGGCGAAGATTTTAACAAACAATATATCAGATACATGACATTCGAAAAATTCAATAAAAGACCTAAATATATCATACATCAAGTTGATTATGGAACATTAGCAATATCCGACAATGATTTTGACGAAAGATTCCTGCCCTATTTGTCAGATATTGATAAAGAGTTAATTGATAACCATTTGAAATGGGTGAAAATTCATCATTTAAAACTTCCTTTGCTCAAATATCAATCTCAAAAAGGGCAATTTATGCAAGGATTATTTGAATTTTTTGGTATTAAACATTGTCCCGACATTAGAACGAAAGGTTTTTATGCCACAGATGAATTATGGGACGATACCGCTCTAAACCAAGTGTTGCAAAACGATAGCATTGAAGCTCAAAAAGAACCAAGTGCTATTAAACTTTTCGATTCCTATTTGAACCATTGCAAACAAAATAATATTAAATTGTTTCTTGTTTTTTCCCCTATCTATTACAAAGCGACTGATTTTACAAAGAATAAAAAAGAAGTTCTAAATACTTATCACTATTTTTCGCAAAAATATGATTTTCCGTTTTTAGACTATTCTGCTGATTCTCTTTGTTTTGATACATCTTATTTTTATAATGCTACACATCTGAATAAAGAAGGTGCTGATATTTTTACGTTACAACTTGCACACGATATTCTTTCTCCTGACTTCGACACTATTAAAAAATAATTTTTTAATACACTGAATATCAACAATATAAGATTTTTATGGGGTCGCAAAAATTCGTAAAAGTGGCTTAAAATGCCGATATTTTCATTTCTTATAAATAATGCAAGCTAAATCATTGACCTGCGTAGTCTCGATGCACTCTATAAAGTTTCACCGAACTCTCTAATATCTACCCTCTATCCAGCAATCACTTTAATTTTCTGTTTAACTTCTATCCACTTTTCATCGGGTATTTTGGGTCCGATAACTTGGATAACGTATTCAGATGTAAGTGAGCCAATTAGTCCGCATTTTTGTAGAGGCAAAGAATTCGCATGTCCATATAGAAAACCTGCTGCGTATAAGTCGCCGGCACCTGTTGTGTCAATGCTTTTGACGGGGTTTATGTCGATAACTGTTTTCGTTCCGTTAAATCCGATGATTGAGCCTTTTGAACCTCTTTTTAATATAGCAAGTTCACAATAGCAGTTCATTATTTCAAGAGCTTTTTCGTCGTTTTTAACATTAGCGAAAGCTTTTGCTTCTTCTTCGTTTGCGAAAAGGATATCAACGTATTTATCAGCCATATCCAAAAGGAAATGTCGATTTTGTTCGACCACGTTAAAACTCGCCATATCTAATGATACTATTAAACCTTTTTCTTTAGCTGTTTTCAAAGCTGTTTCAATAAGGTTTTGGTTTTGAACGAGGTATCCTTCAATGTGGAGGTAATCGTAACCGTCAAAAATATCGGGAGTAATTTCCTTAGCGTCAAGTTCGATTGCTGCGCCGAGGAATGTGGCGAAAGTACGCTCTGAATCAGGTGAAATAAGGGCAACTGCTCGACCCGATTCTGATTCGCTTTTGAAAAGATTTGTTTTGATTCCTCTATTTTTCATATCAGATTCAAAAAAATTGCCCCATTTATCTTTACCAACTTTACCAACAAAGCCTGTTTCAATACCAAGTGAAGCCAATCCGTGTATTGAATTCGCAGCTGAACCACCCGAAACAAGTGCACGTTCCATTCCTTCAGTTGCCTGCAAAATACGCGTAGATAATTCTACATCAACTAATTGCATACTCCCTCTGGGCATGGAAAATTTTTCAAGAAACGCATCGTTCCCAATACTAACCAGAATATCAGTCAACGCATTTCCAATTCCTATTACTTTTTTCATATTGAAATCATTTATTTTAAAATGCAAAGATAGATGTTTTTTTGTAATCAATAACAATATTGTGAAAAAAAATTTATTTTTAAACATGGTTCTAATAGGAAAATAGGAACGGAATGCCTATTTTCCTTAATAGTTTGTTTCCATAACAACCAGACCTTATTTCCTTATTTTCAATATATTAATAAATATGATAATAAGGTTAATTGTAGAGGATTTCATCATCTATTAAGGTGGTTAGTGGGGCCGTGTCGAACTATTGTTTAGTAGGAAAAATAAGGTAAAAAAAGTGTTAATTCAAACTCTACGTTACATTAATTAGGTAGGTGCTATTTGTTTATCGGTCAGTAGTGATATAAAGTATAAAAATAATTTTACAATTTATACAATATTATCCAAATTTTACCGTTAATCAAAAATATTATTCATACATTTTTAATCTTTAAAAAATGAACAAAATTCAGACTTATATCAACGAGAACAAAGAAAAATTCTTAAATGAAATGTTCGCGCTAATCCGCATTCCATCAATCAGTTCTATTTCAGAACATAAAGATGACATGTATAAAATTGCAGAACTTTACAAAACCTATTTGTTAGCAGCGGGTGCTGATAAAGCAGAAGTATGTGAAACAAAAGGAAATCCCGTTGTTTACGGTGAAAAATTCCTTGATGCAAACTACCCAACTGTAATGGTTTACGGACACATGGATGTTATGCCCGTTGATCCATTGGATCTTTGGAAAACAAATCCTTTTGAACCAGAAATTATTGACGGTAGAATATATGCTCGCGGTGCAAATGACAACAAAGGACAGTCGTTTATGCATGTCAAAGCATTCGAGTATTTGTTAAAAAATGGATTGCTCAAATGTAACGTAAAATTTCTGTTAGAAGGCGAAGAAGAAGTAGGCTCGCCAAATCTTCCCGCATTTTGCACTGAAAACAAGGAAAAATTAAAGGCAGACATTATTCTTGTGTCTGATACTTCGATGATTGCGCCATCAATTCCTTCAATCACAACAGGACTGCGAGGATTAGCCTATTGGCAAGTAGAAGTTACGGGTCCTTGTAGAGACCTGCATTCAGGGTTATTTGGCGGTGCAGTAGCAAATCCTATCAATGTTTTAGCGAAAATGATTGCCCAAATGACTGACGAAAACGGAAATATTACTATTCCCGGTTTTTATGACGATGTCATTATTGTTACTCCCGAAGAACGCAAAATGATGGCTGAAGCACCATACAACGAAGAGGAATACAAAAAATTAATCGGTATTGAAGAAGTGTTTGGCGAAAAAGGTTATACTACTAACGAAAGAACAGGAATACGTCCATCTTTTGATGTATGCGGAATTTGGGGCGGATATACGGGTGAAGGTGCGAAAACTGTACTTCCCTCAAAAGCATTCGCTAAAATTTCGACAAGGTTAGTCCCAAACCAAGACTACAAAAAAATTGCCGAACTATTTAAAAATCATTTTGAAAGCATTGCTCCTAAAACTGTTAAAGTTGAAGTTACGCATCTACACGGCGGATACGGTTATGTTTGCCCCATTGATATTCCTGCATATCAAGCTGCCGAAAAAGCATATCAAAAAGTCTACGGAAAATGTCCTGTCCCAATGCGTAGTGGTGGCTCAATTCCTATTATTTCAGCATTCGAAGAAATTCTCGGAATTAAATCTATCCTGATGGGATTCGGTTTAGAAGAAGACGCTATTCACAGCCCGAATGAAAGTTGGCCCGTCGAACAATTCGTTAATGGTTTAGAAACTATTATTTATTTTTATGATTTCTTTGGAGAGAAGTGAGTAGCGAGTAGTGAGATTTGAGTAGTGAGATTTGAGTAGTGAGTAACGAGTAGTGAGTAATGAGTAGTGAGTAGTGAGTAGTGAGTAGTGAGTAATGAGTAGTGAGTAGTGAGTAATGAGTAGTGAGTAGTGAGTAATGAGTAGTGAGCAATGAGTAATGAGTAGTGAGTAAATAAAATCTCTGTGATACTCTGTGCCTTCTCGGTGTAACCAAAAAAAAATAATTATATTTCGGTAAACTCAATATTTCAATACGTTCAATAACAAACAATTTCAAAAAATTAGTGTTAATTTGTGTAATTAGTGGCTAAAAACAATTAGTATCTAAATAATTATGAACAAACCGCTAAAAATAATAGTTAATATCCTTATTTTCACGCTAATAGCTGGATTTGGATTTTATGTGGGCTTTTCAACTAAATCAGATTATAAAATTGGAAGCAGTGATACAGAAAACCAAGAAACAGAATTTGTTTCACCATACAAAAAAGCTAACTCTTTCGATTTAACATCAGATGTCTTAAGCTTTGATATATACGAAGATAAGATATTTGTTGCACTACAAGATAAAGTTTCAGTTTTCGATTTTGAAGGAAATAAGCAATATGATTTCGAAATAAACTCTAACGTTCGAGATATTGTTGCCATTTATGATACTATTTTTGTTCTCTATCCAACAGAAATAGAATTGTATACCATTGATGGACAATTAATTGACCAGTGGGAAGCCTGCAGTGACAATGCCGATTATTGCGCTTTCACAATTTCCAACAATTATCTTTTTGTAACAGATGCCGACAACAAACTTATTGTTCAATATAACAAAGATGGTCAGTTGATACGTTTTATAAAAAGTCCACATGGTTTTGTTATACCGAGTTATGCCTTTGATATTATTTGCATTAACGACACTATTTATTGTTCCAATTCGGGTAGACATAAAATTGAAAGTTTTACCATTGATGGCACATTTATTGCATCGTATGGCGTGTCGGGCAATCAGGCGGGGGAGTTTTCAGGGTGCTGCAATCCCGTTTATCTTGAAAAAACAGAAGGAGGAAATATCCTGACCTCTGAAAAGGGAAATCCACGTATCTCAAGTTTTTCAAAACATGGGAAATTCCGTACTATTCTTTTAGATAGCAATATGTTGGGAAATGGAACAGATGCCTACCGAATGAAAATTCAAAATAAAAATCTTTTTGTAGCGGGAAAAAAATCTTTTTCAATTTACACTTTTGATTGTAAACAGTTACGAAATCCTTGCTCTGGCTGCGACTTAGAATGTCCTACTAAAATTAGTAGAAAAAAGCAGACCAATGACTATGATTAAAATAATAAACACAGATTTATTTTCAGCAAAGAACTATTTGCGGCGATTTCGCAAAAATTTAGTTGGAGTCAATTACAGAACAACTTGTGGATTTATGAATAAGTTAAAATCAAATGAAGTTGTACGGTAACCTGCAAAATTACCAAAAAGTCATCAGTGAATTGTTGTACTATCAAAAAATTTTTTTTGAAAATTTGTGCCTACAAAACCTAATATTTGAGGTATTACAGGTTTTATATCATCATTTACAATTACATAGTCGCATAATCCAATTTTTTCTTTTTCTTTCCATTGGTTGTCGATGCGGTTTTGCACTTCTTGTGATGAGATATTGTCTCTTTTCATAACTCTTTGTATCCGAAGGGCTTCGGGGGCGGATACAAATATTATTTGGTCAAACATTTTGGACATTTTGCTTTCAAATAAAAGCGCTGATTCAAACAAAAGTGTTTGATGCTCATATTCTTCGCACCAAGTCTCAAAATCTTTAATTATTGCAGGAAAAACAACTTCTTCAACTTTTTTGAGCAACTCTCTATTATTAAAAAGAGTTGCAGCGCACTTTTTTCTATCTAAAAAACCGTATTTATAAATATCTTTACCAAAAATTTGTTTGTAAACAGAGATTATTTGCGGCTCAATATGCGTCAATATCATTGCTCTGATATCAGAATTATAAACAGGCACTTTCATTGTCTCAAATATACGGCAAACAGTGCTTTTTCCGCTACCTATATTTCCTGTGATTGCTATTTTTTGATTTAAACTCAATGTTTGTTTTCTATGATATATTCAACAAAAAAGGGCGAATAGTCGAAAGAGTGGATAAATTCGGGTATTTTGTCAATTCTAATGCGAAGTCGGGTAGGGCGGTCGTTGTCGTAAAATTGTTCTGCATCAACAACTACGGTAAAATCAGAAGGTTTAATATTTTCAAATTGACTTATTCCTGCCTGATATGTAATTTTTATTTCGGAAGGAAATGTTTTAATAATCAAACTATCGGGCAGTCCGACCGATGTAATGGGCACAAAAATAGTTCTTTCAGAAAATAGTTCTATCAGAACATTCATTTTTACTTTTTTACTTTCAAGAGTAATATGTTTTTGTTCTATTAAGTCGATTTCAGTGCTTATTGTTTCTTTGATTTTATCAAAAACAAAATATTCAGTATTTATATAACTTAATGTATCAATGATATTTACGGGTCCCACAACTTCAATTGAATCGGGTGAAAAAGAAATTGGTCCCGATTGTAAAAATTGTTTTTCGGGGTTTATCACTCCGTTTGGTCGAATTACAACTTTTTTTTGGGCTAATTTGCTTAAAAAAATAAAAAAAGTATCCGGTTCAACCGTTTCTAATTCTAATCCAAAAAGCATCTGATTTTGAATATTTTCACGCTGTAACGCAGGAAGTAAATAAGCATCTCCTTCTTTATTAATACGGTTTAGTTTTGAAACATCGATGTAAATTGTGTTAAAATTTTTACTTACTTTTTGTCTCAAAATAGAATAACCTCGTCCTTTGATTTTCAGTTTAACAGTTTCATGCGATTGGTCGATAATAGTTTCGTTATCGGGGATATCAACAAATTCAACAGGGATTGTAAAATAAGTGGTATAATTTTCGCTTAAAACAATTAAAAACCAAAACAGAGTTGCCATAAATAAAAATATCAAAAAAATAAAGGCATCGCGATTAATTTTTATGCCTTTAATTTTATTCAGGAATTGTTTTGGCGTTATCATTTTACTTCGGTGAATCAGTCATATCCATCACAACTGCCGATTTATCTACTGTAATTCGGACATTGTCGCAAATTTCCATGACAACTTTATTGTTTTCTTTGATTTCGTGTACACGTCCGTAAATACCACCGGTGGTAATAATTTTGTCGCCTTTCTGCAATTGTTCGCGATAGGTGCGCAATTGTTTTTGTCTTTTTTGTTGTGGTCTGATTAAAAACATATAGAACACAAACACAAGTAATAACAATGGACCAAATTGAATCAAAAAGTTAGGTGATTCGGGCTCTTGTGCCGCCTGTAAAAATAATGGGTAGAAATTCATAAAAAATTATTTAAGATGTTAATTTATACTATTTTAAAGATATTTTGAGTTTTATTGTTGTACGTTCACTTGAAATGTTAAAATGACAGGTTTTTCGCTACCGTTACTGATTACTTTTATTGATTTATGCTGATATCCTTGTCGTCCCGCTGAATTGAACGTAACTTCAATTGTACCTTTTTGATTTGGAGCGAGCGGTTTTTTAGGAAATTTAACATTTGTACATCCGCAGCCTGCAATAACTTCTTGTATCAAAAGAGGCTTTTTACCTTTGTTGCTAAATTCGAAACTGCAATCTACCGATTCACCACTATTAATTGTTCCAAAATCGTGAATCTCAGTAACAAAAGATATTATCGTACTATCTTGCTCGCCACCAGAGCTGGCAACAGATTTTCCCGACCTGCCAGTACAAGCGTAATTAATTGATAATAAAATAATTAAAAATATTGATAATTGATATTTCATAACTTAATATTTTAGTTCAGTTCTAACAATTCTTCTCTGATTTTATTGATTTTACCGTCTTTCCTAAGGTCTGTAATAATATTATCGAGTGTTCCGTTAATAAAAAATCCGCTTTTGGGTGTAGAATAATGTTTGGCAATTTCAACATATTCGTTGTAAGAAATTTTCAGTGCCATACCTCCAAATTCCAAAATTTCTGTTAAAGCGATTTCCATAATAACTATATCTAAAAAAGGAATTCGGTCTAAGTCCCAATTTTGCAAATATTTTTCTAACAATTTTAAAAATTCGGAATGATATAATATTGATTTTCGTAGCAAAGAGGTTACAAATGCTTTATCGTCATCGTCTTTATATTCGGGCAATAACTGTTGATTGTTTTCGGGTGTGTTTTGGTATTCTTTTAAAGTTTTGATTACCATATTCATAACAAATTCGGTTTCATCGTTCCAATAGAGGCTTTGTTCTTCCAAATTTGAATAAAGTGTTAAGTTTTGAGCAATTATTTTTTCAAAAATTTTTACGATAAATTTACGGTCATTTTCAAAATATGTTTTTTTTTCGTTCATATAATCCTGATAGAGTGTACTTTGAGAAATTTCATTGAACAAAGAATGAATCATTTCTGGGTGATTGTTCCACGACATTCCCGTTTGTTCTACAAACTTGTTCAAATGCGGATTTTTAGACAACTTTATTAACAGAATATTATCAATAAAACGGGTATTTGGATTTAACTCTTCGGGCTTGGGACGGAATTTGACTTTTCCCGCTTCGATGCGCTTATAAGCGTAATGCCGTATATCTACCAACAACAACAACAACAAATGATAAAGTTCGTAAGATTTATAAATAATGTGATATAAATAGTTCTCTGCCTGCTGAAATGTCATATCCTCATTCTTGTGATATGCGTAAACAGCCTGCATTACCTTTACTCTTAATAATCTGCGGCTAAGCATTGATAAATTTAAAATTTCTAAAATAATTGAGGGCGCAAAAATAGATAAATTTTTTGAATTATTCACATCTCGCAAAAAAAAATGGTGTCATCATAAAACAATTTGTGGATATTGGATAACATTTTATCTTTGCATCCACTTCGAAAAGCCCTATTATTTTACCAAAAGGGGTACAAAGGTTTTGGTTTGTTATTGAACGTATTGAAATAGTTATTGAGTTTACCGAAATATTGAATTTATTTTAACGCAAAAGCGCAAAGTTGAGAACGCATTAATAGTTTTCAGTTTTCAGTTATCAGCAAATGAGTGAATGAGTCACTAACCACTAATCACTAACCACTAATCACTAATCACTAACCACTAACCACCAATCACTATTCGGATATACCCCGAGTTAGCGTAACCGCAACTCGGGGTATTTCCAAATATGCAACATCTTTTTATTTGTTGCCTCTTAATATTAATTATTAACTTATAACCTTTTTTGAGGTCTTAAATATTTTCCGTTTCCTTGAGTTTCACCCGATTTTGACTGAGGATACAATTGAAGTGATACTTCTGAATAAAAGGTATCTCCTGAAAATGATTGTACCTCTCCCGTTGAATTATCTCTTCCTATCAACCCGAAAACAGCATCGTAACCTTCAACATAACCAGAGAAATCTAAGGTGTTGTTATAGCTATCGTATTGAATTTCATGCTGATAGGATACAGGTTGTGCATAAAAAGTATCTCCGATATAATAACCAACTCCCATACACCAATTGAGGTCGTCATACTCAAAAATAACTGTTCTTGTGTCTAAAAATATTTTATCATTTTGGACATCCAAAAATATCATTATTTTATTTGCCCAATTAGTTATGGAATAATATTTTCCGTTGAAATCTTCATTTACCCATAATTTGCCCGAAAACGAATAAGGTGCGACCAACAAAGGTGTACCCCATGCGGAATAATTACTATTTACAATTTCATTATATTGTTCGGCTGCCTCTTGAGTTACATTTATGGAAACAGATTCGGTATTGCCAGCAGTTATTATAATTGTTGCTGTGCGAGGTTGATTGCTTGTATTAACAGATTGTGGAGCAATCATCAGCGTTTCGACTAACTTTGTAAGAGCGAGCCAATCAGAATTTGTATCAAAAAACCAATCACTTGCATTGGTGCTAATATTTGCATATTGGGCATGGGTATCATCTGCCGCAAAGGTAAAATTCCTCGGCGAAACATATAAAGCTGTTTCTTCTGGTTCTTTGGGATCCGGTTCCTTGGGCTCTCCTTCATCTTCTTTAAAAAGATCACCACACGATATATAAACCGGAGCACTTACTATCATTATTATTAAAAATAACCTAAAAAATCTATTTTTCATCTCGTTTATATTTATTATATTTATATTCGATTTATTTTTCATTTTTTAATTAATTTATGGGTTGACTTATTGCCTCTATCTGTTTCAATAACAACAAAATAGATTCCGTTTGGTAAGTATGAAATATCTATTTCTACGGTTGCATGGTACACGGGACTCGGTTCACGGTTCACGGTACACGGTTCACGGTGGACAAGACGACCTGTTACATCAAATATTTCAATTGGGTGTATGTTATACGCCCCTACATCTGAAAACTGAAAACTGAAAACTGAAAACTTTCCTCCCGTAGGATTGGGATATAGTGTAATATTCTCAGTATTTTCAGATAAAATTGGAATTTCAAAATTATCTTCTTCTTGTAGTGAGGACTTTGAGTTTTGTTTATCCAAAATATTTGACAACGATGCTGGCGACTTACTTCCATCTGCATAGTTTATTTTAACGGCATATTGGTATGTTCCGTTCGAAAGGCTACTCCATTGATTATCAGCATAACTACGTGCTTCAACATTTCCAGAAAGCAAAGTCCATGCTGATTCGGGTTGACCCGACTGTAGCCGGTAAACCGTATAACCTGTTATTGCCTTTGGTATATTGTAATTATCATTGGTTGAACCTCCATTGCCTGAATAAGTCGGATTACCCCACTGAATAATTATATGATAATCTTTTGGTTGTGCTATCGGATTTACGATAAAATATTCATCCGAACCAACTTCATTAACAATTACTTCTGCAACAGAAGAACGTACAGATGTTGCACCTGTGGCACTTATTTCACAAAAATAGTAATAAGGGCTATTAGCAGCAGTTAGATTTGTTGGTATGGTGAAACTCTCGCTTGTTTCGCCTGAAATTTCTGTACCGCCTACATTGCTGTTGGTTGTGTTGCTAAACCACTGATAACTTGGCGTTGAGCATGGAATAGTTGCTAAAACATAAAAACTGCCCGAAATGGAACCCTCTGTTACACGTGTTATTGTTGCGGGTTGAGTATTTATGGTAATTACAGGCGCTAAAACATTTACCGTAGCAACATTAGAACGTACCGACACAGCACCCGTAGCACGTACCTCGCAGAAATAATAATATGGACTATCCGAAGCCGTTATATTTGTTGGTATCGCAAAAGAGGCATTATTTGCACCTGAAATTGCAGTACCTCCCTCATTACTATTCGAACTATTTTCATACCATTGATAACTCATCGTGTCATTCTCAGTTACGCTTGCAGAAACTGATAAACTTTCTGAAATGCAGCCCTCTGTTACGTTTGTTAAAGAAACGGGATGACTATTTATGGTTATTACTGACGGTGCAGAAATGATGCTCGCCGTTTGTGTTACCCAAGAAGGCAAAGTATAATTAGTCGCTTTTGTACCTACAATATTCCAATTTCCTGCATAAATAGGACCATCGGTTTGAACATGGCTACCATAAGAATAATATAGATAAAAATCGGGGTGTAATGATACGCCATCTTCGTCGCCGACAACAATATTTGTTAAACCACCGGTATATTCAGCAATATTAGTTCCATCATAAACCTTTACAGGAACAACTGTTATATCATGTGTTAACGTTAAAGCGTTGATATACAAACTTTGTTGATTAAAATCAGGTAAAATATAATTTAACGCATCGTTACCAATAATTTCCCAAACTTCCGCCGTAACGGTAGTATATCCTACGTTGATACTGCCACTTTTGAAAACTACATTTAAAACAAGGTCATCATCTTCTATAACATTTGTGAGACCACCCGTAAACTCTACATTATATGTTCCATCATATATTTTATTAGGTATATTGATATTGTGAGTTAATGTTAAAGCATTTATTGTAGTATTGGTGAATATATGAGGTTCGATAATATAACGCCAAGCATGGTCTCCTGTCAGTTCATAAGTTACAGTAATATTTTTGTTGGTACCTACATTTTTATCATCAAAAATAGCAGATGTGGCAATTACTGACACGCTTGTATATGGCTGTTCGTAATTGTCGTAAGTAATATATCCCCAATTATATTGACTCACTGGATCTATCACGGCTGAACCGTTATATGTCATTGAAAAATCAGGGTTATTTGTTATGTAAATAATTCTTCTCCAAAATGCATAAACAGAAGTATGTCCATAAACTTCGGTTTCGGTAGTAAATTCGTCACCCGTGGCATCAGGTTTTGTATTCCAACCTGCAAAAACATAGCCCTCACGTTCGGGCTCGGGAAGGAATGATGCCGTGCCACCGTTTGGCAATACTTCATAACCGGGAGTAATTGTTGAAACTCCCTCTCCGTTTGGTACAAAATTAATGGACGCATCACCATAAACAGGATATCCTAAATTATTGTTTTGAGTATCTTGCGCCCAATAATAGTAAGGATGTGTAACATCTGCCACATTCATTGTCCGTGTGCGAGTATTAAGTAAATCGACAAAAACTTCTGATTTTAGTTCTTGAGTTGTTTTGCCTTGCGCATTTGTATTGAAAGTACCGTGCCCTACTCCGTAGGTCATGCCGTTGGGTCCGTCTGTGCGCCAATATGAATAGGTAATGCTGCCACCTTCTTTCCATCCTGTCATTCCGCCGAGATATTCATATCCGCTAACACCACCTGCATTGTAGCAATTTATAATTGTTGTACTTTCTGTAAAACCTGCCAAGCCGCCAATATAACCGCTTGCGCTGATATTTCCAATATTGTAGGAGTTGCTTAAGTTAAATACTCCGCTAATATCTGCATAACCAATAATACCACCAACATACTCACTGCCCGCTTGGTAACCATTGTGTGCAGTACCTGTTACGCTACCTTTATTGAAACTATTGCGGATTATAAGAGGAGTCGATTGATAGTAGTAACCGACCAACCCACCAATATTGTCGCCCGTTCCTGTTACAGCACCTGAATTATAACAATGGTCAACGGCTCCGTTGTACGCTCCCGTTGAACGCCCAAACAGCCCACCAACATCATTTCGTCCGTAAACTGTTCCGCTGTTATGGCTATCAAAAGCAGCTGAAGAACCTTGCCCGATAAGGCCACCAACTTTATCAATACCGCTAACAGCACCCGAATTACTGCAATTGATCATCGTAGGACTGCCATACCCTGCAAAACCTCCGGTGTCGTTTCCTAAACCAATTACTGTACCACTGTTGTGGCAATCGGTAATGGGTCCATACGCACTACCCGCAAAACCGCCAACGCTACCATAATGAGAGGTTCCTCCTCCACCGTCAGTTACATTTCCCGTATTGTAACAGTTGATAACTCCTCCGTATCCAGAAGAGACACTTACCCCTCCAAATAGACCACCCAGAGCACTTACATTTGTTGAAGTATTACCTGAGGTAATGTAAGAAGAAACATTTCCTGAGTTGTAAGAGTCCTTTGCTTGAAAAATATCATGATAACCAGATAATCCTCCTATACGATAACAATTTGAACCACTTACACTTCCTGTATTGTAGCAGTTAGTTATATATCCATTGCTGATACCTATCAAGCCACCCCGTGAAGAACTTGAACCGGTGCCTATTCCACCTACATTACCTTTATTGTAGCAATCTTGTACATTTCCCATAATATAACCCACCAATCCTCCGATATAAGCGGCATATCCTGTTACGGTTCCTTCATTGAAGCAGTTAATAATATTGGCATCTCCTTGGGAATAGTTATTCGCTTGCATATTTCCCACCAAAGCGCCAACGTAACCACAAGAAGCACTGGGATATGCACCTGCTCTAATGAAAGATGCTTTTATACCTACATTTCTAATAGTAACATCACCGGTTACATAACCAAAAAAACCTACATTATCGTTCACGTATGTAATATAGGTTGTGATGTTGATAAACATACCGCAGATAGTATGCCCTGCACCGTCAAAAGTACCGCCAAAATTTCTGCCACTTGGGTTGCTTCTGCCAATAGGTGTCCAATGGTTAAGTCCTGTTGTTGTTCCGTCCCAACTTTGCCAGTTGGTGGTGTCGTTCAGCAAAATATTTGCCGTGAGGTTAATAGTTCTCCCTGCAAAAGTATTGCCGTTGTTTACTAATTCGGCTAAACCTGCCACTTGTTCTGCTGTGGAGAGGAAATAGTCGTTCAGGTTTGGAAAGTCGTCATACCATTGAGTATCGGTATTTCCTGACCAAACTGTTTGCGCATTTGCGATTTGCAACTTTGCGCTTGTTGCGGCAAAAAATAGCACCGCACAAATCAAAAAAATTAATTTCTGTTTCATATTATTTAAAAAATATTTTATTATTTCTAATTCAAAAACATATTTATATTCTTAAAAATCAGATTTTTAACACAATTTTCGGTAAAAAAATCGGTGCAAAGATAAAACAAAAAAAAATATTTGTCAATAGTTAATTATAACTATTTTTTGATTATTTCTTGCCATGAATTAAATTTTTTTAGCCACTAATTAATTTTTTAGCCACGAATGACACGAATTAACACTAATTATTTGTATTAATTTTTTCACTAACCACTAACCACTAATCACTAACCACTAACCACTAAAATTTATTCGTCGTAAAAAAAATATTCAAATTTGAGTGTATAAAAAATAAAAATGTTATATTTTTTTCTTATTTTTGCAAAAATTTTTAATCAAAAATTATGAGAGAATTTAATGTTGTAGGGAATTGTGTTCCTAATATGCACTATATGGTTGATATAAGCGAGAAGATCGATCAAATATTCCAATTGGTTGAAGGTGCCAAATATTTTACCATCAATCGCGGACGTCAGTATGGAAAAACTACCACTATCGGTAGATTAAAAAAACGATTAATTGATGAGGGTAGTTATATTTGTGCGAGTATTAGTTTTCAGAATTCTTCCAGTATGATGTTTGCCAATGAAGAAAGGTTTTGCCAAGGATTGTTAAGCAGGATATATCGGTCTTTATTCATAGAAGATAAAGAAGAAGCAAAACTTTGGGTTGATGAGAGCGTAACAGATTTTGAGAAGTTAGACCTTTTCATTTCGGAGAGGAGCATGGGCAAAAAAATTGTCCTAATGATAGACGAGTCCGACAAAGCCTCGAACAACAACCTCTTTGTTGAGTTTCTCGGTGTGTTGAGAGAGAAATATTTGAAAAGAAATGCAGGTGAAGATTATACTTTTCACAGCGTCATTCTTGCAGGAGTGTATGATATCAGAAATCTAAAACAGAAGATGATTTTACAGGGCAAATATGTGCCGACCCCAGGAGAAAGTCACGTGAACTCGCCATGGAATATTGCCGTTGATTTTGATATTGATATGGCTTTTTCGGCAAAAGAGATTGAAACAATGCTTGTAGAATATGAAAACGACCATAAAACGGGAATGAATATCAGCGAAATAGCGCATGAAATACGTTTTTATACAAGCGGATATCCATATTTAGTTTCAAAAATTTGTCAATTAATTGAAAATAAATTTAATAGAAATTGGAGTGCCGAAGGCGTTCAAGAAGCAATAAAACTGATACTTAACGAAAATAGCACTCTTTTCGAAGATTTATTTAAAAAAATTGAAGAAAACAAAGACCTCCAAAATTTACTCTATTTTTTAACAATAGATAAAAAGGAAATATCCTATAACGTACACGACCCAACAATAAAGGTCGGGTTAATGTTCTCT